>Ga0315280_10011155_pt1 | contig 11104 bp, 6 predicted proteins | sample YL17G06_40_MG_FD_203697 | JGI IMG/M metagenome (GOLD analysis project Ga0315280, IMG submission 203697) | Sediment microbial communities from Yellowstone Lake, YNP, Wyoming, USA - YL17G06_40 | ecosystem: Environmental > Aquatic > Freshwater > Lake > Sediment | place: USA: Wyoming | collected... | reverse complement strand
CAGGACCCCGAATGCAGCACGGGCGGCATTCCGACGGCGGCGCAGACTTCGGCCAGCCCTTTCCCGGCATATTTGTCGGCGGCTTCAGGGATGAGAAAACCGGCTTGGCCGCAAGCGATGGCCGAACATCCCGTCTGAACGACCAGAATATCGTTGGCGATGAGCTCTCCCACCAAACTGACATGGACCTGGTCATGGGTCACTTTCGGGTTCGAGCAGCCGACCACCGCGGCCACTCCTTTGATCCTTCCGTTGATCACGTTATCATTGAGAGGGAAGTAGGACTCACGAAATCTTCCCCCCAGCATGTAGTTGATCGCCTCATGACTGAACCCGGCGATCAAGTCCATCTTGTCCTTGGGGATATCGACTTTTTCTCTGTTGGGAAAATTCATGATGGCGACTTTGATGATGTCCTTGGCCGTTTGGAGCGCTCTCTCTTCAGAAAATTTATAGTGTTCGGCTCCCTCAATTTTTGCTTTCGCTGACGTCGTGATGAGCTTGGTATGGTAACATTTGCATATTTCAGGCAAGGACGGCATGATGCACTGGACGTCAACAATCATCGCCTCCACGGCCCCGGTGGTGATGGCCAGCTCTTGTTGGAGAACGTTCCCGGCGATCGGAAGCCCATGCCGGAGAAGAATCTCGTTGGCCGTGCAGCAGATCCCGGCCAGGTTGATTCCCTCGGCGCCCTGCGCTTTGGCCAAGGCGATTAGTTCCTGATCCTGAGAGGCCAAAACGAGCATTTCTGCGAGGGCCGGCTCGTGGCCGTGAACAACAATATTGACTTGCGTCTCGGATAAAACTCCCAGATTGACCTGTCCGCGGATAGGAGAGGGAGTTCCGAAGAGAATATCCTGAAGCTCAGTCGCGATCATGGAACCGCCCCAGCCGTCGGCCAGAGCCGTCCGAGCGCCCTGAAGCATGATGTTTTTGTAATCATGGTCGACGCCCATGTTGGTGCGGTGCATCATTTCCACAATTTCTCTGTCGATGCCCCGCGGCGCTATTCCCAACCCTCGCCATAAGTCCTGTCGAGTTTGGGGAGCCCTTTTGATAAAGGAGACTTCACCTTCTTGTTGGCCGAAATTGTCCAATGCTTTCGCGGCCACTTCGCCTGCGAGATCGCGTATATCCCTATTCCCGACCGCAATTCCCAGGACGGCGGCGACTTTTTTGAGCTTAGGCACATCCTTGATTGAATAGCCCGAATCGGGCGATCGGGCGGCGGTGAGTAGTGTTTTGGCCACCTCGCGTCCGTGATCACAATGAGCCGCTGCCCCGGCCGCGATCATCCCGGCAAAATTGCGGGCGACGATCACTTCTGCGGTGGCTCCGCAAACACCCCGGTGGGGGCTTTTGCCGCGAGGATTGATCCGGCAGGGGCCCATGAAGCAATGATGACAGCAGAGGCCCTGTTCCCCGAACCCGCAATGAGGACTTTGCTGGCGTGAACGCTCCCAGACTGTTTCGAGCTTCTTCGGCCCTGTTTTCTCGAGCCAGCGGTTGACTGAATGATCGATGCTTTTTTCTTTCATCTCTTGAAACCGATCTTGGTTAGCCTCGTTTTCGAACCCGGCGGCTGATCTCTGACAAATAGCGAAATACTTTTTCGGATAACTCCACAGACAGAGACCCGGTCCCACAGCTTGGAGTCAGGAGGCATTGTTCCCAGATAAGGTCCTGGTCTATTCCTTTGGAGGCCAAATTTTGGACTTTTTCCTCCAGCTTTTTCACGAGAGAGTCAGGAGTTTCCTGCCCGATTTTTTCTGAGGTAGGAACGATCCCCCAGGCCAAGACGCCGCCGGCTTCTAGAAATCTTTTTATCTGTTCGGGATAGTAGCGGATCGTGTCCCCATATTCATAAGCATCAAAACTGATGATGTTGACCCCGGCATCGATCAAGATCGGCCATTCCGTATTGCCGCAACAATGGGCGCCGACTAAAGCCCCCTCTCTCCGAATGGTCTCGGCGACTTCTTTTATGGAGTTAACAACATCGTCCCTCTGGACGCTCACATAAGTGGAAGAACCGAAGGCGGAAAGAATCGGCTCATCCACAAAGCAAATTTGATTGAACCCGAACGATTTGAATTTGTTCAGCAGCCACCGGGCTTTCATGGTGATGGCCTTGACCACAACATCTCGAAAGACATCGTTGTAATAGATGGCCCGTTTGTTCTCATCCACAGTGGCTAATCCGAACGTCACCGGACCGGTTACCTGATTCTTGAAAAATCGGATGGAGGGATGCGTTTGTCGAGCCAGAAGCCTTTCCATTTCATAGATGCCGCGGCTGAACGTCGGGGAAATCTTGAAGTGTTCCAAGTTTTCAGACATGACGTTTTCATAAAATTTTTCCAATGCCTCCGTCGGGTCGCCGCTCGTATCAAAAGACATCCGCTGCTTGACCTCATCCAGGACGATGCGGGGCATTCCTTCACTGTACTGAATCTCCATCTGTTCGCGGAAATCAATCGTGGAAAGCTGGGGCCAAAAAGGAATCTCCGGAAGAGCGTCAAGGATAACCGCACAAGCAGGAAAGGCCGTCTTGTGAGGAAAGCTGCCGATGCCCGTGGCCAAGCCGTTGGGTTTAAAATTCATCGAAATCTCCCTGATTTCATTCTGGCCTTAACGCTGCTATTTGCAGCCCTGGCCATTCGGGTGACGAAAGGAACTTCTTCTACGAACTTACGAGAAGACTCTTTGTCCAAAATAATATAGCCAAAAATCACTCCTTGATATAGTAAAGCCGGATAAAATAATTGTATTATTCTGCTAGAATTTATGAAAAAGAGGCCAAGAACAGGCCGCCTTCTCATCGGGCTGGGAAAGCGGATTGACAGGCCCGATAAATTTCATTGAATTCTTCGGCGAGGCTTTCGTCCAGAATTTCCATCAAAGAACGCCTGTTCAAATCCGCGTCCCGGATCAGTTCACGGTAAGAAATCATTCCCAGGATAAGAGAGGGAGGAAATTGCTTTTCAATCCAGCGCTTCTGTTGTTCGTTCTGAATTTTATTGCCGATAATTCCAAAGCGTCTCACTCCAATATCCTCAGCAAGTTTCATGATGGTCCGGGCCGTTGATATACTTCGCCAGCCTGGCTCCACAACTATGATCATCTGATCAATGGATCGAGCTGTAGCCCGTCCCAAGTGTTCAATTCCAGCCTCCATATCCACGATGACGACTTCGTTGCGGTTGAGAATAATTTCAGACAGAAGACGGCGCAGGAGGGTGTTTTCAGGACAAGCACATCCTGATCCTCCTTTTTGTATGCCCCCCATGACCAGCAACTTGATCCCTTGAAAAGTGACGCAGAATTTGTCAGGAATGTCGTTGACGGTGGGATTGATTTTGAACATCTGGCCGAATTGACCGGGTTTGGCCCCGGTCCTTTCCTGGATGAGCTGGCGGTGCAGAGAAATCGGGACGATGGATCGGGCTTGTTCCTCGGGAATCCCCAGAGCCGAGGCCAGATTGGCATCAGGGTCGGCATCAACGGCCAGGACCTGATACCCCTCCCTGTTGAAATAATGGGCTAAGACCCCGGCAATGGTCGTTTTTCCCGTGCCGCCTTTTCCAGTAATCGCCAATTTCACGTTATTTCTCCATTCCTAGGCGGATCTTTCTTAACCGGGGATAACATTTATGTTCGCAAAAGATGGTTGACCAGGGAAACAGCAGATTGAGCATCCCTGGCATACCCATCGGCCCTGATTTCTTTGGCATAGGCTGGCGTGATCGGGGTCCCGCCGATGATAATTTTTACTTTTTTTCTCAGGCCCTCTTTTTCGATGGCGCCGATGACTTCCCTCATGTACCACATCGTTGTTGTCAGGAGGGCCGACATCCCGACAATTTGGGGATTTTCTTTTTTGATCAGTTTGATAAATCTTTCTTTGGCCACATCGATCCCCAGGTCGATGATTTCATACCCTTCCTTCTCCAGCATCACCAGGACGATCTTTTTGCCGATATCATGCAGATCTCCCTTGACCGTGCCCATAATGATCTTGCCCTTGGATTTATAACTCTGTTCAGCTAAATAGGGACGGATGATGTCCATTCCCGCCTTCATCGCTCTTGTGGCGATGAGCACTTCCGGGATAAATATTTCGTTTTCCTTGAATTTTTTGCCGACGGCATTCATCCCTTTGATCAGGGAGTTATTCAAAATGTCTTCCGGGCTGATATTCTGTTCGATGGCTTTTTTTGTCAGCTCCTTGACGGCAGAAGAATCCCCGTTTTCGACGCTCAGCGAAATCCTTTTTAATATCTCCAATCGGGCCTCCACTTTACTCAAGCATTGGAGCGGCTCTCTCACCGGTCCTGTTCATCAACCGGGAAGGGGCCCCGGTTCCACTTTATTTTAGAAGAAATGAAGGCAAAAAGAAATAAACTTCAAAATTTGAAACTCTTGGATTTTATCTAAAAATTCATTGTATAATTATGCTGGCCTTCTGAGATACAAAGAAAGATGTCCATCAGCACCTTGATCCCTAAAACAAAATTTGGCCAACTTTCGAAAAAATATGCCAGGAAGACGGGGCTGCCTCTACTCCTGGTTGATTTGAGCGGAGAAATCATCGACGAGCTCGACAAATGCTCTCTTTGCGAACGGCTCTTAGGGGAAGAGGACAAAATCTTGAAGAAAAATTGTCGGTTAAAGATGATGAACGCGGTCGAAGAAGCCTTCCGCTGGGGTGAAGGTTATATAACCAGCTGTCCCGTGGGGCTGATCATGTTTGCCGTGCCGATCGTTCACAAGCAAAGGCTCGTCGGGGGCTTGGTGAGCGGATTTGCCATATTTCCAGAAATGAGCCAGGACATCGCAGAAGAGATACAGGAAAACTTGAAAGAGCACTGCCGTTCAGTTCCAAGGCTGAACAGGAAATATTTAAAATTGAGAGTCTTTTCTTTGAGAAAAGTCAGAGAAGATGTCTCCAGTCTATTAAAATTGACCAGGGAATTTCACGTCAATGACTTTGGCTTTTTGCAGGGCAGAAGAGAGAAATATATCCAGCAGTTTAAAATTGCCAATTTTCTGGATGAGCTCAAGAAGAGCAGCCCGAATATTGCCAGGAAAATTTTAGATAAAGAGGATGAAATCATCCAGAAGGTTAAACTGGGCGACAAATCAGGCGCCCGAGAGATTCTCAACGAGTTCTTAGGCTCGATTTTTTTTGAAAGCGGGATGAACTTTGAAATCATCAAAGTCCGGATCATCGAATTGGTCGTGATTATTTCCCGGGCAGCGATGGAAGCAGGGGGCGAAGCTCGAGATTTACTTGGGCTGAATTACTCTTATTTAACGGAACTGAACAAAGCGACCGATTTGGATGAGTTATTGGTCAAGGTGACGGATATTTTGGAAAACTTTATCGCCAAGGTTTCCTCAACCAAAGACAAAAAAAGGAAAGTCCGCATCCGGGAAATTTGCGGATACATCGAACAGAATTTTACCAAGAAGATCACGGCCGCTGAGGCGGCCAAGGTCGGAGGGTTGAGCGTGAGTCGGGTTTTGCACCTGATCAAGGAAGAAACGGGTTTATCCCTTTCCGAATATGTCAAAAAATTAAGGATTGATTACGGTAAATATCTGTTGTTGAACACAGACATAAGTCTTGCCGATGTGGCGATAGAAGCGGGGTTTTTTGATCAGAGCCATTTCAGCAAAACTTTTAAAAAAATCGAAAGAATGACTCCTTTTCATTTTCGCAGAAAATACAGACTGTCAAGTGACTTCTGCTAAGGAGAGAGAAAGAATGGCAAAAATATTTGATTTGAGCCAGATTAAAAGTGCCCTGAAAAGACTCCATCCCGTCCCCGACATCGAGCGAGGATTCGTGGCCTATTCCCAGGGCCGGGCGGTTGTGCCGCCCGTCGGAGAGCTTGTCTTTAAGGACCCTCCTGGGGAGGTCCACCTGAAGTACGGCTATCTCATTGATGACGATTATTATGTCATCAAAATTGCCTCGGGGTTCCGTCCAAACAAGGAATCCAAGCGTTACAAAAGTGACGGGCTCATGCTGCTCTTCAAACAAAAAACGGGGGAACTTGTCTGTGCCTTGCTGGACGAATGTCATTTGACCCACGTGAGGACGGCCGCGGCGGGTGCCGTTGTGGCGAAATATTTAGCGCCCCAAAGTGTTCACGACATAGGCATTTTCGGCGCTGGAATCCAGGGAAGAATGCAGCTGGAGTATCTCGGACCGATCATAGACTGCCGGAATGTCATCGTTTGGGGCCTGAATCAGAAGGAACTCGATGAATACAAAAAGGATATGGAGCCGCTCGGGTTCAACGTTCGGACAACTCTAAGCGCAAGTGATATTGCGTCAAACTGCAATCTTATTGTTACCGCCACACCGTCCACGTCTCCTTTGTTATCCGCTGATCAGGTCCAGAAAGGGGTCCATATAACAGCGATGGGTTCTGATACGCCGGAAAAAAATGAACTGGACCCCAGGATTCTCCAAAAAGCCGATATCGTTGTTGCCGATAGTATCAGCCAGTGTCTCATCCGCGGAGAGATTCATCACGCTATTGAAGCCGGGTTGGTAAAACAAGATCATCTTGTAGAGCTGGGAAATGTTATTGTCAATAAGGAGCTCCAGAGATCTTCAGACGAGCAGATCACCGTTGCGGACCTGACCGGTGTGGCTGTTCAGGACATCCAGATCGCCAAAGCAGTGTATAAAGCCTTGAGTTCAACATGAACCGAAGAGGTTTTTTAAAAACGAGCGGACAGGCGACCCTCTGGTTCGGGCTGGCTGGCCTCCTGCCGGGGAAGGCCCTCTTTCCTCTTGGTGCCGCCTCATTTGACTTGGTCATTAGAAACGGAACGATCATCGACGGACTCAGAGACGCCGCCTTCCGGGCCGATATCGGCATAACCGGCGAGAAGATCAGGGCGCTGGGAAACCTCCAGGCCGCCAAGGCTAAATCGGCCATCGATGCTTCTGGAAAAGTCGTTTCTCCGGGCTTCATCGACATCCATTCTCATACCGGCATCGAGCTCCTGGTCAACCCCAAAGGGGAGAGCAAGATCCGCCAGGGAGTGACGACCGAATTGAGCGGAAACTGCGGCGATTCAGAATTCCCCTTGAAAGAAGAGCTCGGGGAAGAGCAAAAAAAGGATCTGGAGAGGCTCAACCTCAGAGTTGATTGGGTCAACGCGGAAGGATATTTAGCGCGTCTCTCCAGGGAAGGCATCGGCCTCAACCAGGCCACGCTCATCGGTCACGGCACGCTCCGAGACTGCGTCATGGGAGAAGAACGCAGGCCGCCGACTCCGGCGGAGATGGACCGGATGAAAAAAATCGTCGCCGAGGCGCTCGAACAGGGAGCCTTCGGCCTCTCCAGCGGACTGGAGTATGCCCCGGGCGGTTTTGCCGACACTCAGGAAATAATCGAACTCTGCCGGGTCGTGAGCAAATACGGCGGGTTCTATGCCACCCACATGCGGAGCGAAGACAGCCGGGTCATGGAAGCCGTGGCCGAGGCCGTCTATATTGCCGAAGCCGCGGAAGTCCCTGTCCAGGTTTCACATTTCAAGGTCTGCGGTACGACCAACTGGTGGAAGATGGGGATGATGATCGACCTCATCGAGAGAGCCAGAGAGAGGGGAGTGAAAGTGACGGCGGACGCTTATCCTTACACTGCCTACAGCACCGGCCTCAGCGTCTTCTTTCCCCAGTGGGCCCTGGACGGCGGGGACGAAGCCTTTGTCAGGAGGTTGACGTCTCCGGAAGAGCGGCGCCGGATGAAGGCTGAGACCATGGAAAAGCTCGAAGGAACGCCTTGGGAAAACATCCTCGTTATCGACATGAACAAGGATGAGAACAAGCCTCTCGTCGGCAAGACCATCGGCCAGGCCGCCGCCGAAAAGAATCAGGACCCCTATGAGTTTTCCTGCGACCTGCTTATCACAGAAGGCGGAAACGTCTCCATCATCGGCTTCGGCATGAGTGAAGAGAATACCGTTCGTGTGCTCAAACATCCTCAGGTCATGATCTCCTCCGACGGCTCAGCCCTGGCCCCCTATGGTTTGCTCCACCGCGGGATGCCTCATCCCCGAAATTATGGCACCTATCCGCGATTTCTCGGCCACTACGTCCGGGAGAGAAAAATCCTCACTCTCCCTGAAGCTATCAAGAAAATCACTTCCAGGCCGGCCGCGAAGTTGGGGCTAAAAGACAGGGGGTCGATCAGAGAAGGCCATTTCGCCGATTTGGTCGTGTTTGACCCCGCTCAAATCTCAGACAAGGCCACCTACACGGAGCCCGAACAATATCCGGCGGGCATCGATTATGTCATCGTCAACGGGAAGATCGTCATCGACCACGACCGGCACACGGAGGCGCTGCCCGGCCGGGTCCTCTTCGGCCCGGGACGGAAAAGCTGAGGAGCCCATTTTTTCACGAATTCGATGTCGGCGGCGCGGCCGATGCCGGGTCTAAATCCTCTCCCCAGCTCGACGATACAATGGTATCCTGCATCTCTTTTTCCTCGTCGAACCGATTGGAGTCAATCGCCACTGCAATAGTCACGCCTAAAACTCCCAAAATTGCGGTTAGCATTCCCTCATGACCCGAAACCTTAGGTCATTCATCAAGATCGGAATAAAGGGCCGACACCCGATGGGTGGCTCGGTTCGGGGGCCCGCCGCCGCCCGGAGCGTTTGATGCCCCGGACTCTTTCACATGGAAATCAACAGGATCGACCGCGACGGGCGCCGGGGGTGAACCGGGACAGGACCCGTCGGGCTTTCTAACGGGAAACTGGGATTGGTTGACTGGCTGTTGTTTATCCCGTAGAATAATAGTTCAACAGGGGTCCGAGAAAAGCATCATGCCGGTCCGTCCCGCGGAGAAAAAGAAGGAAGCCAGCCGCAAGAAACTCTTCCTGCCTCTATTTATTGCCGCCCTTACTGTTATTGCCCTGACTCTTTATCTTGTCCTTTCGAGCGGCGTCCTTTCACGAGGGCCAAAATCGGCCGGCGAGGTCAAAAAACTCCTGGGCTCTCTCAGTACCCAGGATCTCAATATTCTCCTTTTCACACTGGACACAACCCGGGCCGACCATCTCGGCTGCTACGGCTATCCCCGCATCGAAACTCCCAATATCGACCGCCTGGCTGCCGAAGGATTTCTTTTTCAGAACGCCACGTCCCAAGCCCCTCTGACTCTGCCTTCTCATTCTTCGATCTTCACCGGCACTTATCCCCTTTACCACGGCGTTCGCGACAACGGCGGGTTCTATCTCGAGTCCGACAAGACGACCCTGGCCGAAGTGCTCCAGCAGGCCGGCTGGGCGACGAGCGCGTTCATCGGCGCGTTTGTCCTGGATTCGCGCTGGGGTGTCAATCAAGGGTTCGATTATTACTATGATAATTTCGACCTGGCCAAATACAAGACCATCAGCCTCGATTCCGTCCAGAGGCAGGGAGGCGAGGTCATCAAGGCTTTCTTTGATTGGTTCGAGGGAAACGGACAGAAGAAGTTCTTCAGCTGGATCCATCTCTACGATCCCCACAGCCCTTATGAGCCTCCCGAGCCGTACAAAACCCGGTACGGGGACCGGCCCTGGGGCCTCTATGACGGGGAAATCGCCTATGTCGACTCCCTGATCGGCCAAATCGTCGAGGAGCTCGAAAAGAAAGGGCTTCTGGAAAAGACTCTCATCATCATCGTCGGCGATCACGGCGAAAGCCTGGGCGAGCACCACGAGAGCGGCCATGGGTTTTTCATCTATGACGCGACTCAGTCCGTCCCGCTCATTGTCCGCATTCCTTCTTCAGCGCTCCAAGGCAGGGTCATCGAGTCCCAGGTCGAGAACGTGGACATCATGCCCAGTCTTCTCGAGTTCTTGGGGCTCCCCATCCCGAAGGAAGTCCAGGGGCGGAGCTTCCTTCCCCTGATCGCGGGCAAAAGCGGCGGCACGGAGCGCCTCGCCTACAGCGAAACGTACTATCCCCGCTATCACTACGGCTGGAGCGAGCTCAAAAGCCTCCGCAGCGCCAAATATAAATTCATCCAGGCTCCCCGTCCCGAGCTCTATGACTTGGTCCAAGACCCGGGCGAACAGTCCAATATTTACAGCAGCAGCTCGGAGGAGGGAAAGCGGCTGGAGCGCGATCTGCGGACCCTCCAGGAAAAAATGTCGGCCAGGGGGATCGAAGACAGGGAACCTCAAAACCTGGATGGCGACGCCAGGGAGAAGCTGATGGCTCTCGGCTATATCGGAGGGTTCACCTCGAGTTCAAAATTGGCCAACTCCGGAGAGCTGGGCGACCCGAAGGATAAGATCATCCTCTACAATAAGATCAAGCAGGCGGAGGGCGCTTCGGCCAACAAAGAATTCGACGATTCCTTGAAATTGATCGATGAAGTGATTGCCGAAGACCCGGGGATCATGGAAGCCCGTCAGGTCAAGGCCAATATTTATCTGGAGCTCAATCGTCCCGAAGAGGCCATCGCCGAATGCCAGGAAGCGCTCAAGGTCGACGAGGAATACGAGGCCGCGATTTTTACTATGGCCCAGGCCTATAAAAGGCTTAAAAAATATGATGAAGCCGTTGCCGGTTACAACCGCATCATCCAGCTCGACCCGAGGGATCCCAAACCTTATGTCAACCTCGGCGAAATATACTGTGATACCAAGGACCTTGACAAAGCCATCGCCAACCTCCAAAAGGCCATTTCCATAGACCCGGAGCACAGTGCCATGGCTCATAATCTCCTCGGTTCGGCTTATCTGGAAAAGAAAATGCTGGAGCCCGCGGAGAAAGAGATCACCCTCTCCCTCCAAATGCGCCCGAACATTCCCGATGCCCATCACAACCTGGGAATTCTCCATGAGGATAAAGGGGATATGGAGAAGGCCATCCAGGAATACAAGAAAGAGATCGAGATTCACCCGGCCGCTTATCCGGCTCACTTTAACCTTGCACTTATCTATGCCAAACAGGGCCTATGGCGCGAGGAAGTGGCGGAGCTCCAGGAGGCGATCAAGTACAACAAGAAATTCGCCAGAAGCTATCTTTTTTTGGCCAAGGCTTACCTGGACCTGAATGAAAATTTTGATGAAGCGAT
>Ga0315280_10011154_pt1 | contig 11105 bp, 13 predicted proteins | sample YL17G06_40_MG_FD_203697 | JGI IMG/M metagenome (GOLD analysis project Ga0315280, IMG submission 203697) | Sediment microbial communities from Yellowstone Lake, YNP, Wyoming, USA - YL17G06_40 | ecosystem: Environmental > Aquatic > Freshwater > Lake > Sediment | place: USA: Wyoming | collected... | reverse complement strand
ATAGATCAACCGACTTGCTTCTTTAAAGGACGAAAGATCAACTTTACTTGAATTCACACCTAAACAGATCTGGAAGATGGATCCTGTTTGCCTGGCGTTTAAGACTGCACGGTACCAGCTATCAGGGACAACCTGAGGATCCATCAACTTAATGAAGGTCGTTTTGTAGTCAGCACTCGAAATGACAGTAGCCCCATCCATCTTAGTGCCATCACTAAGGGTCACGCCCAAAACCTTCCCCTGCTCCACCCGGATCTTCTTCACTTCCGTTCCAAGTTTGATGACTCCTGCGTCTCTGCTCTTTCCTTCTTTTTTTCTGGTCACTACATTTGCCAGCCTCTCACAAAATAATCGCATACCCCCCTTTGGATACCATATGCCTTGCTCACACATCAGATTCCACATGGCAGCAAGAAGAGAAAGACTGCTGTACGGTTCTCGAGTACCCAGACTGCCCAGAATCCGAAGAAGCCTCCAGTCATGGACCCGTTCAGAAAGATACTTTGAAGCGGAAGTTTCGTCAGCCCTCTTGATGAGGGAGCGATCGATATGATCATTATGAAACTTTGAAGCAGAAGCGATCTCCTCCATCGCCTTGAAAAAATGTTCTATTCCTTGAGTATCTGTGGGAAAATGTCTTGTCAACTCCTTTTTCATCTCTGAAAAATTTATTGAGAGAGGTATTTCGAGATCAAAGGCTCTCATCCGATAATGGACTCGATAAAATTGAAGGTCATCATCTTCACCCAGATCCTTGAGGCACCTTTCAATGAGTCCAGGATGGCTGAAACCAAGGGGACCCATGGGGAAGGAGAAACCCTTCCGTTTATATACATAAGCTGTGCCGCCGGGATGTGGGTTCTTCTCAAGCACCAGAACACGTCGACCTTCATTCACCAGTTTGGCTGCGGCTGTCAGTCCCCCCACTCCAGCACCCACAATAATGGTATCCCAACCACCCTGCATAGTTTCCTTCAATCTTCAAAACAGGCTTTTGGAAGGCTGGAGAGGTCCAGAGCTTCATAAAACCTCTCTATCTTTACAGAAAGCCGTTTGATCTTACCAAAAACATCTTCAGGTAGGTTAAGAACTGTTTGGGCCACCTCATCCTCATATAGATTATGTCTCAGGTATTGGGGTTCATTTTCACCAAACCATATCTCTGCTTCCCAGGATCTCTGATTGAAAGATTCCGTCTTAAAATCTTTTTCCTTTAGTCCAAATGGGTGACCGGTCGAGATAAAGGCTAAGGTTCCATGATTAGAAAAAGATCGGGTGGAGAGATTTGAATAGATGCACATGGACTCTCCACCAAAAGCAATAGAACGAATAGAGACGTTATATCCATCGATCTTACTTTCGATATATTCTTGGAGAAGGTAAGGGCTTGAACCAAGATCAAGTTTTGAGAGTCTCTCGGGTTCAGTGATCACTTGTAAACCTCTCCCGCCTCTTCCTACCCGGCGTTTCAGGACCACCTTGCCTTTCCTCTCAAGGAATCGCTCAGCTTTATTTAAGTTGAGAGGATCAAAGATCATTGTCTCAGGCATCGGTGCAATAGGTTTGATGAGTAGATATTGATTCCATTTATCTTCGAGTCTCAACCCGGGGTGGAAGGCACTTGGGAAGGAACCTTTTCCATCCATCCATATTTTGAATGGCTTAAGGCTTTCAATAAAAGGAAGGGAATGAAGATAATCCTTAAATGTTTTTCCGTAGACTCTTTGCGACGTCCCCTCAATCTGTCTGAAGATATCTGAAGGTTTTCCAAAATGGACCAGGTGGGTGAGATGATACTCCTGTGCTCCCCCAGGAAGGCCTACATTGACTTCCACGACATAGGGTTGAAGCTGAGGAGAAATGAGAAAATCAATACCGAGATACATCACCAATCAAAATGAAAAATCCCCTTCATTCCCCTAAAGAAAGGGGAATAAAGGGGATGATTTAGAATTTCGTCATTTCAAAAACCTGAGTGACCGATGAAACTTCAGGTTCATCTCTCAGAAAGGTCTTCTGACCTCTTTTCTATTATTTCTCTATCCCATCCAGTTAGGGGCTCCTTCCCTTCTTGAGAAGGAGCCCGATATAAACCTTAACATGAGGCTTTGCATTTGCAGATTCCGGAGAACTTCTTAGCTACCTTCTTGATCGTCATGCTCTTCACCTCCTTTCAACACCCCTCGGGCATAGCATTGAAATGGATCGGGTTGAAACAGATCCCCATGAATTTTGGCCCTATAACGGCACCCACCCCTACACGCTTCGATCTCCGTGCAGTTGCAACTTAAATCGGTTAACGGGATTCGAGGAATTCGCTGCCAACAAATCCGAAGACCTTCTTCAATCGATCCCACGGTTTCCTGACTGAAAAGCCCACACTTAGAAACCCTTTCATTTGGAATTATAGCACAAAGATGGGCACCACAGGTAGCATTATTTTTTGAGCAATGTAATCCTCCTCCATAACCATAATTAAGAAAATGACCTGCAATGGAAGGGGATACCCATAACTCTCTGTTCTCCTTCAGTCTCCCTTCAATACAAGGGACATCCACATTCCATTCCCTGATATTTTTTGATTCAATGAGAGAGGCCAGTTGGTCAAACTCCTCTAAATTTCTTCGATGAATCATCGTCGCAATAGAGACCATAATTCCAGCCTCTTGAAGAGAACCGATTGCCGCAAGGGTCTTTTCGAAATTTCCTTTGCCACGAAGGGATTCATGGCCCTCTTTCATCCCATCGAGGCTGATCTGGACTTCATGGACACGAAGTCTTCTTGATACATCTCTGCTAATCAGTGTACCGTTGGATAGAAGGACAGATCGAAATGCATAATCCCTCAGGATGTCATTGATCTCCCAAAAATAGGGATGAAGCAGAGGTTCCCCTCCTGAGAGGAGGAGCCGTAAACCCTGAATTTCTTCAAATTCTTTTAATATTTTTTGAATTTGTTCGATGGAAAGATCTTGATGTAAACCATCGCCGATATAGCAGTGTCGGCACCGGAGATTGCATCTATCCGTAATCTGTAGTTCAAGATATCGAAGAGAAGGGACGGGCGATGGATTTGAGAGAGCTTTTCCCCCCATAGGAATTTCTGAAAAGGCGATCAAATTCTGTGAGAGGCAGTACTGGATGAACTCTTCATCCTTCTTTCGAATAGGAGAACTTTCCCCCCGGGAGCATTTCAGGAGAAACTGAAAAGCATCGGAACTCAGTTTATAGAGGTCATCGTTTTGGATGTCATAGAGGTAGGGTTCTTCAAGATTTTTCAGAACACAATGAGAGGCCAGGTGGATGAATTTATGATCGGACGACATCATTGATTTCCTCGGGAGTGACCACTCCCTTTTCAAGGAGTCGTTTGAGGATTTTGAAGGCACCGCATTCCAACTCTTTTTCGGACTCTTTATAAAATTCGCAGTGTTTACAGATCAGCTCAATCAAGAATTCTTTATCATAGGTCATTGAAATATCCTTAACTATCTAATAATCATTACCCTTCGTTCCAACGTAAATTAAGGTTCTTTGCCTTTTGGGATAATCATCCATCCAACAAGATAAGCGATGATGGCGGGAAAAACTCCAGTTGTTAATCCTATAAAAACAAAGGCAAGCCTCAACAAAGTTGGATCGATAGAAAATAATTCGCCGAGGCACCAAAAATACCAGCGATCTTTTTATCTTTCTGTGAACGATAAATCTTTTTCATTATATTTTCGTCTCCTCAACCAAAAAAGGAGAGCAGAGTATTCCCACACTCATCTTTTTAACCCAAATTCTGACCATTTTAATGGTCTCACCGTCCAAATTTACAATATTCGGGAGCTCTTCCACATAAGAGATATCTTTACTCTTGAATTCATAATAAGAAGTATTACTGCTGAAAGGGTCCACTACTAAGACCACTTTTTTAGAATCATACGGATGCTTTAGCGGTGACCCGGAAAAAGGAACATGCGTTCTCCTCAACTCTTTCAAGCTCTTTGGCCTTTGATAGGTTTCAATTTCAAATCTCTTTATATCTTGAGGAAAGTCTGTTATCGACACCCTGTCATCACCCCTTTTTCAATATCTCCATAATACGGTCCCGATAGACCTGGCTCTTTTCATCGGCAGGTATCACCTCGATCTCAGGAGGAGAAGATGCCCCCAGACCAAGTTCTACAGCCCTTGCGATCTGCTCCTGTTCAAATATCTTTGGTTTCATGATGTTTTCATTGCTTCCCAGGGACTTCAAAATGGCCACTCCGGTTGCATCAATGGCTACACGATCAGTAGAGGCGAGAAAAACTTCTCCCTTGGCACGCTTTCCAGTCATAGGACCGCCATCCACAAATGCATCGATTCCATCAAGAACGATAAGAGCAGGTTTAAAAGGTTCATTGATCTCTGCAATCATCTTCCGTTGATGGGGAGAACTGTGAAGCTCCCGCATATAATCATATCCATGGCGAGATGTAGGAACAACGCCGACATGGAGCTTTAGCGACATGGTGAAGATTCCTCCAAACTGATGGGTTTTCAGACAGCATGTGGATATGAGGCACTCTGCATCGAGAATGGGCCGTGCAATCCGAAATCCGTTTCTCCAATGGCTTTTCTTAGGTTTAAATAACACCCAATCCTTTTCGTCCAGATTATCAAAGTCGATGACCTTGACATTCAATTTATCCATGAGGGGCAGAATGCCCTTCTCCTCCATCACCTCACGGGTAAGTGGATAGCTTCTCTCTCCAAGGCTGACCGATTTCGCCTCCATCTCCCAAATCACTTCCGCTAAGGCGACTAACGTGTCGTTGTGTGTGGAGCCTGGAGTGATGTCAGCGGTGTTGAAATTGGGTTTGATAAGGACATTCTTCCCTTTTACAGGATTAATCTTCAGAACTCTCAATGAGGCTTTTACTCCATGTTTTCGATTATCTGTCTTTACCAAAGCCACATGGCTCATTGGGCTCGACATAACTAATCCTCCTTCCATTCCCATAATTAAAGCACCACCAGCAACTCCAGAATACTTCAAAAAATCCCTTCGACTAACTCTCTTCATCGGTTCAATCTCGGTGTTTTTTACCTCTACCAATTATCATGTCCTGATTACTCCTGTGTGTCAAGGTAGCCACTTTTGGATCATGAAGGTTTTGGAGATCAAAGACTCGGATGTCGAGATGGATAAGGAACGAATAGGAAGGTCAGCAAACCCAAAAGGGGTAAGATAAAGATAATATGGAGGGTGAAATGCAAGCTCCACTGGTCGGCCACCCAGCCTAAAATCGTTGTTCCGATCCCACCCACACCCATGCCTAGCCCTAAGATAAGGCCTGAAGCCATTCCCGGGTTTTGCGGCATATAGCTCTGGCCCATCGCCATAGTGATGGCATTGGAGGAGCTGAGGACCAATCCTGCGACTGCAAAAAAGATCAGAGACTCCGTCCCTTTTGAATAATAGAATAGATACAGAAAAATCGAAGTCAAGCCCAGGCCAAAGAGTACAGTCCTCTTGTAGCCATACCGATCAGCAAAGGGGCCTCCGGTCAGGCTTCCGATCGTCCCAGCCACCAGATATGTTGAGAGATACTTTCCAACAACTAATGGGTCTCGTTGCAAAATACTGATGAAATAAAAAGGCACGAAGGTTTGAATGCTCAGCTGCGTTGCCGACCTGAGCACCACCATGAGTAAGAGCAGTACCATGGGAAACCGTTGCCGTTTGGAACCAGCCGTTTCTGAGCCTTTAGCCTTGCGGATCGGAAGGTCGGTTTTCACTTTCCAGTGGGGAGTTGCCAAAAATATGATTGCCATGGCGATTCCAAGAGGAAGGAATAGAAGGGAGCCTTTTAATCCAAGGAATTTAAAAAAGAGGGTCGCCATGATGGGGCCCAATGATAATCCCAGGCTTCCTCCGACAAGAAAGAGGGAGATTGCTGTGGCCTTCTTCTCCTCGCTCAGGAAGCTGACCGTCTTGAACCCCTCTGGGTGATAGCTCCCTTGCCCAAGCCCGCCGATAGCAGCGGAAAGAAAGATCCAGGCGTAGGAAGAACCTAAACCCAAAAGGGAGAGACCCAAGGAGGCGACAAGGCATCCAGTTGGAAGGAGCCATCTTGCAGACCACCGGTCAGAAAAATAACCGAAGACGGGCTGGATCACCGATGAGGTGATATTAAAGATCAATATAATCGAAGCGGTCATGGTGTAAGAAAGGCTGAGAGATTCTTTGATGAAGGGCAGGAATGCAGGGAGTGCTCCGGTGTTGATGTCCGTGACCAAATGCCCAGCGGTCAAGAGAATAAGTGCCTTAAGATTCATCATGGTGAACTTTTCTCTTCCCTCTGATCAGAAATTTTGTCCCGAGCTTTTCTTTTCATTATCAGCATATGCCATGCTTATCTGTCCAAGAAAAAATGCAGAGACCAGAACAATGAAAAACATCTTCATAAACTTTACCATCCTAATTAAATTATATGATTTTTGAGATTGGATTATCCAGTGGATGATTGGATAAGGACGCTCTGGGAACAGGGCTTATGAAACTGCTGGATCAAGTATTGTGATCTCAAGTAATAATTTCGATTACCTCATTGACAGATCAAATATTATTTGTTAACCTCTTCCATAAATAAGGTTGACAATTTGATATTCGTTAAATCGTTCGTCCGTTAATATCGTTGAGTCCGTCAAAAGATTTTGAAGCTCTGATCGTACTAAACGAACTTAACGGTCTAAACGAACCAAACGGGGCCTTTAATGCCCATCGAAAAACTGAGATGGATGGTACTTGCTTCCCTCATGGCTGCCCTAACCGCCGTGGGGGCTTACATTCATGTCCCTATTGGACCTGTGCCTATTGTTCTCTCAACACTCTTTGTCCTTCTCTCTGGACTTCTTCTGGGAAGTCGCTGGGGGTTTATGAGCATCTGTCTTTACCTCTTCGTTGGAGCGATAGGCTTACCGGTCTTCTCTGGAGGTAGGGGAGGTCTTGCCCATTTCTTCGGTCCAACCGGTGGGTATCTCTTTGGTTACCTTTTGGCTGCTTGGTTGACAGGCTTTATCTCCGAACGGTCTCGGGGACTCCTTTTCTTAGAGATTTTCGGCGTCACCATGGGATCCTTACTCATCTATGGCTTAGGAGTCCCCTGGCTCAAGATGGTTACCCAAATGCCTTGGGCTAAGGCATTTATCGTGGGCATGGCTCCTTTTCTCATCGGAGATGCGGTCAAAGCCTCCGTTGCTCTTATTTTGGCTCGCGCAGTGCGACCCGTTTTGAAACGTCAACTTCAATCTTTTTAAAGAAATTTCTAATGATGCGAATGACACCGAATCTGACGAATTCTACTGAATTCCTTAGCAGATATTCGATTAATTCGCTGTCATTAGGTCTATTCGCTTAGTAACCCATATGATCGAAATCCGAAACCTTCATCATTATTATCCAGACGGAACCCATGCTTTGAAGGACATTGACCTCACCATTGCCGGTGGTGAATTTCTTCTTATTTGCGGTCCTAATGGGAGCGGCAAAACAACTCTCATTCGTCTTATCTGCGGGCTACTTAAGCCCACTTCCGGTTCTATTCGCTTAAACGGTCTAAATGACCCGCAGGCTTCCCGAGAAATCAGACGTCTGGTGGGTATGGTCTTTCAGGATGCAGATAGCCAGATCGTGGGTGAAACGGTAAGAGAGGACGTGGCCTTCGGACCTGAAAACCTGGGACTTTATCCAGAGGAAATTACTGAGAGAGTGGATTGGGCCCTCCGTCTGATGGGACTTGAAAACCTTTCAGAGAAACCTTGTTACCTGCTTTCAGGAGGAGAGAAACGTCGTCTTTCCATCGCTGGAGTAATTGCGATGAAACCTCAGATTATTCTCTTCGACGAGCCTTTTTCCCATCTCGATTATCCTGGCATTCGGGAAGTCCTAAAGCACATGGTTTACTTGCATCGCGAAGGGCACACCCTGGTGGTGACGACACATGATGTGGAAAAAGTGATTGCTCATGTCGATCGAATTGCCATCATCCACGGCGGAGAACTCAAAGCTGCGGGATTACCAGAAGAACTCCTTAGGGAACTCCCTCGCTTTGGGATCCGGCCTCCCTGCTACGCTCTTCTTGGAAGGGAAAAGATTTCATGGCTCAACGAATAATCCTCCACTACTTTCCCGGAAACTCTCCTCTTCACCGGTGGGACGCCCGATGCAAGCTCCTAGGGCTTTTAATAATGACTGCAACCCTTCTCCAATCAAAAATCTCATGGCTCATCCTCGATTCAGGTATCCTGTTAGGCCTTCTTATCCTTTCGAGATTGCCCCTGATGCAGTTCCTCCGTGATTTTCGATCCTGGGCCATCTTCCTTTTCATCCTCTTTCTTTTTCAGATATCTTTCACTTCAGGTCCTCCCCTACCCCTCTTTCCATGGCTTCCTATAAGCGAGGATGGGCTCTTTCTTGGAATCTTCACATGTTGGCGTCTTGGGCTCATTCTCAGTTATGCAGTTTTCTTTACAGCTATCACACGTCCTCGAGAACTTAGGGATAGCCTTATATGGTTTCTAAAACCTGTTCCTTTTCTTCCTGAACGGCGGATCGGGCTAATGGTATCGCTCACCCTCCGCTTTTTCTCACTTATCCTGGATCAGGCCGAAGAGGTCCAGCAGGCAAATAAGGCACGTTTGGGTGAACGGAACAAGAATCCTTTTCGGAGAGCAAAATTCCTTGGGCTCCCACTTCTTCGCCGTTCATTTTCACAAGCGGAAGATATCACCCTTGCCCTCGCAGCAAGAGGCTTCCGTGACGATATACCCCTACGACTTCCAAAATTGGAAATTCCCCATATGATCCCTCTTTTAATTTTTCTGGGGTTTCTAATGGCCCTGTGGTGGTTTCAATTTTAGAAACGGACCTAGATATTATTTAGGTTGTAGGGTGTTTCAGGATGTCAGCCCCGACAATAAATCCTACAAAAATGTCTTCAACGAAGTAGGGAAACTTTATACTGGAACCATCTTTGGTATGAGAAAAGAGAAGAACCCTTCTTTCAGATTCTCCCTTTCGATCTTCTCAAAGGCGCATTCCACGGCTGATCTAATCTCCTCCGAATCAACCGGTTTCATCGCCTGGTAGAAGATCCCTGCACCTCTGAGACGCTTCACCAGTCCAATCGACTCTTCTGAAGAGATGACAATCACCTGAATTCTTGGATCGATCTTCTTAAAGATTGGCACTAAATCACAAGCCTTCACACCTTCAATCTCATCATCCAGTAGGACGACATGGATCTTTCCATTTCGAATCCTTCGAATGATATCGCTCACCAATCGGGCTATCTCCACTCGATATCCAAGACTGTGAAAGTAGGTTGAAAGGGATCTGGCCCAGAGATCATCCTGATAGGCAATAAATATCGTCTTCGATTTCATGGTAACCCCTCCTCTCAATTAGTAGTTCTCCTCCTGTCTTCATATAGGCAGGCAGAGTATTTTTCTTTCTTCATCCTATGTCGCCCGAATCGGCAATTCGCTCTTTCGGAAAAAGGAGAAGGCTGTTCCAACGAAAGAGGAGAGAAGGATAGCTGCCGGGATCAATTGGGCTAAGACGACGATGATCCCAAAGGTAAGGAAAAATAAAACTCCTAAAAGTCCAATCCCCCTAACTCCTCCTGCGCAGGCAATTCCCATAGAGACCAGAGCGATTGACATGACTAAAACCAGACTTAGAATGATAAAAATCTTTTTCGGGTCCATTCCCCTATACCTTTTCCCTCTGTAAATATTTAATCATGATCACCATCATCAAAGGGATAAGAATTCCGACGAGGGCGACAGCTCCTCCAACAATGTAAATCATTGGGCCCACATCCTCTACCGTCCTGACCACTTGCATGACCGCAATTGAGACCATAGCTGCAAGGATACAGGTTAGGATGAACAGACCGAAGTATGTTGTTGTACTCAGGTTCTTCATTTCGATTCCCTCCTCTCAATATTTCCTTATTTCTTTACTACCACTGGCTCAACACCTGGAAGAATGACTTCCTCTTCAACTTCCTTTCCTTTCTTAAAAGCCATGGTGGTAGCAGTACCGATGAAGCTGAAGAAGAGAATTGCTGCCGGGATCAACTGAAGAAGGACGATGATGGCCCCAATGATGATGAAGATCCAAAGGGCTGCCCCAGCTCCCTTTAAGCTGATCGATCTTGCAAATGCCGGAGAAGCCATCAGAGTGATCAATCCTACCATCAACCCAACCTTTAATCCTTTTTTTGTCTTTTCCATTTTTAGTTCCTCCTTTTTTTGGTTTTCAACCTATTTAATGCATTTGGTATGCCAAAAAATAAATTGTGGTTTAACTAATTGAAATTATTTATTTTTTGAAAAATTGAGGGGTTAATAGGGAAAGATTTTGAGGGCTAAATGAATATTTTAAATATACGGATTTTTAAAGGAATTTTTTGGTTTAATTATCTAACTATATGAAATAAAAAAGTTTAATTAATAATAAAAAATTTATACATTAATTATATAAAAAATAATAATTTTATGCAGGCAACTAATCTATAACTCTAATATAAGACCCATCTACTCTTACTTCATTTTCCGGATACGAACTTCAATCTCTTTAGTATCTTTCAGCAAATCTAAAAGTTTGGAGGTATCCGTGTCCCCGTAGTGATACGGGTAGAGGATTCTTAGTTTAAATGCCTTTGCAGCGTCGGCTACCATTTCCGGGGTCATCGTATAGGGCAGATTCATTGGCAGGAATGCGATGTCAATCCCCTTCAGTTCTTTCATTTCCGGAATATTTTCCGTATCACCCGCCACATAGACTCTCTTATCTCCAAAAGTGATTATATAACCGTTTCCAATTCCCTTCGGGTGAAAGGGTTGCCCAGTATCACGTTTATGGATAATATTGTATGCAGGCACAGCCTCTATCTTTAAACCTTCGATGGATTTGATATCTCCATTATTCATAACAATACCACCTTCAACCTGTTTTGCACAGGTTTTGGTCAATACAATTATGGTTTTCTCTGTGCGCAGAATACCCAGGGCTTTCGGGTCAAGATGGTCCCTGTGCTCATGGGTTAGCAGAATGATATCAG
>Ga0315280_10011153_pt1 | contig 11105 bp, 13 predicted proteins | sample YL17G06_40_MG_FD_203697 | JGI IMG/M metagenome (GOLD analysis project Ga0315280, IMG submission 203697) | Sediment microbial communities from Yellowstone Lake, YNP, Wyoming, USA - YL17G06_40 | ecosystem: Environmental > Aquatic > Freshwater > Lake > Sediment | place: USA: Wyoming | collected... | reverse complement strand
TAAAGCCGAGATAGTAGTTCAGGCGAACAGCCACTATCCCAAGAAAATTCTGAAGTGCCTCTGGACCATGGGCAAAGATGCCTTTGACTGGAAGCACCTGGGCGCCTGTAGCCAAGGCCTGGCGTAGTTTGGCGGATGGATTGCCCGGTTCCAACAGAATGAGGCATTTCAGCCCTGCGGCTGCGGCGTAGGCCGAGATGGCTGTGGCCGCATTCCCGGAGGATGCGGTCAGCACTCCCTGCGCCCCGGCTTCTTTAGCCAGTGCGACGGCAAGCGCACCTGGCCTGTCTTTAAAGGACCCGCTTGGATTTCGACCCTCGTTTTTGAAATAGAGATTCTCCAAGCCAAGCGTAGGGCCAAGGCGGCGAGATCGGATGAGAGGAGTATCTCCTTCTCCAAGAAACGGAATCGCCGATGAGACGGGAAGCACCGAACGATAACGGTCAATTCCCGGGCCTGGTTCGATTTCCTTAAGCTTGAGAAGAGAAGTGTCCGGGTAGTCCGGCTGAAGAATGCCACCACACGCAGGACAGCGACCTAAACTTCCACGAGAGACTGCGTGAGAACACTTAGAAGAGAGGACTTGCATAGGAACTCCAAAGAATAAAGAAGGAAATTCTGTTAAGCATAGATGACAGAAGAAAGAAAAACGGAAAAACAATTTAAATTTAGCAGAACTGAGAAGCTTTATCAAGGACATCCTTATGGTTTTCGGACCGAACCAAGGGCAAGCATGGTGGGCCTATTCGCCATTTGGACATGGAGGTGAGTCCCTCTGGGCGAGTAGATCTCAATGAAATGGGAAACGTCGAGAATCTTTTTAATCCTCTTCATCTCGTGAGTCTGAAGTTCATCTGCAAGGATGAGGAGTTCCTCGCCCCTCTGAACATGGGCACACTCTTCCACCAAAATTTTACAAGCACGATCAACCAATAAAGCCACTGCATTTCTCTCGCTATGGTTCGCGAACAAGCGTTTCTAGTTTGTTTAGGCTCTGTTTTACATATTGTGCCAGAAGTCCCAGTTCTGAATTGATGGCCACCAAGTCCACCCCTTGCTTCAACCATTGGACCGCCATCTCCACATTGCCAGCAAAGATCCCGACCTTCTTCTTAAACTCTTTAGATTTTCGGATAATATTGGCAATTTCGCCGGTGAGGATGGGGTTAGAAAATTCTCCAAAAATACCAAGGTTCATAGACAGGTCTCCCGGTCCGATGAAAACCATATCGTAGAATTCCACAGCGAGGATTTTCTCCAGGTTGTCTAGCGCTTCTCTGGTTTCAATCTGGATGATGACCACGGTGTCTTTATTGGGAGCGACCTTTCTTTCCATGATGTTCAGGCCAAAATTGGTCGCCCTGCCAGGGCCAATGCCCCTTTTTCCTTCAGGAGGATAAAGAGCGGCCTCTTTAATTCTCAGGACATCCTCCACATTTCGCACCTGTGGAACGACAATGGCATCTGCTCCTGCATCGAGAGAGCTCGCAATATACTCATAACTAATCGTGGGAATTCGTACAACCCCATAGGAGGGGGTTGCCGCAATGCCCTGGAGCATGGATTGGATTGTCTCAACATGCATGGCGGAATGTTCACTATCAATCAGTAAAAAGTCAAAACCCAGTTTTCCCAAAAACTCAGTCATGACCGGGTGAGCAATCTGGATAAATGTCCCCAGCAGAGGTTTACCTCTTTGGAGTCTCTGCTTAAGCGATTCGCGACATTTAGAGACAGTTAGGGATGGTGCAGCGGGTTCCTTAATCTTTGCCGCTCCTTCAGAGGGCTGCACCTTGATTTCAAAATTGAGCCTTTTGATCGCATCTCTGGCCTCATCCGTCAGAATGGGCATTTGTTCTACCACGATGGATTTCAAGCCCCGTGCAAAATATTCTTCGATCTCTTTGGCTGTTAGATACTCTGGCATAATCTCAAGTCATCTCCTATAAAGTGGGCTCTTGGACCATTCGATAAACCTCTGATTCGGGTCGGGCAATCACGTTGACAGAAACTACTTCGCCAATCTTTTTTGCCGCTGCAGCTCCCGCATCTACGGCCGTCTTGATGGCTCCGATTTCGCCCTGGAAAATAACGGCAAAGAGACCTGCACCTGGATTGTTTCCTCCCAAAAGGGTTACATTTGCCGTTTTCAATGCAGCATCAGCTGCCTCAATAGCGGTCACCAATCCTTTGACTTCTATAAACCCGAGACTTTCCATGAATCCTATCCTCCTTCTATTCAAACTTTAATTTGGTTAATTTGGCAATAGCGGGGTTAGGTCGAGCGATGACATGGGCAGCCACCAGCTGGCCAAGCTTCTTGGCAGCAGCCGCACCCGCATCCACAGCCGCCTTCACAGCTGCCACGTCACCTTTCACCACAATCGTCACCAATCCCCCTCCAATCCCTTGTTTACCGACCATGACCACATTGGCTGCTTTGGTCATGGTGTCGGCAGCTTCCATTGCCGGTACAAAACCAATTACTTCCACAAAGCCAAGTGAATCCATTATCCACCTCCTCCTGTGATTTGATGATGAAGCTCCTCGCCAGAAGAACTGAGCTTCATGATACAATAACACTATTCTAAAGAGTGCCCCTTTCTGCCTGTCGCTAGCCGGAATTTCGCCTCATCCCGTAATAGGTAGAACAGGACACGTTCCACCCAAATGGTTTTCTTTACCATTTGGAATAATTTCTTCGCTTCATTAACACTTGGCTCGGCGGAGGATCTGCAATCCACTGTCCGTCTTTAATAATCAGTCTTCCTCCTTTAATCACATGGACCGGCCATCCTGTCAACACTTGACCTTCATATAACGAGAACGGAGTCGCTGATCTGATCTGTTCTTTGCTCACCTTATGCCATCGATCCATATCCACCACTACCAGATCAGCATCGGTGCCAGGCAACAAAACGCCCTTTTGTGGGAATATCCCAAATATCTCTGCCGGCCTCCTGGTCATTAGATCGATGATAGTGGCAAAAGGGATTTTTCGATGCACAACACCTTCAGTCAGTACTCCTGGTAAATGAAATTCCATTGTCGGTGCATTAGGCATGGCCTCCCAGACAGATTTTTCAAGCCCCTTGATCTCACGACTCATTGGAACCGAATCCGTTCCCAGGGAATCGACCTTCCCCTTTTTCAACATCTCCCAAAGGGCCTCCAGGCTTTCCTTATTTCTCAAAGGGGGGAGCCACTTCGGAATATTCCCTTTTGCTCTTTCAATAGAGAAGAGCAGATAAGGAGAAGTCGTTTCTGCAAAAACATGGAGCGAATCGTGCTTGATCTGTGAGATGGCCCTCATGCCTTCCTTAGTAGACACATGAACGAAATAGGTGGCAACCCCTTCGAATTCTTTTGTCAATAGCGCAGCCCTTCGAATTGCCTCTTCTTCAGCAATGGGGGGATGGGTCTCTGACCACTCCTGCACTGAAGTTCTCATGCCGTCTTTCGCCATGATCTCTTCTGTGGCCCATCGGACCAGCGAAGCATTTTCTGCGTGGATGCAGACAGTACATCTCTGCCCAGTCTCAATTAGTTTTTCATAGACTCTGGTCATGAATCCATCATCGATATCTGGAATGATACCAGGAACACCACTCATATAAATTTTGAAGGAGGTGATTCCATATTCATGGACGTATCGAGGAATTTCCTCGAGATGTTGCTGAGTGGAAATGGTGAGATGGAAAAAGATGTCAGCGAGGGAGTGGCCCCTCACTTTTTGAGACAATTGCTCAATTTTTGGCAAGTACGATTCTTTATCGTAGAGAAAGCAGCCCACCGTTGTCACCCCACCCCACAAACCCGCTCTTGTCTCCTCTTTGGCATCTACCTCAAAGGGAGTGAAGATTCCCAGGTGCACATGGGGGTCAATGATCCCCGGCATGACATATTTTCCAGTAATATCGACCTCCTGTGACCCTGCGGAGATCGATTCGCCCGAATGATAAATAGCTGAAATTTTTCCTTGGGAGATATGGATATCCCCTTTGAATAATCCTTGCCCAGGCCATACGATCATTCCATTTTTAAGAACGATTTCATTGAAACGATCTATAGCGGATACTTTGTCTGCGGGTTTCTCAAAAAATTCAGGAGAGGTCCATGGTCTGGTTTGGGAGGGTGAAGGGGATCCCTGTATGATCGTAACCCCTAATTTCGCAGCCATCTCCTGGGCTACGCTGGTCACAACATCTTCTTCATCTATGTGAAGCGTCCTTTGCCCGGTCAGAGAAAGAAATTCCACATCTGAAGCAGTGATAAACCTTTTCATCTTTAGATACCTGTTGGATTATTCTGGAACAAGTCAAATCGCTCTTCAACCGTCCTCGTACCACTTCTGCTCTCTGCCTTTGTCCCACCCAATTTTACTTTGCCTTTTTCACAGGGGGATGGGGAATCAGTATTTCGGTTTCCTGATGCGGCCTGGGAATAATATGAATGGAAACGACCTCACCTACCTTTTTTGCCGCGGCCGTTCCAGCATCGATAGCCGCTTTGACCGCTCCCACCTCACCTCTGACAAAGACAGAAACGTATCCGCCGCCAACCTTTTCAACCCCTACGAGGGTGACGTTGGCTGCCTTGACCATGACATCGACAGCTTCAATTGCCCCAACCAACCCTTTCGTCTCAATCATTCCTAATGCATTCATTTTCGTATCCGCCTCCTGTTAAGTGATAAAATTTTGTTGAAAGGACTCTTGACACTCCACTCTTGGTTTGCCGTAAATCAAATCCTTTCTATTTTTTGTAAATTTCTTTCCCTTTGACCATCAGTGAATCGAAGATGGCAACGATGACGGCATCAATCGGAATTTCTTCTTTGCCAATGACCCTCTGCGCCGGAGTCCCCTCGATGACACCAACGATCTCCCCTTCACCAGCGCCCACCGCATCCAACGCGACAAACTGATCCAGCACGACCCCAGGATCAGTTCCGATGCGCCCGACGACAAGCATCGTTTGACCTATTAACCGTTTATCTTTGATCGTGGAAACTGCGTTTCCAATAACCTTGCAGACAATCACAGTCTATCGCCTCCTTTCCCGCTTTCTTCACCATGGGAGAAATATATTTCTGTCTTCCCCGCTGAATAACATCGTTTGAAGATCTTTTTGAAATCAGTGAGAATACTATCAAATGGAATTCACCCGGTCAAGTAAAAACCCTGACTCAAATCCCGATTCAGCAAATTGTCATTGCGAGTGAAACGAAGCCTTGTCCCGAGCAAAGCGAGGGAACTCTTGAGATTGCCACGAATCTTTTCCCCGTTTTGGTGGGACTCGCAATGACAGGGTGGGAAAAGGGTTTCATTCCCTAAATCGGAATTTGGGCCACGATGCTCCCGCGGCGAATAAGGATGGAGGTAAGGGAAATTCAGTTTATGATAAAGATTTTAGGAGTTCCATCCTATCGTCTGTTGATCTCTGGATATGGGCAGTCTCTTCTTCATTGAGGTGACGAAATTTTCCTAACATCGAGAGATAGCGTTTGATGGGGAGGGGATGTTCAGGCGCATGTGTAAACCGGATCTTTTTCTTATCCTTCTCGAACTCCCAAAGAGGGAAGTAATCGGTCTCTACGGCCATCCGCTGCACCTCGATCGTCATGGAGGCATCGAAACGCCACCCGCTGACGCAGGGTGAGAACACGTGAAGATAGGCCATCCCCTTCTTGGACGACTCAATGGCGCGGTCCAGCTTTTTGTAAAAATCGTCCAGGTAGGCAACCGCAGCGGTAGCCACGTATTCGCACCGGTGCATCACCATGATGAGGGGCATGTACTTCTGGTCACTCGTCTTGCCGCGAAGCTGATCCCCCACGGGAGTCGTGGAGGTCCAGGCTCCGAATGGCGTTGTGCCTGACCTCTGGGTTCCTGTGTTCATGTACCCCTCATTATCAATGCAGACAAAGATCATCTGTTCCCCACGCTCCGCCGCTCCTGAGAGGGATTGGAATCCCACATCCGCTGCTCCTCCGTCTCCGGCCAGTGCGAGCATGGTGACATCCCGACCAATGCGATTATAATACCGCTTAATTCCTGCAAGCATCGATGCCGTATTCGTCAGCAAAGGATGAAAAACAGGAATTTTCGTAGTGGTCAAACCGTTCACACCCACTGAGCCAGTACCGGGGACGCATCCGGGCGGCGTGGCCAGAACGGTATTCGGACCGACCCGTCGTACGACGTGGCGAATTAAGATTTCCGTATTGCAACCCTGGCAACAGGAGTTCGCAACAAAAAGATCTTCCAGATCTCCTACCCTGTTAAAGATCTTGCTTTCCTCTCTGTACACCAGAGCCTTGGGTTTACAGACCTTCACGCACGCAGGATCACCTCCGCATTGGTCACATTTGATCACGTGGCCCTCGATGGGGTCGTAGAAGATCCCTCCATAGGGACATGCCAACGTGCAGAGGAGACAGTTGACGCAATTCTCTTTATTCCATTCAATGACCCCGGTTTCCGGGTTCTTTGTGAGTGCATGGGCTGGACAGAAAGAGACACAACCGGGTTCCCCGCATTGCAGACAGATTGTAGGAGCAAAGAAAGATTCTTTAAGATCTTTGATTGGTTTTATCCTCGATTGGATGGAATCTTTTGCCCCTTTTGCCTGAAGACAGGCAGTCACACAGTCACCACAGTCATCACACAAGCCCGGAATGACAGTAATTGTTTTATAGGCCTTCCCCAATTTACTCCTCCCGTATTTCTCTTAGGCTGCACACAGTCAGCGCCAGAGTTTCCACATTAGCCGTCGGCTCACATTGAAAGGATTGCTGACAAACTCAGCACAGCCTTCTTCTAAATCCACCCTCCCTTTGATCAGATTCATGATGATCCCGGGATCGAGATCAGAATTAATGGCAGCCATCCCCACCAGGACATTCCCTTGAAAAACCATCTTCTGGTAAATGTTTCCTGAAGGCAAGATCGTTTTTTCGATCCTATATTTTTTCCCATCCTCGGAGTCATTGATTCCGACAGAAAAGGCATGGTTTCCAAAAAAATTGAACGTATTCATTGAAATCCCGCCGACATAATCTGAATCAAGTCTACCTCCGGACATATCCGCTCCTGCGATCTTGCCCTGGAGGACTGCATCCGGAAGAATGGCATTCAGGATTTTTGAGGGGCCGAAGAAATCTTCAGCCTGAGCCACGTCACCGGCCGCCCAGATATGATCCACAGAGGTTTTCATCTTATGATCGACCAGGATCCCCTCATCGATCTTTACGCCCGAGTTGGAAAGAAACCCTGTTCTGGGCTTTATTCCGGTGCAGACGAGAAGCATCTCTGCTCTTAACGCTTTGCCGCTGGAGAGGGTTACGATGAATTCGCCTCTCTCATAGGAAACTCTTACTGCATGATCGCTCAAGTAGAAATTTACACCATGGGACTCAAAGACCTTCTGAATCATTCCAGAGCAGTCTTCGTCAAAACAATTCGGCAAGATCCTGGGATTCCTTTTGGCTCTGGCCCGAATGACGTCCACATGCATTCCCCTGTGGGCAAAGTTCTCTGCCGCATGCATCCCAACTAAACCCGTTCCCATCACAATGGCCGATCGCGCTCGTGGGATGACGTCCAGGTGCTTAAGGGCATCAGCCATGGTCCTCAATTTCAGGAAAGGAACATTGGCGAGATTTTCCACTCGGGGGATGGTCGGTTCCGCTCCAGTGGCAACCAGAAGTTTCCCATAACTTACTCGGCTTTCATCTGAGAGCATGACGATCCGGTCTTCTGGATCGACCTTTGTCACGGCCTTGCCCTTCATAAAGTCGATTTTCTGACTTTTAAAATATTCCTCATCTCTCAGGTAAATCTGAGGAGGCGAGACCTTTCCGGAAATAATGTAGGGAAGGACCGTCGGCGAGTAGGGAAGAATATCCTCCATGGTCACCATAGTGAATGAACCTTCGTCGTCATTCACCCTGATCTCGTCTGTTGCAGACAGCCCCGCATGACTGCTTCCGATGACAAGATAGTCTGTCTTTAACACAGCCTTACCCATTCGCCCGTTCTCCCTTTTCATCGTCTTCATTCAGCCAGATCGTTTGGGAAGGCACCTCCCCCTGGCCGGCACGTTCTGTGACTTCGACCACCCGTCTAAAGTGTTTTTCTACGGTGAGATCCGATCCGGAAAGGCCTCCGATAAAACTAATCGCCGGGATACGTTGTTCCAAAAAATACGTTGCGGCCAACACCTCCTGGTAGAGAGGTCCTGTGCCCCAACCATAGTTGACAGAACGATCGACCACCCCCAACGCTTTGACTTTAGCCAGTGATCGATTAATGGCCTCCACTGGAAAAGGACGAAAGGTCTTAACCTTTAAGAGCCCAACCTTTTTCCCTTCTTCACGGGCAATATCTACCGCTTCTCGGCCGGCCCCTGTCATGCTGCCGATCGTCATGATCGCGTAATTGGCGTCTTCCATACGATATTCTTCAATAAGGGGCCCGTAAAACCGCCCCACTTTTCCCCCGTATTCTGTATGGACCTCTTCAATGACCTCCAGAGCCTTTTGCATGGCCTTGCAGTGTCCCTTCCGGTATCTGACGAACATGCTGGCCCCCTTACCGCTTCCCCCTCCTGTCAGGGGATCAACAGCCATGGGCCTCTCCGGGTCAAGGGCCACGTGCCAGTTGACGTTTTTTTCTCCGAGAAATTCATCGATGACTTCTTGGTCAGGAACAGAAACCGCTTCGATGCCGTAAGAAAGATAGGTTCCATCGAAACAAACATTCACCGGTAACATGACGTCCGGATGCTCGGCAACCCGATAGGCCATGATGATGGTATCCAGGATCTCCTGATTTGTTTCTGCGTACATCTGGATCCATCCCGCTTCCTTTACCGTCATCGCGTCCTGCTGCCCTCCCCAAACCGTTTGAGGTGTAATGCCATCGCGGGTGACAATGGCCATCACAATAGGGAGGCGCAGATTAGGCGTCCTGAAGTAAGGCTCAAACATGAAGGCAAGACCTTGACCGCAGGTCGCGGTAAAGGTCCGGGCTCCGGCAAGGCACGCTCCTTGTAAGACTGAAAGGACGCTGTGCTCACCCTCTACGTCCATCAAATCGGCACAAAGCTTCCCTTCCGCAATGAATTCGGTCAAATGCTCTGCCAGGGAAGACTGCGGTGTAATCGGATAAACCGACACCATATCTGGTTTTGCCAGACAGACTCCCCACGCCGCTGCCTCATTACCATCACAAACAATCGTTTTCGACATCTTTAACCCTCTTGTTCTTCAACCATCGTGATTGCACGATGGGGACACTCCTGAGCACAGATCCCACACCCCTTGCAAATTTTTAAGTTGGCTTCAAACCACTTTGGTTTTTCAATGATACATTGGGGCGGGCAAAAGGCCCAGCAGGTCCCACATTTCACACATTTGCTTCTCAGCACTACAGGTCGTTTGGCTCGCCAGTCACCGACCTGCATATCGAAAAAATCTGTGGCGATGGGACAGTAATCATCTGGAATCGTCGATGGATCAAACATTTTTTTGGCTTGTTGCTTCATAATTCATCCTATCCGTTAAGATCATACACCTGGGTTTCGTCATAGCCACGATGGACAGCTTCCATGTTTTTCCCCAATGCCGCATCTCGGAAGGCGACCTCCTCTAACGCCTGCTTCAAAGAAGCAAGGGAGACGACATGGGTCGTTTTCAGTAAGGCTCCCAACATAATCGTGTTGGTAATTGACCTTCCAAAAACTTCCAAGGCAATGTGGAAAGCGTTACAAAGTCCCACCTTTTTTATCAGCTTCGAGATGGACAACTCTTTGACATCTTTGGCGGTCGCCTGGACAAGAATGCCACCGTCTTTTACTCCTTCAAAAATATCGACTGTCCTGAAGAGTGTGGGATCAATACAGACAATCCAGTTGGGATGGTAGATGTTAGTCGTTTGGCGAATTTCCTTTTCATCGAATCGCAAGAAGGAAGCAACCGGAGCGCCACGCCTTTCAAATCCGAAGGAAGGGACTGCCTTGACAAACTTGCCCTCTTGGACCAAGGCTTTTGCTAAAATCTTAGCCGCCAGGACAGCTCCCTGACCCCCCCTTCCATGAAATCTGATTTCATGCATGGGATCTCTCCGTTGACCGGTAGTAATTGATGATATCTTCTTTGACTTCTCTAAGGTGGTCATTAATATATTTCTGCACCAGGAAGGAATCGTGGTCACAAATGGCCTGATAAATCTTTTCGTGTCCCAGCACAGCCTTAGATGCGATGTCATGAAGGCGAAGGCATTCCATCCTAAATTTGAGCATATATTCTCTTAGGACCTGGCTTAATTCGTAGATTCTTTTGCTTCCACTGGATTGGCACAGGATATCGTGGAACTCGGTGTCGAGGTAAATCATCTTTTCCGTCTCCCCCTGGTTGATTATCTGTTTGCTCTTCTCGATATTTATTCTCAGCCTTTCCAGATTTTTTTCTGTGATCTGGGAAATGACTCTCCTTCCCGCTAAGCCCTCGATGACGCTCCGGATCTCGCAGATATCACTGACATCCTCCTCAGGCAGGCTTCTGACGAAATAGCCAACTCTTGGTACAGAAGAGACCAGATTTTCCATTTCCAATTTGTGCAGGGCCTCCCGGATGGGAGTCCGACTTGTTCCAAGTTCTGATGCCAATCGCGCCTCCACAAGCCTCTCATTAGTGGGTATTTCCCCAGATAGAACAGCTTTTCGGAGCCGGGTATAAACACGTTCTCTTATAGAGTTGGCCGGGCGGATTCTTAGACCGCTTAAATTAGGCATCGGTTGTCTGGGATACTGTACCCTACCTCTTATATTTATGCTGAATTTTCAGCGTTTTGTCAACAAATTATCTTCCTACAAATTCTTATTCGAAAACAATCAAAGGCGGATATTCCAGTCCATCCAAAATTTGGTAAAATAAACCTTTGTCCATTCTCGGTTTTTTGATAAAATTAAACCAATGGAGACGATAGAATATTTCTCAGATTTTCTAAGAAAGATAGGGGCTCCAAACTTATTAGCGATTGGCATCGTCATCATTGTTGTATGGCTTCTCATTTCAGGCCTGATAAAAGGATTAAGAAAAG
>Ga0315280_10011152_pt1 | contig 11106 bp, 9 predicted proteins | sample YL17G06_40_MG_FD_203697 | JGI IMG/M metagenome (GOLD analysis project Ga0315280, IMG submission 203697) | Sediment microbial communities from Yellowstone Lake, YNP, Wyoming, USA - YL17G06_40 | ecosystem: Environmental > Aquatic > Freshwater > Lake > Sediment | place: USA: Wyoming | collected... | reverse complement strand
AAATAAAGTTTAAGTCAATGTCCAGCGACTATTAAAGGTGATTAATTGAATCGTGAGAAATTACAGGATAATTTAGGCATTACTGTCAAGAAATCAGAAAATTTCTCGGAATGGTACACTCAAGTCGTAAAAAAAGCCGAACTAGCTGACATTCGTTTCAATGTCAAGGGATTTCTAGTTCACATGCCTTGGTCGGTTAAGGCGATGAAGCTGATGTACAGAAAGTTAGAGGACGAGCTTGAGAAAAGTGGCCACCAACCTTTAATGTTACCCTCAGTCATTCCTGAGTCGAACTTCGAGAAAGAGAAAGAACACGCGGAGTTCAAAGCCGAGGTCTTCTGGATAACCGAAGTCGGGAGCGAGAGGAAGAAACTAGAGGAGAGATTGGCGCTCAGACCGACCTCCGAGACCGCATTCTACCAAATGTACTCCCTGTGGGTGCGGAGCTGGCGAGACCTGCCCATGAAAAGATACCAGAGCTGCCAAGTATGGCGCCACGAAACAAAGGCGACGAGACCATTCATCAGAGGAAGAGAATTCTGGTGGATCGAAGCGCATGATGCTTTCGCAACCCGAGAAGAGGCAGAGGCACAGGTGAAAAAAGACGCGGAGACCACGGAAAGAGTAATGCATAAACTGTTTGGGATTCCATTCTTATTTTTTCAAAGGCCTGAACACGACAAGTTCCAAGGCGCCGAGCACACCTACGCTGCAGACACCATAATGCCTGATGGGCGAGTGCTCCAACTTCCTTCAACTCACTTCCTCGGTCAAAATTTTGCAAAGGCCTTCAACGTAAAATTCGTGGACGAGGATGGGAAAGAGAAGTACGTCTGGCAGACTTGTTATGGGCCAGCCATATGGAGGATATTCGGCGCCATCGTGGCCATTCATGGGGACGACAGGGGTTTGATACTTCCCCCTGAAGTAGCGCCGATTCAAACAATAGTGGTCCCGATATTTTTCAAGGGGAAGGAGAGGGAAGTATTAAAGAAGGCGAGAACTATCAAGCAAAAGATTGTGCGCCGTGGCATACGCGCAGAAGTAGACGAACGGGAAGAACATACACCTGGTTGGAAGTACAACTATTGGGAGTTGAAGGGCACACCACTAAGAATAGAAATCGGTCCTAAAGATGTCGAGAAAGGACAATTCGTCTTGGTTAGAAGGGATACGGGGGATAAAATAAACGTTAAAGATGAGGAAATCGGAAAAATCGGCAAACTTTTAGACGATATTCAACGCGACCTCGTACAGAAAGCGGACGAATTCTTCAAGGTTAAGATATCTGAAGCGAAAAATATGGTAGAGTTAAAGAGTCTTCTGAAAAAGGGAGGCTTAGTTAAAGTAAACTGGTGCGGTGAGAATGGATGCGCGGATCTTATCAAGTCGGAAACAGGGGGCGGGGAGATAAAAGGAACTCTGTTTGGAAAAGAGGAAAAACCGTCTGAAAAATGCGTACAGTGCGATAAGAAAGCCAAGCAAGTTGTTTACATCGGAAAAACGTATTGAACTCTTTCGAAAATTTATCCGGCTGACTTAATTGCTTCCAAAATTTCTTTCTCGGATGGAAATCCGATCGGGCCCTTGTACCTTATCTTCAAGCCAGCCGCAGCAGACGCAAACTTGGCCGATTTCACCGCATCGCGACTATCTATGTACTTGCTTAGAAAAGCTGCACCGAAGACATCTCCTGCACCTGTGAGGTCCTTGGCGTCAACCTTCAGAATATCGACCTCGTTAAATCCGTCGTCCGAGAGCACGGCGCACCCCTTTTCTCCTCGGGTCAGAATAGCGATTTTAGGCCCCATCTTTCGCAGATTTTCAAGAATTTTTTTAACCCCACCACCCTTGAGCGCACGCGCCTCATCTCTGCCTATCTTCACAATGTCAACATGTTTGAGGAAATCGCTCAAGTCCTCGCGCGGATGAATTTCGACCTTTCCCTCAGTATTTATTTTCCTAAATAACCCTTGTGGGTCGAACATGACGGTATTTCCCTTTCGCTTGATTGATTTCAATACACTAGCATGCACTTCATCTGCGATTGGAGAAACGTAAAAGCCGGTCGCATCTTGATAAGAGCGCGGAATGTCATCTGGAGATATCCGAGCCGCGACGTGTTTGCATACCTGCTCCCTGTTGCCAGATTTGTCGTAGGTGTTTTCAAAAGTAGTGGTGAATTCGCCAGCCACATAGATGCCCTCGGTGTTCAAGCCGAGCTTGCTGTAAAGCGGCGGGAACTTATCTAGGAAATCAGCACCGACCTTTGACACAACCCCAACATTTTTCCTCAGGGCTACCAGTGCCAGGCCAGCGTAGGTCGGCGTTCCACCAAGTGCATTTTCAATAACCCCCCATGGCAACACGTTCACGTCGATTGCTACATGGCCAACAACTATGACGTCGAACTCCAAGCTCATCGCTCCCTCTTGCCAGATATGAACTCTTCGACGGCCTGTTTGGCGTCGACATCGGACATCTGCATTGGTGGATGTTTGAAGAAGTAAGCGGAAACGCTCACCAGCTGGCCACCCGTTCCACGATCGAGTGCAAGCTTCACCGCGCGGATGGCATCAATCACGACGCCAGCGCTGTTTGGCGAGTCCTCAACCGAGAGCTTGACATCTATCGTTAGCGGGATGTCGCCGAACTTCCTACCCCGCATGTAGATGTAGCACACCTTGTTGTCATTTAAGAAAGAAACGTAATCGCTCGGGCCTATCCGGAGGGGTACCTCATATGGAACCTGACTCGCGACCGCCTCGGTCTTGCTGATTCGCTTTGAGCTCAGCCTCTCCTCCTCCAGCATATTGAGAAAGTCGGTGTTCCCCCCGATGTTTAACTGGTAGCTCTCCTCGACCTTGACCCCTCGATCAAGAAGAAGCTTCGCGAGAGTGCGATGCAGAATCGTCGCCCCCACTTGAGATTTGATGTCGTCGCCTGCGCATGGAAATCCCGCGTCCTCGAACTTCTTCCCCCACTCCTTACCTGACGCGATGAATTCAGGTATGCAATTGATGTAACCACACTCAGCATCTATCGCCTGCTGTGCGTAGTATCTTGAAGCCTCGTAGCTTCCGACCGGCAGATAACTTATCAGCATGTCCGCACGCGAATCCTTTAGGGCCTGAGCAACATCGACGGATTCCTGAGTTATGTCGACTGGAACCACCCCTCTCAAGTACTTTCCAAGGCCATCTAGGATTTGTCCCTTCATCACCTCAACACCAAGCTTCGGGACACCGCTGAACTTGATGGTGCAATTCGGCGGGGTGAATACGGCCTCCGAAAGATCTCTGCCGACTTTGTTGGCATCGATGTCGAAAGCAGCGACGAACTTGATATCTCGGATATGATAGCCTCCGAAGTTGACATGCATGAGGCCCGGGACGAATTGATCCTCCCTCGCGTTCTTGTAGTACTCGACGCCTTGAACCAGCGACGATGCGCAGTTGCCAACCCCAACTACTGCGACGTTTACCTTGCCCATGATGTAATCTCCATATTGGTGCTATCTCAAATTTGGAGATAACTCTAAATGTAAGACTTATAAAGTTTGCGGTGGACTAGAGCATGGGTCACTTTAGTGAAGCGGCTGGAACGTAAAACCACAAAGGAGGTTCTCTGGCCGTACATACTTCGATTGCTTCAAGAGCGTCCGATGTATGGATATGAGTTGCGGCAGGAGATCAACAAGAGATTTGGGTGGAAGCCGCCAATGGTGACATCCTATACCGTTCTTTACAGACTTCAGCGGGATGGCTACCTAGCTATTGAGTGGAAGGAACAACGTGGTAAACCGGCGCGAAAATATTATAAGATTACTAAGAAGGGTCAGGAAATTTTAAAGCAGGCCGAGGAGTACCTATCAGATCTATGCAAAAAGCTCTTCAAAAAGAGTAGCTCATCTTAGACGTTTTTTGGCAACGATTATCCTATGAATCGCAGTGGCGTGCGCTAAAATAGCCACAATAGCCACCGCGAATCGCGTTAATCCCAGCAGTCCACCAAATGCTAATATCAGAATGCGTTCACCCCGCTCAGCGATCCCAACGTCGAGCTTTCCTGTACCCGCTGCCTCAGCCCGAGCTCGGGTGTAGCTGACCATGAAGCTACCGGTGAGCGCTAGAGTGGCCCACGCCCAGCTGGGTAATATCCAAAGATTAGCTAAATTGCCGTATATAATTCCGATGAAGATTGCAAAATCCACGTACCTGTCAATGACCGAGTCCAGCAACCCTCCGAACGCCGTTTCTTTGCCTGTCAGGCGGGCGACAGCACCATCTATCAAGTCGAATGCACCGCATACGAGCAACGCAATGCCCGCCAAGATGGTTTTGCCATCAGCAAAGAGCCAGGCAGCGGCTGACCCGATCAATAGTCCTATCATGGTCAAACTGTTTGGTGAAAAGCCAGCCCTAGCGAACGCCCTCGCAACGGGTTCTATCAGCGGCGCCACTTTCTTGCGGATCTCACTTAACATATTTTACCATCCCAACGTTGAAGCAATAAGGTTTTTTGTCTATTTTGCATAAGTGAGTTTAGGTGACTTTGTGATATACCTCGGGTCTGCTGGAGTTCCGATTGCCAGCGAGGAGAAGAGCACGATAGCGGGTATTAAATGCGTGGCTGAGCTCGGGCTCAACGCCTTCGAATGCGAATTTGTGAGAAGGGTAGGGATGAACAATGAGATGGCGAAGGAGGTAGGCAAAATTGCTGCGGAACTAGATGTCCACCTGTCCGTGCATTGCCCCTATTTCGTTAACCTCTGCTCCCAGGAAGAGGAGAAACTTGAGGCCTCCAAGAAAAGGATCCTCGACTCCGTAGAGAGAGCTCACTTCATGCAAGCGGATGTAGCAGTATTCCATCCAGGATATTATGGCAGCCTCACTCAAGAACAAGCGTATGACGCAGTCAAACAATCATGCGAGGACATGATTGGACGGATGAAATCAAAGAAAGTAGAAAAAGTTTTGCTCGGGTTGGAGACAATGGGAAAACAGAGCACATTTGGGACACTTGAAGAAATAATCAGAATTACGAAAGAGGTCAAGGGCTGCGTGCCAGTGATCGATTGGTCTCATCTTTACTGCAGGTCTGCTGGAGGGATAAAAGGTCAAGAAGATTATGCAAAAGTTTTTGATAAATTGGAGCCGTTGAAACTGAAGCATCTACATTGTCATGCGACTAGTGCTGAATACACCGTGGTTGGAGAAGGAAAGGGCAATGAAAAGCGACATCTTACCATAGACGCGAAAAAGCCAGATTTAGAGCCTCTAGTAAAGGAGATCCTGAGGAGAAAAATGGATATCACTCTAATCTCAGAGAGCCCAACTCTGGAGCAAGACGCTCTCATTTTGAAGAAGATGTTTGAAAAGAACGGTTACAAATTTAAAAACTAATGCTTACGCAACTTTTCGACCAATTCCCTTTTTTGGACCTTCTCCTGCACGCCGGTCCGCATGTCTCTAAGCGTAACTTCACCCGCCGCCAAATCCTTCGCGCCCACTATGACTACTCGCTCGGCCTCACGCGAATCAGCATAGGATATGGCTTTTGTTAAGCTGCGCCCCATGAGGTCGACATCCACCGCCAACCCAGCAGCCCGCAATTCACGCGCAACTTTCAGGCATTCATCCAACATCGCTTCGCTCGCCGGGAGGACCATGCAGTCCAACCGTTCGCTTGTGACTCCGATCTTTCGCTTCAAGAGAATTTGGGCGATCCTGTCGACGCCGATTCCCACGCCCACAGCTTGGCACGGCTCCCCACCAAGAAGTTCTATCAGCTCGTCGTAACGTCCGCCACCAGCTACTTGAATGTCGTCCACGTAAAATTCGAAAACTGTGTCGGTGTAGTATTCGAGCCCACGAGCGATTCCGAAATCGACGCTGAAATCCTCGACACCGAGCAACTTAACTTGTTTGAGTATATCGCGGAGCTTCTGAACAGCCGCCTTCGCCTTTGGCAGTCCACTAACCATCTTCTCAGCCTGATCTAAAATTTTGGCATCACCACGCAGCTTGATCAAAGCGTGGATTAGATCTCCCTCGTGCCCTTTTACTCCCGCCCTGTCCAGCTCATCCTTGAGTCTAGACTCCTCGCGGCTGTCGATGGCTCGCATGATAGGATCCTGAGCATCGCCCCTTACTCCGGCCTTTGACAGCACTTCCCTGAGCAGCCTTATGTTGCCGATGTGTAACTTGCGCCAGGTCAAACCCAGCTCGCGCATGACATCATCCGAGAGTGCTATAACTTCGGCGTCTGCTTCGGCCCTGGGTGATCCGATGATCTCAACACCTGATTGTAAAAACTGCCTCCATCGCCCAGCTTGAGGCTCCTCGTAGCGGAAGCAGTTGCCCAAGTAGAACAGCTTCAGTGGCTTGGGGGCCGATTTAAGCTGGTTGAGGTAAAGCCTGATGGCGGGTGCGGTAAGCTCTGGACGTAGTGCCAACCAGCGGCTAGACTTGTCCTGAAATGCGTACAACTGATTGATGACATTCGCGCCGGATTTTTTGGTGAAAAGTTCCAGGTGCTCAAATATCGGTGTTTCTATCTCACTGTAGCCATAACGCCTGAAGACATCTCTCATAACTTGAGTAACATGACGAATGCTCCTGAGTTCCTCGCCAAATAAGTCGCGCGTTCCTCTAGGCCTCTGCATCTGGTTGCCTCGAACGCTGTTTTTCGCCGGACTCTTTAAATCTGCTTCTCAGACCAGGGTATTTACTGTAAACGACTGCACGGGCGAGAAATCCCCGTAGTTGTTCGCTCCATCGATCGCCATGACGTGCCAATAGTACGTACCATTCTGGAGGGCCTCCGCAGCAGTTAGCGGGTAAGTAGATGCCGTGAGTCCAGTCTTACTTAAGACTGGCACGGAGAATGCGTTGTCTGCAGCGACCTCGAGCATATAGGTTACGCCTGATGGGTCGGTGACGTCGGACCAATCAAATATTGGGGTGTTCTCATTCACGGTATTACCATTTAATGGTGCTAGGGGCACTGGCACTCCAGGCGGCACGGTATCTATTGTGAATTTCCAAACAGCCGACTCGTTCTCGCTAGCCTTGTTAATAGCAATTACCTTCCATGAGTAACTTCCGTCTGGCAAGCTATTTTCAGGAGCTACTTGGTAGTTGTTTACGGCTGGTCCAAGGAATACATTTTCCTCGGGTGATGAGAAGTTGTTGTCATTATCGACTAGTAGGAAGTGGTTATCGGCGTTTGATCCCGGAGTCCAAATAAACGTCGGGGCATTATCGTTGTCTAAGGCGCCATTGGCCGGAGAGCTAAGCGTCGGCTGGCCTGGCGCTGCGAGTATCGTCAGCTGGAAGTTCTCGGACCAATCGCTCAAGTTATGCGCAACATCTCGAGCAAGGACGCGCCAGTAGTAGGTCCCATTCCTCGAGAAGGTATATGTGTACGAATTATCGGTCACAGCTGAGTTTTCATTTATATACGGCTGGGAGAAACCAGCATCGTTAGCAATCTGGATCCAGTAGGTTACGTTTGGCTCAGGTTGAGTCCAAGTGAAAATTTGGGTTAGGTTGTTTTCGATAGAACCATTTTCCGGTGAGACAAGCAAGGGTGCAGGTGGCGCAACTGTACTCAGGATAAATGTCGAGACGGGTGACCAGTCAGTCGGTTTATTATCTGCATCATACGCTCTGATGCGCCAATAATACGTCCCATCAAGGAGGGCCTCTGCAGCGACAGGGGTGAATGTAACCTCGGTAGTGTTTTCACGGATTTCAGGGGAGGTAAAATCGATGTTATTATCGACCCACAATTCATACTTCGCCGCACCAATCGCCATTGACCATCTAAAGGTTGGGGTATTGTCATTTATTCTGGCGTTATCAGATGGTGAGATCGGCTGTGGCACGTAGTTGACCCTACATATTGTGATTTGGCCACCTGGGCTCGTGTAAACGTTTTCTAACCAGTAATCAATGCCTGCTAGGTAATCGGTATTGTAGAAGATTGGCGAGAATACACGGACATCCATCGGGACTGATAAGTCAAGCAGAGATGGAGCAATATTGTTACTTTGTCGGATGAGGACGTTATTGTTTTCATCGTAGAAAACCAACAATGTTTCAGGAATATCTGGAGTAGGCGAAGGATAGCTGAAATTGACGTTTATTAATCTCCCATTGTTATCGAGATAAATACCCACAAAGCCGGCTAAGCTCTTTTGGGTGCTATCCGTCCGCAAAAATACATTTCCCCGAGAATCGAGAACTATATTTTCCCCGTTCTCAAAATTGAAGACTACGTTTTGATTTTCATTAACAAAGGTTGAGGTCTGTGCTTTCCAATATCCGTCGTTCCACAACGAATAAGCTGGATACCAAAGCCCGTAGTAAGAAGATTGAGGAGTTATCCAGGCATTATAGAATAACACGTAATCGATTTGACATCCGTAGTTATCTCGATAGGTTTCTACGAGAAAACGAAATTCGCGTTCATCCATCAAGGGGAGGCGCTGGACATCGATTCTCCTACCGTTGATTGCAAAAGGCTTAGCGGGGACATCTATACCGTAAATGTACCCTACATTACCTATAGCGTAGTAAATGTAGTCGGGAGGACGAATGCTGGTAGTGTTTTCCCATTTGCCCTCCTCGGCCATAAACTCTACACCATCACACACGGTCATCCGCCTAGAGACGCCTGTAGCGAGGTGCCCGTATGACCACTCAACGGCGACGACTGAATTATTCGGTGTGTTTTCTCTGAGCCAGTTGAAACTGCTTATAAGTTCACTATCAAAGTTAGGGATCCCACTCCACACTGTTGGAGGGGTTATTGTATTAGCGGTAGCATACGCGTTCTGGATAAACGGTGAAGCAACGATGATGGCAATAAGTGCAATTACCAACGGCTTTTGAATTCGATCCAACCATACTGCCGCGGATGGAATCTTCAGGGACGCCTGCCGAACGACTGATACCAAGACCACGAAACCTGCGCCAGCCAATACAGTGATAAAGGGCCACCAAAGTCGTTCAAATCGAGCTTGACCTCTCCCGGGCCAAACCAACCCAGCAAGTATAATGAGCCATGGTATCATTAAAAGTTCCCAGCGCTTTCGAGAATAACAGATTTTAATCAATGCTAGAGCTCCGAGCACGATAACGATTGCGGTCAGAAATTCCCAATTATAGAAACTGCTTAAAGTAGTCCCCCAACTCGAGGGCGCCGCCTGTTCGCTAGCGATGTTGGATAGCGATACCCCCCCTACTCCAGTTCTAATCCCGACGTAGCCTAAAAGCGTTTGAGCGAATCCAACCCAAAAGTTTGGGTTATCTTGCCCCACCAGCCAAGCTACAAATGTCAACAACAACAACGATCCAACCACGCCGGCTATTAGGTACAAATTTTCGCGAATCGTCATGATGACTGGCTTGAGCAGTCCAGTGACCCTTCGAATCAATTTCCCGATGAACCCAACCAGCAAGACCAGTAACAGTCCTCCAACGATCACTGGTGAGAGATAAAGTGCGCCAGCCCCCCACACTAGCCAAAAGATCCCATAAACTGAACCAGCAAGAATCGCAAACTTTACAATAGATAATCGGGGCGACTTGAACATTTTAATTGAGAGGTAAACGATCCAAGCTCCCAATATCATCTGAGATGCCTCCCGATCAAATGCCCCAAATTTCATCCAATAGATCGACCCAGTCAAAAATGCCGCAAAGAAGGCCGCCAGGCAGCCGGCTAAATCTCCTCCTAGCTCTTTCCCGATCAAAAAAATCGGTATGAGTGCTAGGGCAAACAATAGGGGCGACCAATATTGAACGATATCCATAAGGTTAACATTTTTATCGATCACGTGAGCTGCCCTGTATAACATCACAGTCATTAGTGGCTGACCAAAATCGGTAACGCTGACGGGCGCCCCATATGGCGCGTGTGAGAGACGGTTATTCTCCACAAAACCGTTCGTATTATCGATGTCAAATGCGAGATCATAAAACCATCCGCTGTCGGATGTTGTTAGTGTACGATATGTTCTACCTGGAATTAGCAATATGAATGTCGTGCCTAACATCAGCACGAGCAGGTAGCCAACGATTAGCCATCGCCTGAGGTTCAAGTCGATACCCGCTAAGTTCTATACTATACTGGGATAAAAGATTGCCATCGTGGAACAGAATACTCGGAAACTTAGATTTTTATTTCTCTTCCTTTTCCGCTGGCTCCTCTTCCGGCGTTGTCGTGACTGCGGGCGAAACTTCCTTCGTTGTCGCCATTATCCACCCTAGCCAGAAGCCCAAACCTAGAACTACGAGTAATCCAACTGTAACCGGTAACGCGAATGCTAAAGGTATGTTCCGGTTTCTCCAGGGGACTATATAACCGAACCAAATGTGGGCAACAGCTACTACGGCGACCGCAACGCAGAGCAACGCCCCGAGAGCTCTTGAAGTACTCAATTTATCACCTGCATTAACCGCAAAAATCATTGCTGTGGATGCTTTAAATAACTTTCGTGGATTTGTGGATGCCATCTGTGCTGAACAAGGGATAACTGTCATAAACCCTGTCGACTGAGTTTACGTGGGCCCGTGGCCAAGTTGGACAAGGCAGCAGCCCCCTATCTTTGTGGGAGAAAGCTGCAAATCCCGGGTTCAAATCCCGGCGGGCCCGCTTTTCAAGAAACTTTTTACAATGTCGTGCTTACAGTCTACCAGTGCCCCGGTGGTGTAGGCCGGTCAAGGAGCGAACTCCGCCGATATCATGCAGGCCTCTCGACTTTTTGGGGGAAAGCCTGCGACGCGGGTTCAAATCCCGCCCGGGGCACTAAACCTCAGGTTCAAGACACACAACCTTTTCCTGGTTAGAATCCCGCCCGGCCCGTAACTAGGCGGAACCGACAAGATCGGCGGCGCGCAAAAGCAGATAGAGGATAGTTTCACAAGTTGTAAATATTTCTGGTTTCATATTACTAGCCGATGGGGATGGAAGTCCTCAGTAAAGGCCGAACCGGAGCCTAAGGGCAACGGGGAGCCGCGGAAAAACCCGGGCGTAAAACCGGGGAAGGTCGCGGAAAAGCATCCGGGAGCAGGGTGCGAGGCAATGACTGAGGAA
>Ga0315280_10011151_pt1 | contig 11107 bp, 12 predicted proteins | sample YL17G06_40_MG_FD_203697 | JGI IMG/M metagenome (GOLD analysis project Ga0315280, IMG submission 203697) | Sediment microbial communities from Yellowstone Lake, YNP, Wyoming, USA - YL17G06_40 | ecosystem: Environmental > Aquatic > Freshwater > Lake > Sediment | place: USA: Wyoming | collected... | reverse complement strand
TGTAAAATATGCTCCCCACGTGCCAGATACCCCCATAGCTATAGCAGCACCCATACAAGAAACTATGACTAGTTTTGGATTTGAAACATTCGCAAAAAACTGAGCAAGTATGATACCGAATGTAGTTAAAATTCCATCAAAAGAATTCATTATTGCATATCTTCGTGCAATTTCCTCATCCTTCAAAGTCCTAATGGCGTCTAAAAAAGTTTTCATGACAACGTAGATAATCTACTGTTGCTCCTTGCTAATCAGGACTTTATCGATGCTGTGTATAACACCACCAAATTGCTCAATGTGTTTGCTTATCTGCTCAATTTTTATCTCCCTTCCAGTTAATACAACTTTTAAAGACTGTGTTTTTTCATCCATGGCATATACACTAACATCTACACTTTCTATACCGTCATCTCCAGATATGCTGTTGCCAAATTCAACTATATTTGGTCTATGTGGTATAAGAACATCTAGAGTCAAACTCTGAACTTTACCTTCTTTTGCCATCTATTTCACCTCCTGGCGAATATATACTGTTCTCATGGATATGGTATATCCATTCGTCATTCACCAAGAAGTAATAAGATTTGAGGCTTTAAAAATGTTTCTCACGCTAGTGCTAACTATTTCTCCTTATAGAACCAATTTCTCAGAACAATAGGCGTTATAATAGTTGTGATTAGACTCATTGTAATAATGGAAACATATATGTCCTGGTCTATTATATTGGCTGTCAATCCTATCAGCCCGACAATCATCGCCACCTCACCTCTTGGGGACATACCAAATCCAACTATTAATGAATCTCTGTTATTCATGCCCTGAACTCTGGCAGCCAATCCGCATCCAATGACCTTGGTCAGAATCGCAATAATTATCAAAGCTGCAATGAAGATTATTTCCTTAAGTGTTATGGTATGTATCTCAGCTATTATACCAAGAGATATGAAAAATAGAGATGCAAATATTATGTATAGATACTCAGCACCTTCTCTGAAATCTCTGCTTGTATTTAACCTAATACCCTCCATACTCACACCAGCGATGAAAGCTCCTACAATGGCTGATAATCCTACCATCTCAGCCAATGTGCTGTAGAAGAATGCTATCGTCATGGCAGATATAAATACAAATTCTGGATATCTTTTTGCTAAATTTGTTTGATCAATCTTGGCAAGTTGTTTATTAAAGAACTTCTGCCCAACAAATGATCCTATTAAAATAAATCCAGATGCCTTAAGTAGAGTGGAAAATAATAAACTAAAAGATAATTCACCAAAGACCAATTCATTTGAAATTGATAGTGCCAATAGGCCTAAAATATCATCTATCACTGCAGCGCCTATTATTATTTTTGCAACTTCAGTATCGAGTTTATTCATCTCTCTCAGGACATTTGCAGTAATGGCGATACTTGTAGCTGTCAGAGCGGTTCCAATAAAAACAGACGTTGTAAAAGAATAGCCGGAATATATTGCCAAGTAATAACCAGCGATCCATGGGACAACGACGCCACATAGGGCAACAATGGTATTCCTCAGATTATATATCTCTCTCATCTTAAATTCAATGCCTATCACAAACATAAGAATTACAGCGCCAATATGGGCCAGGCTCTTTACAAAGTCGGTGTATGTTATTAAGCCAAGTATGCTTGGACCTATGATAAATCCGACGATAATTTCAGCAATTACTACTGATTGATTTATTTTAGCCGCCATCAGATACCCTAAAAGAGCTACAAATAACAGCAAACTCATCTGAAATTCAATTGTAGTTTCTATCATTTTAATTCTAAGTTAATCTATGTAATCCAATATCAACGCCAAATATTGTCATAACGAATATCATATACATAAATATAAAGACTATTCCTTCAGAGCGATTTAATTCCTTCTTTGTTTCTATGAGATACCATAGTACAAGAGTTGAGATTAGAAGAGTAACTGCCAAAACTGTAAATGTTGGTTCTATTGGAACCGGATTTATTAAAGCTGCAGATCCCAGCACAAGAGTTAAGTTTGTCAAACAGCTACCGACGACATTGCCGAAAGCTAATGAAGTATGTCCTTTTTTCATAGCCGTAGTAGATGTTGCAAGCTCTGGCAACGTGGTACCGATAGAAATAATCGTGGCCCCGATAACGGTGGTTGTTAGACCTAGAACATCTGATATTTTTACAGCAGAATTTATCATAAAATTTGCGCTCACAATAAGTCCGATAATTCCAATAAAAAAGAATATAAATGCTGATACAGCGTTTTTTGTTATTACATGCTCCTCCTTTTTCTCTAAGCCTATTTTCTTCTTTTGGAGAAGATAGACATTGATAAAAAATATAATCAATAGTACAATTCCACCAAGCCGTCCAACACTTGGTAATATTATTAGAATCAATGGTAGTATTGAAATCATAAAAAGTACTCGTACTATTTCTATCATCTCGTCGCTCTTTATGACAATTTTACCCATTAATGCGCATATACCAAGGATTATAAGTATGTTCAATATGTTTGCGCCCATTACATTACCAACAGATATCCCTCCCTCACCTCCAGATGACGCTGTAACCGAAACAGCCAGCTCCGGAAGTGATGTTGAAACTGAGACGAGAATGAAGCCTATAGCCAGCATGCTGATTTTAAAAAATTCTGCTAGTTTTATGGCGTTATCAGTAACCAAATGAGATGATACAATTAATACAATAAATGATATTACCAATACACACAGTATCGAAAATATATCTATCATGTTTACACCCAGGAGGATATTATATATTAAATGATATATTATTACCTATAAAACCGTCCTTTCAGCCTTTTAGAAAAAGGCTGGCGAAAACTTTTGATCAAACTTTTGCTAAAAAGTTTGAAAGAAAGTGTAGGTTGCCCAAAGAAAAAATTACTTTTGATGAAACTTTTCTGTAAAAGTTTCTATTATTACCCATAAAATGACCCATGACAATTGGCATACGCTTGAAGTTGAAAAAGTATTGGAGATTCTAAATACAAACAAGGCAGGATTAAGTGAAAAGGAAGTTAATAATATGCTTATTGAATATGGTTCAAATGAACTGAAAGAGAAAAAACCCACGCCATTGTGGAAAATGTTCTTAAGGCAGTTCGAGAGTTTTCTAATAATCATTTTAATTGTAGCTACCATAATATCTGCTTTGATAGGAGAAGTTACCGATGCGATTGTTATTCTAATTATTGTCGTACTGAATGCTCTCCTTGGATTTATCCAGGAGTATAGGGCAGAAAAGGCTATGAAAGCTCTAAAGAAGATGGTAACTCCTGTAGCTCTAGTTGTAAGAGATGGAAAACAGATGGAAATTCTTGCTAGAGATCTTGTGCCAGGGGATATCATAATAATAGAAGCTGGTGACAGAATTCCTGCAGATGCCAGATTATTTGAAGTTACCAGCCTTCAGGTAGACGAGACTATATTGACTGGTGAATCTACACCGGTAACTAAGTCAATACATACCATATCCGGAGATAATGCCCAGCTTGGAGATAGAAAAAACATGCTCTACATGGGCACAAATGCTACGTATGGCCGGGGCAAAGCAGTTGTTGTAAACACCGGCATGAGAACTGAAATTGGAAAAATCGCAGAGCTGATTCAGGTTGAGAAAGAAGAAAAAACGCCGTTACAATTAAATTTAGAGCAGGTCGGGAAACAGCTCGGAATTATCCTACTTCTTATATCTGCTATAATATTTGTCATCGGTGCTCTGAGGGGCATAGAGATACTCCAGATGTTTCTTACAGCAGTAAGTTTAGCCGTTGCAGCGATTCCTGAAGGACTCCCAGCTGTTGTTACAATAACATTGGCAATAGGGTTAAAGAGAATGGCAAAGAGAAACGCCATAATAAGAAAATTGCCTGCTGTCGAAACTCTTGGATGCTCTACAGTTATATGTTCCGATAAAACAGGAACTCTAACAAGAAATGAGATGACTGTTCAGAGAATTTATGTCAACAATCGAGAAATTTTTGTAAGTGGTGAAGGTTATATTCCGGTAGGTGAATTTTATTTCAACAACGAGATTGTTGATCCAAGAAAAGATAAAGACCTTGAACTTATACTAAAAATAGGGGCTCTTTGCAATCATGCTGCCCTTGAGAAGAAAGAATCAAATTATCGTATAATAGGCGACCCTACTGAGGGAACTCTGTTAGTAGTAGCTGCCAAAGCTGGAATTCTAAGGGATGAAGTCAGAAAAAAATATCCAAGAATTGGAGAAATCCCATTTGACTCTGAAACGAAGTATATGGTCACATTCCATTCGACTCCAGAAAATGAAAAAATTGCGTACATTAAAGGCGCCCCAGATGTCGTTCTGGACATGTGCTCTTATATCTATGAAAATAATTCAGAAAGAACTTTGACTGACAATGACATAAAAAATATTTTAGATATGAATAGGAATATGGCTGATGATGCCTTAAGGATATTGATAATGGCATACAAAAAAATACCTGATGTAAGGGAATTTACTCATGATGCAATAAAGAATAATCTGGTATTCGTGGGCCTAGTCGGAATGATTGATTCTCCAAGAGAAGATGCAAAGTTAGCAATTCAACTATGTAGGTCAGCTGGCATAAGGCCAGTAATGATAACTGGCGATCATAAATTAACAGCAATGGCTGTAGCTAAGGATATGGGTCTTATTAAAGAAAAATCTGATTCCCAAGCCTTAACTGGGCCTGAACTAGATAACATGAGTGATGAAGATCTTGAAAAAGTCGTTGATAATATATCAATATACGCTAGAACATCATCAGAGCATAAGATAAGAATAGTAAGGGCATTAAAGAAAAGAGGTCATGTAGTAGCTATGACTGGCGATGGCGTTAATGATGCTCCTGCCATCAAGAGTTCTGATATCGGAATAGCAATGGGTATAACTGGAACAGACGTGACAAAAGAGGCTTCAGACATGATTTTAATAGATGACAACTTCGCCAGTATTGTTTCAGCTGTGGAGGAAGGCCGTAGCATTTATGACAACATACGAAAATCAATAAAATATCTTTTGTCATGCAATGTTGGGGAAGTCCTTACAATATTCATCGCAATGATCACAAATCTCCCTTTGCCATTGTTGCCGATTCAGATACTATGGATGAACCTAGTTACAGATGGACTTCCTGCATTAGCTCTTGGTGTAGACCCCGCTGAACCAGATGTAATGAAAAGACCACCGAGAGATTCAAGGGAAAGGATACTATCTAAAAAAATGCTCCTTAATTTTGGTTTCATTGGAATGGTCATGTGTATTGCTACGTTACTCATATTTGCGTATAATCTATCACAGAATTCCCAGGATATAACAAAAGCAAGGACAATGGCATTTTCAGTTATAGTTATGTCTCAATTGTTTTACGTATTCAGTTGCAGGTCTGAAAGATATCCTCTACGTAAAATCGGAATTTTTTCAAATAAGTATTTGATAATAGCGGTGATATCATCTATAATACTACAGGTAGCTCCTGTCAATATACCTGTTTTACAACCGGCATTTGGTACAACTTCCATAGGTATTTATGATTGGATAGTCATAATATTAATTTCCCTAACAGCATTTATTTTTTCTGAGATAGTGAAAATAAGAAAATAAGATGTCCCGAATTGGAATACTTTCTCTACAGGGTGATGTTTCAGAACATATAATGGCAATGGAAAATGCAATAAAAATTACAGGTATAAATGCCAATGTTGTTAGTGTGAACTCAAAAAAAGATTTTCCTATAGATGCTCTAGTAATTCCTGGCGGGGAGTCAACAACAATTGGAAAGCTTTTAGTCAAAACAGGACTTTATTCAGAAATTAAAAAATTAGCGAAAAATAATGTGCCGATAATGGGCACTTGTACTGGTTTGATTTTATTAGCTAAAAAAGGCGATGATGAAGTTAAAAAAACCAGACAGCCTTTACTGAAATTGATGAATATCAAAGTAAACAGAAATGCATTTGGCAGACAACGTGAGAGTTTTGAGACTGATTTAGAAATTCCCATTATAGGAAAAAAACCATTTCATGGAGTTTTCATAAGAGCACCGTTGATAGAAGAGATATGGGGTGGAGTAAAAATTTTATCCCGATTAGATAAAAAAATTGTTATGGCACAACAGGGGAATATACTAGCAATAGCGTTTCATCCTGAATTGACATCTGATACCAGAGTTCATGAGTATTTCTTAAATCTTATCTGATTATAATATAGTATGTCTGACGATTCAATCGACTTTGATACAGTAAAAGAAGAAATCAGTAAAATATCAGAGTTCCATACATTTCAGATTTTAAAGAGGTCATCAAAATGGTCAGCTCACGACCAGATTCCTGTTGTCTTTATACTGACCGACGAATGCATATATTATGGCGGTGTAGAATCTTTGTCAAGGAAATTCTCTAGGATATACATCAAGGATATAATAGATGTAAAGATAACGGGTCCATTATTCTTCAGAGCAATAGAGATAAAGTTTATGTTGAAGGAAAAGAAAAAAAACATTTATTTTTGTCCATTCACAGGGCCCACTGAGAAACCTCTTATGGATGTAGAGCAAATGAACGAATTAAAGGAATTGCTATCCAGATACATTAACAAGAAACTTTAAGAAAATTTCCAAACGAAGCTTAAGGTTTGTTGGACCGAAAGTTTGCAAAAACAAACTTTGGTCCAAAAAACGCAAAGCGTTTTTTCGGACCAAAAATCTTAAAGGATTTTTCGGTCATCAAAGGAGCTATCTTCACTTCGTTCGATAGCTCTTAGAATTTAAATAGAGGGGAATCAGGAGGAACTTGAAAGAACCTTTTACCAAAAAGGTTCACGAAAAGAATCTTTTGATGAAACTTTTCAGCAAAAGTTTCTGATGAAACTTTCTTAAAGTTTCGAAGAGGGCGAAGTCCCCTGCGGTTTAGAAAAGTGAAAAATAGCATATTAAAAAAAATCGGCATGAAGAAAAACTGGATTTACGAAGTAATCGTTACTTCTGGAAAGAATTTTATTAATGCTGCTCCGATGGGAATCTCCACAAGGAATTTTAGAACAATTAAAATGAAAACATACAAAACATCCCAAACATATGAAAATTTGATAAAGAGCAGAAAATTCATTGTTAATTTTACAGATGACGTTGGTATATTCTTTAAGTCACTAAAAACAAGGAGAATAAAACTATCGGATTCATATCTAAAGTGCATGGTAACTAAAATAAAATATCTTCCAGATGGTGCCGAAATCTGTGGAAAAATAGTCGATTACAATATAAAAGAAGAAATTGAATTGATAAACAGGGCTAATTATCTTGTGGTTGAATCTCTGATAAAACTGACCAAAATACCCATCTTAAAAGATTCAAAAAGCCAAAAAGAGGATATACTTGAAAATTACAGGGTAGTAAGAAAAGTAGCGCCTAAGTCAAAATATGAGAATATGATGAAAAAAATAATATCTGAAATAAAATGAAAATTGGCTCAATGAATGATCCTACCAATAATCTGATTGATGAAATAAACATCTTTGGAAATATTGGACTTGATTATCTGGACTTAACTGTAGAATACCCTGAAGCCACTCCAGAAAAAATACTATCAAATGAAAATAAAATAAAGAACTCGTTGTCAAAATTCAACCTTACCCTGATGGGCCACATGCCATGGTATTTTCAGATAGCTTATCCATATGAAGAAGTTAGAAAGTCTGTCCTGAAAGAGACTGAACGGATAATTGGAGTATTGCCAAAATTTGACATACAAAAGATAACACTCCATCCTGACCCACTTCCTATTCAAAATAGAAAATTAAGAAATAAAGTCTTTCAGAAAACAGCAGATTCTATAAAATACATAAATAAATTGTGTAATGATAACAACATTACATTATCAATAGAAAATTTCACAGAGGAGAAACTCTCTACTGACGAACTTAAAGTCCTTTTTGAAAAAATTCCAGAACTAAGAATGACCCTTGACATAGGTCATGGCAATTTAGATTTCAAAAATGGAGAGCGAATATTCAATCTAATCAATACCTTCAGAGAAAAAATAATACATTGTCATGTCCACGACAACAGGGGTAAAGAAGATGAACACCTACCAATAGGCGCAGGTTATATTGATTGGCCAAAAGTAACAAAAGCGATAAAAAATATCGGATATGATGATACCTTTACGCTAGAGATTCATGCAAATGATAGGGAATACTTGAAGATAAGCAAGGAAAAGTTCCTTAACTTTTGGAATAAAAACTAAAAAATATGGGGGAATCAGGAGGAACTTGAAAGAACCTTTTACCAAAAAGGTTCACGAAAAGAATCTTTTGATGAAACTTTTCAGCAAAAGTTTCTGATGAAACTTTCTTAAAGTTTCGAAGGGGGCGAAGTCCCCTGCGGTTTAGAATGGAAGAAGAAATAAAAAAGTGCGGAATATGCGGAAAAGAGGATGACATAAAAAAGCTTACCAAGATAGGAAAGACGCTAATGTGCAGGAAATGTAAAAAGAAATTCGGAAAGGCATTATGGTAAGAGGCCTAATATGAAAGAAGACAGGTTAATAGAGTTTATAAAACTCCTATTAAGTGTACTTGTTTGTCAGCTTGCCGGTTTCGTTGGATCAATATTCACAATAGTTTCGATATCAACATGGTATATGACTCTAAATAAACCATTTTTCACACCACCAAACTGGCTATTTGCACCTGTTTGGATTATATTATTCGCCCTAATGGGAATATCATTATTTCTAGTTTGGCGAAAAGGACTAAATATAATTGGAGTAAAAACAGCCGTTATTGTATTCTTTTTACAGTTAACACTCAATGTGCTGTGGTCTATAGCATTTTTTGGACTAAGATCACCTCTAGCTGGCTTAATTGTAATTGCTATATTATGGTTCGCGATAATTTGGACAATCCTGCGCTTCTATAAAATATCAAGCATATCTGCCCTTCTTTTGATACCATATATCTTGTGGGTCAGTTTTGCAGCAGTCTTAAATCTATCAATATTGATCCTGAATTATAAACTCTAAAAAATGGATATTGAACAATGCATCAATGGAAGACGGAGCGTTAGAAATTATCTTGAAAAGCCTATTGAGAAAGAAAAGATAGAAAGAATATTGACTGCTGGTGTGATGGCACCCTCTGTCATGAATCGGCAACCCTGCAGATTTACTGTGATTGAAAACAAAGAAAAGATAAGTGAGCTTTCAGAGAAAACTAAAAAGAATCATAATACCTAATCTTGGAACGTTTGATGCAAAAGATCCCGTATTATTTCCAAATGATAGTGATAAAGGAGAAGTGCTAATGCAGGTTCGTCTTAAGCTATGCATACAATTGCTAGGATTTAATAGTATCGATGATTTGTTGGAACTAGGTCGTGATCCTGCGAAGAGGGATCGATTCTGGCAGGATTTTATAGAAAAATATCAGGGAAATCCAGAAGAATATGATTACATGAATCCTAACATGCCTGGACTGAAAGATATGGAGTCTAGATGGAAGCCCATCTTTGACGAAATGATTGATAATGAGATTCTACCAAAGCATCCTAATTCTAGTCATTTCAGACGTCATCCTAAGAGAGGACAGTTCTGGTATGGTCCGGGACCAGCTCCGATAAAGACAGAACATGGATGGCTTGATTTTCCTCACTGTGGAGAGCTATTAGCAGAATATAGTGAAGCTGATAGAACATATCTTGAGAGTAAAGGCAGGAAAGTAACTCCGATAGTATTCTATTGTGTTCTAGCTACCCTACATGACTTGGAAGATCCACGTAAACTTATTGCAGTCAGTCCTGTTCCAATATCTATGCCAGACCCTAGGAATGAGATGGAGATGAACATTGCCCAAGAAGAATTTGCAGTTCCTTATGTGAAAATAGCTGTAGGTGCTTTAAGAACGGAAAGAGAAGGCAAGCCACATATTCTTGTGCCAGTGGGAGTTAACGACAAATACACAAGGCTTCAATATTTTCCAGAGAAAGAATTCTTGGATTGGATAATGCGGTACGGGAAAGTCTAAACTTTAAATACAAAATCCATTAGAGATTCAAGCCCTAAAAAAACATATAGACACTTGAGGTTATTTATCTACTTGTTTCCAATCTATGACATGCCCTATTACTTTCTTAAGAGGGATGAGCTGGAATCTTTCTTTGACACATTAACAAAAAAATTTGAAGTAATAGCTCCTGTAAAGAGAAGAGGTATACATGACTTCTATACGGTTAACTCTCTTGACGAAGTGGATTTAAACTTCAAAAATACAACCTATCCTCCAAAGAGGTACTTTCTGCCAAATTCGGAAATACTCTTTAAGTTCCATGAAGATAGAATAAGAACAGTTATTGATAGTAAAAAACGGTTAATATTCGGAATAAGGCCTTGCGATATTAATGCTCTTCTTGTTCTAGATAGAATATTCCTTGATGAAATCAAAGATCCTTATTATAGAGCTAGAAGAGAAAACACAATCTTAGTAGCTTTAAACTGCAAGAAAGAGTGTGAAAATGGTTTTTGTATTTCTGTCGGGAGCAATAAAATTAAAGATGGTTTCGATTTACTTCTTACAGAGGATGAAAATGGCTTTATAGTTGAGGTTGGCTCCACAATAGGAAAAAGACTTGTAACAGGTCTTAAAAGAACAGACAAAAAACCAAGTGTTAAAATTTTTAAAAAGAGACTCCTATCTGATAAAAAGTCTGAAAAACTTGCATCCTCATTAAAACACAATATAATAGACAAAGAGAGTAAAAAATGTCTGTCTTGCTGTTCTTGTACCATTTCTTGTCCAACATGTGGTTGTTTCGATATACGGGATATTCCAGAATTAACTTTAAAGGATGGTACGAGGTACAGGAGATGGACATCTTGTATGATAAAAGCTTTCACAAAGGTCGCTGGCGGTTTCTCCTTCAGGGATCAAAGAGAAAAGAGATTTAGACACTTTTTCCATCACAAGTTAAATTACTTCAAAAAGCAGCATAGCGTGACGATGTGCGTTGGCTGTGGTCGATGTATATCGAACTGTCCTGCTGGAATAAGTATCTACAAAATTATGAAGAAAATATGAAAAACCCATACA
>Ga0315280_10011150_pt1 | contig 11108 bp, 10 predicted proteins | sample YL17G06_40_MG_FD_203697 | JGI IMG/M metagenome (GOLD analysis project Ga0315280, IMG submission 203697) | Sediment microbial communities from Yellowstone Lake, YNP, Wyoming, USA - YL17G06_40 | ecosystem: Environmental > Aquatic > Freshwater > Lake > Sediment | place: USA: Wyoming | collected... | reverse complement strand
ACCGATAAGCGGACAACCCGAACGTTCTGCGAGACGAAGAGTGATGCGCTGGGGCCGACCAGACGGAAAGACTCGCCTGTCTGAGGGTCCGTCTCGCGGACGGCGAAACCGTATCGAACAGTCGAGAGATCCAGTGCGCGCACGGTGGCCACGGCGCGCAGCGGCAGCACGACCGCCAGCAGGCACACAATGGCCGCCCTCGCCAGGGCCGCGGTTCGCGCCGCCGCTCCCCCGACGTCGCCCAGCGGCTCTGCGGCCGGGCGATCTGCCGTCACGCGCAGAGCATCCGCGCCAGCCACGCCCGCGCCGATGGTCAACCAGAACGCAAACGACACAGGCCCAACGAGCAGCGGATGACCCGCCAGGCACGTGAGCAGGAAGGCCCCGAGACCAAGGGCGATTCCGAGCACGACCGTGTCGCTGCCCGCGCGCCGCATGCCTGGCCGCATTCGACTCCACGCCGCGGCAAGAATCCAGAGGAAGAACACCAGGCCGACCAAGCCAAGCTCCACGCCGATCTGGGCGAAGTTGTTGTGGGCGTTCTCGGTGAAGAACACCACCCGCAGGTCTGGCGGCATGAACCTCGCGGATGCGCTCGGGTACTCGCCGATTCCAAGGCCGAACACCGGTGCCTCCTGCCACATCTGCCAGCTCATCTTCAGAAAGGACACGCGGCTCGATCCCGACTCCGCCAGCGTCCAGCGGGTCAGCGGCAGCGTCGTCGGCCAGAGCATGAGCATCGCAACGACGCCGGCGACGACCACCGGTGCTCCTACGACGAAGGCTCGTCGCCACCGTTGGTGGAACACGCCAAGCACGGGAACCAGCAGAACCGCTGCGAACGCTGTGCGTGACCCGGTCAGCCAGAGAGCCGGGACGAGCGGCAGCCACGCCAGCGACCACAACCACGCCAAGCGGCGCCGGCTGAGGGCCAGTCCCGCGACCATCAACATGACCATCGCGGCGTGCGAGCCTGCCGCATTGAGATCGGACACGTAAAATGTCAGCCGCAGTCCGGTGTACGTGCTCCACAAGAGCTTCATCGGCTCGACGCTGCGCAGCAGCCCCATGGCCAGCCTGACGCACGACAGGACGGCGGCTGCCACGGCTCCCAGGACAAGCATGCGAGTCACTCGGTCCGGCAGTCCCGGCTCGCGCCGGCTCAACACGATCACCGCCAGGAGCAGCAACCCTCCCTCGAGCAGAAGCGCTGTCGCATACAGATTGCCAAGGCTGATCCGGAGGGCATCAAGGTAGTGACGCGCAAACTCCGGGACCATGAAGTTGAAGTACTGCCCGGGCGGCCCCCAGAGTGTCTGCTCGACGAGCAATGTCACGACAAGCGAGGAAATGACGAGAACGCCGAAAATCGCCGTCACCACGCCTAGGTGATCCGCGCGCCCCAGCATCGGCTCGCGCCGCCATGTCGCGCGGACAACCCAACCGACCAGGAACGCGAGGATGATGGACTCCGCGCCGCGATTGGGAATCGCACCGGTCAATCCCGCGATCGGGCCGCCCAGGATTGCAAGGGCTGCCGCGACGAGCAGGCCGTCGCCAGGACGCCACGCAGACAGAACGGTGAGACCGGCATAGCCGACCTTCGTCAGTGCCGGCACACTATCGATCCAGAAAAAGGACTGCCAGGGCAGAACGAGGCCGACGAGTATCAGCACCCAAGCCCCAAGGGTCCCAAGCGAGGGGAGCGATGCGGCCAAGACTGAAGCCTTCGGCTTCGCGCCGGCCACGGGCGCCGTCGCGTCCGGCTGATCCGGGCTGCCTGCTTTCCTCTTCAGCTTCTCGACGATTCCCGTCATCGAATGCCCCTCCTCGATGGGCACGCGCACGACAACGCCGCCACGGGCTTCAACAACGTCGCGACCGACAACGGCATCGTGGGCCCAGTCTGCACCCTTCACGAGCACATCTGGCTGCAGCGCGCGAACAATGTCGGCTGGCGTATCCTCGTCGAAGATCACGACCACATCGACAGCCGCGAGCGCCGCAATGACCTCGGCGCGGTGGATAGCCGATATTAGCAGCCTTTCGCGACATCTTGCGACATCCGCCCGGCCCGCGTGGAGTAACATAACGGGCGTTCTCGCCGGGATCTCCATTTTGGCCGCTCGGATGGGCACCGTTATACACTCAGGTCCGCGGCGTGCGGCCAAAGTCTTTCCGTCGCCATATGCTTCCAGCTCCGGAGACCGTCAGCTCAGTCCGCGTCGACCTGGAACCGACTGGAGCCCCCGGTTCCTGGGTATTTCTCGGACACCGCTCCACGCTTGTGGTCAATGCGCGTCGGCAGCACCAGTCGTCGCCACACATTCCCAAGGTTGTAAGCCAGCACGCTCAACTGCAGCCGGACTTCATTCGCGCGGAACCGGTGACAGGAGAGCCGCGTCCAATGCGCGGCCTGCTTGCCCTCCTTGATCCATTGCTCGGCGGTGCCGCGCTTGTTGTAGAACCGCACCACTGCCCGACTGGGCAGGCGCAGATTCGTGACGATGAGGCCCACGCGCGGGAACAGCTCGCCGGCATGGTGCTCGACTTTCGCCACGACCCGCCGCGGCTTGGTCCAACTGCCCGGCTGGTACTGAAAACTCTTGTACGTGACCAGCGGCTTGCGGCTTGGCCGTCCTGGAGGCCGGACGAGCAACTCGGCGATCTCCCACTCCAGACTCTCATTGGCCGGCATGCGGGCCGCGTACTCCACGCCACGCTTCTCCAGCGCGTCGTAGATCTCCGGTTTGGCAAAGGCGGCGTCGGCGCGGAACGCCACGCGCTTGCCCTCCGCCTGCTGCCGTTCAATCTCCGGCACCAGCAACTCGTCCCACTCGTCGGCACTGTGCACGTTGCCCGGTCGTAGCTTCGCGGCGAGACAGTCGCCGTGGCCGTTGAACAGAAACAGCGGGCGGTAGCAGCGACGTCACCCGGCCGGCCACCCAGGTGCGGCCCTCGTCCGGGACCAGGATGCCCGCGATGATCTGCAGCAGCGTGCTCTTGCCGCCACCGTTCGGGCCGATGATGGCGAGCGTCTCACCTTGGGTGATGTCGAGCGTCACGCCGCGCAGCGCCCACAGCACGTCGCGGCGATCCCGCTCGCCGTGCAGCGCCGCGATCACACGGTCCTTGAGCCCGCTCCCGCGGCGGTGCGAGATGAGGAAACGCTTCGAGACACCTTCGAGCTGGACGGCAGCTGATGCGGGCACCGCGGCGAGGATAGCAATCGTCTCGGGAGGGTGTCAACAGAAGGCGCAGCGGTAACTTCCGGCTGTTCAACGATTAGCGGGTGAGTGTAAGATGGAGTCCCGTTGTTGCACCGAAGCGTCTCCCGTCAGCTGACCTCGTGGGTCTCTGTGCCGAGCCGTGTCTGGCGGCTTGCGGCCTTCTTCGCCGTGTCTCTTGCCGTCGTCGGTGCCCAGGTCTACGTGGTCTTCTTCGCCGAACACGGCGTCCCGCGAAGCGGCAGGACCGGGCGCGCGATGCTCGTCGGTGAGGTCGCCGGCGGCCACGAGGTGAGCCAGACGATGGCGCTCGAAGCGGACGGCTTCGAGCGGATCGTCGTGCACGCCCGCCCGTACGGAGGCGCGGTCGGCGGCGACGTCGTCTTCGAGTTGAAGGACATCGAGGGCGGGACCGAGGGACTGCTTTTCCGGATCGTTCGGCCGGCCGCGGAGGTGATCGCCAGCGACGCGTTCGCGATCGCGTTTGCGCCGATCAACAACTCGAGCGGGAGGCGGTACCGGCTGGACATCAGCGCGCCGCGCACACCGCCGGGCCAGGGCATCGCGCTGGCCGCGACGAGCGACGACGGCTACCTGGGTGGGTCGCTGTTCGTCGACGGCCGCGAACAGTGGGGCGATCTGGTGTTCGAGACGCAGGCGGCGCGTGACACGATGTACCGGACGGTCGAGCACCTGCTCCGCGAGAGCCAGGCGGGCGTCGCGCTCTCCTGGCTGCTCGGCGGCCTGTTCGTCGCCTACAACGCGGCGCTGGTCGTGTTCGTTTACTACATGCTGTTCAGAGGGGAGGCAGAGGCGTAGATGCGAAAGACGACGATCTGGATCGTGATCGCCATCGTTGTGCTGATTGCCGCGGCGGTCACGATCGTGCGGATGCGGCGGCCGCCGCGGCCCGCCGCGATTGATCTCGTGGCGATGTTCCCCGATGCCGAGAAGCGCACGACAATGCCGAGCCTGCACGACGCGTTTGCCGTCGAGACGGTGACGATCGACGGCGTGACCAGGAGGAGCATCCTGGCGCTTCCCTCGAGCCGCATCATCTGGACGATCGACGTCCCGCAGGGAGCCGTGCTGAAGACGTCGTTCGCCATCCGTCCCGACGCCTGGCCGTGGCCGGGCGACGGCGCGGTGTTCCGCGTCGGCATCTCCGACAAGAAGGAGTTTCACGATTTCGTCCGCCAGTGGGTCAACCCGTACGGGCACCCGAAGCATCAGCACTGGTTCAATGCGTCGGTCGACTTGACGCCTTACGCGGGGAAGCGCGTGGAGGTGATCTTCAACACCGAGCCGGGGCCATCGAACAACGCCGTCTACGACGCGGCCGTCTGGGGAGATCCGAAGATCGAGCGGCAATGACGCTTCCCGCCTTGCAGGGCGAGGCTTCACCCTTGCCAAAACGGGCGGGCCCGTCTTGCAGGGCGAGGCTTCAGCCTTGCCAAAGGGCTGGGCAGGCCCGTCTTGTAGGGCGAGGCTTCAGCCTTGCCAAACGGCTGGGCGGGCTATCCGACGGACTCGAGTCAAAGAGTCGCGAGAAGGTTCGTAGTGCGTCGTTCTTGGTTCTTCGTGCGGTTCTTGGTGCTTGGTGCTTGGAGTTGAGACCAGCAGTCTGAGGCGCACCAAGAACCAGGAACCTCGAACCGCACCAAGGACCAGGAACCAAGGACCAAGAACCGACACGACTCATGATTCGTTGCTGCGGTTAAACCAGCTCGGCGAAGCGCCGCTCGTAGTGCAGGAAGACGCCAAAGCCGACCAGTGCCGACGCGCCGGCGGCGGCAACCAGCACCGCGATGGCGGTCGCTGACGGGACGGCCTGGTGCAGGACGATGTTCTGGTAGGACTGGACGAACCAGGTCATCGGGTTGAAGGCGAAGTACCCTCGGAACCTCACTGGCACGCGCGCCAGCGGGTAGACGATCGGCGTCACCCAGAACCACATCTGGAGCAGCACCTCGAGCAGGTGGCAGGTATCGCGGAAGTGCACGTGGGCGGTGGCCAGCACGAGCGCGAGCCCGGCGGTGAAGACGAGCTGGAGGAGGACGATCGGGACCAGCGCCACGACGGCCGGGGAGGCGCCGTCGACGGTGACGAGCGCGATCGGGACAATCACTGCGTACATCAGCGCGAACTGGACGAACTGCGACGCCACCGATCCGAGGGGCAGGATTGCGCGCGGAAAGGCCACCTTCCGGACGAGCGTTCCGTTCTCGGCGATCGAGGCGGTTGCGCTGGTCAGGGCCGAGGCGAAGAAGATCCACGGCAGCAGGCCGGTCAGCAAGAAGATGGGGAAGTGGTCCACCTGCATCTGAACGATGTACTTGAAGGCGAGGGTGTAGACCGCGGCCATCAGCAGCGGGTGCAGCAGCGACCAGGCGAACCCGAGGGTGGATCCCTTGTACTTGATGCGCATGTCGCGCAGGACGAGGTTTGCGAGCAGGTCGCGGTATCGCCAGAGGGCGGACAGCCGGCTGGCCAACATGGCCCGGCGAGTGTAGCATGTTACGGTTCGCCTGCGACGCCCCCGGGCCTCACGCACCGAGCGTCCTTCGTAGGGGCGGGGCTTCAGCCCCGCGCGGAAGCTGCCGACCTGCGCAGAACGCGGTTGCTGGCAGGTGCCCATGCGGTCGCGCGGCCCGCTCGCGACAGAGGACCGACACGTCATGGCTCGATATCGGTGGTTGATCGTCGCGGTCGTCGTCGTTCTGCTCGCCGTCGTCGTCTGGTTCTTCCAGCGCCAGACCCGGCCCCAGGTGGCCGTCGACCTGGTGCAGCAGTTTCCGAGCGCGGTGAAGAAGTCGAACATCCCGGTCGAGCAGGCGTTCGCCGTCACCACCGCGACGATCCGGGGAGAGACCAAGCCGTGCATCTTCGAACACCCAACCAGCCGCCTCACCTTCAAGCTCACGCCTCCGGCCTATGCCTGGCTGACGACGTCGCTGGCGTTGCGCCCGGAGGCCTGGGATAAGCCGGGCGACGGCGTGGTGTTCCTGATCGGCATCTCTGACGGGCGGCGCTACGACCTGCTGCTCACCGAGCACATCGACCCCTTCGGTAACCCGGGCGACCGTCGCTGGATTCCGGTGTCCATCGATCTGTCGGCCTATGCCGGCCGCGAAGTGGATCTGATGTTCAATACCTACGCGAGCCAGCCGGGTAGGGGCGTGGACACGCGGAATGACTGGGCGATCTGGGGGGCGCCGGCGATCCAGATCGGACGATGACGACGAGAACCACGGTCGGGCGCCGGATGCACCAGCCATCGCACCGGGAACCAAGAACCAGGAACCGCACCAAGAACCAAGAACGAAGAACCAAGAACCGTTCCGACATGTCCGATACCGTCACTACTGTTCCCCTGCTCGACCTGCAACCGCAATACGCTCCGATTCGCGACGAGCTGCTTGCGGCCATCGCCCGGGTGTGCGACAGCCAGCGGTTCATCATGGGGCCCGAGGTCGAGGGCCTGGAGCGCGAGCTTGCCAGCGTGCTCGAGGCGAAACACGCGATTGCCGTCTCCTCGGGGACCGACGCGCTGCTGGCGGCGATGATGGCGCTCGGGATCGGCGCCGGCGACGAGGTGGTGACGACGACCTACTCCTTCTTCGCGACGGCGGGGTGTGTGTCGCGTCTCGGCGCGCGGCCGGTCCTCGTGGACATCGACCCGGTCACCTGCAACATCGACCCGGCGGGCGTCGAGGCCGCCATCACCGCTCGCACGAAGGCGATCGTCCCGGTGCACCTTTACGGTCTCGCGGCCGACATGGATCCGATCCTCGCCACCGCCGAGCGTGCTGGCGTCGCGGTCGTCGAGGATGCCGCCCAGGCGATCGGGGCGCGCTACAAGGGCCGCTCGGCGGGAACCGTTGGCACGTTTGGGTGCTTCTCCTTCTTTCCCAGCAAGAACCTCGGCGCGTTCGGTGACGGCGGCCTCGTCACGACCAGTGACGATCGGCTGGCTAACCGGCTGCGGTTGCTGCGGAACCACGGAGCCGAGCCGAAGTACTTTCACAAGATGATCGGCGGGAACTTCCGGCTCGACGCGCTGCAGGCAGCCGTGCTGCGGGTGAAGGCGCGTCACCTGGCGCGATGGACCGAGGCGCGGCGCGCGAACGCCGAGCGCTATCGCCGGCTCTTCACCGACGCCGGCCTCGACCCTCGCGTGACCCTGCCGGTGGAGCCCGCCGGCCGGTATCACATCTACAACCAGTTCGTGATCCGTGTGCCGGCGCGGGATCGACTCCGTGAGCACCTCGAGGCGCGAGGGATCGGCACCGAGATCTACTATCCGGTCCCGTTCCACCTGCAGGAGTGTTTCGCCTCGCTCGGCTACCGGCCCGGTGCGTTCCCCGAGGCGGAGCGCGCCGGGCGGGAGACGCTCGCCTTGCCGATCTACGGCGAGCTCACCGAGGCGCAGCAGCGCTACGTCGTGGAATCGATCGCGGAATTCGTGCGCCGCGAGGACTAGCGCGGAGGACGCAGTTGCGGAGCGGTAGGGCGGGCCTTCAGGCCTGCCGAACGCGTGACGGCGCACCAAGAACCCGGAACTGAGAACCGCACCAAGGACCAAGGACCAAGGAGCAAGGACCGACTGCGATCGGTCTTCTGTCAACTGTCAACTGTCAACTGTCAACTGTCAACTGTCAACTGTCAACTACTGACTGCCTACTGCCCCCTGCCTACTCCTTATGAAACTGAGCCACGCCACTACCCTTCCCCCGGCTCCCATGCGGCGCTCCCGGGTGCCGAGCACGACGACGCAGATCTTCATCGGCCTGCTGCTCGGCATCGCGATCGGGTTCGTCTGGCCCACCTACGGGGTGGCGATCAAGCCGATTGCCGACACGTTCCTGCGCATGATCAAGATGATCATCGCGCCGCTGCTCTTCTCGACGCTCGTCGTGGGGATCGCGGGGACCGGCGACCTCAGAGCAATGGGGCGGATCGGGCTCAAGGCACTCATCTACTTCGAGATCGCCACCACGATTGCCCTGTTCCTCGGCCTGAGCCTCGTGAATGGGTTCCAGCCCGGTGCCGGCCTGCCTGCCATCCAGGGGGGCGACATCGCCGCGCTCGCCGTCAAGCCGCAGACCGGGTGGGAAATCCTGGTGCACCTGTTCCCGACCTCGGTCATCGACGCCATGGCCCGCGGCGACATCCTGCAGCTCGTCGTCTTTTCGATTTTCTTCGGCATCGCCGTCGCGGCGCTCGGCAAGAAGGGCGAGCCGATCGTCGACGTGCTCGAGTCGACGGCACAGGCGATGTTCAAGTTCACCGGCTACGTGATGCTGTTCGCCCCGCTCGGCGTCATGGCCGCGATTGCGGCGACGGTCGGGGCGATGGGCCTCAAGGTTCTCCTGCCGCTCGGCAAGCTCGTGCTGCTCATGTACGGCGGGCTGCTCGTCTTCGCCCTGATCATCCTCGGTGTCGTCTCGCGCCTGATCCGCGTGCCGTTCTTCACCTTCGTCCGCGCGATTCGCGAGCCGTTCCTCATCGCCTTCACCACGTCGAGCAGCGAAGCGGCGCTGCCCAAGGCGCTCGAGATCATGGAGCGGTTCGGCTGCCCGAAGAACATCGTCGGGCTGGTGCTGCCGACCGGCTACAGCTTCAACCTCGACGGGACGACGCTGTACCTGTCGCTCGCGAGCGTGTTCGTCGCGCAGCTCTTCCAGGTGCCGATGACGCTCGGCCAGCAGCTCATCATGATGCTGACGCTGATGCTGACCAGCAAGGGCGTGGCGGGGGTGCCGCGGGCGGCGCTGGTGGTCCTGACGGCGACCCTGACGCAGTTCGGCCTGCCGCTGCAGGGTGCGGCGATCCTCCTCGGGATCGACCAGATCATGGACATGGGCCGCACGGCCGTGAACGTGATGGGCAACTGCATCGCGACGGCCGTCGTGGCGCGGTGGGAAGGCGTGTTCGACGATCAGCAGATGAAGGTGTTCGCGGGGAAGAAGGCGGCGTGATTCCTCTGGGTCGTAGCGGCGGGGCTTCAGGGAGGGTCCACGAGCGGAGTCGTAGCGGCGGGGCTTCAGCCCCGCCGGCGCGATCGCAGGCCCGCAGTTTCTCCACCCTCCCGGTGGCGGGAAGACGCCCGGACCCCAGCGCCGAGACCCGAGGGCCTGTAACCGAATGAAGATTCTCGTCACCGGCGCACAGGGCCAGCTCGGCATCGCGATCGGGCGCGAGTTCCGGCGCGCCCACGACGTGGTCGGCCTCTCCTTCCGCGATCTCGACATCACCGACCACGCGGCGGTCCTGCGGGCGGTCGAGCGCGAGCGTCCCGCCGCCATCATCAACTGCGCGGCGTTCAACGACGTTGATGGCGCCGAGGATCACGCGCTCACGGTGCTCGAGGTCAACGCCTTCGCCGTGCGGTCTCTGGTGCGTGCCGCCGGCCGAGTGGGCGCGACCCTTGTGCACTACAGCAGCGACTTCGTCTTCGACGGTGAAACCGACCGCCCGTATGTCGAGGACGATCGGCCGAATCCCAGAAGCACCTACGGGGCGTCGAAGCTCGTCGGCGACTGGTTCGCGCTGGAGTGCGACCGAGCCTACCTGCTGCGCGTCGAGAGCCTGTTCGGGGGCGTGGCCGAGGAAGGGTTTCGGCACCAGAGCAGCATCGACAGGATCATCGAGGCGATCGCCGGAGGCCGCGAGGCGCGCGTGTTCGTGGATCGTGTGGTGTCGCCCAGCTACGTGGTGGATCTTGCGGCGGTCACACGACGGGTGCTCGAGCGAGCCCCGGCTCCAGGGTTGTACCACGCGGTGAACAGCGGACACACGACCTGGTATGAGCTGGGGCGCGAAATCGCGCGGCTGCTGGGCAGCGACGAAGCGCGGCTGGTGCCGGTGCCCGTGGCCGACGTGAAGCTGCGAGTCGACCGCCCGAAGTTCGCGGCGCTCTCGAACGCGAAGCTGGCGGCCGCCGGGTTCGCGATGCCCACCTGGCAGGACGCGCTGGCGCGATATCTCTCGCGCGCCTCGTCGTAGCGGCCGGGCTTCAGCCCGGCCGGCCGCGCATGACATACCGACTACAACTGGTTTCATAACCGGTCTTCCGCGGTTCCCGGCCTGTCCACGAACAGCCCACGCGTGCTCGGGCCGAAAGACGTGATCACGGTTGACGGCCCTGCGCGCGCCGTGGGCGCCCGTTCGCGGCCACCCGCTTGGGTTATGAAACCAGTTCTAGACTAGCCGGCAGGTCAGAATCCAGAAGCCAGAGTAGGTGCACGTCCGCCCGTGCACCTCCGTGTCGCACCGTCGTGTCGCCCCTCGTGATGCACCTTCGTGCCGCACCTCTGTCGTGTACCCTCGTCCTGCACCCCTGGTCCCGTTCTACTGTCCGCTGCCCACTGTCCTGATCTAGAATGCCTCCGTGCCTGGTTTCGACGTGCAAAAAACCGTCGGCTACTGGATTGCCGAATCGGAGGAGGCGTTGCGCGTGGCCGATCACCTTCAGAAGATGGGAGACCATGCGTACGCACTGTTCTTCGGTCATCTCGCACTTGAGAAGATCTTGAAGGCGCTGTACGTGTCGCGTCACGGGGAGCACGCGCCGCCAATTCACAACCTGCTCCGTCTCGCCAAACTGACCGGGCTGCAGGCAGATGAGGCGAAGGCCGAGGCACTGACCCGCATCACCGCTTTCAGCATCGACTCCCGGTACCCCGACATGGAGGGACAGTTCCGCTCGAAGTGCACGCCGGAGTTCACGGCTGCTCAGATGCGCCTGATCAGAGAGCACTACGTATGGGTACGCTCCCGGTTGCCGTAGCGGAGATCGTCGATCGGTTCCTGGATGTGGTCGAGCGGCATCGCCATGTCGTGGCGGCCTACGTCTACGGGTCCCAGGCGAAGGGGACA
>Ga0315280_10011149_pt1 | contig 11110 bp, 17 predicted proteins | sample YL17G06_40_MG_FD_203697 | JGI IMG/M metagenome (GOLD analysis project Ga0315280, IMG submission 203697) | Sediment microbial communities from Yellowstone Lake, YNP, Wyoming, USA - YL17G06_40 | ecosystem: Environmental > Aquatic > Freshwater > Lake > Sediment | place: USA: Wyoming | collected... | reverse complement strand
TGCTATGGAAAGCAGGGCGGGTCTAGTTGTGTCGGTCCAATAACCCGTTAAGTAGCGCAGTGCATCCCGTATTGCCTTGCTTTCTATCTTGTCTGCTTCTTCCAAAACGAGTTTCTTTGCAATTTCGAAAGGATCTCTGCCCCTTTCTTCAAAAAGCTGTTCTACATAATTCGAAAGTTCTTTTCCGGAAAGTTTTCTGTGCTTAGTGCGTAGGTTTGTTCTCTTGCGTGCTTCTTTCTTCATGTGTATCTTTATATTGTATGTCTCTTTTTTGTATTTGTTCTTTTAGTATGTTCTCGTAGCATTCGACGTATTCTTTGCCCTTTTCGGTTATGAAGTATACTTTTCTGGTTCTTCCTCCCTGTTGTTGCTTTTGGCTTGTCAGGAATTCTTTTCGCTCCATTTCGTTGAGTAGGGGATACAGCGCTCCATGTCTGATCCTGACGTTGAATACTGCTTCTATGCGCTTTTTGATGTTGTAACCCCACGACGGCTGGGTCTGGATTAGCCTTAGTATTTGGATGTCTAGCAGGTTTCTGGTTATGCGTTGTACAAGTTCTTTTCTTAGGGCTTCAGACAAGGTTTCCCTCTCGTAATGTGTTCTGTTTTCGACTTATTTCATGTTTCGATTTATTTAGGTTGTGTTGGAAACTGAATACTCTGCGTATGCTTCGGTATGCTTTTTTATGCTTGTGGTAGGTATGAACCTTTATATTGGCGTTTAGTCTCTATAAAGACTTGCGATATGTCACAAGAAAGACATATTGTATATGTGTAGAGCAAAAATACAGAGGGGAGATATGAACCGTGAATAACTCAAAAGAAGTTCAGGTCAAGTTGATGAAGGGCCTTCTAGACCTGATCATATTGCAGTTCCTCAACGGCCAACCAATGCACGGCTACCAAATCATCACAAAGATACGCAGAACCTTCGGCGTATACTTCGGCCCCAGCACGATCTACCCATTACTAGGCCAGCTTGAAAAGAAAGGACACGTCAAAAGCGAATGGAACATGACCAGCGAAAGACCCCGCAAAGTCTACAAGCTCACAGTTGAAGGGCAGAGCTTGCTCAACTTCACCGAAGACTCGCTGAACCTGATATGCAGAAAAATCGGCAACCCTGGAGTGCTCAAAGAAGCCTTTGCCGAAGAAACCATTACGCACACAGCTTTGCGACCTATGCTCAAGAATCTTGAGCACTCAAAACCAATGATCTAGCAGCGACCTCAGCGTAATCCACCACCTCTCAACGCTTTCACTGCCTTCCTATGAAGGAGAAGGCCCCGACACAACTTCCTTTCTAACGCAAGTCTTAGATATTGTTTTATCTTCAGATTCTCCTCTATGTTTTGGGTGCACTGTTGGAAGAGGTAGACATTCTCATCAAAGGCTGCATGATCTTGCCCATGAACAAGCATGCTTGGACAGAAGACGGAGCACTAGCTCTTAAGGATGGGCAAATTGCTTTCGTCGGCAAAAATGCATGTGCTCCTCGCATGAAAGCGGAAACAACGATCAACGCAGAGAGGAAGGTTGCTCTGCCAGGTTTAGTTAACTGCCACACGCATTTGCCTATGACTCTTTTTCGAGGGTTGGCAGAGGATAAGCCACTGCAATCATGGCTGAAAGAGGCTATTTGGCCGCTTGAGGCCAAGCTCAAGTCACGAGACATTGAAGCTGGAGCCAGCTTGGGCTGTTTGGAAATGATCAAGAGCGGGACAACATGTTTTGGTGACATATATTTCCATGAGAGTGCCGTGGCCGAAGCTGTGCGCGAAAGTGGTTTGCGAGCGGTTCTGGCAGAGGGCGTTGTAGAGGCTGGAAACAAAGCCCTTGGAGAGAAAATGTTTAACCGAAGCATGAAGTTCGCAGAGGCGTTCAAGGGATATGCAGACGGCAGAATAGGCACGATGCTTGGTCCTCATGCTGCTTACAGCTGTGGTCAGGACTTGCTAGTTCGAATCAGGGAGGCTGCCTCAAAGCTGGACGTTGGCGTGCATATGCATCTAGCTGAATCGAAGGTTTCGTTCGAGGACTGTGAGGCGAAATACGGTTTGAGCGAGGTTCAATTCTTGGACAAGCTGGGTTTCCTAAACGATCATGTTCTTGGAGCACACTGCGTAGATCTGTCAGATATAGACAAACGCACCATTGCCAGAAGAGGCGTCAACGTGGTTTATGTTCCTGTGTCTAACATGAAACTCGGTTTGGGCATAGCCCCAATAAATGATTTAAAGGTTCTAGGCGCAAACATTGGCTTAGGAACAGATGGAGCGGCGAGCAATAATTCGCTTGACATGTTTGAGACTATGAAGTTTGGAGCTTTGCTTCAGAAACTTGCATATTCCGATCCTACGGTTCTGCCAGCTTATGAAGTCTTGCGGATGGCGACCATCAGTGGAGCCAAGGCTTTAGGGCTGGAAAAGGAAATTGGAACGCTCGAAGCCGGCAAGAAAGCCGACTTGATTCTTGTCGATCTATCGGAACCCCATCTCAAGCCGTTATACAACATCTACTCAAGCCTAGTCTACTGTGCTCGGGGTAGCGATGTAGATACGGTTATTGTTGATGGAAAGGTCCTGATGGAAGACAAGCATGTCAAGACTTTGGATGAAGGGACGGTTATTGAGAGAGCTGGAGAATCTGCAGCAGATCTTTTGTCACGGTAAGAGCGTCTAGTTTGCTTTGTGTTCTTGAGTCGTTATCCGCCTCGTTAGTTGTTTCTTGATTTTCTTCAGCTGTGAGCTTAGTTCCACAGGGTAAAGAGGGGCGTTTTTCAGTTTCTTGTATTCTTCAGGAAGCTCGGCGAGGTTTCGCAGGCAGTTCTTTCTTACATCTTCCAGTGAGGGCATGTTGTGAACCATTTTGCCGTTTTCGATGACCTTGATCAAAAGCGGTTCGCCTTCAATTTTCTCATGTTCCAAGCCTATGATGTCTCTAACGCATTTTCTGTTCTTGTCTTTTTGTCTGAAAATCTGCTTTCTGCCAGGAAGCGTTATCTTGCCCTTGCTCAGCTTCATTGCTGGAACGAAGGTGTGATTTTCTTCTTTGCCTGATAGTTTGTAGACTGCGTCTACGTATGGTCTGTCAATAGACGTGCTCATTCTTGTTCCTACGCCGTAGGCGTCTATCTTTGCTCCATGTTCTTCGAGTTCTGCGATTTTGTATTCGTCTAGGTCTCCACTAGCGAATATTCTCACGTATTGGAGTCCGTTTTTGTCGAGGATTTTCCTCACTTGCTTGCTTATTGTTAATAGGTCTCCGCTGTCCAAACGCACAGCGTGGAGTTTTTGTCCATGTTTTTCCATTTCCTTTGCTATCGTGGTCGCGTTTTGGGCGCCTGTTAGGTCGTCGTACGTGTCTATGAGAAGTGTGGAGTTTTGTGGGAAGGTTTTGGCGAAGGCTCGAAAGGCTTCGGTTTCGGTGTTGAAGAACATTATGTAGCTGTGTGCCATTGTTCCGTAGACGGGTATGCCATAATGCATTCCTGCGAGAACGTTGCTTGTGCCGTTTGCTCCTGCTATGTAGCTAGCTCTCGCGGCTTTCATTCCTGCGTCTGTGCCTTGTGTTCTGCGTAGGCCGAATTCTATGATTTGTTTGCCGCGTGCTGCTGTCGTTACGCGTGAGGCTTTTGTGGCTAGGGTTGTTTGGAGGTTTATGGTGTTGAGGAGGAAGGTTTCTATCAGTTGTGCTTCGATGATTGGTGCGGTTACGCGGATTAAGGGTTCTTCTGGGAAGATTATGGTCCCTTCGGGTACAGCCCAGACTTCGCCTGTAAACTTGAAGTTCTTCAGGTAGTCTAGAAAGTCTTGTTTTAGTCCTTGTGTTTTGAGATAGGCTAGGTGTTGTTGGGTGAATTTGATGTTTTGGAGGTAGTGCAGGGCTTGTTCGAGTCCTGCGAAGATGAAGTAGGAGCGGTTTGGTGGGAGTCTTCTGATGAAGAGGTCGAAGGTTGCTCGTTCGGTTTTGCGGTTTTCGTGGTAACTTGCGCACATGGTCAGTTCGTAGAAGTCTGTCAGGAGGCTCATGTTGGTTTGGTCTACGAAGTCAAAAGGTGGCTTGGGCATTGAGTGTTCACTGAAAGGTTGGTAATGGTGATGGCGGGTTTAAGAATGTTTATGCGATTAGTAGGTGGGAGTCTTGTCCGAGGAGAAAGATCTGACCCCGTATGTAGGTTCAACGTGGGCTTGAGAGCCGTGCTTGGTTTGATGAGTGTCTTGTCAAGATTTATTAGGTATAGTGGGGGTTAGGCTGGTTCATGGTTGTTTTTGGGGTTGATTTTAGCGGGAAGTTCCTGATACGCCTCCTTCTTATTGTGTGGCTGTTAGAGCGAGTAGGGTTCGCTGTGTTCTGATGATTGGTAAGGCTAAGAGAATTGTGAAGTTGCATAGGGTTCCGAAGGCGATGGTGACTGCTGCCCAGATTTATTATGCCGTTTTGCCTTTGGCTCGGCAAGATGATGTGGTTCTGATTGATGCGGAGTATGATGTGGAGTATTTGAAGGAGGTGCGCAGATGTCTGGAGAAAACGTTGAATGTGTCTTCGGTTGCTGTGGGACATGTGTCTGACAAGGCCATTGAAAAGGCAGATAGGCTGTCAGAGGCATTTAGGAAGAGACGGTATTGTGACGAGAAAGATCCAAGCGTCTTGGAATTCGTAAGGTTGATTCATCCTGCTCGCAGAGCTCGTTTCATTCCATGATTGGTCCGAGATTTCCCGATGTTGGTAGTTTCTCTCTGGCTTTGCAGCTTTCACGGCACGCCGCGAGGAGTTGTCAAGGTAGTGTGGCGTGAAATTGTCTTATAAGGATATTGTATATGTGCTATGCGTATGAGCTGTGGTTTATCCTTCCATTAGGGCTTTTAGTTGTTTGACTTCGTTGACCAAGGCCTGATAGAGAGAATCAGAATTGCGTCAGTCTCTCGGCAATTAGGCTTTCGTATTGAGGATATCTTTCTTTTAGGATTGCTAGAAGGCGATTTTTGTCTTGAATCAAGTTTCTAAACTGGTCTGTATTGATGCCAAGTTGTCTTGTGCATTTATCTCTTACTGTGGATTCGTGAACGTCATGTAGTTTGGCTACACCTTTAAAGGCTTCATTAAGATGTTGTCCCCCAAGGACCAATTGGGCAACATCAAGGACCTGCGTCAGCTTTTGTGGTCTTTCTCTAGACCGCGTGATTGGAGGTCTCAATGATCGCGTTTCAACTACTCTTTCTTCGAAGATTGGCTGGAATCCGTGTATGTGAACACCTGCACCTATGTTTTCCCTTGTATAGGTTCTGAACTCTATTGTTTGAGTGGAGAATGGTAGCTTCTTGCAGATATGTTCAAGTTCTGGCGTTTTTTGGTCAATTACTATTGCTATGGTTGGTTGAATGTCTATCAAGTCTGTGAGTATTTTGTGTAAATCCTCGATTTTTGGGGTTTGTAGAGTGGTAGCTTTGATAGAGTCTTGTCGAATTTCTGCATAGAGTGTATCTATGATCTTCTTACGAGTTTTTGCTTCTTCATAGGCTATGCTGAATTTTGTTATTTGCGGAATTATATGCTCATGTAGTGGGTGTTTGGCTAATTCGATTTCAATGATGTACCATTTGTTCTGGTCTGCCACTATGATTACGCCATCGTTTCTGGCTTCTATTCCTATTTGCGTTTTCATTGTCTGTGGGTCGAAGTATAGGGCATCTTCGCCGAAGATTTCCTTGTGGTGTTCGATGACCATTTGCGTAAGTTCCTCTTCAGAAGTGTACTCATAGGGAAGATATTTGACGCCATCTTTCAAAAGCAACATCGGGTTCCACAATCCCCTTTTTTATCCTTCCATTGAGGTTTTAAGCTGTTCGATTTCCTTAACTAGAGCTGGGTAGAGGTAATCTAGGAGTTGCTTGGCTTCGTCTTCGCTGTAGCCCAGAATCTTGAGTACGGCAATATCAACCTCAACAACCAAAGGTTTCAAAACATGCCCAGCAATCCAATCCGCAACCTCAAAAAGGCTACCCTTAAACGGTTCACTCGGTCTCAAATCCTTAAAGACACCGATACAGCTAATCCGCGTCTTATTGTCCCTAGCCAGACTCTCAACCACATCAGCGGGCCACGGCTTTCGCAATTCCTCAGGCAACAGAACTGCAAAAGCACCCTTCGCATCGCTCACATGCTTACCATACTCATACAACTGAACCATCGCATCCAAAAGCTTAGTCTCTGCACCCAACTTCATCTCCACAACATACTGTGCACCATTGCGCAAAACCAAATCAGGCTCCAAGCGTCTACCATCAACCGTCTGAAAACTCACCTGAGCTGAAGCACCAACACCCCTTCGCACCAACTCCTCGCGCAACAAATCCTGCAGAGTCTTCTCAGTAGGCTTACCCAAACTCATACGACATCAACCATATTTACATCCTATAACAAAGGTTAAACATATATTTACATTTACCAGAAAATTGCCCCACTACCAAGCAGAAATCACATAAGCCTTCTATTGTCTGTATTTTTTCAAGTAGACTATTACGCCTGCTATGGCCACTCCGCTGCCTATTCCGCCGCCTAGGTAAAGTGAGTACTTCATGATGAACGTGGGTTCTTCAACTCTGGCAGTCAGCGACTCACTTTCGCAGGCGTATGAGTCAATGTCGCCGTTGAAATGCGCCTGAACCGTCCAAACAGAAACGTTTTCGGGTCTAAAGCTTGCCGTGAACGTTCCATTCTCCAGCGTGTAACATGCTACATGCTCGGTGAAGTTCTGCGTTTCAAAAGACACCAACACCTTCGCACCTTCAACCTCAGGAGTCAAAATCCCACTGACAGTGATATTCTCACCTAGATAGACGGCTTCGTGGGTGAGAGTCACGCTCAAAGCTGAAACATATTTTACAGGGTAGCTTCCGTTCGCAACAAGCACGTTTTCCAGAGCATCTTTCGCTTCAACACCGTAACTGACAACGGTGCCCGCAACCTGTCCCGGAATTATTGCAGTGCAGGTCCTATTGTCTGCGATCTCCATTTCCAGGATACTCGTGTTGCCCCAACTGTCAACTGAATAGCACAGCGTAGCATTCACCAAGTCTGTGGAGTTTGAAACATAGGCCACAGCTGTTTCGTTTTGCGGATAGCCTCTGTATGGGACGATCGAGGGGTTCAAAGATGCATCGCCGAACCGTGTTTTGACCAGAAACTCAACGGTACCAGAACCTGCCTCGCCAATGAAGACCAGATGATATAGGCTTCTGCCCGCGTGTGGCGCGGTGAAGTTGATCAGCATGTCTTGTCCATACTGCTCGCAGCTTGCCGAGGCTACGCCTCGATACTCTTGGCTTTCAAGGTTGTATCCGCCGTACTTGCATGCTCCGTCCGTGCTGCTCTTTTCTCCGTAAAGTCCAGCCTCCCAAGCTAAGGGCACGCCATTCAAAATTGTGTAGTTCTGAACTTTCGAGTCAGCCATCAGATAGAGCCTGGCTTCGTACATGTCCAAGTTTTGGGGAACTTTGATCCAAACCTCAACGTGTCCGCTGTCCGTGCAGAATTCGTAGGCCCAGCTCGTATTGAATGCGGGCAGATTGCTATTATCGTTCCCGTCGACATAGTGTTCATGCCAGATGTTGCACTCAACATTCTCAATGAGCATGAACGTTGCGCTTTCGGTTCCGTTGCTTTCTCTTGCGTCGTTAACGATTACAAACGTGTAGTTGCCTGCTTGTTTAGGTGCAAAGAACGGCTCATTCACGGTGGTTCCCAGATGCTCGGGCAATCCGGCGGCTTCAGTGTGATAGCTTTCCATCTCTCCGAGTGGGTTGTAAACGTAAATGTCGTAGTCTGTTCTAGGTTCAGAACCATTGTTTATCCAAGCTCCATAGCAGTAGGCGTGATAGCTGTGGTTCGCACTGAGCGGACAGACGATGCTCCAGTTCTGGCCGATGGGTACTTGTGACTGTTCAAGCAGAACTGGGAACATGGGCTTCTCTATGTATGTCCAGTTGCCTTGTGGTTCGACGTAGGTGCGTACATAGTTCTGGTATTCAGAAGAATCCAAGGCCCTGACGCTGACTTTGAAAGTCACAACTAGAGCTGCGAGCACGAGCACGGCTAGGACCATAAGCAACTTCTCGGCGCGGGCTTTCTTCAACTTTACCACGTGGGTGTCTGTTCGTATGTGTGTGCAAGGGAATATCTGTTATGAACGATGTTTCCTAATCCTCAATCATGATTTGAATTGCGGAAAACGGTCTCGAACTCTGATAAACAAGGCTTTAATAGTATTGTATCCATGTTTTCCTGTTGGAGAAAAGATGCATGAAGTACGACTACGAAGAGCTGCTGAAGAGAGCACGATCACAGATTCCTGAAATCTCATCGAAACGTGAGCGCCTCGAAATTCCCAGAATACAAAGCGCAATGATAGGCCTGCGAACCATAATCTTCAACTTCAAAGAAATAGCCGATGCCATGGATCGTGATCCTCAGCATCTGATCAAGTTCCTGTCTGGTGAGATGGCGACGGCTGCGTCCACTCAGGGATCGAGGGCGATTTTTCAGGGAAAATTCAAGCCAGACACTTTCGGAAGGCTCATACAGCGGTACTTGGAGAGCTACATAGTCTGTCCCATTTGTAAGCGTCCTGACACAAAAATCGTCAGGGAAAAGCGCTTGTCCTTTTTGGTTTGTGAGGCTTGCGGAGCAAAATCATCAATCAAGCAACTATAAACGTGTTCAAAATTGGAAGTGTATATGAATCTCAAGAAAGTCGGCGGCAACGTGCTTCTGGCTATGTGTGACGCCGAAATCCTCGGTAAGACCTTGAAGGACGGAAAGATAGTTTTCTGCGTGAAAGAAGAGTTCTACAAAGGCTCAAAGGTGGATGTCGAAGAAGCAATCTGTATGATTCAGAATTCGACTATAGTCAACATGGTCGGAAGAAACGTCGTTGGAAGAGCCATAGAAAAGGGCTACGTTCATCCCGAAGCCGTGCTGAATATTGAAGGGGTGCCGCATGCCCAGCTTGTCAGACTCTAGGCTGGAAACGCGGTAGCCTTCCAGCATAACTTTTAAGCAAGGTGCTGTACTCTTTTAAAGGAATTTATGTGAGGTGCTTGGTTGGGAAAGAAGAAGGTCTTAAGCGAAGGAGAACTGAGCAAAGTCGTTTATCCAGGCGAGGGTGAAATTCTGGGAATTGCCACCAAAATGTTGGGTTATGACCGTATTATGGTTAAGTGCCAAGACGGCAAGGAACGCTTGTGTCGCATTCGCGGCAAGATGAAGAGGCGGGTTTGGATTCGTGAAAACGACGTTGTAATAGTCTCTCCATGGGATTTTCAGAAGGACACTCGCGGGGATTTGACTTGGCGTTACACGAGGGGCCAGGCCGAGATGTTGCGTCGGAAGGGCTACTTGACGATTTAGTTCTTGGATCTAGCAACTGGTTGGGTAGACGCAGGTGTCCTTCAGAAAGCGCGTTGACAAGAGGCTTGACAAGAAGGAGAGGGCCTACGAAACCAACCAGTTGATGAAAGAAAAGCGAAGTGAAGAGTACGAGGTATTGGAAGAGGTTTTTGATCGCTCAACGCTGATGGTAATCTATGATTTTATGAATAAGGGAGTAATAGATGAGATTCATGGTGTTGTTAAAGCTGGAAAGGAAGCACGAGTATACTGGGGCAAGGACAAGCAGGGCAAAGAGTTGGCGATAAAGATCTATCTGACAATTTCCGCAGAGTTTCGCAAGGGAATACTCAAGTACATTGAGGGCGACCCTCGTTTCACTGGATTGAGACGAGATTCTAGATCTTTGATGTTCGCTTGGGCACAGAGAGAATGCAAGAACTTGCAACAGGCTATGGATGCAAAAGTCAGAGTGCCCAAACCCATGGCCGTGCGCAACAATGTCCTAATAATGGAATTCATAGGAGAGAACGGCGAAAGCGCGCCATCTTTCAAGGAGCAAACGCCGAAAAATCCGGCAAAGGCCTATGCAACCATCTTGGAATACTTGAAGAGGCTCTACGCTAAGGCGGAGCTTGTTCATGGAGACCTAAGCGAATACAACATTATGATGTGGAAACGTAACCCTGTGCTGTTTGACATGGCTCAAGCTGTTCCGACGTCTCACCCTATGGCCCGCGATCTTCTACGCCGAGATCTTACTAATTTGAATAAGTTTTTTAGTAGGCTAAGCGTCAAGATTCCTTCAGTCGACGAGTGTTACAAGCAGGTTACAGGTCATGACAAAGCCTAATGCGTTTATCAAGATCCCAACGGAACGAGTAGGTGTCCTCATAGGACCAGAGGGAAAGAACAAGAAGCACATTGAAGAGAAGCTGTGTGTGGGACTCAAGATAGACAGCGCGTCAGGCGATGTAGCAATAGAGCTGGCTGAAAAAGCTGCAGATCCTTCCTTGCTTTTCAAGGCAAAAGACGTGATTACAGCTCTAGGCCGGGGATTTTCTCCCGAGCATGCTTTTCGGCTAATCCGCGATGAAGAGGCTCTTTTGGACGTCATCGACCTGCGGACTGTCTATGGAAAGTCTGACTCGGACATCAAAAGGATCAGTGGTCGAATAATTGGCATGAACGGCAAGACCCGCGCGATAATTGAGGAGTTGACAGACACGAGCGTAGCAGTCTATGGGCATACGGTTAGCATCATTGGCAATATGGATCAAGCTGATGTGGCAAGAGAAGCCGTACAGATGCTGGTCAAGGGCAGCGAGCACAGCACGGTTTACCGTTTTCTGCACAGAAAGCGGAGAGACTTGAAGAAGAAGATGCTCGAGCTGTGGGAAAAGCCACCAGAATAGCAGAGTCAGAATAGCTATGTTAATAGGAAAAGAAAAAAAGGATTTTTTAGATCTTTCGTTATGAATCAGTCTGCGGCGGTTTTGGTGTTCTTCTGAATGCCCACACGACTGCGGCGAACCCGAATACTATGAATCCTAGGCCGAACAGAATCCACGCGTAGGACTGCATCCTGAATGCGTCGGCTGTGGCGAACTGGGCATCAGCTTCCCTCATGGTTGCGTTGGCCTCGACAGTTCTGGCGTTGGCTTCTATCATGGAGGCGTCCGCTTGCTTCAGGGAGGCGTTGGCCATGGCTTCGTAATAGTCT
>Ga0315280_10011148_pt1 | contig 11111 bp, 7 predicted proteins | sample YL17G06_40_MG_FD_203697 | JGI IMG/M metagenome (GOLD analysis project Ga0315280, IMG submission 203697) | Sediment microbial communities from Yellowstone Lake, YNP, Wyoming, USA - YL17G06_40 | ecosystem: Environmental > Aquatic > Freshwater > Lake > Sediment | place: USA: Wyoming | collected... | reverse complement strand
CAGAGGCGCCCCCCGAACATCCGTTGTGGCGCTACGAGATGTTCCTGCCGATCCTGATGGCGCAGCGTTACCGCGACCGCGACGCCGCGATGCGCCTCGCGAATGACACGGAAATGGGACTCACCGCCGGCATCTTCGGTTCGGCGGAAGAGGTGCGCTGGTTCCAGGAGAACATCGAGGCCGGCGTCACCTACGCCAATCGCGGTCAGGGTGCGACCACCGGCGCCTGGCCCGGTTACCAGCCCTTCGGCGGATGGAAGGGCTCCGGCTCGACCGGCAAGGCGATCGCGTCCTTCTATTACCTGCCGCTGTACCTGCGCGAACAATCACGCAACGTGGTGGAGTGAATGACCGAGTTCCTGCCGCTTTCGGAGGCGGTCGCCAGGCATGTGCCGGATGGCGCATCCGTGGCGCTCGAGGGCTTCACGCACCTGATTCCCTTTGCGGTGGGGCACGAGTTGATCCGGCAAGGCAGGCAGCAACTGCACCTGATCCGCATGACACCGGATCTGATCTATGACCAGTTGATCGGCGTGGGCGCGGCGCGGCGCCTGACATTTTCCTGGGGCGGTAACCCGGGCGTCGGCTCGCTGCACCGCCTGCGCGATGCGGTCGAGCAAGGCTGGCCGCGACCGCTCGAACTGGACGAACACAGTCACGCCGGCATGGCGGCAGGCTATCGCGCGGGTGCCGCGCGACTTCCATTCGGGACCTTGCGCGGCTACATCGGCACGGACCTGCCAAAGCACAATCCGAACATCCGCAGTGTCCGCTGTCCGTATACCGGCGAGGAGCTCGCGACGGTTCCCGCGTTGAATCCGGACGTGACGATCCTGCATGCGCAGCGCGCGGACCGGCGCGGCAATGTCGCGATCGAGGGAATCGTCGGGGCGCAACGCGAGGCCGGTCTCGCCGCAAAGCTCCTGATCGTCACCGTTGAGGAAATCGTGGATGAACTGCCACCCGCGATGAATAGCGTGCTGCTGCCGCATTTCACGGTCGGCGTCGTTTCGCATTGCCCCGGCGGCGCGTGGCCGTCCTACGCGCAGGGCCGCTATTCGCGTGACAATGATTTCTACCTGCGCTGGGACGACATAGCCCGCGATCGTGGCCGCTTCACCGAGTGGATGGAGCGGCATGTGCGGGGCACTTCAGATCATCGCGGATTCCTGGAGAGCCTGCGCCGGGTGGCGGCATGAGCGATTACAGCCGCGACGAGATGATGACGGTCACCGCGGCCCGCATGCTGTGGGACGGTTGCGTGTGCTTCGTCGGCATCGGCCTGCCGAGCGCAGCCTGCAATCTTGCGCGGTTGACTCATGCGCCTGGTCTCGTGCTGATTTACGAATCCGGTACCATCGGCACGCGGCCCACGGTACTGCCACTTTCGATCGGCGATGGCGAGCTTGCGGAAACCGCGGCCTGCGTCGTGCCGCTGCCCGACATATTCAGCGATTACCTGCAGGCTGGGCGTGTCGACGTCGGATTCCTCGGCGCGGCGCAGATCGACCGACTCGGCAATCTCAACAGCACGGTGATCGGCCCCTACGCCAAACCGAAGACCCGCTTGCCAGGCGCCGGCGGAGCGACCGAGATCGCGGCGCATGCAAAGCAGGTGTTCATCGTCATGAAAGCCTCACCGCGAAGCTTTGTCGGCGCGCTAGACTTCCAGACCAGCGGCGGGCATTTTGAGGGCCGTGGCAAGAGCGGCGCGCGGGGTGGCGGACCCACCGTCGTCGTCACGGATGTCGGCATACTGAAGCCGCAGCCGGGTGGCGAACTTGCGCTAGTGGCGGTTTACCCGGGCATACCGGTCGAGGAAGCCCGCGCGGCCGTCGGCTGGCCGTTGGCTGTCGCGCCGCAGGTTGAAACTATTGCGGCACCGACCATGAAGGAACTTGCGGCATTACGCGCACTCAAGGCCCGCACCGAGGCGGCGCATCGCGAACCAGTGAGACTACCGATATGAACGCACCCATACGAGCGGGAGACAACGTGAGCCACCCACACATAAAGATGGAATTGCCCGGGCCGAAGGCACGCGCAATGATCGCCCGCGATACGCAGGTCGCATCGCCCTCCTACCCGCGCGATTATCCCTTCGTGATGTCGCACGGGCGCGGCACCGAGGTCTGGGACGTCGACGGCAACCGCTTCCTCGATTTCGCCGCGGGCATTGCGGTCTGCGCCACCGGTCATGCCCATCCCGCCGTCGTTGCTGCCGTGCGCGAGGCCGCTGGCAAGTTCCTGCACATCTCGAGCGATTACTGGCACGAGGGCATGACGGCGCTTTGTGAGCGCATCGCCGCGCTCGCGCCGATGGGCGAGCCGGTCATGAGTTTCCTGTGCCAGTCCGGCACGGAGTCTGTCGAGGGCGCGCTGAAGCTTGCGCGCTACGTCACCGGACGGCAACGCATCATCGCTTTCCTCGGCGCATTTCATGGCCGCACGATGGGCTCGCTCGCACTGACGTCCAGCAAGTACACACAGCAGGCCGGGTTCGCGCCGGTCATGCCGGGCGTCACGCATGTGCCCTACCCGAACACCTATCGGCCGCTGTTCGCGGGCAGCGACCAGGGCAAGGCCGTGCTCGATTACATCCGCATGCTGTTCGAACGCAATCTGCCCGCAACCGAGGTCGCGGCGGTCGTCGTCGAGCCAATCCAGGGTGAAGGCGGCTATCTCGTGCCGCCGGATGGATTCCTGGCAGGCCTGCGGCAGATCTGCGACGAGCACGGAATATTCCTGGTGTTCGACGAGGTGCAATCCGGCGTCGGCCGCAGTGGCCGCATGTTCGCCTGCGAGCATTCCGGTGTGCGGCCCGACATCATGACGCTCGCCAAGGGCCTGGGCTCCGGCCTGCCGATCGGCGCCATCGTCGCAAAGCGCAGGATCATGCAGCAATGGAAAAAGGGCGCGCATGGCAACACTTTCGGCGGCAATCCGCTGTGTTGCGCGGCTGCCATCACGACGCTCGACCTGGTGCGCGATCAGTACGCCGCCAATGCGGCGAAAGTCGGCGCCCATTTCGTGGCGCGACTGAAGGAGCTCGCGAAAGCCTATCCCTGTATCGGCGACGTCCGCGGCCGCGGCCTGATGCTCGGCATCGAGCTGATCAAACCAGATGGGTCGCCAGCGCGTCCGCTCTGCGACGCGATGCTGCACCGTGGTTACCACAATGGCCTGCTGCTCCTGTCCTGCGGTGTCAGCACGTTGCGATTCATGCCGCCGCTCTGCGTGACCGAAGCCGAGGTGGACGAATCCATCGTCATCCTGCGCAAGAGCCTCGACGAGGCGCTGGCCGGCGCTGCTTGAATCACACCGGTCGCGCCCTGTTCATCGCAGCGCTGCTCTGGTGCGCGGCCGCGGCTGGCGCCGGGCGCGAGCCGGTTCTCAAGCAGGTTGACCTGCCGCACAACTATTACTGGCGCGAACTCTACCTGCCACAGCTCACGACGGGACCGTCGGCTGGGGCCTTCATGCCGGACGGCCAGGCGCTCGTGTACAGCATGGCGGGTTCGCTGTGGTCGCAGCGCATCGGCACGGATGAAGCCGTCGAGCTGACGCATGCCGACGCCGCCTATGACTACCAGCCGGATGTCTCCCGCGCCGGCGGCAACGTCGTGTTTACACGCTATGACGGCAACGCCATGGAAATCTGGCGGTTCGATCTCGCGAGCAAGCGCGAAGACGCCCTGACCGCCAATGGCGGCGTCAATGTCGAGCCGCGGCTTTCCCCCGACGGCAGCATGCTCGTCTGGGTGTCCACCGCCGATACCGGGCATTTCGATCTCATGATCGCGGACATCGGTGAGGCAGGACTCGTCAATGTGCGGCCGCTCGTCGCTCCAAGGCGGAGTTCGCTCGACCGTTACTACTACTCGGCCCACGATCATGCGATCAACCCTTCCTGGTCGCCGGACGGGAAATGCGTCTTCTATGTCGGCAACGCGGAGATTGGCTGGGGCAGCGGCAGCATTCACTCGGTGTCAGCGACCCGATCAGCCGGCGGCGGCGATGCGTCGACCTGCGAACCTGCGACCCGGCACCAGGAGGAAACAAGCTGGGCGGCGCGGCCGGAGGTTGCGCCGGATGGAAGGCGAATCCTGTTTTCCAGCTATCACGGGCGGCAGCGGCACCAGCTCTGGCTCACGACCGTCGATGGTGCGGCACCGCTGCCGCTTACTTTCGGGGACTTTGACCGGCGCAATGCGCGCTGGTCGCCGGATGGAAGCCACATCGCCTACATCAGCAACGAGCAGGGCAACACCGCGCTGTTCGTGCAGGAATTCTTTGGCGGTGCGCGCACCCAGGTCGTCGCGAAGACACGGAAGTATCTGCAGCCGATGGCGAAGCTCTCGCTCGATATCCAGGACTCAAACGGCCAACGCATCCCGGCGCGGGTCACCGTGTTGGGCCCCGACCGGCGCTGGCACGCGCCCGCGAATGCCTGGATGCACGGCGACGAGGCATTCGACCGTTCACTGCAGCCCAGCGAGACACATTACTTCCATTGCGTATCGCCCTGCGAGATTGAACTGCCGGCCGGCAAGACCTCGCTCGTCGTGCAATACGGCTTCAGTCACCTGCCCCACTCCGAGTCGGTGAATCTCGCCGCAGGCGCCCGCCGCGAACTTCTCGTCAAGCTAACCGGTAACGCCCTGCCCGAATCATTCGGGCGTCACGTCAACGCCGACCTGCATGTGCACATGAACTATGGCGGCCATTACCTCAACACGCCGGCACGCATGCTCGCCCAGCAGGATGCCGAGGATCTCGACGTCGTCTACAACCTGATCGTCAACAAGGAAGAGCGCTTCCCCGATATGGGGTACTTCAGCGCCGCGCCCGATCCGGCGAGCGGCAGGCGCGTGCTGTTTCATGCCCAGGAATATCACACGAGTCTCTGGGGTCATCTCGGACTCCTGCACCTGTCGGATCATCTGCTGCTGCCGGGCTACACGGCGTATCGGCACACGGCGCTCGCGAGTCCCTGGCCGCACAACGGCGCGATCGCGGACCTCGCGCATGCGCAGGCGGCACTGGTTGGCTATGTGCATCCGGCCGATGCAGAAATCCTGCCGGAAACGGATCGCTCGCTGACCTATGAGCTGCCGGCCGATGTCGCGCAAGGCAAGGTGGACTATCTCGAAGTCATGGGATTTTCGGATCACCGGATCACCGCGGGGATCTGGTACCGCCTGCTGAATCTCGGCTACCGCGTTTCCGCCGGGGCCGGCACCGACGCGATGGCGAATTACGCATCGCTCCGCGGACCGGCCGGCGACGTCCGCGTGTTCCTCGAAACCGGCGGCGCAAAGACACCCGCCGCGCTTTATTCAGCGCTGAAGGAGGGACGGACCTTCGTCAGCAATGGTCCGCTGCTTGGGCTGGAGCTCGCCAGGCTGCGCCCGGGCGGCGTGCTACGCGAAGCATCGGGGCCAGTGCCGTTCCGGGTCGCGCTGCGCTCGCCCGTCGCGGTCGATCACCTTGAGTTGGTGCACAACGGCAAAGTCATCAAGACATTTGAGCTGACCGGCGCGCGCCGGAATCTCGACGCCAGCGGTGAGGTATCGCTGCCGCGCGGTGGCTGGTTGTTGCTGCGGGCCTGGAATGAGCACGCCGATCCGCTGGTGTTCGACCTCTACCCATATGCGACGACCGGCCCGATCTATCTCGAACTTCCGGGCGGCCCGGAAAGCGCCGGTGAGGATGCGGCGTTCTTCGTCACCTGGATGGATCGCATGATCGCCGCTGCGGAAGCAAATCACGATTACAACAATGAGCGGGAGCGCGCTGCCACGCTCGAATATTTCCAGGCTGCGCGCGAAAAGTTCCTCGAAAAGTCGCGGGGCCAGAGCAATCCATGAGACGGGCCTCTGGCTCGGGCGCTGATAGGACCGCTACTTGACCAGCCGTCCGTAGTGCTCGAGGAGGGCGACCAGATCCGCATGCGGCAGCGCCTTCGCATAGTGACCTTCCGTGCCTTCCATGTCGCGGGCAGCGACCATGGCGTTCACGATCGCTTCCTCGGTCGCCTGGACGGTGGCCCGGAACAGGTCGTCGAGCTGTGAATTGGACATGAATTCCGCGAGCGACAATGGCGCCCCGCGCAGCGGCGCCGCATTCGCGGTCGAGAACGCGATGAAGATGTCGCCGGAACCATTGTCCGAGGTCGAACCCATGCGCCCGAGGCCGAGCGAAGCGCGTCTCGCCATGCGCTTCAGTTGATGCGGCAGCAGCGGCGCATCGGTTGCGATCACGATGATGATCGAGCCCGTTTCGCTCGCCTCTTCGTTGTCCTCGCTGTAGACACGATGCTCGCGCAGCTGCTGTCCAATCGGCACGCCCGCGATGCGCAGCGCATCGCGCAGGCCGTGATTGGCCTGGACCAGCACGCCGACGATGTGCTCGCGGCCATCGATCGCGACGCGACGCGAGGCGGTGCCGATGCCGCACTTGAACTCGTAGCAGATGGTGCCGGTGCCGGCGCCGACATTGCCCTCTTCAACCGGCCCGCCCGCCGCCTTTTCCAGAGCCTGGTCCACGTGCTCGGCGCGCACGTGGAAACCATTGATGTCGTTCAGGTGCCCGTCCCATGTTTCTCCGACCACGTCGTTCGACCACCAGTAGCCGGTCGGATCCGGATCGCCCTGGCGCACACGCCAGGCGATGGCCGCATCGTGCACGACGCCGACGCTGTGCGTATTAGTCAGCAGCACCGGACCCTCGAGTTCTCCCGATTCCTCGAGCCAGGTCGTGCCGGTCAGCTCGCCCGCGCCATTCAGCGCGAACCAGGCGCCGAAGGCGTGAAGATTCAGGCTGTCGCGCCCGCGCGGCAGGATCGCGGTGACGCCAGTGCGCACCTTTTTGCCGCCCTCCAGATCCTCAATGAGCGTCACCTGGCCAACGGTCACGCCGGCCACATCGGTGATGGCATTCAGCGGCCCCGGTTGGCCGTCGAAGGGCACGCCAAGATCCCGCGCCCGGGGGCCCGCTGCGCTCGCGGCCGTCGCAAGCGCCAATGTCAGTGTCAGGATGATTCGCATGGATGCATGATGATTCGTCGCAATAGTCGAGTTCAACTATTATTACGCGCCGCCCATGCCGGCCTGACGGAGATCACGACATGAATAAGCGGCGTCTTGCGGTCACCTGGCTGCTACTTACCGCCCTGCTCATGACAGCGCCGCTTGCCTCAGCCGAGACGGTGATCGTGCGCGCCGGCCGGCTGCTCGATGTCGAGCAGGGCCGCTATCTCGAGAATCAGGCGATCCGCATCGAGAACGGCAGGGTCGCCGCCATCGCGCCATACGCCGCGGGCGCCACCGGCGACGCGCGCGTGATCGACTGGTCAGCCTACACGGTGCTGCCGGGGCTCATCGACCTGCACACCCACCTGATCGGCGATATTTCCTCGGCTGCTGTTGCGGCGCCGCTGCTGAATTCCGGGGCGCAGGATGTGCTGCTCGGCGTAGATCACGCACGCGCAACCCTCGCGGCCGGCTTCACGACCGTGCGCGATGTCGGCACTTATCGCGCATTCACGGACGTTGCATTGCGGGACGCAATCCAGGCCGGCGTCGTCGAGGGGCCGCGCATGTTCGTTGCGGGTGCCTACATCACCGTCAGCCAGGGTGGTGGCGAAGTGACCGGGCTTGCACCCGACGTCGTCGTGCCGGCCGACATGCGTCGCGGGGTTGCCAATTCTGTAGACGAGGTCCGGCAACGGGTGCGTGAATTGCTCGCTGGTGGCGCGGATTTCATCAAGGTCATCGCGACCGGAGCGGTATTCACGGCTGGCACGACGCCCTCCGCCCCCGAATACACCGAGGCAGAGCTGCGTGCCGCGGTCGAAGAAGCGGCGAATGCCGGGACTTTCGTCGTCGCCCACGCACACAGTGCGGAAGGCATCAAGCGCGCGGTACGCGCCGGTGTCCGCTCCGTCGAGCACGCCTCCTACCTGGATGACGAGGGCATTGAGCTGATGGTCCGCCACGGCACCTGGCTGGTCGCCGATATCTACAATGGCGATTACACCGAGGAAGTCGGGAGCCGCGATGGCTGGAGCGCGGAAATACTGCGCAAGAACCGCGAGACGAGGCCGTCCGCGCCGGCGTGAAGATCGGCTTCGGCACTGATGCCGGCATCTATCCGCATGGTCAGAATGCGCGGCAGTTTGCCTACATGGTGCGCTATGGGCTCTCCCCGCTCGGCGCGATACGCGCGGCCACCATCGATGCGGCGCGCTGTCTCGGTCAGGAACGCGACCTTGGTTCCGTCACGCCCGGAAAGTTCGCCGACATGATCGCGGTCGCCGGCGATCCGCTTGTCGACGTCGAGACGCTCCGCAAAGTCGCGGGTGTCATCAAGGAAGGTCGATCAATCACCGGTGGTCGTCCATGAATACCCGCCAGCTGGGTTTCTGGATGTGCACGGCGCTCGTGGTCGGCAACATGATCGGAATGGGCATTTTCGTGTTGCCCGCGTCGCTTGCGCCCCATGGCTTCAACGCCTTCATCGGCTGGGCCGTGACCGTCTTCGGCTGCGCGCTGCTCGCGGTCGTCTTCGTGATGCTGGTGCGGCGCATGCCCGACGCCGACGGCCCGTTCGGCTATATCCGCGCGACGCTCGGCGAGGGCGTGGCATTCGCCGCGTTGTGGTGCTACTGGATTTCCATCTGGGTCTCCAATGCGGCGCTCGCGGTCGGTGCTGCGGGCTACCTGACGAGCGTCGTCCCGCCGTTGGCGCAGGTCCCGTCCGCCTTCACTGCTGCGGGCCTCGTGTGGCTTTTTGTCCTGATCAATTCGTTCGGCGTCCGCGCGGGCGGACGGGTGCAGGTGCTGACCGCGGCGCTGAAACTGGTGCCGCTCGCGCTCGTTATCCTGCTTGGGCTGTGGATGCTGGTCGCGGAGCCCGCGGCCTACCTCGAAAACATCCCGACACAACCCATCAGCCTCCAGTCCACGATGGCGGCTTCCACCATCGCGCTGTTTGCGATGCTGGGCCTTGAATCGGCGACGGTACCTGCCGGCCGGGTTCTGAATCCGGAGAAGACGATTCCACGCGCAACAATTGTCGGCACGCTGCTGACGGCCGCGATTTATGTCGCCGTCACGGCCGTCTCGACGCTGCTGGTGCCGCAAGAAACGCTTGCGGCATCGAACGCGCCTTTCGTTGACGTGCTCGACCGGCTGCTCGGCGCCGGTAATGGCCGCTGGCTGGCACTCTTCGTCGTCATCAGCGGGCTTGGCTGCCTGAATGGCTGGACCCTGTTGGGCGCCGAACTCACTCGCACGCTGGCCGCACGGCAACTGCTGCCGCCCATGTTCGCGACCAGCAATCGTCACGGCGCACCGCTAGCCGCGCTGTTGCTGGTCGGCGTTCTCGCCAGTGGCGTCGCGCTGATGAGCTATGGGAAAACGCTGGTCAAGGGCTTCACGTTCCTCAGCATCGTCACCACCGCGGCAAACCTGCCGCTTTACCTGTGCTGTTCGCTAGGTCTGATCTGGTTGTGGCGGCGCGAGCCCGGCAAGCTGCCGCGCCATGCCTTGTTGTTCGGTGTCGGCGGCACGGCATTCTCGGTATTCGCCTTCATCGGCGTCGGAACCGAGCCGTTCCTGTGGGCGCTTGCGCTGGCCGCCGCCGGCGTGCCCGTTTACTTCTGGATGCGCTGGCGACACCCGGCCACCACCATTGCCGGAGCCGCACCCCGGCCATGACCGGCGACCCGAATCAGACCGGCGAACCGGTCGGCACTCTCGCAATCGCGCTCGCGCATACGGAGCGCCTGCTCACCTCCGAGCCGGCGCTCGCGGCAGAACAAGCGACGGAGATTCTGAAATCGGTGCCCGGCCATCCGGCCGCACAATTGCTACTCGGCGCCGCGCGCCGGCGGATGGGCGATCTCGCGGGCGCGCTCACGGTACTGGAGCCGCTGGCAAGCTCCCAACCCGGCGCGTTCGCAGCGCATTACGAACTGGGCCTTGCGCTTGGCGCCGCGCGACGCGGCGACGAGGCCGTCGCGGCGTTGCGTCGGACCCTGGATCTCAAGCCTGATTTCGGCGATGCCTGGCGCGCGCTCGCGGATCACCTGGGCGCCCTGGGCGATTCCGAAGGAGCAGATGCGGCCTATGCGCGGCACCTGAAGTTTGCCTCGCGCGATCCACGACTGCTCGAAGCCGGCGCGGCGCTCGTCGAAAACCGGATCGCACAGGCAGAGGTGCTCCTGCGCGCGCACCTGAAACAGCATCCGACTGATGTCGCCGCGATCCGCATGCTGGCCGAAGTCGCCGCGCGACTCGGCCGCTTCGGTGACTCCGAGGTACTGCTCGCGCGCTGCCTGGAACTCGCGCCGAGCTTCACGGCCGCACGGCACAACTACGCGACCGTTCTGAATCGCCAAGGCAAGGGGGCAGAGGCGCTCGCCGAGGTCGAGCGTGTGCTCGTCCAGGAGCCCGCCAATCCCAACTATCGCAATCTGCTGGCAGCGATCCTCGGGCGCATCGGTGAGTACGGCCGGGCAATCGAAACTTACGAAGGCGTGCTCGCCGAGTACCCGAAGCACCCCAGCGCCTGGATGAGCTACGGTCACGCGCTCAAGTCCGCCGGGCGCCGTGAGGACTCGATCGCGGCTTACCGCCGCTCGATCGGGCTGAAGCCGGGCTTCGGCGAGTCCTGGTGGAGTCTTGCGAACCTCAAAACTTTCCATTTCGAGGCGGCGGATGTCGCCATCATGCGGGCCCAACTCGCGCGTACCGATCTGGCCCCGGCGGATGGTTATCACTTTCATTTCGCGCTAGGGAAAGCGCTCGAGGATCAGGGTTCCTGGAAAGAGGCCTTCTCGCACTATGAGGCAGGCAATCGGCTGCGCCGGGCTCAGATTCAGTACAACGCGGACGAGAACGCGAGTCATGTGCTGCGCTCCAAAGCCTTGTTTTCAAAGGCGTTCTTCGCCGAACGTAAGGACTTCGGCGCGGCCGCGTCCGACCCCATTTTCATCGTGGGCCTGCCACGCGCGGGCTCCACCCTGCTCGAGCAGATCCTGTCCAGCCATTCGGCGGTCGAGGGCACCATGGAGCTGCCCGATGTCATCGCGATCGCCCGCGTGC
>Ga0315280_10011147_pt1 | contig 11111 bp, 7 predicted proteins | sample YL17G06_40_MG_FD_203697 | JGI IMG/M metagenome (GOLD analysis project Ga0315280, IMG submission 203697) | Sediment microbial communities from Yellowstone Lake, YNP, Wyoming, USA - YL17G06_40 | ecosystem: Environmental > Aquatic > Freshwater > Lake > Sediment | place: USA: Wyoming | collected... | reverse complement strand
GGCCGGCCAGGCCGACGCCCGCCAGAAGATCGTCTTCTGGAACCTCTTCACCGCGGGCGACCAGCACAAGGTCATTACCGAACTCGTCGACCGGTTCAACCGGTCCAGTCCGGACTACTACGTCGAGAAGATCGACATCCCTTACCAGCACATCCACGCGAAGATGCTGCCCGCGGTGGCGGGCCGCACGCCGCCCGACGTCTCGATCTTCGACCGGTTCCTGGTCGCCAGTTACGCGGCTCGCGGCACGTTCATGGCGCTGGATGACCGAGTGGCGGCCGCCGCCTTGAGGCGCGAGCAGTTCTTCGACGCCCCCTGGGACGAGTGCTTCTACGATGGCAGGCAGTACGCCGTCCCGTACGACACCGACGTGCGGGTGATGTACTACAACAAGAAACTCTTCCGCGAGGCCGGCCTCGACCCCGAGAGGCCGCCGCGCACCTGGAGCGAAGTGGAGCGCGCCTCGGCCCGCCTCACGAAGCGCCGGCCCGACGGCCGCCTCGACCAGGTCGGCTTCGTCCCCTTCTGGGGCAACACCACGCTCTACCTTTACGGGTGGCAGAAGGGGGGCAAGTTCCTGTCGGCCGACGGCCGCCGCGTCACCCTGAACGACCCCCGGATCGTCGAGGCGCTCCAGTGGGTGGCCGGTGTTTCCCGCGCCTACGGCATCGAGAACCTGATGACCCTCCAGACCGGGTTCGGCGCCGATGCGCAGAACCCGTTCATCACCGGCCGCGTCGCCATGACCGTGCTCGACGTGGGCGAACTGAGCATGATCCAGAAGTACGGGGCGGACCTGGACTGGGGCGTCGCCCCGTGCCCGTACGCCGACGACGGCGCGCCGGCGACCTGGTCGGGCGGGTTCAGCATGGTCATCCCGCGCGGCGCGCCGTGCCCCGACGGCGCGTGGGCCCTCAGCCGCTTCATCCTCTCAGACGACTCGCAGCGGTTCATGGCCACTTCGAGCAACAAACTGCCCGCGCGGCGGTCGGCGGCCAACGACCCGTTCTTCCAGCAAAGCGCGTTCTGGCGCCTGGCCATCGACCAGATGAAGTTTTCGCGCTACCGCCCGATCACGCCCGTAGGGCAGGTCATCATCACCGAGATGTACATGGCGGTCGACCAGGTGGTCCACGACAAGATGACGCCGCAGGAGGCGCTGGACGTCGCGACCCGCGAGTCGCAGAAGGAACTGGACCGGTTCCTGGCCGAGACGTCCGGGACGCCCGTCGATTGGCGCCTCGTCGGCCTGGCGCTGGGCGGGGCGCTCGGGGCCTTCCTGCTTGTCCGGGGCTGGTTCTCGTACAGGCGGATCCGCGCCGCCCGCCTCCATCGCCAGCAGGCGGTGGCCGGGTACCTCTTTGCCGCGCCGGCGATTGCGGGCCTGGCGCTCTTCATGGTCGGGCCGGTCCTGGCGTCGCTCGTCTACAGTCTCACGCGCTACGAGATCCTGACGCCGGCCACGTGGCAGGGCCTGGAGAACTACCGGCGCCTGTTCGCCGAGGACCGGTTCTTCCTGACCGCGTTGTGGAACACGTTCTACTTTGCCGCCGTGTCGGTGCCCGCGAACATCGTGCTGGCGCTCGGGCTGGCGCTGCTCTTGAACCGCGAGATGGGCGGCCGCTCATTCTACAGGATGTTTTTCTACCTGCCGAGCGTCGTACCGGCCGTGGCGGGGAGCCTCCTGTGGGCGTGGCTCTTCAACGGCGAGTACGGCCTCGTGAACGTGGTCCTGGGGTACTTTCATCTTCCGGCGGTGCCTTGGCTGACGAGCGAGCACTGGTCGAAGCCGGCCCTGATCGTCATGGGCCTCTGGCAGGTGGGCGGGGGGATGATCATCTTCCTGGCGGCGCTCCAGGGCGTTCCGCGGACGCTCTACGAGGCCGCCGAGATCGACGGGGCCGGCACGTGGACCACATTCTGGCGCATCACGCTCCCGATGATCTCTCCCGCCATGTTCTTCATGGTTGTCATGGGCGTCATCGGGTCGCTCCAGGTCTTCACTCAGGCGTACCTCGTCACCTCGGGCGGGCCAGTCAATTCGACACTCTTCTACGTGTTGTACCTCTTCCGCGAGGCGTTCGAGAACCTGCACATGGGGTACGCCTCGGCGATGGCGTGGGTGCTGTTCGTGTTCATCCTGGCGATGACGGCCCTCCAGTTCGTCCTGGCGAAGCGGTGGGTCTACTATGAGGGAGGCCAGCGATGAGCCTCGGCCGCGGCGAGCGCCGCCTCGTCACCAACGCCGGCGTGCACGTCATCCTTATCGGCCTCCTCCTGGTGTTCCTGGGCCCGTTCTTCTGGCTCCTGAGCACCTCCTTCAAGACCGACAAAGAGATGTTCAAGATGCCGCCGCAGTGGATACCCGACCCGGCGACCGTCGGGCATTACGTCGACGCGCTGGTGAACTTCCCGGCGCTGCGGTACACCGGCAACACGCTGGTCATCGTGCTGTTCTCGACGATAGGGACGCTGCTGAGTTGCTCGATGGCGGCCTACGCGTTCAGCCGCCTGCGCTGGCCGGACCGTGGCTTCATCTTCGGCCTGCTGATGGCCACGATGATGATCCCCGGCCAGGTCACGATGATCCCCGTGTTCATCATGTTCAGCCACCTGAAATGGGTCGATACGTTCCTGCCGCTGATCGTGCCGGCGTTCTTCGGAAACGCTTTCTTCATTTTCCTCCTGCGCCAGTTCTTCCTGACGATCCCGGAGGACCTGATCGAGGCCGCGCGGCTCGACGGGGCGAGCGAGTGGCGGGTCTTCTGGACCATCGTCATGCCGCTCTCGAAGCCGGCCCTGGTGACGGTCCTGATCTTCGCGGTCCTGAGGGACTGGAACGACTTCATGGGGCCGCTGATCTACCTGACGAGCGAGGAGCACCGAACGCTGGCGTTGGGCCTGGCCCACCTTCGCGGCGTCCAGTCGACCGAGTGGGGCCTGTTGATGGCGGCGTCGGTGCTGATGGTCCTGCCGGCGCTGGCCCTGTTCTTTGCCGCCCAGCGATTCTTCATCGAGGGTATTGCCCTGACGGGGACGAAGGCTTAGTACTACAGCGCAGGACGCTCTTGCGGCCGCGGTGCAGATTGCCCCCGGCCTGTTCGCCGGGGGCCAGGCGACTTGCGCGAAGGGTTGACATTCCATGGCCGTGCTGGCCATTTTGTCGGGCATGTGCTTTTCGATCGTCGCCATCTCGTACCGCCTCGGCGCTACGAGGGGCGTGGGGCCGGTCAGCGTCATGGGCACGTGCAGCCTGATGGGCACGGCCCTCTTCGGCGCCAGGGCGATGGCCTGCGGCGGCGCGCCCGTCCTGGTGCCCGCGCTGGGCCTGTTGGCCGGAGTGACGCAGTACATGCTCCTGCCGCTCATCCGTGCGGCCCTGCGCCTGGGGCCGATCTCGCCGCTGTGGTGCGTGCTGATGCTGTCGTTCATCCCAACCACGGTCTACTCGTGCGTGGCGCTCGGCGAGCGGCTCGTGCCCGTCCAGTATGCCGCGATGGCCGCCGCCGTGCTTTGCATCTTCATGGCGTGCGTGGGGAAGGGCGGATCGCCTGTGACGGGGGCGGCGGCAGACTCGCCGCACCGGCTGCGCTACGCCGCCGTGCTCGTGACCATGCTCCTGGTGGGCTGCGTCTCGGGCTCCTGCATGAAGGAACTGGACTGGCGGGCCGACGGGGCAGGCGGCACCCTCCTGGCTCGCCACCGGGACGCGTTCCTGGCGATGCTCTACCTCGGCATTGCGTTTTGCGCCGTGGCCGACCACGTGCTTACGCGCAAGCGTCCTGCCTCGTGGCGATGGACCATCGGGCTGGGCGCCATGGCCGCCGCCGGGTCGCTCACGGGCATGACGTTGCTGGTGCGGGCGGCTGCCATGCCGGCGGCCGTTGTATTCACGCTCAACGCCGCATCGTCCATCGTCTTCACGGCAATCATCGCGGCCGCGCTCCTGGGCGAGCGGCGGTCATGGAGTTGGTACGCCACACTGGCCTGCGGCCTCCTCGCGGTGGCCCTGGCCAACGGGGAGGCGATCGTCAAGCACCTGTCGCCGGCCGCATAGGCGCTCTTTCATGTGGCACGGCTTGCCCCCAGGCCGTGGCACATGACGGATAACGGAGGCAAAAAGACATGCCCGAGTCCGCGAAAGACCGGAAGATCCTGCGCGACCTGGCCCGCCAGGTGGCCGATGCGGCCGCCCTGCCCGTCCACGCCGAGAAGGCGGCCCTGTGGAAGCGCCTGAACCGGCTCGAGCAGGTCCGGCCCATGGTCTGGATCAACGAGGTCTGCTGGAACGAGATGGGGCACGAGGTGGCGCTGCGGTGCACTGACGGCTTCTGCCGCCAGTGGGAACAGCACCTGCGCGAGATCCTGTACCAGTGGCGGCACATGCCGGCCGACATGGTCGTCGAGGGCGTCCTGTGGTCGCCGCTGGTGATCCGGGACTCCGGTTTCGGCCTGGAGGTGTGTGAGAGGCGGCCGAAGGGCGACGGCATGGTGGCGGTCGATTTCGTCCCCGTCATCAAGAGCGAGGCCGACGTCGACAGGATCCGCACGCCCGAAGTCACGGTCGACCGGCAGGCGTCGGACCGCCAGTTCGACCGGCTGGCCTCTCTCGTCGGCGACGTCCTCCCGGTTCGCCAGCGCGGCACGCCCGACTACTGGTTCGCCCCCTGGGACATACTCGTCATGTACATGGGTACCACCGAGATGATGATGGACATGGCCCTGCGGCCGGCCTACGTGCACAAGGTCATCGGGCGGATGGCCGAGGCGCTTCTGGCGAGGCTGGACCAGTTACAGGCACAGGGGGCCTTGGCCCTGAACAACGGGTACCGCCGCGTGGGGTCGGGCGGGCTGGGGTTTTCCGACGAATTGCCGCAGAAGGATTTCGACGGCGTGCACGTGCGGCCCATCGACGTGTGGGGCACCGCAACGGCCCAGATCTTCTCCGAAGTCTCGCCGGCGATGCACGAGGAATTCGCCCTGCGCTACGAACTGGGGTGGCTCGAGCGGTTCGGCCTCAACTGCTACGGCTGCTGCGAACCGCTCCACAACAAGATCGGCCTGCTGAAGCAGATTCCGCGGCTGCGGCGGATCTCGATGAGTCCGAAGGCGAACGTCCAGGAGGGCGCAGCGGCCATCGGCGACCGCTACATCTTCTCGCACAAGCCCAACCCGGCCGTCCTCGCCGCCGAAACGTGGAACCCCGACGCGGCCCGAAAGGCCCTGCGGTCGGTCCTGGAGCGGACTCGCGGCTGCCACGTCGAGATCATCATGAAAGACATCAGCACGGTCCGCGGCCAGCCCAGGCGCCTGTGGGAATGGTCCCGCATCGCCATGGAAGAGGCCGAGAGGTTGGCGTGAACGTTCCGCGGGGCGAAGCGGCGTTCCGCTTGCAGCAACGCCAGGAGGCACGATGACCAGCGGCACGAAGGTCACATTCACCGTCTTCACGAAGCCGTGGAAGACGCCCCTGGCCGAACTCGGGCGGTTCGTCAAGGGGCTGGGCTTCGACGGCGTCGAACTGCCCGTGCGGCCGGGCTACCAGGTGGAGCCCGAGCGCGTGGCCCGCGACCTGCCGGCCGCCGCGCGAGCCCTGGCCGACAGGGGCCTGCGCATCGCCAGCATCGCCGGGCCGACCGACGAGCCGACCATCGCCGCCTGCGCCGAGGCCGGCATCCCCATCATCCGCATCTGCGAAGCCGTCGACGCCGACGGGTACCTGGCCACCGAGGCGCGCCTGCGGGCAAAGTATGACGTCCTGGCGCCGCTCCTGGAGAAGCACGGCGTGACGCTCGGCATCCAGAATCATTGCGACCAGTTCGTGCCGCACGCCCTCGGGCTGCGGCGGCTGGTCGAGCGGTACGACCCGCGGTGCGTCGCGGCCGTCCTCGACCCGGCCCACTGCGCCCTCGACGGCGAGAGCGAGCAGATGGCCATCGACATCGTCTGGTCGCACCTCTGCATGGTGAACCTGAAGAACGCCGTGTGGCGGCGGGCCGACAAGCCGGGCGCGGCGGCAGACTGGCACCATGAGTGGGTCGCCGGCCGCGAGGGCCTATGCTCGTGGCCGGCCGTGGCGGCGGAACTCAACCGCCGCGGCTACGCGGGGCCGCTCTGCCTGACGGCCGAGTACTCAGACGAGGACGCCGTCGACCGCCTCATCGCCGACGACATCGCCTTTGCCAAGCAACTCTTCGGCGGCGCGTAGCAGCACCGCATGCCCAGCCCGCTACAGGCGACCAGCCGATTTCCAGAACTCGTACTCGAACGGCCACACCTCCTTCATCGCGGTGACGAGTTGTTTCATCCGCGCGGCGAAGGCGGCACGTTCCTGGACCTGGTCCGGGAATGTTTCTTTCTTCGCGGCAGCCTCCGCGAGGCGACGGCCCAGGCCCTCGGCGGCCTTCAACCGCTCGGCCTTGGCGGCCGGGTCCGTCAACTGGCTCCTCTCGGCCAGAACGCTTCCGACGGTCCAGCAACCGAGCGTCCGCAGGAACCGAAGCAGGTATCTCTCGACCTCCTCGCCGCCTCCGCCGCCCGAGGTCACGACGGCCGCCGCGTACTTGCCCTCGAACATCTGGCAATGCAGCGGACCGCACATACGGTCCATCAGGGCCTTCATCTGGGCGCTGACGCTGACGAGGTAGTTGGGGCTGGCCAGGATGAACCCGTCGGCAGCCTGCATGGCCGACTTGATCCTCGGCTGGTCATCGGCGATGGAGCACGCACCCGTCCGGTGGCACGTGTCGCATGCGCAGCACGGCCGGACCTGGAGGCTGGCGAGCGAGAACGTCGCCACGGCGGCCCCGCCCTTCTCGGCGCCGAGGATGACTTCCGACAGGAGCGTCCCCGTGTTTCCTTTCATGCCGTGCGGGGTGCCAAGAATCGCGACGATCTTCATGGGTCCTCCTTTATTCGCTCCGGCGGTTTAGAGCCTATCCGAAAAACCGTGGGTCAGGCATATTTATTGAAGCAAACGCGCCTTTGCGTTTGCTTCAAGAAGGTTCTTACCCTACTGTAACCGCCGGGCTGCACGAATATGCCAACCAAAGCCCAACGGCGGGCTTTGGTGGCATATATGGCTGACCCACGGTTTTTCGGATAGGCTCTTAGCATGGCCGCACGCTGTTGCGCGGCCATGCCGCCCGCCGACCTACAGGTTCTCCGGCGGCTTGCACAACCTCTCGAATGCCCGGCAGATGGCCTCGATGTTGGCCAGCGGCACGTCGGGCCCGCACTCGGCCAGGAGCATCAGGCCACCCTTCTTCATATAAAGCCCCTCGAATACCTCACCGATATGGTCCTCGACCTGGCCGGGCGTAGCGAACGGGAACAGTTGCCGGTCGAGGTCCTGGTCGATGCACACCTTGCCGCGCGCGATGCGGCGCAGCCCTTCGAGGCCGTTGGCGCGGATTTGCGGGTTCACGATCCGCACGCCCGTCTCCACCAGGTCCGCGATGATCTCCAGGATGTGGCCGTCGGTGTGCAGGTACACGGGGATGTCCCGGTCGCGGCACGGCGCGAGCATCCGCGCGTAGGACGGCTTGATGAACTTCCGCCACAGGGCCGGCCCCATCGGCAGGGACTTCTGGTGCCCGAGGTCGTCGCCGAAGTACATGATCTCGGCCCCCAGGTCGACGCACCGGCGGATGACGGGCGTGTTGTAGCCCTCGACGATCGCGATGAGGCGGCGGAGGCGCGGGTCGTCGGTGGCCATGTCGATCATGAGGTTCTGGAATCCGCGGAGATAGTACAATCGCATGTACATGAAGCCGTGCGGCAGTCCCCCGCCCGCCGCCAGGTCGCCGCGCGCGCGGGCCGCCTCCATGCCGCGCTTGACCTCGTCCCACGGCGGCCGGGGGCCGAACAGGTCGTCCTTCATCGGGTCGGGGATGCAGAGCGCCGCCAGGGCCGCCCAGTCTTCCAGCGGATGCACGACGGGGGCGCTGTCCAGGCCCGGCTTGATGTTGTCCCACACCGCGCCCCAGCAGTCGGTGTGCCGGCCCGGCTCGTAGAGCGGGTTGCCGACCCGGTCGAAATCCGTCTTGCCTTTCTGGAAGCCGGGCCAGATCCGCGGGTGGGCGGCTACCAGGTCCTCGAGTGCCTCGCGGTGCTTCATCCACGTGGCGGGCAGGAAGCCGACGTTGCAGGGCACCCACTCGGGCCGATCGAAGTAAAGGGTCTTCAGGTAGTTGACGGTCCGGCGGTTTCGCCCCTCGTAGGAAATCACGCGTGCCACCTTTCCGTTTTCCGTACGGCAGCCGGCTGTTCAGCATATCCTTCGCCTGGCCGCGCCGCAACAGCCGCCTCACGGCGCCAGGCGCACGGCCGCGAGGCCGTAGGCAGGAAGGTCGATCGTGACGCTCCCGCCCTCGACTTTGAGCGGGCCGCGCTCGCGCTCCAACAGGTCGGTCAGGACCGCCCCGCGGTAGCCAGGGACCTTGATCGTGATGGGGCCGGACTTGCCGGCGGTCTCCCAGAGGCGCAGGATGCAGGCGCCCGAGGCGTCGCCATCGGGCGGCTTCAGGGCGGTGGCGATGGCGCGCGACGGGGCCACCACGACGGGCTCGTACTTCCCGGCGCCCGGCACTCGGCCCACGAAGGTCAGCAGGGGCATGGCGACGCTGCGGCTCCAGGCCACCGCGTCGGCCTGGCTGTACGGCCCGGCGCGCCCGCGCAGGGCGTAGCGGAACCGGAACTCCTTGACCCCGTCCTGGTTCTTCACCACCTCTTTATAGTTCTGGTCGTTGCCGATGGCCTCGAAGGCAAGGGCTTCCAGGTCGAGTCGCAGGCAGAAGGCGTCGATCGGGGCGATCGTGACGCCCGGCCCGGCCGCCGGGCCGGCGTCCACGAAGTTCTGGACGGCAAAGCGCCGCGTGTCGGCCCCCGCGAGGAGGTCCCCCTCGGGCTGCCGCCGCGGGCGGATCACGGCCGCAGGCGTCTCGACCCGAAGGACCGATCCCTCCTGCATCACCGGGAACACCTGGCACAGGCGATCCTCGGCCGTAGAGACCGGCTTCGTGATGCGAAGGTCAAAGTCCACCCGGTCGATGTCCGCGTAAACCGTGACAAGGCTGACAACCGTGATGCCCGCGGCCGCGCCAGTAATTCGCAGGCGCGCCAGGACCGGCCCCTCGGCCGCGACCTCGGACTTCACACCGGCCAGCGTGTGCTCCTGGCCGCTCTTGTAGACGGTCTGGCAGAGGGTGCGGCCGCCGCGCGGGACCACGAGTTCCGTGCCGCTCGCCTTGTGCACCAGACTGGCGATGCCGCCGGTCTTTGCATCCACCGCCAGGCGATAGAAGGGGCTCTCGAGTTCGGTGGGCGTGGCCCGCAGTTTCTCGGATTTCGGCGGCATCTTCAGCCGCCCGGCCGCCAGCGCCAGGGCCTTGAGGCCGAAACCGGGAACCGGCGGCGACACGAAGTACAGGACCGGCCGGCCATCCTCCTCGGCCCTCTGCGTGTCCAGGTCCTTCGCGGCGTCCGACACGGCCTGAATGCCGGCCGGCGGCTCGAAACGCACCAGATCGGCCCGCGCGGCGCTCGCGCTGTTGAAGATCACGAGGTCTGCGCCGCCGCTTCGCACGCCCAGGCCGACCCATCCCTGCTTCAGGAGGTCCTGTCCGAGGCGAAGGAACTCGCCGCTCCACTTCCGCCGCAGGTCGGCGTTGTGGCGCTGATTTTTCTCATCGGTGCCGTTCCAGGCGTGGTCGGAGAGCATTGCCCAGCACCACTCGGCCCGCTCGCGATCGGGCTGCGCGGCAACGTAAAACTGGGGCTGCGTGCGGCCCACAATCGCCAGGAGCGCCTCGGCCGCCAGGAACTGACGCTCGCCTTCGCGCATGTCGGCCACGTACCTGGCCAGGCACACGGGCCACACGTCCCATGAATCTCCGAACGATCCGCGAAGCACCTGGAGGAACGGCGTGCGGTCCTGGACTTCGTCGACCGCGCGGCAGAACATCGGGAGGGTCGCGCTGACGATCCTGGGATGCGGACCGGGGGCGGAGTTATAGTTGATGATCTGCTCGGCGAAGCCGCGAGCCTGGCCGCCGCTCCCTGGGTTGATGTCTCCATGCGTTCCGCTCGCCAGGACCGCCCGAAGCGGGTACGCCGCGCCGAGCCCGCGATAGTGCGGCAGCCAGTCGCTCATGACCGACTTCGGGTCGCGCAGCACCTGGGCGCCCTGCGTGTACGAAGACCTGCCGCTCGCCCAGGGGTCCATGACCACGCGCAGGCGCGAGCCGTCGGGACCTTCGAGGACGAACAGGGGCGGGTTGGCGAGGCCGGCGAACGTCGAGTCGTAGCCGTAGAACGGGTTCGAGAGCCACCGCAGACCGCAGCCGGCGAGGATCGTGGCCGTGCCCCACGGCAGCGAGGGTTCCTCAATGTGCTCGGCCACGTCGATGGAGATGCCCCAGGCGCGCTCCAGGCGGCGGGCCGGATAGAACAACCGAAGCGATTGCTCGATGCCCGTCATCCCCCAAAGCGAGTTACACAGGTACGGGCTGACGAAGACGCGGCCCTCCTTGATGCGCCGGATGAGTTCTTCCTTGCGCTGCGGGTACCGCTCGACGAAACACAGGGCCTCCTGCGTGACGGCCATGTTGTAGCAGTCGCGGTTTTCGGGCGCCTGCTCGCTGGTGCGGTTCATCTCGTCGAGGTGGCTGCGCACGATGTCGGCAAACGCCTGGCGGGTCTGCTCCTCCGTGAGGCCCCACGTGTAGTCGGGGCAGTTGTCGTTGGTGACGTAGATCGTCCACCGGGCGGCGTCGTTTGGCGGCGGCGCTCGCGGCGCGTCGCTCGGCGCTTCGGCGGCCAACACCAGACCGGCCGCCGCCGGAAGAACGAAAATCACCAGCAGCGCGACGACCGGATTCATGGTTCGTCCCCAGCGCAGGCCCGGTTGCAGGGGCACGGCATGTTGCGCCCCTGCGGACGCCGGCCGGTGCCGTGAGCCTGTTATGCAGTTTTCACCGGATTCGGAAACACCCCACAAGCCGCGCCTGCGGCACAATTTCAGCATACCAGCACCGCGCCGCGATGCAAGCGCCGCCGGGGCCGGTGCTTGGACTGCGGCCAGTTGCGGATTGACAAGGAGTATGCCTAAC
>Ga0315280_10011145_pt1 | contig 11112 bp, 13 predicted proteins | sample YL17G06_40_MG_FD_203697 | JGI IMG/M metagenome (GOLD analysis project Ga0315280, IMG submission 203697) | Sediment microbial communities from Yellowstone Lake, YNP, Wyoming, USA - YL17G06_40 | ecosystem: Environmental > Aquatic > Freshwater > Lake > Sediment | place: USA: Wyoming | collected... | reverse complement strand
ATTTTTTTCCCATGTTTGTGGGCTACGTAGAAACCCATGGTTACACGGGTGTCTGAAGCCAATATGATGCCGTCTTTACATACGACGCCGATGGTTGTTGTTCCCTTTAACACTAATCGATCAACTGCATCATTATTCATCATTTTATTTTTCTCCCAAAATCTAAATGCATCGCGAGTTTACTTCACCAGGAAGTAGCATCATGTAATCATAACCATGACATTTATTAATATTACGGTTCTGTAACAGTAAAATAAAACAACAGTTTTAATCAGGAATTGCTGAGTTTAAAAAGGTTTAAACACACATTGCTACGAAATTAAAGAAGACTATAAAGTTGAATAGTGGTTGATTTGCCTCTAAAACATCATTGGATGCAGCTTCCGAGGGAAGTGATGGTTGGAAATGGAACGATAGAGTGTGTTCCTGAAATCTCGCTAAGATTGGGATTTACGAAATCTGCGCTTATAGTTGCGGGTTCAAAAACTTATGATATTGCTGGAAAAACTGTTAAGGCGCTACTTGAAGAAGAAGGGTTGGAAGTTAACACTTTTCTTGTTGAATCAGCAACGGTTGAAAATGTGGAAGCTGTTGAAGAAAAAATAAGAGTCATGAAACCGCAAGTTGTTTTTGGAGTGGGCGGTGGAACAAAGATAGATGTCGCAAAGTTGAGCTCTGCTCGCCAAGAAATCCCGTTTATAAGTGTTCCAACCACAGCTTCTCATGATGGAATTGCGAGCCCCCTATCTTCTGTCAAGGGCTTTGAAAAACCGTATTCTATTATGGCTCAAGCACCCATAGCCATCATAGCAGACACAAACATAATAATGCAAGCGCCTTGGCGCTTCACCGTAAGCGGTTGTGGAGACGTGATCGCAAAATTCACAGCTGTGAGAGACTGGAAATTGGCGCATGAGGAAATAAATGAGTATTATGGGGGGTACGCTGCAAGTCTAGCTTTCATGAGCGCTAAACTTGTAATGCAAAACGCTGAACTGATTAGGCCAGGAAGTGAGGAGGGGTTGCGGGTGCTTCTAGAAGCCTTGATAAGTTGCGGCGTATCCATGAGCATTGCTGGAAGCAGTCGCCCATGTAGCGGTTCAGAGCATTTGTTTAGCCACGCCCTTGACATGATTAAGCCTAACCATGCCATGCATGGCGAGCAATGCGGTGTTGGAACAATAATTATGGCTTATCTCCATAGAGCAAACTGGAGACGTATAAAAGATACTTTGCAGAAGTTAGGCGCGCCAACAGATGCTTGTGATCTTAGCGTAGAAAAAGAAGATGTAATAAAAGCGCTAGAGATGGCTGCGACCATAAGACCCGAAAGATACACAATCCTCAAAAAGCTGAAATTAAACCGAGAATTTTGCGAAAAGATTGCAAAAATAACAGAAGTTACATAGAGCTAAGTTTTAGTTTCTGTTTTAGGTTCAGCTTTAAAAGTTTCAATGAATTTAACAGCGATTATTTTTGGGAAAAATTTTTGTATATCCATGGCTATGCCTCTTTTCGCCACTTGAATTCCCTCTAAGTAGAAGGCTTCTTCAGGCATTTCTATATTAACAGTTTTCTCTTTAGCTACAAATTTAAATTTGGTTTCTTCTACAGCTGATATCCTGCGGTGGATAAGCGTCGCAATTTTTTCTTTTATTGTTTTGAGTTTCTTTTGGACTGTCACTTCATAAACTAGCGTTTTTCCGGCTAAAGGAGGATTAAAATCCAGTAAGACACGCCCAGCACCTGCTGCTCGAACGGTAGCCATTTTACTATCATATTCAATGCGCATCCCAAGAGTTGGGGTTATTCCTTTAGCGGTTAAATGTTTTAGTGAAACGCGTTTAACCTTTTCAGGGTCTCTTTCTCCAAAGGCTTTTTCTGGCGGTATTTCAACGGGAGTTGTTTTGCCAATTTCCATTGTTGCTAGGCTTTCGTCTAACGCTTTAAGAACCCACCCTTCTCCTATCACTACTAGTTTTGGTTCGTAGATTTCGCCTTCTTTGTATAAGCGTTCTTTTTTGGCTGTTTCTTCAATGGTCGTGTCGAAAGTTTCGCTTGTTTCTTTCACTTTAGCAATATAATCTATCAGTATGAAGTCGCCTTTCTGCAAAGCCATATTGCATCATCTTTTAAGGGTATTGCCAAAGTAAGTTTTGAACTTTAATAAAAGCTTTCGCTAGTTGAATCCTTGCTCTATATCTGCTTATGCTGTAGCAAACCAAATAAGCTTAAGTTTAATGATTCCTTAGTTTAACCAGTTATATATCAAAACAGTTTAAGATTATCAGAAAAAAGAAAAGGTTTGATGTGAATGTTAAAAGAAGCTCAAGAAACGGTAAAGAAAGTTTCTTATGCCGCCCATAAAAAGGAAGTTTTCACGTCTAGTTTCTTCATTACTCTTCTAGCAGAACAAGTGGGACAGGTTGCAGAAAAATACATTGGGGAAGGAAGGCTCGGCAGAGACATAGAAGTGGACATAGCAGACGTAATCGTGGTAAGTCTAGCCTATTTGAACTGGCTTGAAAAAGACGCCTCGGAAGCCTTTAGAAAATCCTTAGAAAAGCATGCAAAGGCAATATCACGTTTTACGAAATAAACGAAACAGTAGCGAAACGATTGAATAACCCTAGTCGGCGGTAAGAATGCACCAAGAGGCAAGTTCAAACAGCCGTAAAAATGCCTATTTTGGCATTCTTCTTCTTGGAATTGTAAGTTTGATGGGTGACGTTGTTTATGAAGGCTCTAGGGGCATAGTGCCCAGCTATCTTGAGTTTTTAGGAGCTACAGCATTAATTGTGGGTTTGGTTGGTGGATTAGGCGATTTTCTGGGTTATGCTGTAAGGCTTGTTAGCGGATTTTTAGCTGACACGACCCGTGCTTACTGGCTCTTCATATTCTTAGGCTACGGTCTAATCGTTTCAATTCCACTTTTGGGACTTCCCCTAGGCTTGGGAATAGCGGTGATCCTTGTTTTGCTGGAAAGGTTTGGGAAGGCTTTCAGGTCTCCTTCCAGAGACACAGTTTTATCAATTATAAGCAAGGGTGTAGGAGCTGGCAAAGCCTTTGGTATTCATGAACTTTTGGATCAAGTAGGTGGCATCCTTGGACCTCTAATGGTGGCTTCTTTGATGCTTTCAACCAACAATTATAATTTTACTTTCAGCTTTCTTTTCTTGCCTTTCCTAGTGCTTTTAGTCGTTTTAGCCTACACTTATAAGAAAATAAGCTTTAAAACGATTGCATTTGAAACGAAGATAGAAGGAAAAAAGGAAAAACTAGCAAAGCCCTTCTATACTTATACTTTCGCTGTTCTGTTAAATAGTGCTGGGCTTATAACCTACACGTTAATACTCTATAAAGCCTCAACCATTCTTCAGCCAACACAGCAGTGGATTGTGCCCCTCATCTACTTGCTTATTCAAGGTGTAGATGCGCCTATGGCATTAATTGCTGGTTATGCCTACGACAAGTTTGGGATCGGAGTTCTAGTCATGCCGTTTCTGCTTTCCTTGTTCCCACCATTACTTACCATGGTTGGGGCCGAACTGTCAACGCTTATAGCTGCTGCTATAGTCTTCGGCTTGGTGCTTGGAACGCAAGAATCAATTTATCGCGCAGCAGTTTCAGAACTCACACCAATTTCTTCGAGAGGCACGGCTTACGGCATTTTCAACACAGCCTACGGTGTCGGCTTCCTCATCAGCGGCGTAGTGTACGGCTTACTAATGGAGTTAAAGCCACCCTTCATTTTAGTAATATTTTATGTTCTTTTGATGCAGATTACAGCAACAGCCTCATTGCTCAGTGTTCGCTCGGAATTAAAGAGACATAAATAATCGCTTAATGCAAACTCTAGTGATAGCCTAGGATATGTTCAAATATCGGTTTAAATTATCGGGGTTACAACTCGATTTTCTTTCCTTTCTGGAAAATATCCAAAAATTGAGCTTAAAATGAAATTTTAAAGCAGTACACTTTTCAAATTTTGACATCTTTAAACCAGTGGCAAGTTGGTAGTAACAGCAACTAATGCTTCTAGGATTTTAGTGTAATTGTGGAAGCTTATTGTTTAATCACGTTGTTTTTGAGTGATTAAAATGAATGAAGAACTAGAAAGGAAGTCGAAGATTGAGCACATGTTGAATCTCATCAGACAAACACCAGTCAACAAAAAATACTACACCAGACATTGATAGAGGAAGCACTAGGTATATTTAGAGGTAATTCGGCAACAGAGAGGCTTGAGAGAACAAAGAGGTTGAAAAGAGGTAGACTATTGCGGTCTTTGTATGTTGTTTAATTGACTATTTTTTGCCTTTAGTATGCTTTGTAGGGAGCGCAACCTGCTTTCGCTGTTTCCTTTTCATTTCCTTAGCTCTTTGCAATTGTTTATGCTGTTCCAAACCTGCAGCTTTCTCTTTCTTACTTTTAGGCATATTTTAACCACCGAAAGGCATTATGGCATTATTGACATCCTTTAAAAACATTACTATTCTTTTTCTGAGGCTGCAGAGAACTAACATGCTTTAGAGACATTGGTCAATGTGCTTTAGTGTGCTCGGTGTTCGAAGTAGAGCAAAATTTGAGGAAGAAAAAGCTGAATGGATCTCAAAAAGCAGTTTATGCTTATTTTGGTTCGATTGCCTTGGAGATTTGGGTTTTCAGTTCAGTGTATCTTTGCCCGATTTCACTTTTTAGGACAGCAATTTCTGAGTTAAGCCGCCGTCTTGATTCCGTGGCCAAATCCTTAGATTTCAATATGTCTTTCTCTACTTTTTCTAGGTCGTTTTCTGCAGAGCGTCTCATCTCCTCAGTCTTCTTTAGTGTATCCAGCTTGATTTTTTCTATTTTCGCGAAGTCGTTTTTGACACCTTTTTCAGTCTTGAGTATCTTTTCTTTTATTTTGCTCATTTTCTCTATATATTCACGTTCAGAAGTTCCACCCAATTCTAGACACCATGGTATTAATCTTTCCTTAATACTTAATAATTTTTATTATTCACCAATCAGTAAAGTTGCGCGTTAGGAAAGGGAAATAACGGCAGAGCAGCAGGCTTCAATTAGAAGCTTTTGAGAGAGGTTTGAAAGAATTAAGAGGTTACAAAGAGGTAGGCTAGGCGCACGAAGTGCGCATACGCAGATGAAAAAAGGACAATAGAAGAACTATGATGAAACCTGAAAAATACCCCGAAATTGGAGAGGTCTGAAACCTCTCGGCTGTACGACGGGTCGGACAACGTCTTAGTGCTTTGAGATCTCAAACCCTCTCCAAAGTAATACTTCAAGAGAACTTCATATTAACGGTTATCTAAATACTCATGCTGAGAGAAGTTTGTGGAGAGAACTGAGAGGCTTGAGAGAGGTAGGCTAGTGAGCTCGAAGAGCTCGCTGGACCTGAGCAATGATAGAAAAGGGAGAATGGCCGTTCTAGACTCTAGTATTAAATCTGCGTCTGGCTTCATGTTTTACATGGTGATACTGTGGAGTTCAATAGAAGAGCAGTTATTGCTACGATTATCTTAGTCTCTATCTCGATATATATTGCAGTATACACATTTGAAGCGCACACTATAGCTTCAAGGTACATATCCAGCGACTCACATGGTGTAGTCTTCTGGATTAATGGACCGAGCGGCTCTTTGTTTCCTTGGCCAAGAGAGCCAGGCATGCTGGAAGTGCTTTCTAAGATCAGCGATGTTGACTTATTCATCTATATATACTTGATAAAAACTTGGATACTCGTAGGATTGTCGGCACTTGCTTGGGTCATTACAGTCTTGTTTGTCTACAGAGCTACAGGAGTTGGAAGACAGGTCACAAAGAGATAGGCTTCGTTGAGCTCGCAGATCTCGTTGAGGATATTCCTAGGTAAGGTTGTCTGGCGCTAGGAATAGAACCTATATACAACGGTTGTTGACAATTAGATGAGTGGTTTTGTTGTCAGATCAGAGCGAAGGGGAACAGAGAGAAGACTCACTGCCATTGAAAGTCAGAGACGTAATGGTGAGAGAAGTAATAACTGTGGATGAAAATTCCACGGTTAAAGAGGCTGTCGACATTATGAACGAATTTCAGATAGGCAGCCTCATAGTGTTGGAAAAAGGGAAGGCCATAGGCATAGTCACGGAAAGGGACTTCTTGAGAAGGGTGATTGCGGAAGCAAAGGACGCTAAGAATACTAGGGTTGGGGAGATCATGACGACCCCACTGGTTGTTGTTGAACCGAGCGCGGATTTGGAAGAAGCCGTGAAACTAATGTTTCAAAGGAAGATAAAGAAGCTGGCCGTAGTTGATGCAAAGAAGCTTGTGGGCATAGTGACTCTAACAGACATTGCACGCTTTCAGCCTCAAATGATAAAAATGTTGAAACAGCTCACTACAAAACAGGCGGCGCCGAAAAGCATGCAGAAAGTCATCGACTTCTACATTGTCTAGCGTGCGCTAGAGCTCGATGAGGATATTCTAGGGTTAAATTATCTTTGGATTTTTTCTTATATAATATTATAATAAGAGTTTTTCAAAAGATAGAGGTCAAGGGGAATTGAATTGAAGATTCCTCCACAAATCATAAAAACCGAATGATGTGGAAGATTTCACAACACTACTTCTATTTAACTCCCAGATAAAGAAAGACACCTAGAATCCTAATCGGAAAGGCTAAACTATATCAGATTTCGATATCTTACAGATCTGAAGGCTTGTTTATAGAATCCCTTAGAAAAGACCAGATTGGATGAAGAAAGGAGTTATACAGAAAGTATCTTTGCTTTGCATAATCGTTGCAGGTGTAATTATTGTAGGTGTTGTTGTAGCCTATGCTATAGACCTAAAAAGATACTACAATCTCAGAGACCCGACATATCAAGAAGCCCTACAATTCATATTTTCAGACCAAACCGACAAGAATCAATACAACCAAAGCTACACGTGTGTCAACTTTGCCAACAACTTCATAAACAACGCCCTCAACGAGGGATACAGATGCGGATATGTCATAATAGAATTTCCAGAAACTAGGCACGCAATAGTTTGCTTCAACACGTCAGACAACGGCTTAATCTTCGTTGAGCCACAGAACGACGAATTAGTGATATTAACAACCGAACAACGACTTTCAATAACATGGCGTATTGTTTCTGAGTTTCCGTCCATTCTAGTTCTATCACTAATCATTCTACCATTATTCATGATAGCAACACGACTGGCAGCCACAGTCTACAGAAGAAAACAAACAACCTAGCTTCACTCTTTTTTCACTTGGATCAATAAGCACCAAACTTATAACATTGAAAGTGCCCTTGCATGCACTCGGATGCAAACGCGTAATGAGCAATAAACGTAATGTTGTGTTATATCTTGACAAGGAATTAGTTGAAAAGACGAAAGAATTAGGCTTCAATCTTTCAAAAAACCTTCGAAAACTACTTAAAACAACTATTGACTCAATTTTCAAACATTAATTCGGTGAACAACTGTAAAAATGGTGTTTTTGTTGTTTTTGTTGTTTTTGTTGGTAGCCCGGGATAGGTTCAAATATCGGTCTAAAACATCGGAGTTAAGACGCAATTCCACGTTCTTTCTGGAAAATATCCATAAAATAGCCTTTAAATGAGATTTGTGTGCAGTTTGAATCTCCTATGGTGGTGTAGTGCGGACCACTTTTAGTTGAGACATTAACCAGAAAAATAATAATAAACCAACAAGCATACATATCCATGTTATAGCGGTGATGAATTTACGAAAAAATATTCAACAAAAGACGGCAGGATTGCAACCATTCGCCAAGCAGAAGAAAATGATGTTCAAGATGTAATTGATATCATGGATAGTGTTGCTTCTGAGGAGAAGTACGCACCGGCGGAACGAATTAGTGATCCTCAGAAAGAATTAATCGCTAAAAGTATAAGAGAGAAGTTGAGTCTTTTCGCCGTGGCTGAAATTGATGGTAAAATTGTAGGCGAGTGTAACCTTAGCCTTAAACGATTCTGGAGCAAGAGCCAACATGTAGTTGAACTTGGAATGAATATCCGAAGCGATTTCCGAGAGATCGGCATAGGCAAGGCAATGATGGACTTTATGGTCAATTGGGCAAGAAAGAATGGTTATGAGAAGATATCCTTGTCAGTTTTCTCAACAAATGAACGAGCGATAAACCTCTACAAGAAGTTTGGATTTGAAATTGAAGGAGTGAAAAAGAGGGAGATCAAAATAGATGAAGAATATGTGGACGAGATTCTCATGGCTTTGTTTCTTTAACAACAACGCGGGATTGACTGACGGATAATTTAGACATGACCTGTCCACGGTATAGTGGTAGCCCGGGAAACGTGACTTATCTCGTTTAAATTTCTCACTTCATCTTAACGAAGATGACAGGTCTGACTGAAGGAAATATCGATTAATAATTATCGGAGTTATCCTCTAATGCGTTTAACCTTTTCACTGATGTCGAGATGAACGAAAAAAGAGCTATTCAAAGCGTAGTTTGCTTCGAATTAGGTTTCGTATTGGCTGAATGAGCCTATACTCATAGGGTCTCCTTCCCAACTCTGTGGTTCTTCGTCTTCTCTCCACCAATCCTTTCGCGTACATCTCCAGAAGAATGTGTCTTATTCTATCTTTAGACAACATTATGACTCTTTTCGAAATCTCATCAGAAGTTGACCAAGGGTTTATCAAAAGATAGAGAGCAATCCTACCGCCTGCCGCCATGCTGAAAAGTTTTTGAAGAGATTCCATGACTTCAGTTATTTAAGCCAAAAGATATAAATATAATTTCGGCTATCAATAGCCATAAATACTCACGAGACCGTGACTATCATGCACCCTATAATAACGACAAAGAATTTGACAAAAATCTTTCGCGGCGGAGTTAAGGCCGTTGATAACGTCTCATTCGAGGTTGAAGACGGAGAAATATTTGGGTTACTTGGGCCAAATGGAGCAGGAAAATCCACGCTAATTCGAATGCTCTGCACCTTGACTAGACCTACCAGCGGAACAGCGACGGTCGCTGGATATGATGTCGTTAAGGACGCAGATGAGGTTCGAAAGCACATTGGGTTAGTAGCGGAAAAAATGATAATGTATGATTCTTTAACGGCCTATGAAAACTTGATGCTCTTCGGAAAGCTACACAACATTCCAAAAGAGATACTCAACAAAAGAATTGACGACCTACTGGATCTTGTCCAAATGTCTGAATGGAGGGACGTTCAAGTTGGCACTTTTTCAACTGGCATGAGACAAAGAATCAACGTGATCAGAGGACTGCTAAACATGCCTGAAATACTGTTCTTCGACGAGCCGACATTGGGGCTGGACCCTCAATCGACCATGGAGGTTAGGGAACTCACGAGAAAGCTAAACAAAGAACAGGATATAACCGTCATTCTCACAACACACTATATGGACGAAGCCGACGTACTCTCTGACAGAGTGGGGATAGTAGACTACGGTAAAATCGTCGCGCTTGGAACTCCAGCAGAATTGAAGAAAAAAGTGTCAGAATCAAACGCTGCCACATTGGAACTGGACATATCAAACGCAACCCCTGGACTCGTGAGAGAAACAGAGTCATTAGGATGTGTTGATGAGTTATTGATTAAGAACCCCATAGTGGAGATTCGCACAAGTGGCAATGATGCCGTTAATATGATCATCGACACGGTACGTTCTAATGGCGGAAAGATAGTCTCAATCAAGACCGTTGAACCAACACTTGAAGATGTCTTTAGACAGGTAACTGGGCACAAAGCAAGAGTGGTGGACGTCGAAAAGACAAGCACAAGAAAACGTTGGCGCCTATGGAGAGAATCAAGATCGAGAGTGAAGTGATTTGAAAATGGCAGTGAAACAGGAACTTTCGCACACTTTGTGGATAGCATGGAAAGACTTGGTAGAGCTGGAACGTTCTAAAGCTCGCCTGATTTTGCTGCTTCTAATGCCATTCATCATGATGACGTTGATCAGCTCCATATTTCCATCTCAGAATGCGTTGAGCAACGTAGCAGTGGCAGTTGTAAACAGCGACACTGGGCCCTACGGATCTCAGTTGCTAGCGCAGTTGGAAAACACAAGCAGAGAAAATGAGTGGATGGTATTTGTCAATGCATCGAGTTTCGATGAAGCAAAGGAAATGATCAAAAGCGGCAATGCTATGGGTGCCATAATAATACCGGAGGATTTCTCAGAAACATTGACTAGTCGACAGCAAACAGCCAACATCACGGTAATGACTGACGACTCCAATCCTCAAGTCTCAACTGCGATGTCTGGTTTTTTGGGGCAAGTTATTAGCATGATGAGTCAGAAGCAAGCTGCTATGAATGTTTACCCCTATGCTCAGTCCATAAAAGTCAATCCAATAGCTATTGTAGTGCCATACAGGGCCAAGTCTGAAGGAGTAGTTGGAAGAAGCATGAGTTACGTTGAGTTCATGGTTCCGGGCATAATGATGATGGTAATGATTTCGTCTGTGATGACCGGGTTACCTCGCGCAATAGCCTATGAGAGGGATATAGGCACGCTGGACGGTTTCCTGGTGGCACCTATTAGTAGGCTGTCGTTAGTGACCGGAAAAGTTATGGCACGTGTAGCTACAGGGATGCTTCAAGGTGTCGTTACACTGATACTTGCCATAATCGTGTTTGGAGTTTCAGTTGATGCAGTCATTCTCCCATCTGTGCTTCTTGCCTTGTTGCTAGGAGTGTTTAGCTTCGTGGGGCTTGGCATACTGCTTACCTCAATAGCTGAGGATGAGCAAACGGCAATGATGATAATGATGACGTTAATATTGCCAATGATGTTCCTAAGCGGAATATTCTTCCCCATAAAATTAATGCCAAACTTCATGCAAACAATTGCATACTCGCTTCCGTTCACATATGCCGTTGGTGCTGTAAGAGCAATCATGATTTTTGGAGTAGGCTTAGGAGCAGTTGCAATGGACATGCTTATCCTCATCGGTTTCGGAAGCGTTATGCTACTACTAGCAGTTCCGGTATTCAACAGAGCCATGACCAGATAGTAACCCTAAGCACTTCCAGCTACAGAAACGAAAGTTTGAACGTCGTCCTGGCCTGGGTTTGTTGGTAGCCCGGGAGAGAT
>Ga0315280_10011144_pt1 | contig 11113 bp, 8 predicted proteins | sample YL17G06_40_MG_FD_203697 | JGI IMG/M metagenome (GOLD analysis project Ga0315280, IMG submission 203697) | Sediment microbial communities from Yellowstone Lake, YNP, Wyoming, USA - YL17G06_40 | ecosystem: Environmental > Aquatic > Freshwater > Lake > Sediment | place: USA: Wyoming | collected... | reverse complement strand
CGCTGTACGGGCTACACCAAGATCGTGGCGGCTATCGAAGAGGCGGCAAACGGAGGCCTGGCATGAGCGAGCCTTTCAGCATCATCGGCACCCGCATCAGCGGCCTGGACGAGAAGGACAAAGCCCTGGGCAATGTCGTCTATGCCGACGATTTCCTGCTGCCGGGCATGCTCCAGGCCAGGGTCTTCCGCTCCACCAAGGCTTCGGCCAGGATAAAGAGGCTCGAAGTCTCGCGGGCCGCCGCCCTTCCCGGGGTGGCCTGCGTGTTGACGGCGAAGGAGGTTCCTCACAACGAATCGGTCTCCAACGTGGTAGGCCAGACCACCGAGGTTGGCCTCCTGGAGGCCAAGCACCAAGTCCTGGCCCAGGACCGGGTGCGCTACTACGGGGAGCCTATCGCTCTAGTGGCCGCCGAAACCCTTGAGGAGGCCGACGAGGCCCTGGGCCGCATCGAGATCGAGTACGAGGACCTGCCGGGTGTCTTCGACCCCCTCGAGGCCATGGCCCCGGGGGCGCCGAAGATCCACGGGGACAACAACGTCATCGCCAGCTGGAAGCTGCGCAAGGGGGAGGTGGAGCAAGGGTTCGCCCGGGCGGATGTGATCGTGGAAAACACCTACCGTACGCCGAGGCAGGAGCACGCCCAGCTGGAGCCGGAATCCGGGGTCGCCTGGCTGGACGATGTGAACGTGATCAACATCCGTGTAGCCTCCCAGGTGATTGAGCAGTACCGGGACGTGGCCGCCGTGCTGGGCATCCCGGAGAGCCATGTGCGGATCATCGGCACCATCATCGGGGGAGGGTTCGGCGGCAAGGAAGACATCACCGTGGAAGTTTTCCTGGGCCTGCTGGCCTGGAAGACCCGCCGGCCGGTGAAGCTCACCTTCACCCGGGAAGAGATCGGCTATGGCAGGCACAAGCGGCATCCCTACCTCATGCGTTATAAAACCGCAGCCACCCGGGATGGCAAGCTGGTGGCTCTGGAGGCGGAGTTGATCTCCGATGCCGGAGCTTACGTTTACCTGAGCCCCTGGGTGCTGCTCTACTCGACCCTGCATGCCACCGGTCCCTACGAGATTCCCAACGTCAAGGTCGACGCCTGCTCCGTGCTGACCAACAACGTGATGACCAGCGCCTTCAGGGGTTTCGGGGCCATGCAGGTGGCCTTCGCCTACGAGAGCCAGATGGACGAACTGGCGCGCAGGCTGGGCATGGACCCCCTGGAGCTCAGAAAGAGAAACTTTTTCCAGAAAGGCAGCGAGACGGCCAATTTCCAGACCATCACCTCCGAGGTGTGGCTGGAGGAGGCGGCCCGCAGGGCCCTGGCAGCCCTGGGAGCGAAATCCGCGAGCACGGAGACCCGGAGGGTCGGCAGGGGGTTCGCCTGCTCCTGGCAGTCCTACGGGCGCATGACCTACCTCCACGACACCTCCAGCGCCTGGGTCAACCTGGAGCTGGACGGCAGCGCCGTGGTCCGCTCGGGAATTCCCGACCTGGGCGGGGGCCAGCGTGAGAGCCTGCGGGCGATCGCCGCCGAGATCCTCGGCCTGGGGGTGGAGGAAGTGCACGTCATTTCCACCGACTCACAGGTGACTCCCCTGTCCGGGACCGTCACCGCCACCCGGGCCCTGTACATGTCCGGCAACGCCGTGTCCCTGGCGGCGGAAAACGTGCGCCGGATCGTGCTCGAGCAGGCCGCCGAAATGCTGGGGCTGCCCCGCGAGGTCCTGACCCTCAGGGACAAGAAGGTCCGCGGCCTCGAGCAGCCGCAGAAGAGCCTGCCCCTGGTGGCGGTTATCAAACAGTGCGCCGCCCGGGGAAACATCCCCCAGAGCCTGGCCACCTTCAAGGCTCCCTTCACCAAACCGGTCACGGACAGCCTGATCCGGGATCCCGTGTTTCCCGACTATACCTTCAGCGCCCAGGCGGCCGAGGTGGAGGTGGACCTGGAGACCGGGGCGGTGCGCGTGCTCAAATACGCCTCCGCCCACGACGTGGGCCGGGCCGTCAACCTGAACCGGGTGGAAGGCCAGATCGAGGGAGGCGCGGCCCAGGGCATCGGCTTCGCCCTGATGGAGGATTACCTGGAAGAGAAGGGCATTCCCCTGACACGGACCCTCACCGAGTACCTCATCCCCACCGCCAAGGACCTGCCGGAGATTCGTTCCATCGTACTGGAGTCCCGCTCTGGAAAGGGGCCCTTCGGCGCCAAGGGCATCGGCGAGCCGGCCATCACCGCCGCCGCCCCGGCGGTAGCCAACGCCATCCGGGACGCCATCGGCATACGGATCACCCACCTGCCCGCCACCCCTGAGCGGGTATACTGGGCCCTGCGGGACAAGGAAAAGGACTAGGGACCCGGCCGGGAGCCTGGCATGAAGGATTCAGGAGCTCCGGACGGCCAGGGTTTCCCTCAGGGCTTGGAACAAGCGCTTGTTCTCCTCTTGAAGGCCCACGGTCACCCGGATATGGGTGGGCAGTCCGTACTGCTTGCCAGGCCGGACGATGAGACCCCGGGCCAGGAGGCCTTCGAAGATCTCCTGGGCGTCCCTTCCCGTGTCCACCAGCACGAAATTGGTGTGGGAGGGAACGTACCCCAGGCCGAGGGATTCCAGTTGCTCGTAGAAGGCGCGCTTCTGCCGCGAGCAGTCCTCCAGGGTGCGGCGGGCGAACTCCACGTCCTCCAGCGCCTTGAGGGCCAGTTGCTCCGCCAGGCTGGAGACGGCGAAGGGGGGTTTGATACGGTGGATCAGGACCACCAGGGCCCGGTCGCCGAGCCCGTAGCCGATCCGCACCCCGGCTAGCCCGTAGAGCTTGGAGAAGGTGCGCAGGATGAACAGGTTCTTTCTCCCCTCCCGGAACAGGGAGACGGAGCCGGGCCGCAGCCCGGGGTCGGTGAAATCGATGTAGGCCTCGTCCAGAACGATCAGCACGGTAGCGGGAGCCTCCGCTACGAAGCGGATCAGCTCTTCCCGGGGCAGGGCGTCTCCCGTGGGGTTGTTGGGGTTGCAGAGGAACACGGCCTTGGTGCGCGGCGAGATCCGCCTCCGCATGTCCTGCAGGTCGATGCGCAGGCCCTTCATGGCGGAGAAGACGGGCGCCCCCCTCATGACCCGGACGATCGTCTCGTACATCGGGTAGGAGACCCGGGGGATGACGGCCTCATCGCCCTGATCGATGCAGGCCATGCCCAGGTTGTAGATCACCCCGTCCACCCCATTGCCGACGGTGATCTCCTCTGGGCTCACGCCGAGATCATTCGACAGCCTGCCCCGCAGCTCCTCGCAGGTGGAGTCCGGATAAAGGTGGAGCCGGTCGCCCAACCCGGCCAGGGCTTGCCGGGCCAGGGGGGAGGAGCCGTGGGGGTTCTCGTTTGAGGCCAGTTTTACTACTTGAGAGAGGCCCAGCTCGCGGGACGCCTCTCTGGCCGATTTTCCAGGCACGTACGGCTTCACCCCCAGGGCGCCCGGGTTGGCAAAGATCGTGTTCTGGGTATCCATGCTTCCATCATAGCCGAAGCCCCCGCAGGGCGCAAAGCATTCTTTCCCATTTAATGGGAACCCACATCGAAGCCCACGAGGATGGTGGCGTATTCCATGGAGGCGGGGAGACTGGAGCTCTGGCGCAGGAAGCAGTCGCACAGGGAGGAAGGGCTGGCGGAGACGATGTTACGGATTTCGAGCTCCTCCCGCCTCGATTCCAACTCGGGGAAGGGCAGGGGGGGCAGGAGGATAAAGGCGGGCAGGCTGCGGTCGCTGCGCCGCTGGGGGAAAAGGACGAAGGAGCTGGAGAGCGCCCAGGTGATTTCGCCGGAAGGCTCCCAACCGTCCGGGACCTCCTGGCCGATGATCCTGTAGCTCTTTCCCCCGGCTTCCAGCAGGATGCCTCCCCCCTCCTCGCCTGGGCCGCCTTCCTCGACCAGGTACACGGTGGGCGCCGGGGGCCGCCTGAAGCGGCGGTCTTTCACCAGGACACAGGTGTGGTTCCTGGCCAGGGCGGCGCGCACGCCCAGGTTTCTTACCGGGACAAGGAGAGAGGAAGCCTCGTAGCGGGATTCCAGCTCCAGGGCCCGGGCCTTGGCTGTCTCGTCGAGCCTGCCGACGGCGACCATCCCCGGGAGATTTCTGAGAAGCCGTTCCACCGCCTCCAGCTTGGACACGGGAACAGTATAGAGGATGGGCGGCCGCAGGGGCAACGGGTGGCCGTCGCCCCTGCGGGTGCCCGTAGTGCACTCCGCCCGGGGCCGGCGGTTTGCGCCCCGCCCCGCGGACCCTTTACAGCAGACTCTTTATATGAAATGATGTTTCGTATAGAGAAATGAGTGGCACTACCCTTTCCTCCGTCCGCAGATGCCTGGAAGTCCTGGAAGCCTTCAGCGCGGAAGAGCCTGAGCTGAGCCTGGCCCAGGTGAGCAGGCGCCTGGGCTGCCACAAGAGCTCCGTTTTCCGCATCCTCTCCACCCTGGCGGCCAGGGGCTATGTGGAAAAGAACGCCCTGAACCACACCTACCGGCTCGGCTGGAAGCTTCTCGATCTGGCCGGCCGCCTGGCGGGGGGGTACAAGCTTCCCGACATCGCCGCTCCCTTCATGGAGGCGCTGGCGCAGAGCACGGGAGAGATCGTCCATCTTTCCATCCTGGACGGGGAGGAGATCGTCTATCTGGAAAAGAAGGGCCGCAGCCAACCCCTCACCGTGTCCACCATGGTGGGGGGCAGGAATCCCGCGCACGCCTCGGCCATGGGCAAGGTGCTCCTGTCCGGGCTGCCGAAAGCCGAGCGGGCCGCCTTGCTTGGCCGCGGACCCCTGGCCCGCCTGACCGCCAACACCATCACGGACCCACAACTGCTGTCCCGGGAGCTCGAAGCCGTGCGCAGGCGCGGCTATGCGCTGGACGACGAGGAGAGCTTCCAGGGCATCCGCTGCCTGGCCGCGCCCCTGCGGGACCGGGACGGCCGGGTTGTGGCCGCTATCAGCGTCACGGCTCCCAGCCAAAGGCTGGGGAGCCGGCGGGCTGCCGAGATCCGGCGGCAGGTCCTGGAGGCGGCCAGGCTTATTTCCGAGCGCATCCCGCCCAGCGTAAGCCCCGGGGATTGAGGCCTCAAGAATGCCGGAGCCAAGCGCGGGGATGATGGCGCGTGGAACGAGCGAGGCGCCGTCCTCCAGCATGGGCGTCGCAAACGAGGGGGGCTTATGAAAAGGCTTTTAAGCGGGAACCAGGCCATCGCCTGCGCGGCGCTGGAGTCCGGAATCGGGCTGGCGGCGGGTTACCCGGGCACCCCCTCCACGGAGGCCCTGGCGGAGCTGGAGCTCTTCGCCGGGAAGAACAACCCCGCTCTCTACGTGGAGTGGAGCGTCAACGAGAAGGTGGCCTTCGAGCTGGCCGCCGCTGCGGCCTGGGCCGGCAAGCGGGCCCTGGTGACGATGAAGATGTCCGGGGCCAACGTGGCCCTGGACTCCCTCATCTCGGTCGCCCATTCCGGGGTGACCGGCGGCCTGGTGGTGTACATCGCCGATGACCCAGGGGCCGAGGCCGGGATGCCGGAGCAGGACTCCCGTCTCCTCGCCCTGCTCTGCGGTCTGCCCCTCCTGGACCCCTCAAGCCCCGAGCAGGCCTACCGCCTGGCCAGGCTGGCCTTCCGGCTCTCCGAAGAGTGCCAGCTGCCGGTGATCCTGCGCGCAGTGACCTCGGTGGCCCACGCCAAGGAGGAAGTGGAGGCGCAGTTCGTCCACCGTCCCCTGGAGCGGCCTGCCTCGTTCGCCAGGGACATCGCCCGCTACACCAAGGCGGGCTCGGCGATCTGCCTGAGGCAGCACCGCGCCCTGCTGGAGAGGTTGGAGCGGGCCGGCAAGTTCCTGGCGGGCTCCGGGATCAACACCCTCCTGGGGGCGGAGCCCGGAAACGGCCTGGCGGTGATCGGCGCCGGAGTGGTGAGCCGCACAGTGGCGGAGGTGCTGGCTTCCCGCCCCGGCATCGCCTCTCTTGCCCTGGAGGCTATCCATCCCCTGGATGAGCCCGCCGTCACCCGAATCCTGCAGAGCGCCGAGGCGGTGGCGGTGTTCGAGGAGCTTGAGCCGGTGGTGGAGCTGGCGGTGCGAGGACTGGCCTCGAGGTTGGGCTGGAGGGGCCGGATCGTCGGCAAGCTGGACGGCCTCCTGCCCCGGGTGGGCCGTTACACCCGGGAGGAGATCCTCCGCGGCTTGCGGGCCCTGGAAGGCGGAACAGAGATACCGATCGCGGAGGCCGGGACGCCGGCCTTCAAGCATCCAATCACCTTCTGCGCCGGCTGCCCCCATCGCGGCACCTACCTGGCCCTGAACCGGGCCCTCAAGAAACTGAAGCTCCGCCGGGAGGAGGTGGTGGTGACCGGGGACATCGGCTGCACGATCCTGGGCATGAACCCGCCCTTCGACTCCTGCTGGACCGAGGTGTCCATGGGCTCCAGCATCGGCCTGGCCCAGGGGTTCCTGCGCGCGGGCCTGAAGAAACCCCTCGTCGCCACCATCGGCGACTCCACCTTCTTCCACGCCGGCATACCGCCACTGATCAACGCCGTCCAGCACCGCGCCGAGCTGTTGGTGATCGTCCTGGACAACGGCTGGACCGCCATGACGGGGTTCCAGCCCAATCCCGGCACGCGCCCCGGCCTCCAGGCCGGCAGGAGGGTGGATATAGAGGCTCTCCTGCTGGCCCTGGGCCTGGAGCGGGTGGAGAAGATCGATCCCTTCCGGCAGGAGCAAGCCGTGGAGGCCCTGAGCCGGGCCCTGCAGGCTGCGGGGGTGCGGGCCGTCATCGCCGAGAGGGAGTGCGCCTTGACCGCTGCGCGCAGGGAGGGTAGAGGAGAGGCCCTGAGGATCGAGGCGCAGGCCTGCACCTTTTGCCGGACCTGCCTGCGCGAAACGGGCTGTCCGGCCCTGGTCCTCTCGGTTTCCGCTGCCAAGAGGGTGATGGCCATCGATCGGGAGCAGTGCACGGGCTGCGGGCTCTGCGCCACCTCCTGCTCCTTCGCCGCCATCCTCCCGGCGGAATAGAAGGAGGGCGGCCATGGCGCTGAACATCTTCGTGACCGGAGTGGGCGGGCAGGGCACGGTGACGCTGTGCGACCTGCTGGCCGAACGGGCTCTGGAGCGGGGCCTGGGGATCTCCTGTTTCCACTCCCGGGGCATGACCCACCGCGGCGGGAGGGTGAGTGGGGAGGTGAGGATCGCCCAGCGGGAGGCTGAGAGCTTCGGTCCCCGCATCTGCGCGGGCGGGGCGGACCTGATGATCGGGCTGGAGCTTGCCGAACTGGCTAATTCCTTCTCCTTTCTCAGGGAGGGGGGGCTGGTCATCGCGGTCAACGAGGCCTGCATCCCCGCCGCGGCCGTCCTGGGAAAGGAGGCCTTCCCCGGCCTGCAGGAAGTCCGGGAGCTTTTCAGCCGCAAAACCGAACACCTGTACGCCGCCGTCGAGCCCCTCCAGCCGGTGAACCTCTTCGCCCTCGGCTTCCTGGCCGCCGTGATCCCTCCCGGCTTCGATCCGCAGCGGCTCTTCCGCCCCCACGATCTGGAGCGGACGATTCGAGCCAGGCTGAAAAAGAATACCGAGGAGAACCTGAGCATCTTCGGGAAAGGCGTTGACTATGGAAAAAAACAGCGCCCGGGCTCTCGATAAACTTTTCCATCCCCGCCGCGTCGCCGTATTCGGCTCCGTGAAGACCGGCAAGATCGCCCACCAGATCGTCAGCCAGATGGAGGCGGGGGGTTTCCCGGGGCAGATCGTGGCCGTGAACCCCAGGGCGGAGCAGGCCGAGGGCTTCCCCGGCATCCGGGCCGCGGCAGATATACGGGCCCTGGAGGGGGGCGCCGACCTGGCGGTGATCGCCCTGCCCGCGCCCTACGTGGAGGAGGCCCTGCGCGGCTGCGCCGAGGCCGGCGTGCCCGTGGCTGTGGTGATCAGCTCGGGGTTCCGCGAAGCGGGCAACGCCGAGGGGGAGAGGAGGCTGGCGGCGATGGCCCGCGGCCGTGGACCGCGTATCATCGGTCCCAACTGCGCCGGGGTCATGAGCACCGGCAGCCGGCTGTTCGCCAGCATCGAGGTGCGTGCCCTGCCGGGCCGTACCGCCTTCATCACCCAGAGCGGCGCCGTGGGCGGCGCGGTGCTGGCCTTGGCCGGCCAGCGGGGCATCGGCTTCTCCAAGTTCGTCAGCTACGGCAACCGGGCGGACCTCGGCGAGCTGGAGCTGATCGAGTACCTGGCCGCCGACGAGGAGACCGCCGTCATCGCCCTGTACCTCGAAAGCATCACCAGGGGCGCCGAGCTGCTGGAGGTGATCGCCGCCTGCTCCCGCAGGAAGCCCTTCCTGGTGATCAAGGCGGGCAGGACCTCCTCCGGCAGCCGGGCGGCCGGCTCGCACACGGGCTGCCTGGCCGGCTCGGAGGAGGTCTGCGAGGCCATCCGGGCCGCAGGCATCGAGGAGCTGCTCGATCTCTGCGACGGCTTTGCCAGCCTGCCTCCCCTGAGGGGCGGGAGGATCGCCATCGTCACCAACTCCGGGGGGCCGGGGATCCTGGCGGCGGACCGGGCCGAGGAGCTCGGGCTCTCCGTTGCCGAGCCGGGGCCTACGACCAGGCGGGAGCTGCAGGGCTTCCTCTCCGGCCGCTGCGCCTTGGGCAACCCCATCGACCTCACGGTAGAGGGCACGGGAGCCAACTACGAGCGGACCCTGCGGGCCATGCTGGCGAGCGATTGCGACGGGGCCATCGCCATCAACGTGGCCACGCCCTTCCTGGATTCCGTGGCCCTGGCCCGGGGGGTGGCCGCCGCTGCCGCGCAGCCGGCCTTGGCCAAACCGGTCGCCGCCGCCTTCATGGCCGGGGAGATGGTGGCGGAGAGCCTGCGGGTGCTGAAGCGAAGCGGCATACCCGCCTTCCCCACCGGCGAGCGCGCAGCCTTCGTCTTTTCCAAGCTCCGCGAGTACTACGGCCGCTCGGCCCGGGTCGCGGAATCCTTCCGGGTGGAGGAGCGGGAGCTGCCCCTGTCCGCCCCCGTGCTGGAGCCGCAGGCCGTATCCTTCCTGAAGGCGGAAGGCATCCCCTTTCCCGCTTCCCGTTACTGCCGCTCGCTAGCGGAAGTGGAGGAAGCGGGCCGGGAGGTTTCCTTTCCCCTGGTGATGAAGGCGGTATCCCCCGAGATCCTGCACAAGAGCGACAGCGGCGGCGTGCTCCTGAACCTGCGCACGCGGGAGGATCTACTGCGAGCTTACGGCGAGCTGGAGCGCCGCTTCTCCGCTTTTTCCTTCCGGGGGGTCCTGCTCTGCGGCCAGGTCGAGGGCGGGGTCGAGGTGATCGTGGGCCTGAAGCGGGACCCGGTGTTCGGGCCCGTGGTCCTGGTGGGCGCAGGCGGCATCTGGACGGAGGTCCTCCGGGACGTGGCCCTGAGGATCGCCCCGGTGGAAGAGGGCGAGGCCATGGAGATGATCGGCGAGCTGAAGGCGGCCCGGATTCTCTCCGGCTTCAGGGGTTCGCCGGCCCGGGACCGCGAGGCTCTGGCGCGGCTCATCGTCCAGGTCTCGCTTCTGGGCCCGAAGTACCCGGCCATTCAGGAGCTGGATCTCAACCCGGTGCTGGTGCTCGAGCGGGGCGTTTTCGCAGTCGATGCCCGCCTCATTGCAGGGGAGGTTCGGGATTAGAGGTTCTTTGTATTGAAAAAAAATAATGTTGTGCTATAGTGAGCAAAAGAAACCGCGAGTGCCTAGCGGTCGACGGGTAGAGGGACAGTTATTGCCCGCACCTAAAAATCAAGAAGGAGTTGTATAATGAAAAAGCTCTCTGTTTTGCTCATCGCCTGTCTCGCGGCCTTGTTTTCCCTCGCTCTCATGAGCTGCCCAGCTGGAGGAGACTCAGCTGGAGGAGAAACAGGCTACACGCTCTCGGGAACGCTCACTGTTGCCAATAATGAAGGTGTTCCGACTATTGAGGCGGCTACCGCTGGGGACTTCGCTTATTTGAAGCTGGTCGTCTTTGGAGGAACTGAGTTAGATGACGCCCTCTACTTTGCTCGCTCCACCGCCTTCAGCGGCAACCAGGCCACCTACTCCTTTAGCGACGTCGCGGAAGGCCCCTACACCGGTTGGGTCTTCATCGATGCTAATCACAACGCCGCCGGCGATGAGACTTCCATGCCCGATACGGGCGATTATGTTACGGATGGGGGAGGAGATATCACCATAACGGGCGACAAGGAGTTTGATCTTACAGCAGAATCCTGGATCCCCTATTCTGAATAACGGGCCGCAGCCTGAGCGGATCGCCTTCCTGGACCTCAATATATCTCTCTGCCAGGGTCGATGTCTTGCAACCCCGGCGGCCGGGAAACAGAATTTTAAATACGCAATGACCTTGATCAAGATACCGACGGGCGTTTACAAACAGGATAAAGGCGACCATGAGTTTATTGAACGCGACGGGTTCCTGGACCGGGGCTGCCCTGAGCTCCACGGCCAACTTCTGCTCAGGGAGCAAAGGCGAGCTGGAAATCTCCCATCGCGAGCGAAAAGCTCTGCGCGCCTTATCGGAGAAGGTAGCGGAGGTTGCCGCCGCAGCCCCGCAGAGGGAGAAGCGCGAGCTCTGGCGGAAGCACAATGACCTGGAGCCGACGAGACCGCTCGTCTTTTGCGATCCTGAAAACGGCTGGAACGAGATCATCACCGAGGAGCGGCTGCGCTGCGCCGGACGGCTGGCGCGTCGCTGGGAGATCGTGCTGCGCAAGGAGCTCTTTTGGGCCGAACAGATGAAGGATGACAAGGTCAGCGAGCCCTTTTTCGATATCGGCTATACCCGCAGCGAGGATGATTGGGGAGTGCAGGCGTGCCAGTCGGGAGGTCACGGTGGCGCCTATGCCTGGGAACCGGCGCTGAAGGATGAGGACGATATCCGCCGCCTGCACGCGCCGGTCTTTGCGGTGGATCACGAGACGACAGAGGCCACGCTGGCGCTGGCGCGAGCAACTTTTGGCGATCTGCTACAGGTACGTCTGTCCGGGGTCTGGTGGTGGGGCCTGGGGCTGGTTCATGATCTGGCTCTCCTGCACGGCCTGGAGACGATGATGATCGATATGGTCGAAAGGCCGGAGCTG
>Ga0315280_10011143_pt1 | contig 11114 bp, 20 predicted proteins | sample YL17G06_40_MG_FD_203697 | JGI IMG/M metagenome (GOLD analysis project Ga0315280, IMG submission 203697) | Sediment microbial communities from Yellowstone Lake, YNP, Wyoming, USA - YL17G06_40 | ecosystem: Environmental > Aquatic > Freshwater > Lake > Sediment | place: USA: Wyoming | collected... | reverse complement strand
TGGATGCGGCCCTTCTTGAGGAAGCCCTCGTAGTGCCGCATGATGAGATGCGCCTCCAGTTGCCCCATGGTGTCCAGGGCCACGCCCACCACGATCAAGAGCGAAGTGCCGCCGAAATAGAAGGGGGTGTTCCATCGCTGGCGCAGCCAGTCGGGCAACACGGCTATCGCCGCCACGAACAGGGCCCCGCCCAGGGTGATGCGCTCCAAGACCCACTCTATGTACTTGGCCGTGGGCTCCCCGGGACGGATGCCGGGCAAGAACCCGCCGGACTTCTTCATGTTGTCGGCTAGGTCCACCGGATTGATGGACACCGAATTGTAGAAGTAGCAGAAGAAGATGACCAGGGCCGCGTAGAGGAGCTGGTAGACCCAGTTGCCCCGGCTCCAGAACTCCATCATCTTGGCCGCCCAGGACGCCTGGGGCGCGAAGGTGATCACCGTCATCGGCACGGTCATGAGCGACACCGCGAAAATGACCGCGATGACCCCGGACTGGTCCACCTTCAAGGGCAGGTAGCTCGAGGCCCCGCCGTACATCTTGCGGCCCACCACGCGCTTGGCGTATTGGACCGGGATCTTGCGCTGGGCGGTCTCCACCCAGACCACGGAGAGGATGACGGCCAAAAGCGCCGCCGTCAGGAAGAGGGCGCTGAGCAGGCCCATTTCCTCGAGTTGGATGAGCTTGATGAGGTTGAAAGTCGCGCTGGGGATGCGCTCCACGATGCCGGCGAAAATCAATAGAGATATGCCGTTGCCGATTCCGTTCTCGGTCATCTGCTCACCCAGCCACATGATGAATATGGTCCCGGCGGTCAGGGTGAGCACGGTCATCGCGTAGAAGCCCCAGGTCGGGTTGGAGACCACGGGCGCGCCGCCCGGAGGGGTCATTTTGGTGATGGCGATGGTCAGACCGAAGGACTGGAAGGCGGCCAAAAACAGCGTCAGGTAGCGGGTGAGGCTGTTGAGCTTGCGGCGGCCCAGTTCCCCTTCCTTATATAGGCGGTCCAGGTAGGGCATGACGTGCGCGCCCTGCAGCAGGCTCATGATGATGGAGGCGTTGATGTAGGGCATGACGCCCATGGAGAAGATGGAGAACCGGCCCAGAGCGCCGCCGGAGAAGATATTGAGGAAACCCAGGAGGCTGTTCTTCTGGGCCTCGAAAATGGCCCGGATGGCGTCGCCGTTGATGCCCGGGATGGGGATGCCGGCACCGACCCGGTAGACCGCGATGGCGCCCAGCGTGAAGAGCACCCGCTTGCGCAGATCCGGGACGTCGAAGATGTCGGTGAAGCGCTGAATCATGGCTGAACGACCACGGCCTCGCCGCCCGCCTTCCGGATCTTGTCCCGGGCGCTGCCGGAGAAGGCGTGGGCGCGGATCTTGTAGGCGGAACTCAAGTTTCCCTCTCCCAGAACCTTGACCGGCAGGCGGCCCTTGACCAAGCCGTGGATGCGCAGAGCCTCCAGCGAGACCTCCCTCTGGTTGCGGAAGGTCCGCTCGATGTCAGACAGGGAGACGACCTGGAAGCGCAGTCGGAAGGGGCCGTTGGTAAAGCCCCGCTTGGGGATGCGGCGCAAGAGCGGCGTCTGCCCGCCTTCGAAGCCGGACATCTTGCCGTCTCCCGAGCGGCTGCGCTGGCCCTTCTGGCCGCGGGTGGCCGTCTGGCCGTGGCCGGAGCCTTCGCCCAAGCCCAGCCGCCGCGGCCGGCGGCGCGCCCCGGGCGCGGGCTTAAGGGCGCTTAGGGTGACGTAATTCTTGTCGGTCATGGGAATGTTTCCTATTTGCCGCGCAGCTTGGCGATATCCTCGCTGGTGCGCAGGCGCTTGAGGCACTCCAGCGTCGCGCCGACCACATTGAACGGATTGCTCGAGCCCAGGCTCTTGGTCAGCACGTTCTTGATGCCGCCGGCTTCAAGCACCGCCCGCACCCCGCCGCCGGCTATGACGCCGGTGCCCGGGGCCGCGGGCTTCATCCAGACCTTGCCCGAACGGAACTTGGCCAGGATCTCGTGCGGGATGGTATCGCCCTTCAGGGCGAACTTGATGAGGTTCTTGCGCGCCTGGGCATGACCCTTATGGATGGAGGACTGCACCTCGCGGGCCTTGCCCAGCCCCGCGCCCACGATGCCGGCCCCGTCGCCGACCACGACCAGGGCGGAGAAAGAGAACCTCTTGCCGCCCTTGACCGTCTTGGAAACGCGGTTGATGGCCACCACCGTTTCCCGGAAGCCGTCCTCGCTGCGGGCGTTGGGGTCGTGACGCCGCATACGTGGGGCGCCCTCCGGCGGCCGGTTCTGCGTCGGCGCCTGCGGCGCCTGGTTCCCGAAAGGGGTCTGCGCGCTCATGTTCGTCTCCTAGAACTCCAGTCCGCCGGCCCGCGCGGCCTCGGCCAAGGCCCGGACCCGGCCGTGGTAGAGGCGTCCGCCGCGGTCGAAAGCCACCGACTTGACGCCGGCGGCCAGCGCCTTCTGCGCGATGAGCAGGCCTATGCGCTTGGCCGCAGCGCGGCTCTTGCCCGATCCTTCGCCCTTGAGTCCCTTGGCCAAGGACGAGGCGAAGGCCAGGGTCCGGCCCTGGCTGTCGTCAATGACCTGGGCGTAGATATACTTGAGGCTGCGGTGGATGCTCAGGCGCGGACGGCCCCCGGGGCGAGCCGCGAGCCGGTCTCGCGTGCGGCGCTGGCGGTACTCGTATCTGGTCCACTTGTCTTTCATGGTCTTCCCCTATTTCTTCGCCCCGCCCGCCGCTCCGGCGGCTCCCGCCCCGGCCGCGGTCTTGCCCGCTTTCTTGCGGACGTGCTCGCCCTGGTAGCGGATGCCGGTGCCTTTGTAGGGTTCGGGTTTGCGCAGGTCCCGGATTCTGGCCGCGGTTTCGCCGACCATGGCCTTGTCCGGGCCCGCCACGGTGACCTGGGTCTTCTTGGCATCGACGCTGAGGGTGACCCCGGCCGGCGCCGTGAAGATCACGGGGTGGGACTTGCCCAGGGTCAGGGTCAGCTTCTGCCCTGCGGCTTCGGCGCGGAAGCCCAGGCCCACGATCTCCAGGGTTTTGGAAAATCCGTTGGCCACGCCCAGCACCATGTTATGGACGCGCGCCCGGGTCATGCCGTAGATGGCGGAGGCGTCGCGGGCGGCCCGGAGGTCGGCGGCGAGCAGCACCTTGCCGTCCTTCAACTCGGCGCGCACCAGCGGATGGAGCCGCTCCTGCAGCTGTCCCTTGGGACCCTTGGCCGTCACCACTCCGCCGGAAACGGAGACCTGGACGGACGCGGGGATCACAACCGGCATCTTACCTATTCGGCTCATGGCTGCTCCTCACCACACCTGGCAGAGGACCTCTCCGCCGGCCTTCTTCTCCTTGGCCTGCTTGTTCGTGAGCACCCCCTGCGGGGTCGAGAGAATGGTCACGGCGAAGCCCGCGCGCACGCGCGGGATGTCGCGGTAGGAGCGGTATATCCTCAGGCCCGGCTTGGAGACGCGCGCGATGCCCCGAATCACGGGCTCCTTATCCGGGGAGAACTTTAGGAACACGCGGATGGTGCCGCGCTTGTTCCCATTGGTGAAGAGGGTCTTATAGTTGGCGATGAACCCCTCCTCCTTGAGGATGCGCACGATCTCCAGCTTCATCTTCGCGTAGGGGACGTCCACGCGGTCCTTCTGGCGGAGGTTGGCGTTGCGGATTCTGGTCAACAGGTCTGCTATCTGGTCCATGGCTCACCCTACCACGAGGATTTTTTGATTCCGGGGAGCTGCCCTTGATGCGCCATCTTGCGCAGGCAGATGCGGCAGAGACCGAAGTCCCGGTAATAGGCGCGCGGCCGGCCGCAAATCTGGCACCGGTTGCGGTGCCGGGTGGAGAACTTCGGGGTCCTCTGCGTCTTGGCTTTCCAGGCGGTCGTAGCCATCTCAGTTCCTCCCGGCCTCGACCGCGGCTTGCGGCAGCTGCGCAGGCTTGGCCGTGGCCGCACCCGTTGGGGCGGCCAGCTTGAACGGCATGCCCAGCCCCCGGAGCAGGTCCAGGCTCAGGCCGTCCGCGCCCGCGCTGGTCACGAAGGTGATGTTGAGGCCGTGCTGCTTTAGCGACTTCTCCACATTGACCTCCGGGAAGATCATCTGCTCGCGCAGACCCAGGTTGTAGTTGCCCGTCCCATCGAAACCCCGCGGCTCCAAGCCCCGAAAGTCGCGGATGCGGGGGATGGCGGTGGAGATGAGGCGGTCCAAGAACTCGTACATCCGGTCCCCGCGCAGGGTCACGCGCAGGCCGATGGGCATGCCCTGGCGCAGCTTGAAATTCGAGATGGACTTGTGCGCCCGGCGCAGCTGGGGCCACTGGCCCGTGATGAGGGCCAGCTCTTCGCGGATGGCGTCGAGAGCCTGGATGTTGTCCCGGGCCTCGGAAACGCCCACGTTGAGCGCGATCTTGACCAGCCGGGGACACTGGAGAGGGTTCTTGAACCCGTGCCGCTCCATGAGCATCCGGACGACCTCCTCCACATAGCGCTTCTTGAGGCGCGGCACGGGGTGAGGGCCCTCCTTGCCGTCTGAAACGGCGAGGGCGGGGCCGGCAGACTTGGCCGCCTCGGCCGCTTTCTTGGCGGCCAGAGCCTTGGCTTTGGCCTGCGCCGCCTTTTCGTTCGCCTTAGCGTCCTTCTCAGCCATAATGACCTCGCCTTAAAGTATGGTCTCGCCGCATTTGCGGCAGATCCGGAGCGTCTCCCCGGTGGCGAGCTTGTCGAGCTTGGGCCGGACGGGCTTCTCGCACTTGGGGCAGAGCAGCATCACGTTTGAATAATGGAGGGGGGCTTCCATCTTCTGCAGCCCGCCGGGCTCGGCCTGACGGGGCTTCTTGTGCTTGGTCACGATGTTGACCTTCCCGACCAGGATGCGCCCCTTCTCCGGGTAGATCTTAAGGACCTCGCCGGTATTGCCCCTGTCCTTGCCGGCTATGACCATCACCTTGTCCTTCTTGCGCAGCTTGAGTTTCATCGCGTCAGACCACCTCGGGGGCCAGGGATATGATTTTCAGATAATCCTTGTCGCGCAGCTCGCGGGCGACCGGACCGAAGACGCGGGTGCCCTTGGGCTCACCGTTGGCGTCGATGAGGCAGGCTGCGTTGTCGTCGAACCGGACATGGGAGCCGTCCGGCCGGCGCCGGTTGCGCACCGTGCGCACCACGACCGCCTTGACCACGTCGCCCTTCTTTATGGGGCCGTTGGGCAGGGCGTCGCGCACGCTGCAGACGATGACGTCGCCCACCGTGGCATAGCGGTGGTAGCTGCCTTTGGAGACGTGGAAGCACTGGAGTTTACGCGCTCCGGAGTTGTCCGCGACGTTGATAATGGATCTAAGCTGTATCATGGCTTGGCCTCGGCGTTAGGACCCTCGGCCCGGCGAACCGCGCCCCGGGAAGCGCGGCCTTCGCGGGGCAGCCGTTCTCCTTTCCCGGATACGGCCGGAGCCCCGGCCGTACGGGGTGCGGCCTTTATCACCCGGACCAGACGCCAGCGCTTGGTCCGGGATATCGGCCGGGTACCCATGATCTCGACCAGGTCGCCCTGGCGGGATTGGTTGGTTTCGTCGTGCACGCTGAAGCGGCTGCTCTTCTTGACAACCTTCTCGTAGAAAGGATGCCGCACCAGCCGCGTCACCGCGACGATGCGCGTCTTAGCCATCCGTTCCGAAACCACGATCCCCGCGAAAGTCTTCCTCTGGCCGCGCTCCACGGCGGTTTCTGGTGTCATAATCCACCTCACGATTTCTGGGGAGCAGCGGTCGGCAGGGCCCTAGCCGCCGCCTCCTTCTCCCGGATCCAGGTCTCCAACCGCGCCGCGTGGCGCCGCAAATTCCTCAACTCCAGGGGGTTCTTGACCGGGGAGACCCCGTGCTTGAATTGCAGGCGGAAGAGCTTCTCCCTGGTCTGCAAGAGTTCGGCGCGCAGCTCATCCGCCGAGTGATTGCGCAGGCTCTCTCTGTCCTTGGCCTTCATGATTTAGCTCCCAGAGCCCCGGAATCAACCCTCCCCCCGCCAGGCCCGGTCACAAGCGCTCCCGTGCGATGAACCGGGTGCGGATGGGCAGCTTGTAGGAGGCCACGCGCAGCGCCTCCTCAGCATCTGCCCGGGGGACGCCTTGTATCTCGAAGAGTATCCGGCCGGGTCGGATCACGGCCACCCAGTGGTCCGGAGCGCCCTTGCCCTTACCCATGCGGGTCTCGGCCGGGTGCTTGGTGACCGCCTTGTCCGGGAAGATGCGCAGCCAGAGCTTGCCGCCCTTCTTCATATGGCGGCCGATGGCGACGCGCGCCGCCTCGATCTGCCGCGCCGTGACCCATTTGGGTTCCAGGGCCTTGAGGCCGTATTCGCCGAAAGCGATGGTCGTCCCCTTCTGGGCCGGGCCCTTGATGCGGGGATGGCTGTGCGGCTTGCGGTATTTGACCCGCTTAGGCATCAGCATCGGGGGCACCTCCTTGCGCCGGCGCGGCCGGTATCTCGACCGCCGGCTGGCTCTCCGGAGCCGTTGGGGGAAGCGGCTGCGCCTCGGCCTGGGCGACCGCGGGCTTAAGCGCGGCGGCCGTCGCGGCCGCGTTCTCCGCGGCCTTGGCCAGCTGCTGGAACTCCTTGGGGCTCTTGACGAAGTGCTGCTTCTTGAAGATCCAGCATTTCACGCCGATGACGCCAGCGGTGGTATAGGCCTCGGCGGTGCCGTAGTCCACGTCGGCGGAGTAGGTATGCAGAGGCACACGGCCCTCGCGGTTCCATTCCCGCCGGGCGATCTCGGCGCCGTTCAAGCGCCCGCCCACCATCACCTTGACGCCCAGGGCGCCGGCTTGCATGGTACGCTCCATCGCCCGCCGCATGGCGCGGCGGTAGGCGATGCGCTTCTCGAGCTGGATGGCGACGGCCTCGGCCACGAGGCGCGCATCGAGTTCCGGATCCTTGATCTCCATCACGTTGATGAAGGTCTCGCGCTGCGTCAGTCCCTCGATCTGGGAGCGGATGGCCTCGATGTCCGCGCCCTTCTTGCCGATGACCACTCCCGGCCGGGCCGTATGGATGTTGACGCGCAGATACGAGCCCGCGCGCTCGATGCCGACCCAGCTCACGGCGGCCATGCGGAAGGCGTTTTTGACCAGGTTGCGGATCTTGAAATCCTCGCCGATCAAGGCCGGCATGTCCCGCAGCGAGAACCATTTGGATTCCCATTCCGCGGTGTAGCCCAGGCGCATGGCCTTGGGATGCGTTTTGTTCCCCATATGTTATCTCCCGGCCTCGTCCGACACCACCACGGTCAGATGGCAGACCTTGCGTCGGAAGGTGTTGGCCCGCCCCATGGGCGCGGGCATGACCCGCCGCATGTTCCCCATAGGCCCCCGGCCCGCCCAGCAGGACTTGATGTAGACCCGCTCGGGGACCAGGTTCTTGCCCGCCCGCCTGGCCTTGATGGTCAGGTTGGCGGCGGCGGAGCGCACGGCCTTGGCTATCATGCCGCCGCAGGCCCGCGGGATCATGGGCAGCATCTGCTCGGCTTGCAGGACCGACTTGCCGCGGATCTCTTGCAAGACCTGCGCGACCTTGCGCGCTCCGAATCTCTGGAATCTGGCGTGGGCTGTGGCTTCCATGGTGGCCTCAGGTGAGCGAGGTGGCCTCTCTGTGGGCGCCGCCGTGGCTGCGGAAATAGCGGGTGAAGGAGAACTCCCCCAGCTTGTGTCCCACCATCTGCTCGGTCACGTAGATGGGCAGGAATTTGCGCCCATTGTGCACCGCGAAGGTGTGCCCCACGAACTCCGGCGGTATGGTGCTGCGGCGCGCCCAGGTCTTGACGACTTTCTTCTCCCCGGAGGCGTTGAGCTGCTGCACCTTCTTGAGGAGTTTGGCGTCCACAAAAGGCCCTTTCCGGCTCGATCGGCTCATAACATTCCTCTCACGCGAGGGGCTGGGTGCGCCGGCGGTCGGCGAGTATCATCCAGCTCCACAGCTTCCTCTTGTTGCGCGTCTTGTAGCCCTTCGACAGCTGGTTCCAAGGCGAGCGCGGATGGTTGCCGCCCTTGGACTTGCCGCGGCCGCCGCCCAGGGGATGGTCGACGGCGTTCATGGCGCCGCCGCGCACCGTGGGCCGGATCCCGCGATGACGGGAGCGGCCAGCCTTGCCCAGGTTTATGGTGTTGTGCTCCGTGTTGGAGACCTGGCCCAGGGTGGCGAGACACGCCTCCGGCACCAGCCGGATCTCGCCCGAGGGCATCTTGAGCTGGGCGTAGCCTGCGTCCTTGGCCATGAGCTGCGCCTGGGTCCCGGCCGCGCGCATGAGCTGGCCGCCCTGACCCGGGGCGAGCTCCACATTGTGCACGAAGGCGCCGTCCGGAATCTTGGCCAGGGGCCGGACGTTGCCCACTTTGATGTCCACATCGGGCCCGCTCATGACGGTGTCGCCCACCTTGAGCCCCACGGGATGCAGGATGTAGCGCTTCTCCCCGTCGGCATAGTGCACCAGGCAGATGCGCGCGCTGCGGTTGGGGTCGCGCTCGATGGTGGCCACCCGGCCCGGGACGCCGAACTTGTCGCGCTTAAAATCCACGACGCGATAGGCCCGCTTGGCGCCTCCGCCCTGATGCCGCACCATGATCATGCCGGTGTTGTTGCGGCCGCCCTTCCTCTTGAGCGCGCGCACCAGGCTCTTCTCGGGCCGCGCGGACGTCAAATCCGAGTAGTCCGCCGATGTCATGTGGCGGCGGGACGGCGTGTACGGTTTGTAGCTCTTGAGTGACATAAAATCCCTTCCTAGGCGGTCTGCTGCGCGACCTCGATCTTCTGGCCCTGGCCTATGGTCACGATGGCTTTCTTCCAGTCGGGCCGCAGGCCGCCGCCCTTGCCGTAGCGGCGGAACTTGCCCGGCACGACCATGGTGCGCACGGCCAGAACATCCACCTTAAAGAGGGCCTTGACGGCCCGCTTGATCATCCCCTTGTCGGCGGCGCGTGCCACCGCGAAGGCGTACTGGTTGTGCTTTTCCTTCTGGATCGTGCTGCGCTCGGTCAATAGCGGCCGCACGATGACGCCGTAGAGGTCGTCCGAAACGACAGGTGCCTTGGCCATTTTAGTCCCCCTTGCGGACCGCCGCATCCGGGAGGGACGCGCAGCGGGTGTTGAGCTTATCCAGCGCCGGCCGGGTCACCACCATCCGACGGGCCCGCAGCACGGAATAGGCGTTGAGGTCGCCGGCCAGGGCCAGCTCCAGGTCCGGGATGTTGCGGCTGGCCAAGGCGAGCTTGGGGTCGGGCGCGTCCAGGACCAGCATGGTGCGGCCCGCGCAGTTGAGCTTGTCCAGGATCTCGGCGACGGCCTGGGTCTTGGCCGCCTCCAAGGCTAGGCTCTCTACGAACACGATGGCGCCCTCCGAGTGCTTGGCGGAGAGGGCCTGGGCCAGGGCCAGGCGGGCCTTGCGCCGGGGGAAATCCAGGTGGACCCGACCGGCCCGGGGGCCGAAGGTGACGCCGCCGTGACGCCACAGCGGAGAGCGCCGCGAGCCGGCGCGGGCGCGGCCGGTGTGCTTCTGCTTCCAGGGCTTCTTGCCCGAGCCCGACACCTCGCCACGCGTCTTGGTGTTGGCCGTACCCTGCCGCTGGTTGGCCAGGTAGGTCGTCACGTACTCGTGGAGGAATTGCCGCGCCGGCCGGCGGCCGAAGACCGCCTCGCGCAGCTCGACCTGGCCGACCTGGGCCCCTTTGACGTTCAATAATTGCGCTTCCATAAAAACCCCTATTTTGCAGCGGCCTTGGTGGGCTTCTTGCCGATGACGTTGCCCATCTTGTCCTTCTGGGACGCGAGCCGGACCGGCTCGACGTAGCGCTTCTTGGCCTTCACCGTCTCCGCGATGGTGACCAAGCCGCCCTTCGGGCCGGGGACGGGCCCGGCTAGGTAGATCAGGTTCTCTCGCGGGTCGACCTTGATAACCTCGAGCTTGAGCGTGGTCTCGGTCGCATGGCCCATGTGTCCGGCCATGCGCTGGCCGGGCAGGACCCGCCCCAGGGAGCGGCGGGAGGCCAGCGACCCCGGCGAGCGCTCCTTGTCCGAGGAGCCGTGGGAGGCGGGCATGCCGTGGAAGCCGTGGCGTTTCATTACCCCGGCGAAGCCGCGGCCCTTGCTGGTGCCCTGGACGTCCACGTAATCCCCGGGTTTGAATATCCCTTCCAACACCACGATCTGGCCGGCCTCGATACCCTTGACGCCCTGGACTCGAACCTCCCGGACCCACCGGGCCGGGGGGATGCCCGCTTTCTGGAACTGCCCCAGCTCCGGCTTGAGGACGCTCTTTTCCGGCCGGACGCCGTAGGTCAGCTGGACGGCGTTGTAGCCGTCCGGCCCCTGGGCCGACTTGACCCGCAACACCGGGCAGGGCCCGGCCTTGACCACGGTCACGCCGAAGAGTCGGTTGTCCCTGTGCCCGTAGACCTGCGTCATGCCGACCTTTTCCCCCAGGATGGCGCGAAACGCCGCCGGAGCGCGTTTCGCTACGGTTGCTTCCGTCGCCGTTTTCTCGGTCATAAAATTTCCCTGTTCCTCTGTTTCCGCCCGCCTCTCCGCGGCCCTACAGCTTGATCTCGACGTCCACGCCCGCCGGCAGATCGAGCTTCATGAGTTCGTCGACCGTCTTCTGGGTCGTGCTGTTGAGCTCGATTAGCCGCTTGTGAATCCGCATCTCGAACTGCTCCCGCGACTTCTTGTCAACGTGGGGAGACCGCAGGACCGTGTACTTCTTGATGTGAGTGGGCAACAAAACGGGGCCCGAAACGACGGCCCCCGTCCGCTGCGCCGTCTCGACAATCTTGCCTACGCTGGCATCGAGCACGCGATGGTCGTAGGCCCGAAGGCGGATACGGATTCTCTGCTGCGGATTGCTCGTCTCTGCCATAGATATTATACCTTAATTCCCGTAGATTTCTACGCGATGATCTCCTCTGATTTTTCAGCGCTGTTGGGCCATAGCGGCGGCGTTCTTCTCCACGATGGCCTTCATGACGTTGCTCGGCACTTCCTCGTAGTGGCTGGGTTCCATGGTGAAGGAAGCCCGGCCCTGGGAGATGGAGCGGACCACGGTAGCGTAGCCGAACATCTCGGCCA
>Ga0315280_10011142_pt1 | contig 11114 bp, 10 predicted proteins | sample YL17G06_40_MG_FD_203697 | JGI IMG/M metagenome (GOLD analysis project Ga0315280, IMG submission 203697) | Sediment microbial communities from Yellowstone Lake, YNP, Wyoming, USA - YL17G06_40 | ecosystem: Environmental > Aquatic > Freshwater > Lake > Sediment | place: USA: Wyoming | collected... | reverse complement strand
AACAGCCGGGTCTTTTACCTGATGCTGGGCCACGACAACCAGGCCTGGAAGAACCCGAACTTCACGGAGCTGTTGTCCCGCGGGATCCGATGGGCGGCGACCAAGGGCCCCGCGAAAGGCCCGGGTAGGGGAAGAGCGAAGGCCAAATAGCCTCCCGCTGATCGCTGAAAGCTGATGGCCCTTCTCAGAGACGCTCTCAGACGGTAACCGGGCGGAGCCGCTCCAGGAGGTCCCGCACCTGCTGACGCCGCGCGATCAGTTCTTCGCGGTAGCTGGAGGTCCGGGTGTGGTGAATCTCGACCGGCAGCTCCTCCAGTTCCCGCTCGAGCAGTTCCGCCACCAGGGCCCACTCCGCCTCGGAAAGCCTGGGTTGGTCCGTCATCTTGCACCCCCGTTTCAGGGAAGACGCTACGACACGCCCGCTCAGCGCCCGGGATGCCGACTACCCCTACATGTATTCTTGGCTCGGCGACCTGCGGCAGGCAACCCCCTGTTTGACCGTCGCAGGTCCAGCGGCGATGGCCGAAAGACGGGCATTCCCGCGGCCTCAGGATCAGGCCTTTCCGTTAGGGCCTTCCAGTTCGGCGATCTTCTGGACGCGCCGGGCATGGCGGCCCCCTTCAAAGCCGGTGTTCAGCCAGATCGTGACCAGCCGCCCGACGAGCCGCTCCCCGAGGATGTCGCTCGCCAGGCACAGCACGTTCAGATCGTTGTGGCGGCGGCTCATCTCGGCGGTCAAGTCGTCGTGGCAAGGGGCGGCGCGAACCCCGGGAAACTTGTTGGCGGCGATGGACATGCCCAGACCGGAGCCGGAGATCAGGATCCCCCGATCGACCTCCCCCCGGCTCACCCGGCCCGCCACCGCGGCGGCGATGTCGGGGTAGTCGACCGGCATGCCGTTGTCCGTCCCCACGTCGATCACCTCCTGACCGTGACGGCGGAGTAACTGGCTGATGGCCTGCCGCATCTCTGTGCCACGATGGTCACTTCCGATGGCAATCCGCATCGCGCCGCTGTTCTCCTTCTTGGATCGGGGACATCCGACGGGACGCCCCGTACCCCCTGAAGTGGTGCCCACCGCCCGCTAGCCCGGCCGAGAAAGCCGAAGAAATAGGATTTCTTAGTATACGTAATAAACGGATTTCGAGCAACGACGGGATCTGGGGCAACGCGCGGGCCTCAAACCCCGGATGTCCAACCGCTTTGGTCTCCGGGAAACAGGGGGACATGCTTAATACCCTGGCGGGGTTCGGCCATCCAGGTTGCCACCGCGTCCCGCCATCGGGCGTAGTGGGCGGTTTGCTTGTGGGCCTCCATGCCCGCCTCATCCCGATAGACCTCGTAGAGAATGAAACGGTTCGGGTCGTCGACCCGCTGGATCACGTCGAACCGCAAGTTTCCCGGCTCCTGAATCGTGTGCCGGGCGTTTTCCAGCGTCTCGCGGATAAACTCTTCGCGATGCTCCGGTTTGACGTGAACATGGACGCATACCACGTGCATGGGGTTGACTCCTGGCATTTCGCAGGGGGGGGCAGCCCCACCGGCATTCCTTTGGGTAGGTAAACGGCCGGCGCGCGGCTGGCGAGAGCTTCCACTATAGCTGAAGCCGTCCGGGAATTCAGTAGGACCGGCGTCTCGCCGGTCCAAGGGCCGCGAAGAAGCTGTACGGACGGGCGAGACGCCCATGGCCGGTATGAGAACACTCGTCTTTCTCACCCCGGGCCGGCGGCTTAGAATTAATGCAAGAGTCTATGTCAGACGGCGGGACGGCCACGGTTCCAGCCGACCGGCTGATGGGGCTGGTCGGGTGCCTGGAGCGGCACGAAGGCTTCTCCGAGGTGGTGGCGAGCCTGAGGGCAGGCAGCGCGGCCACTTTGGAGGGAGTCTGGGGGTCGAGCTGCGCGCTCGTGGTCGCCGCGCTGGCGGCTCGCGCCCCCGCCTTGCTGGTGGTCGTCTGCCCGCACGTCGACCAGGTGGACGACCTGATTGACGACCTGGGGCTCTTTTCCCGCCTCACGCCTGAGAAGTTCCCGGCCTGGGAGACCCTCCCCGGCGAGCGGTTGATCCACGACGAGGTTTCCGGGGACCGCACCCGGCTGCTGAAGCTTCTCGAGGGCCGCGACCCCCCCAAGATTCTGGTCACGAGCATTCAGGCGCTGGTGCAACCGGTTCCGGCGCGGGAGGAGCTCGCCCGACACACCCGGCCCCTCCGCGCGGGGGACGAGGTGAACGTCCGGGAGCTGGTCGAGTGGCTCTTGGAGAACCGCTTCCACAACACGACGGGGGTGGAGCTTCCGGGGGAGGTGTCCCAACGGGGCGGGATTCTGGACGTCTTTGCCTCGGACTGGTACGACCCGGTGCGGATCGAGCTATTCGGCGACCGGATCGAATCGATCCGCCGGTTTGAGGTGGCCAGCCAGCGGAGCCTCGCCCGGCTCGACGAGGTCGAAATAACGGTGCTGGATCGGGATGGCCCGGCCACGGGGCATCTGGCCGACTACCTGCCGCCGGAGAACTGGTTCCTGTTGGTGGAGCCGGAGGAGATGCAGGAATCGGGGCGCCATTACCTCCAGCGCCTCGAGCGTCCGCAGGAGATGCACGCCCCGGCGGCCGTGATGGAGCGGATCGCACGCTTCCCGTCGGTGACGGCGTCGGGCGTGGCGGCCGGCTCGCTGGGGACGGCGTGCCGGCTGAAGATCGAGTCGGTCGAGCGATTCAGCGGCGACATCGGCAAGGTCCGCGGTGAGCTGGATTCCGCGACGGCGGGGCAGGAGGTGTTCGTCGTCTGCCAGACCGAGGCGGAGATCCGCCGCCTGGGCGATCTCTTGGGCGGCACCCGCCTGGCCGAGCAAGGGCGGCTCCACTTTGCACTGGGCAATCTGAAGCGGGGGTTCCGGCTGGTGCCGGAGAACGTGGCCCTGGTCGCTAGCAGCGAGCTGTTCCAGCGGACGGAGATCCGCCGCGTCCCCCAGCGGCGCCTGGGGCGGGCCATCGACAGCTTCCTCGAGCTCCGCGAGGGGGAGCTGGTCGTCCACGTTTCCCACGGCATCGCCCGCTACCGCGGCATGAAACTCTTGGAAAAGGAGCGGCAGGTCGAAGAGCACCTCGTCCTGGAGTTCGACGAGGGGGTGAAGCTCTACGTGCCGAACTCGAAGATCGGCCTGGTGCAAAAGTACGTGGGGGGGACGAAGAGCCGGCCCAAGCTGGCCCGGCTCGGCGGCCGCACCTGGGTCCGCCAGAGGAAGGCCGTCGAGAATGCCGTGACCGACCTGGCCGCGGAGATGCTCGAGCTGCAAGCGGCGCGGGCTGCCCGCCCCGGGATCGCTTTCCCCCCGGACACGGAATGGCAGCAGGAATTTGACGCCTCGTTCCCTTACCGGGAGACGGACGACCAGGTGGTGACCATGGAGGGGATCAAGCGCGACATGACCCAGTCCCGCCCGATGGACCGGCTGCTCTGCGGCGACGTCGGTTTCGGCAAGACGGAGATGGCGATGCGGGCGGCGTTCAAGGCGGTGGACGCCGGCTACCAGGTGGCGATTCTCGTGCCCACCACGATCCTCGCCGAGCAGCACGCGCGGACGTTCGCCGGGCGGATGGCCGAGTTCCCCTTCGAGATCGCGGTCCTTTCGCGCTTCGCCACGCGGAAGGAGCAGGGGGAGATCGTCGAGCGGCTGGCCACCGGATCGATCGACATCGTCATCGGCACGCACCGGCTCGCCCAGCCGGACGTCAAGTTCCACAACCTGGGCCTGGTGGTGATCGACGAGGAGCAGCGGTTCGGGGTCGAGGTGAAGGAGCGGCTCAAGACGCTGCGGACCACGGTCGACGTGCTGACGATGACCGCCACGCCGATCCCGCGGACGCTGCACATGGCCCTGCTGGGGCTCCGCGACATCTCGAACCTGCAAACGCCGCCGGAGGACCGGCTGGCCGTCGAGACCCGCGTGGCCCGCTTCGACCCGGCCGTCATCCGCAACGCGGTGCTCCGCGAGTTGAGCCGGGAGGGCCAGGTGTTTTTCGTTCACAACCGGGTCTGCGACATCGAGCCCCTCGCCCGGCGGCTCCGCCAGATCGTCCCCGAGGCCTCCCTGGCCGTGGCCCACGCCCAGATGCCCGAGCACCAACTGGAGCGGGTGATGCTCCAGTTCATCGACCGGCGGCACGACGTCCTGCTGTGCACCACGATCATCGAGAGCGGCCTGGACATCCCCAACGCGAACACGATGTTCATCGACGAGGCCGACCGTTACGGGCTGGCCGACCTGCACCAGCTCCGCGGCCGGGTGGGGCGCTACAAGCACCGCGCCTACTGCTACCTGCTGGTCGATCCCAACAAGTACGTCACCCCCAACGCCGCCCGCCGGCTCCGCGCCATCGAGGAGTTCAGCGACCTGGGGGCTGGCTTCGCCCTGGCCATGCGGGACCTGGAGATCCGCGGGGCGGGCAACATCCTCGGCACCGAGCAGAGCGGGCACATCGCCCTGGTGGGCTACGAGCTGTACTGCGAGCTGTTGGAGCAGGCCGTCCGGCGGCTGAAACGCCTGCCGCCGAGGACCCTGATCGAGGTCGACATCGATCTGCCCGGCGAGGCCTACTTGCCGCGGAGCTACGTGCCCGGGATGCGGGAGAAGATCGACCTCTACCGCCGCTTGGCCCGAGTCTCCAGCCACGCCGAGCTAGAGGACTTCGCCGCCGAGCTGGTCGATCGCTTCGGACCGCTGCCGCCCGTGGCGAAGGGGCTTCTCTCGCTTGCCGAATTGAGGATCGAGGCGCACCGCTGGCAAGTCCACTCGATCCGGGTGGAGGATCATTACGCCGTTTTGGATTACAGCTCGCCGCGGCTCGTGCGCCAGCTCGTCGAGCAGAGCCGGGGGGAGCTTCGGGTGGCGGACGGCCAGAGCGCATATCTCCCCTTGGGACAAGGAGTTACGGAGCCGGACCAGATCCTCCGCCGGGTCAAACTGCTGTTGCAGTCCCCGTAAGGTTGCCACTATAATCCGGCCCCTTGACCTTTGGACCCGGAAGCGCACCCCGTGCAGCGACACGTCTCTCCGTTGGCATGCGTCGTGGGCGTCGCGGCAGCGATCGTCTTTCTCCAACGGCCGACGATTGTGGGAGAGCTGCTGGCGCTTGCGGGCAACTGGGAAGCGCTGCCCTGGACGGATTCGTCCAGGGGAACTCCCCCGCCGCCAGGTTCCCATCTGCCGGCCGACCCCCGTCTGCCCTTGCGGCCATCGGTGACGGCGCGTCCGGCGAGCTGGCCGGGGGAGCCCGAGGCGGAACCTTCCGGCGAGGTGGAGATCTCGGATCTCGAGCCGGCGTCCCCAAGGGGGCCGGCTGCTCGGCCCGTCGCCCCGGGATGGGGACCGGAGCGGGTGGCCAGGCCCGCTGCCGACGCGCCCGCCCCCACCGGCCCGTCCTCGCCGCCGCGGCTCAGCGCATGCCGCGGCCCCGAGGTCGTGGCCACGGTGGGATTCGACGCGATCCTGGCCCGCGACGTGTCGCTGGGCGTTCCCAAGATGCGGGCCGATTCCGCCAAGTGGCTGGAGGAGAACCAGGGCAAAGCGCCGCGGGAAATGCTGGAAGCCGAGGTCAATTCGGCGATGGCGGAGCGGATCGACGAGGCGATGCGGGAGCAGCTCAAGCAGAAGATCGAGACGAAGATCCTCTATCTCGACGCCAAGCGGAAGGCCCCGCCCGAAGGGTTCGAGGCCCTCAAGAAGTTCGTCGCCGGCAAGTACGAAAGCATGGCCCTGGACAACCTGGTGAAGCAACTGGGAGCCAAGTCGCGGCGCGAGCTGGAAGAGAAAATCCAGGAGGAATGGGGAATCACCCTGGAGGTCCACCGCCAGGCGTTCGTGGAAACCGGCGTGGCCCAGGTCTGGCTGCGGGAGCAGATCAAACCCAGCCAGGACGTGGGCCACGATGAGCTGCTCCGCTGCTACCGGGAGCACGTGAAGGACTTCGAGACGCCGGGCCGGGCCCGGTGGGAGCACCTCATGGTCCGCAAGTCGCCGAATCCCAGCGCGGCCCGCGAAAAGATTGCCGCGATGGGGAACCAGGTCCTCGACGGCGTCCCGCTGGCCGAGGTGGCGCGGGCCCAGTCGCAGGGGCCCACCGCCGCCCTGGGCGGCCAGTGGGACTGGACCACCCAGGGCAACCTCCGCTCCGAAGTGCTCGACAAGGCCCTTTTCTCGCCCCGCTTGTTGCCCGGCCAGCTCAGCCCGATCCTCGAGGACGACGAGGGCTTTCACATCCTCCGCGTGACCGAGCGCGTCGACGCGGCCTGCAAGCCGTTCTACGACGCCCAGAACGAGATCCGGGAGAAGATCCTCAAGGGGCGGCAGGAGGAGGCCAAGGCCGCTTTCCTGGCCAAGCTCCGCAAGGAGACGCCGGTCCGGTCCGCGTTCCTGGAGGAGCCGGCGGGAAGGGCGCCCACCGCACGCCGGCTGTTCAACTGACGGCTGCTGCCCACCAACTTGATCCGCCCCCGCCGGCCGCTATAATCAGCCTTTGGTTGTGAAACGGCCGTGAGTTTCCCCACCCCGGGGGAGATCGCCTCATGGTGCACTTGGGTGTGAACATCGATCACGTGGCCACGCTCCGCCAGGCCCGGCGGACGTACGAGCCGGACCCCATCTGGGCGGCGGCCCTGGCGGAATTGGGGGGGGCCGACGGGATCACGCTCCACCTGCGCGAGGACCGCCGCCACATCCAGGACCGCGACCTGCACCTGCTCCGCCAAACGGTCGCCGTGAAGCTCAACCTGGAGATGGCTTGCAGCCAGGAGATCCTCCAGATCGCCTGCCGCACGAAACCGGACCAGGTCACGCTGGTGCCGGAGCGGCGGGAGGAAGTGACGACCGAGGGAGGACTCGACGCCGCCGGCCAGCGCGATCGCGTGGCCGCCACCATGGCGGCCCTTCGCGACGCCGGCATCGCCGTGAGCCTGTTTCTCGATCCCGACCCCCGCGAGATCGAGGCCGCGGCCGCGCTGGAGGCGGACGCCGTGGAGATCCACACCGGGCGGTACTGCCTGGCCGCCGCCGGCCCGGCGCGGGACGCCGAGCTGGAAGCAATCAGCAAGACCGCCGCCCTGATCCGCCGCGCGGGCATGACCCTTCACGCCGGCCACGGCCTGAACTACCATAACGTCCGCCCCATCGCGGCGATCGAGGGCATGCACGAGCTGAACATCGGCCACAGCATCGTCGCCCGAGCGGTGATGGTCGGCTTCCAGCAGGCCGTCCGCGAGATGAGGCAGTTGATAGACGACGCAGTAGGCAGAGGGCAGTAGGTAGAGGGCAGTAGGCAGTTCTTCGTTTAGCGGCGGCACTTGTGCCGCGCGGCATGAACTGCCGCGCAGAACGTAGTCACGATGGTCTTCCGGAGAACGCACCCACCATGGCGACCCGCGCTGAACCATTCGCCGGGCTATCGGTCGCGATGACCACCCCCTTCCGCGACGGCCAGATCGACCTGGCCGCCCTGAAGGAGCAGGTCGAGTTCCAGGTCCGCGCCGGGACGGTCTGCCTCTGCCCGGTGGGGACGACCGGCGAATCGCCCACGCTCTCCCACGCGGAGCACGAGCGGGTGATCTCGGCGGTGGTGGAAGCGGCGGCGGGGCGGATCAAGGTCATGCCCGGCACCGGCTCCAACAGCACCTCCGAGGCCCTGCGGCTCACCCGCTGGGCCGCCAAGGAAGGGGCCGACGCCGCCCTGGTCGTCGCCCCCTACTACAACAAGCCCACCCAAGAGGGCTTCTACCAGCACTTCAAGGCCCTCGCCGAGGCGGTCGAGATCCCGATCTGCGTCTACAACATCCCGGGCCGGACGGGCAAGAACATCGAGCCGGAGACGATCGCCCGGATGGCCGAAATGCCCACGATCGCCATGGTCAAGGAGGCGACCGGCTCGATGGACCAGGCCTCGCAGATCCTCGCCCTGACGGACCTCACCGTCTTAAGCGGCGACGACAGCCTGACGCTCCCCCTTTTGTCGATCGGCGGCCGCGGCGTGATCTCCGTCGTCGGCAACATCGTCCCCCAGGACATGATCGCCCTGGTGCGGGCCTTCGAGGAAGGCAAGACCCGCGAGGCCCAGACCTGGCACAAAAAGCTCTTCCCGCTCTGCCGGGACATGCTCGGGCTGGCCACCAACCCGATCCCAATCAAGGCCGCGATGCGCCTCTTGGGCCGCGACACCGGCGAGCTGCGGATGCCGATGACCCCGCTGGCCGACGGCGAAGAGGCCAAGCTCCGCAAGACGCTCGCCAACTACGGCCTGCTGTGAATCCAGACAGGGAAGGTGCTCGCAGAGCACCTTACGGCTCGTCGGTTGTGCTCGCGGTGCGCCCAAGAGGGTCATAGGCGGCCGAGACGTGGTCACCGTTGTCCGTCGTGATCCTCCACACCCTCGTCGTCGGGTTCAAGAAGCGCGCCTGTCCCCTTTTCTTCGTCGAGTTCAATAAGCGCGCCTGTCCCCCTTCCTTCAATATGCGGAATAAACTTGCAAGGCGCATTGGCCATGACGACAGTGCAAGTACTGACAACCATGGCGACGTAGGATGCCAAAGATACTATGAGCAACCTGCCGTCGATCCAGGCAATCTTGCGCTTGGAGTTGTTCACGCCTCTGTTGCCACGGAAAATCGCACATGCAAGCAGCGCAATCCACACACACGCCAACACGCTCAAGGCGATCAGAGAAATGGCCATCGCAATATGGACAATCGTCTTCCCAAGATAATAAAAGCGAGGCAGGAGTTCGTTCACGGAATGCTTTGCCCACTCGCAATAGACCAGTAATAGCCATGCCAGCAGAAAATTGGTGGCCGAAAACACCGTTAATGCCGCTCTAACTAAAGGCATCCACATGCTCCTCTTTGCCTCCATCGGTACATCTGTCCACTCTACTCACAGTCAACAGTCCAAGACTTCGGATCAGCCAGTAGGGTGCTCTTCGAGCAGAGCCGCGGCTCAATCGAGCTCTCGGATCTTCACGTTGCGGAAGTAGATCGGCACGCCGCCGTGCTTGCCCTGAAGCCCGATGTGGCCCTTGGTCTGTAGCTCGGCCAAAGGCTTGCTCAGCCAAGCGGGGATCTCGCTCCCATCCGGGTTCTTCTTCGCCGAGGTCCACTTTTTCACGTCCATTCTCGTGACCACTTCCCCATTGAGGGCCACGGTGATCCGCGGGCCGCGGCAGGTGATCGTCATCCGGTTCCACTCGCCGGGCTTCTTCACGGTTCGCTTCGCGGGGGCCAAATGGCCGAAGATCGCGGCGCAGTGCCACGTCTTCGGGGCCTTCGCCCACTTCTCCGCGTAGTCGTCGGCGATCTGGATCTCGACCGCGTTCGGGATCCAGTTCTCCAGGTCGCTGGCGTAGACAATCACCCCGCTGTTGGTCCCCGGATCGTTCTTGAACTCCAAGTCGACGATGAAGTTGGCGTACTGGGCCTTCGTCCAGATGCACTGGTCCTCGGTGGCCGTTAGCACCTTGCCCTCAAAGGCCCAGACCCCCTTGGGGAAAACGGCGTTGGACAAGTCCGGGGCGAACAGGTCCTTCCAGGCCGTGGAATCGGGATGGGCCTTCGGCCGGGGGGCATCGCCGGCGGTGGCCGCGGCGGCCCATGCCAGAAAAATAGCCGACAGGACGAGTGCTCTTCGCTTCATGGGATTCTCCTCGGTGGGTGGTGTGGTGTTCGTGGTGGGCCCGAGCATCCCCCGATTATCGGTTGAACCGCCCGGGTGTCAACCCTCTGCCGTGCCGGGCTTTGCGGGAGGGGAGCTTTTCCGGACAGTCGGACCCCGCCGAACGCCGAAAACAAGAAAGGTAGCCTTCAGTTGGGGGCACTCGGTCACACGCGAAGGAAGGGAACGAAATGCCGTGCCGTAGTTGGAAGATGGGTCTGGCGGTCTTGGCAGCGGGGGTGTGTCTGGGACTCGGCTCGCCGGCGGTGTCGGCCCAACCGACCCGCATCCCCGAGCGGGTCTTGAGGACGCTCGAAGCCCAGCAGCGGAACGCCCCGCGGGAGATGAAGGGCCATGTGGCTGCGAACATCAAGGACGGGATGGAGATGCTGCCTCGCCCGGACGGATCCTCGCCCGAGGACGTGCAGCGGGCCGGGGCTGTGGCTGAGGCCCTCGTGCCGCGGTTGGAGGCCCGGCGCGGCCAGCCGATGTCGGCCTGGCAGCGGAAGCAAGTCGCCGCCGCCGCCCTGCAGTGCATCGAGAGCCTGGAAGGGCCGCGAAAACAATTCGTCGATGACCTTGCCGACGTGATGGGGGTCGACCCGGAGCAGATCGACGGGCTCTTGCCGCCGGTCGGCCCGGGCACCGGGCCGGTCGATAAGGCCATGATTGCCAAGCTCGAGTCGCTGGCGGGCCGCAAGCTGCGGGGCGGAGAACTCGACGCCCTCCGCACGGCCGACGAACGGAAGCAGGCGGCGCTCAAGCCGATCCAGGAGAGGTTCGTCCGGCAACTGGCCACGCTCAGCGGACTGTCGGTCGAGGACGCTGTAAAGGTGTTCTCGGAATCCGAGCGGTAAGGGCGCCGCCCGGCAGAAGCGCCGCCCGCGACGCGCGGCACAAGTGCCGCCGCTAAACGGGGTCACTGCCCTCTGCCAACTGCCCTCTGCCAACTGCCCTCTGCCTACTGCCCGTCAGTATGCTTTCTGCGCTTCCACGCCCTTCTGCTCGCGCTTGTACATCTGCTTGAGCTGCTCGACCTGTTGCCCCTGGAGCTTGACGTTCGTCTCCTGCAGGCCCTCGAGCAACTGCTGGTCGAGGGTGGCGGGGGCCATCGCCTTTCCGCCGGCCTGGGCCTTGGGTTGCACCGCCGGGGCGGCAGGCTGCGTCGCCGGGGCGGGCGGCGGGGCCTCGGGCACGAGGTTCGTCTGGCCGCGGAAGAAGGCATACCGGGCCGCTTCGGCCTGGGCGATCACCGTCGAGTTCCCCTTGATCCCGTCGGCCACGAACACGCCCCTAAGATCGGTCGCGCCGGAGACGAAGTCGGGGTTGCGGCTGCCGATCACCTTGACGTGGACGCTCGTCACGTAGCGGCCGGTCAGTAGGTCCTTGACCGTGGTCCGCACCCGGCCGCTGGAAACCTCT
>Ga0315280_10011140_pt1 | contig 11115 bp, 11 predicted proteins | sample YL17G06_40_MG_FD_203697 | JGI IMG/M metagenome (GOLD analysis project Ga0315280, IMG submission 203697) | Sediment microbial communities from Yellowstone Lake, YNP, Wyoming, USA - YL17G06_40 | ecosystem: Environmental > Aquatic > Freshwater > Lake > Sediment | place: USA: Wyoming | collected... | reverse complement strand
ACCCCAGCAAACCCCGATGGCAAATACCACCACGCCCACGACGGCGATCAACCGGCACTACAACTGGCGAGCCAACGGAAACCCAACCTGGCGAGGCTATGCAACCAAACCTGGCAGGCAACAGCATCGTCCAGATCGCCTTTCAGGACTTCTTTGCGCGGCTTGCAGGATTCCAATACGTTCATCGCTAAAACTCCTCGGCCTACTGCCTTTGCAGTGAAATGATCATAGACGGTTTCGATGCGCGTCGCAATGGCGGCTTCTTATCGATGCATGTACTCGCTCCCGAACTCCTTGAGGTATCTGTTCATGACTGCGCTGATCGCTTTTCTTCTTTCCTGGAGGAATTTCCTGTAGTTCTTAATCTCCCACAGTTCCGGATTTATGGGGATATACTGGGACTCGAGTCTTCCCGGTTCGATGCGGAATTCCTTGATGTATTCCTTGGGCGGAGAGTTGAGAACCTTGCGGTTTGCTTTCTGGGAAAGAAAGACGATGTTGCACAAGTCATCGATCTCGCTGACCGAATACTCGCCGCAATCTTTCAGGACGGAGCGGGGGAAGAAGTGATGCAGCTCGATCTGATGATTGGGTCCCACATTTGTAGAGCTGAGCTCGATTCCCGAGAACCAATCGCGGCTCTTGTTCTTGCGGATGATTGCGAAAAGCAGAGGAAGGAAGGCGCTTCTCTGGTAGGTTACGATGATTTCGCCTTCATCGACGATAAGATCCTGCACCTCTTTCAGCATATTCCGGATCATCCCGTCAATGCCGCTCTCTCGAAGAGCAGCCAAATCCTGGTCGAGGCGGGTTTCCGCGCTTCCGCTGTAGCGCTGCCAGATGGTCGCGGAGAGAAACCAGAACAAAAGACGCTTCGCCTCCTCCTCGGAAACGACCTCTCCATGATTAGCGTAGAATACCACAAGCGGGATGAGCGCATTCATGGCGGGGATCCATTCCGAAGACTCTATCCCCACATTGGTCCTTAGGAAGTTGATCGTTGAATCAAGCGCCTCTTGAGTCTTCTTCCAGTGCAGCTCGAGCTCTTTGTCAGAGGATTCCCAGATGCGGGTGAGCGACTTGAACCTGCTCTGGTTGGTGGCAACGGCCACGTAGCAGCGCATCAGAAATCTTGCTTCGAAAATGAAGAAGTTGCGTTCGTACTCGTTGATGGCTTCCTCGAAATGCTTGGATACTGCACCCGGCCAATAGAAGGCCAGCCTGGCCAGCGCCAATTCGGCTTCCCTGAGCCTTGTACCGCGGGAGTTGATGCGGATGAACGATTCGGTCACCTCTTCGTAGTCGTCTGTATGGAGAATTTCTACCGGGATGCGGTACTCCTTGATCCGCTCAAGCCTCGAAAGTCGGGTCAGCGCCGTATTGTCATCGAGGCCCAACCCATCCTTGCTCTTAATTTCCAGCCAACTGGCAATCGCGCCCTGGTTCATGATCTTTGATACCTTTATCCATTGCGGATTGTTTTTGAGCTTGTTGCTGTATACCTGGAAGGTCTCATCGACGAGATTGAATGCGATATCCGTCGCCGCTTCCATGACCTTCATCAGGGATGTCAGTCTTTGCTGCCCATCGAGCACGAGAAAGGATGGATTTTTCCCGCTCGGAATGTTCTCCTTGTTGATAAGGAACTCCCGCAGCTGCACCTTTTCAAGAAGAATAGCCGGCGGTTTCCAGAGCAGGATCAACCCGCACGGATACTCCTTGTACATGGATTCAATGAAATCCCGCACCTGCGGCCGGTACCACACGTAGCCGCGCTGTATCTCGGGGAGTCCAAGCTCTCCTGTCTTCAGCTCCTCCAGAAGCACGTTCATCGGTTTCTCGGTGCGTTCAAGCTTGGCCATTCTTCTGTCCTCCCGACGTATCAGCTTATCAAGTACTCAAGCTGCAACAGGGCGTACCAAGCAGGAGTGTCGCTGCTTGTTCAGCTCTGCGAGTCGATTTTGGAACCTCTCTTCGCCCTGGAATTCCCAGTAGCTATTCTCCTGGGTCAGACACTTCTTCAGGCGCTGCATCGTGCCGCCCAGATGCTTGAAGGCCGCCTCGAAGAACGACAGGATGAAGTGCGGCTGCAGACGGCGGATGCGGGCCCTCTCCATCAGGTCGCGCACTTCCTGCACCCGGCTGGAGTCCAAAACGTCGTGGGCCAGGGCCCGCTCCTCCAGGAGCGACCTCAGGTGCTCGGCGTCCAGCCGTTCGTCCACGACCCGCCGCAGCCTTTCCTGCACCTCGGGGGAATCCCCGTAGCGGATGGCCTCGATCAGGAGCTCGCGCACCCTTCTCACGTGATCGAAGCGCACAGGACTGTCGCAAAGCACACATTTCGCGCCGCGGCGATCCACGGTTCCTTCGGGCGCTTTGCCTCCGCCGGTGCGTACTTTGAACTGCACGCGCGCCGGTTTGACCGAACGATCCGCCACCGGCTCGACCCAGGCCTCTCTGCCCTTCTTCTTCGAAAGCCACCATTTATTGGTCAGCGGCATCTCCGCCTGGCAGGCGGGGTTGGGGCAGGTAACCGTGCGCGCCCACAACCAGGCGATCACCATGGCCTAGCCGTCGCCTTGATCTGCAGGCAGGCGTACGGTGGGATACTGGTGGCCGATGCGACGGTAGGCCTCGTCGCGCATCCACTGGCCGTAGTAGCGGATGTCCTCGGCTAAACCTTCCGCTCCCTTCCACCTTTTTCCGATCAGCTCGGGCTCCTGATTCGGGTGCACCGGCGGGCGGTCTTTGAATTTGGGCGGTATCTCGATCATGGCCTTGGTGATCATGACCGCCACGGGGTTCAGGTCGCTGGCGTACGCCTTGAGCCCCAACCGCTGCGCCTCCAGGGGAATGGAGCCGCCGCCGTAGAACGGGTCGTACACCGGGGGAGGGTTGCCGTCCATGGAGTTGAGGATCTCCTGCCGGGCGTGGGTCAGGACCTCCTCGTTGTTCGAGTTCTCCCATATCACCAGCTCTTCGATGATGCGGAACAGGCGCTCCCGCTCCTTCTCCTGCGCTTCCTCCGTGGGAAAGCGCTCCGGATGAGAGGAGGGGTCATCAACCAGCGAGACGAACAGCACGGCCCAACGTGCGGCCAGGGGCCGGCGGGCCCACCAGAGATGCAGCGTCGAGGGGTGACCGTGCCGGATGGACTTCTCCCGGGCCGATTCCCGGTTGATCGCCTCCAGGGGAAGGGCCACTTCAATCAGCTTCTTTTTGCCCGACGTTCCCAACAGCATTACCTCCTGGGCATGGTAAGTGTGAACTCCGTCTCTGATGCCTGCAGATCGACCTCCTTACCGGTTTTTTGCCTGACCAGCTCGATGATCCGCATCACTCCGCTCCCGATGTCCGTCACCATACCTATCTTGTTCAATAGGACATACAGGGTGGGATTTCGAAGCACATGAGAGCCCCCAACTCTCATGCTGCCTATGGTCACTGTGTTCGGCAGTCTGCCCGGCGTTCTGATCTCGATCCGGTCTTCGAAGATCAACAGCCGTATAGGAGCGGCGACCGTGTAATCACGGTGCGCGATAGCGTTGACGATTCCTTCCCGCATAACCTCCATTGGAAGTTCGGAATACACCTCTGGTTCAAAGCTCTGGATTCTGTGCTCTGCTTTCAGGTAAAGCCCGATGAACTTCAAGGCCGAATCGAGAACTTCCGGTACCTTCCCTTCGAGATCTTTTCTGTCGGCTGGAGGGATGGACAAGTCCCTGCCAGGTATGAACGCGGCGATGACCTTCGCGAACGGCAGGAACGCTTGAGGTTTCTGCCCGAAGAACAGCAAGCCGGCCAGGGTGGGTTTTTCTTCAGAGGTGATCTTCAGGTTCTGAAGATAGTGATCGATCGGAACTCCTGGGCTAATGTTGAACCGCTCAGAGAGGAAGATTCGGATGTATTCCAGATCCAGGTTCTCTATGGAGGCTTTCGAGACGGGGGACTCGTCGTAGAACACGCTTTCGCTGGTTTGATAGAGTCTTCGTACCTCGTCCCAGGAAGCCTGCCGGCAGCGGTTTCCCGATCGGATATAATACAGACCACTTTTCGTGCGATAGGGCCGTTGATTTCCCTTGGGGATGTATACCGTCACGACGGTTTTCCCTTCGACACGGAGAGTTTCCGGGAGAAGGCTCACTGGAGGCTCACAACGCTCGCTGGACAGATCGTCGAGCTTCCGGAGCGCGGAATCCGGGTCGTCGATTCCGAGTATGTCTCCCTTCTTGTTCACCCCCAGGATCAGCCAGCCCCCGTCCGAATTGGCTAAACAGACCAGCGACTTCACCAGGTTCTCGTTGTCGGGCAGGCGTTCCTTGAACTCGGTATGGTGGTCCTCCCACCTAGCAATCTTCTCCCTAAGCTCTATCTCGTCCATTGATCAACCCCCGCCATATTTCTCGGCGCGCAGCCGGAAAGCTTCCTCTCCGCCTTCCATGATGCTCTTCACCTCGGTCTTCATGGTTTCAACTGAGCCAGCCGCCGCAACACTGCACGACTCTTTGCGGGGTTCCAGGGCCAGTATGTACTCGGCGTCCCCCAGAACCGGAATGTTGGCATTGTGCGTCGCGATGACGAGCTGTCTCTTGCCCTTCATCTTCCTCAGGACCTTTACCACGTCCTCATAGATGAAGCGGTTGTCCAAGTCCTCCTCCGGCTGATCGAGGATGAGAACCCGATTCTCCTGCGCAAACAGCAGCAGAAGCAGGGCGGTGGCTTTCTGTCCAACAGACAGCCTGGACATCGGCCTGGGCTTGCCGTCCACATTCAGCTCAATCTCGATCTTGTCCTCCGGAAACAACACCTCCAACCGATGTAGCCGCTGGGTATCCAAGAACCATCTGCAAAGACGGCCAGCCATTGTCGGCGTCAAACCGAACTCCTCCTGAACTCTGTCTTCCCCTGCCTGGATGTACCTGGAGAGAAGTAAGCCGTCAACGGTCTTTTGTGGAGCGTGGACAACGGAGGTAATGGCATCTGATGATACATTCGAACCCTTTAGCAGGTTCCTCAATTCTTCCACGAACGACTCCACCTCTTCCTCGTAACTCACCCGGACGTTGAGAATGCCCTCCAGTACGGTGTTGATTTTCTCCAGTCGCTCTTGCCTGAGTCTGAACAGTTGTAATCTCTCCTCGCCAAGCCTCTTCTTGAACTGCTCGCGCTCGTTCCTGATAGTCTTGAGTTCGTTCGACAGAGTGCTTGTTTTTTTGAGTAGGCTCTCGAGTTGCGCCTTCTGCCGTGTCAGCGCCCCGAGCCTTTCGGGGTCCAGGCCTTTTTTCCCCAACTCTCGCTTGGCGGCCTGAATGTCTTTCTCTACCTGCGTTTTCCCTTCACCCCATCGTTGCAGCAGGATGTCGAGGGTTTGCCTGGCCATCTTGGTGTTAGAGGATATATCCTCCCTCGCTTTGCCGATACCGCTCTTCAAGGTTTCGATATGTTCAGCCAGTTCTCCGACTACTTGCTTGTGCTCGCTCTTTCCCTGCCTGAGAGAATCGCACAGTGAAGACAGCTGCGACTCCCAACGGTCGAAGAAATCCATAGATTCCTGTTCCCATTGTTCGAGTGTTGTCAGTGCCTCCTGAATTCTCTGGTCGTCTTCGATGATAGCGGTCCATCGTCTCAGTTTCTCTTCCACCTTCAGATCACGCAGCAGCTTTATCTCGGCTTTGGTGTTTTTCAGCCTCTGTTCGTACTCATCCTTCTGGCCCGTTTTCTGTTCGAGCTCGGCGAATCGCCGGCCATTCTGTTCCAGGAGGGTGGTTTGCCTCTTGAGCTGTCGCTCCTGCCTCAAGATTCCTTCACCGATTATCTGGTCTATCAGATAGCGCAGAAAACTCTGACTCGTGGACACATGGTAGAGCTCTTTCTGGCCGATCAAGATCGGATAGGCCCCTTGATCGAAGATATCCTTCACCGACAAATCGGTTCGTTTTCCGCTTTCGTCGAAGACTTCTCCGTCCTTGCCGATCGTCCTTTTCACGGTGAACCGCTTCTTCTGCTCGCCATAATACCGTTCCACAAGGACCGCGATTTCCCCGCCGCTGCCAACCACGTCGCGAACGAAATCCGCGCGCTCGGACTTCTCCGAGTATATGGGCAGCTCCAGGGTGTAGCGAAGCGACTCCAGGAGAGCAGACTTTCCGACCCCCCGCCCTCCGATCAGAGTAGTCAGTTCCGGATGAAGCTCAATATCCACGTTCTTCAGGAATGCCGAGCCTTTGATCGATAGCCTTCTTACACAATCGAAACGGAGCTCAGGCTTCTCGTACAGCCGCACGCGGACCTGTGGGTCATGTAGCGCAAAATGTAACGATTCGAGGTTCTGCGCCCCTAGTTTCACAAAGGTTGCTCTGGGCCATTTCCCTCGAGACTTATTACCGACCTCTTCCAGCCTCTTGGGGTCGGAGTTCTCCAGCATTGAAATATGCTCGAAGAAATCCCGTGGCAGCTTCCCTGTGGAAAGGATTTTTTTCTGTTCCACGGTGGAGATTGTCTCTATTCCGTCGGCCAGCTTGAGGAGTTCAGCTCGTTGTTTGGCATCGAGCGATTTGCACAGGCCACCTTCGTCTTCTGGGTGAGCGAAGATTATCAGGCACCTGGAATTGCAGCTCTCTTTAATTGCTTGCAGAGAGGCGACAATATCCTGCTTTGGCACTATGACTCTGTGCTTTCGCTCGGAAGACAAGGGCTCCTGCGGATTCTTGTCCATGCTGTGTATGAGATGGTCTATGCCATCTAGATCCTGGCCGCCATCGAAAATAACCAGCACGTGCAGTCCGTATTTTCCTACCTGGAATGCCAGCTCCACACCGGGCAGGATCGTTATGGCTTGCTTTTGGGCTTCGTCCTGAATCATCGAGTACCAGGCCTTGCTAATACCGTTGTAGTCAGTAATAGCGGCAAGCTGTATCTCTTGCGACCTGAGCCGTGCAACATATTCAATGGCAAAACGTCTACGAGATTCTTCAGAGCCCAGGTCGAAGCCGTCAGGCAAGTTGAAGCTCTCGCTGTAAGGAGTATGCAGGTGGAGATCCACCTTTAGCCACTGTGCACCCGATGCTTGCTGTTCCATCGCAGCCATCCTTTACATTAGTGCTTCCAAATAAGGACGCATGACGCCTTCTACCCGATCTATACGGGCGAATCTAACCAGTTCGTCAATTTTCGTCTTGAATTTCCGCGTATAGTCCTTCAGAGCCTCCACCGCCACGTCCGTGCCGATCTTGTGGCGGAATCGGAAACAGTCGGCGACTGTCTTGGCCGTGCTGTATACGGCAACGACGGCTCCGTCCAGGTCGTGCCGCTCGATGCCCTCGGTGTAGGCCCAGCCGGAAAGCCAGACGACGTCGATGGGCGGATAGTCGATCCGGGGCTTCTTGGTGTCCTTGGGAAGGGCGACGTACACGCGGTGCGGGATCTGCGTGGTCAGCTCGTGGAAGGCCAGGGCGGAGATCAGACACACCACCGCCCTGGGTACGCGGTGGGCGAGCGCAACTAGGTCCGGATGGCCCGGGAGTTCCGTCTCGGCCAGGCGATAAAGGCCCCGGCCTTCCCTAACAAGAATCCCCGTGCTCGCCATTTCGTAAAGGGTGGCCGGAGAAATGCCCAGCTTGAGCGCCTGGGCTGTACGAAGGTAGCCCCGGTGCTGGGCAAAGAGATCGCAGGCTCTCGCCACAGTCAGCTTGTTCCTTTTTGCGATCGCCATCGAAGTCATTATAGTAGTTACCTTAATCAAATGCAACTAAGGTAATATCTATAAGACCAGCCAGTCTCCTCCTTGCCGCCTATGCACACACTGTGGTAACTCTCGATTCCCTCGATGCAATGAGAGTCCCGCGCTGAAGATCTACCTGCAAGATTAGGCCGGTCTTTCCCCGAGGGGCCCAGGTCCTGCGCACCGGAGGGCGCTCGGAAATACCGCTCTCATCAAGAAATACTATCCATGCCCGCCAATTTTTGACGTTTTTTTTACCTTGGTCCAAGTTCGGCTCTTCCAAAGCCGGATCTTTTGTTCATCCCGCTCCTTGGCTCGCAAGCTCGGCCGTTGCAGACTCCAGCCCATTTGCCTTAAGACCCTCCAGACATGGCCCGGATGGTAACGTACGCCGGTCGTGTTCTCGATTACCTTGGCCACCCGAGGCAGGGTCCATAAATCGGAGGAATAGCCGTGGGCTGTAGCGCCTTTCAGAAGCTCTTTCTGGATTTGGGCCACCTGCTCCTTGGAAAGTCGACGTTTTCTTCCCGCGCGGCTTGCTCCCTGGATTGCTTGGGTATCTTTGTTGATCCAGTCCTTATACCAGCGGCTTACACTTTGACGGCTAACCTTGAGCACAGCGGCAACGGTAGCCTGCCTTTCGCCTTGCTCGAATAAGGCTATTGCCTTTTGTCTTCGTTTCCTCAGCCTATGAAGTCGTTTCGTTCCCCTCTCCATAGAGGGAGCATATCATATACCTTTCTATTTGTCACTACAATTTACGAGATTCAATAAGGTGTTCGAGCGCACACACCTACCCAACTTTCCGCACCTTTCGGACTCAATTACGCGCCAAGGATGCGGTCAGTTTCCTTGAGTGAAAGCCTTTCCATCTGACGAACGAGCTTTCTGAGCCGTTTGTGGTTTTTGATCCAATCTGCGCAGAGCCTCGCCTGCTGTCCTGACAGGCGGATCGAGTGGGTCTTGCCGCCTACCTTCTGGCTCCATTGGTAGTAAGGGCCGTGCAGCTGAGGGGGGTCGGCCATGCAGCGGCAGGTCGGATTGCCACAGGGCATGAAGCGGCGGACCAGGCTGCCGGGGCGGACGAACCCCAGCTTTAGGACTTCGCGTTTCAGTGTCTCGAATGGCGCCAGGACGTCGGCGGAAGATGGCATCAGGTTCCTCTTGACAGATTCAGTGGCTATCAGGTAATATACTGATAGAATGGGAAGACGTCAAGCCCTCTCCGCCCTAAAGCTGGATAGCCGATGGGTCGGCGCTCTTCCCCTGGTCAATCACGTCCTCAGCCGACTGCACTTCGACGAGCTTCTGCACAAAGCCCTTCCTAGGACGGGCCGCATCTCTCCGGCCCGGGCCCTCGGAGTGCTCTTGCGCAACATCGTCGTCAACGATCGCCAGCCCATCTACACCCATGTCGAATGGGCCACAGGGACAGAGCCGTACCTTATCGGCCTAGCCGAGGGGGAAGCGGCCCACCTGAATGATGATCGGGTTGGGCGCGCCCTGGATCGGCTTTTCGACGCCGACCGCGCCGCCCTGATGACGGAACTTGTGTTGGGGGCCATCCGCGAGTTCCATATCGATCTGGACCAACTTCACAACGACTCCACCACCGTGACCTTCAGCGGAGCCTATACCAGCGCTGACGGGCGCCGCGTGAGGGGAAAACCGACCGTCGTGGTACAGTATGGGCACAACAAGGATCACCGACGCGACCTCAAGCAGCTGCTGTTCGTGCTGACGGTGTCCGCCGATGGGGCGGTGCCGATCCACTACCGCGCCCTCAACGGCTCTACCAGCGATTCCCGCACCCATGTCGACAGCTGGGAGATGCTTCGAAAGCTGACCGGTACCCCCGCGTTTCTCTACGTGGCGGACTGTAAGCTCTGTTCGAGGGCCGCCCTCGAACATATCGACAAGCATGGCGGGCGGTTCATCACGGTGCTTCCCCGCAACCGGCGCGAGGACAAGTGGTTCCGCAGCTACATCCAGACTCATGAGCCTGCCTGGCAGGAGGCGTTGCGGCGTGACAATCCCCGTCGTCGTACAGGACCGCAGGACGTCTGGAAGGTGGTGCAAGCTCAGCTGCCGTGCGCGGAGGGCTACCGCGTGGTGTGGGTGTGGAACTCCCTGATGGCGGCCCAGGACGCCGAAGCGCGGGAAGCACGGATCGAGAAGGCCAACGCCGCCATCGAAGCACTGCAGAGCAAACTTGAGGGCAAGCGCTGCCGGCTGAAGCTCCGCGAACGTGTCCAGGAAGTGGCCGAGAAGCTGCTGAAGGACTCCGGTGGCGAGCAATGGGTTAGGGCGGAGATCCAGGAGCGCTCGGAGCCGGTCTACCGCCAGGAGAAGCGCGGCCGACCTGGCCCGACAACCCGCTACCTTCGACGCAGTCGAGCACGCTTCTCCGTGACCGCTCGAGTGAGAAAGGAGCTGGTGAGTACCGACGCGCGCTCCGACGGCATGTTTCCCCTGGTGACCAACTGCTGGGACCTGCCGCTGAAGGCGGTCCTGCAGGCATATAAGTTTCAGCCGAAGCTGGAGAAGCGTCACGAGCAGCTGAAGTCGGTTCAGGAGGTGACCCCGGTGTGGCTGAAAAACGTCAGCCGGGTGGAGGGACTGCTGTTTCTGTACTTCGTCGCTCTCCTCGTTCAGGCTCTGCTGGAACGTGAGCTGCGGCGAGCCATGGCCAGCAAAGGCATCAAGAGCCTCCCGCTGTATCCGGAGGAGCGGGAATGCAAAGCCCCTAGCGCGGAAAGGGTTTTCGACTTGTTCGCGCCCCTTTCCCGCCATCGGCTCCGTCGGGCTGGCCGGGTTGTCAAGGTGTTCGAGCCTCAACTGTCTAGATTGCAGAGCAAGATATTGTCGCTGTTACGAATCCGGCGCGAGGCCTATGAGAGTCGCGAATGAAGCCGTGGTGCGATATCGCGCCCGAAACCTGCGGAAAGTTGGACCTACGATGTCCGTTCTTGGAAAAAAACATGTTCCGGCAGAAGGAGCAGAATTGCTCTTTGGGTATCGTCGTGATCAGCTCGCCGCCCAGGTTGTGGATCCCTATAGCCAGCCCTGTCGCCTGATAATAGGCATCGGGCAATTGCTGGAGAATACTTGTATTGACGATCCGAGTGATATCGGCGATCGCTTGGCCCATCAGGCTTCAAGTATAATCCAGGTTCTGTGCATTCACAACAAGGAAAGTCGTGAATAAAACGTGGCGCAGCACTACCCGCCTTTCTCGAGGATCGGCCGGCGAACCTGGCGGGCTTTACTAGGCTGGCGGTTTTCCGCGCTGCAGCTCCTGAGCGGTGGCCTTTAGGATCTCTTCCTCCCGCTCGTAGAAATAGCGAGCCGTCTGTTCTACCAGCTTGTCGAGTGTTTCCGCATCGGGTGACCCG
>Ga0315280_10011139_pt1 | contig 11116 bp, 12 predicted proteins | sample YL17G06_40_MG_FD_203697 | JGI IMG/M metagenome (GOLD analysis project Ga0315280, IMG submission 203697) | Sediment microbial communities from Yellowstone Lake, YNP, Wyoming, USA - YL17G06_40 | ecosystem: Environmental > Aquatic > Freshwater > Lake > Sediment | place: USA: Wyoming | collected... | reverse complement strand
TGCTCAGCGTAACCCTTTTCGAAAAAACGCCCATTTTACGGGCCTTCGAGCATTGCGACTACCGGATCGATTTACCCGATACCTGTAACCAGTTGACTCTGTTCGGGTTATAGCCGGACAGCAGTGGAGGAACACGAAGACCGGCGAGCAACGGCGGCATCACATACACGAATCACTAATCGCGGCCCGGCCGGAGTTCCCAGCCCGGTTGATGGATTATGGGGTTATCGCAGAGGTTTCTAGGCCGATCCGCATAAGACGCCATGACAAATCATTGTATGGCATGGAAGCGGCTGAAACTAAACGGCTTGTAGCGGCTTTATGAGGTGAATCACCGGCGTGTTATAGGGGCAGGAAATCGAAATCCCGCATCTTATGCGGGTCAATCCACTTATTGTTAGGCGGCAGGATATGGATTTCTGTACAATGAACGCCTGGGGGTGAAGGTGCCGTTGACGGTGTGCTCATGCCCCGGCGGGAGGCGCGATGCCCAGACAGCCGTTTGAGGTCTCGTTCGAGGAGGTACAGGCGAATCTCGACGACTTCGCCGCCGTCGTCATGGACTCCTTGGAGTCGGATTTCCTGGTCCTCCCCAAGGGTAAGGGGTTCGTCGAGTACGCGGTGTTCCAGGGCGGCTACGAGGCTTTGAGGCAGGCGACCCTGGGCTTTGTCAACGTCACCGCCGACGCAGTGCTCCCAGTGGTGTTACAGGCGCCCATCTGCCTCATCGTACTGAGGACCATGCTGGGCTTCACGCCACCGGAGTGGGCCTATGTAGCTACTTTGCGGACGGGCGTGGACATCCCCCAAGGCGCAGTCCGGAGCCTTGACCGGGGCATTCGCATGGACCCCACGAAGGCCTTGAGCGCGAAGGGAGAGACGGCGAGGCGCGTGCGGGCGCTAGTCGAGACCGCCTGCGCCCTCCTGGTTGAGGGTTGCCCCGAAGTGACGGGCGACAAGCTCCACCGCCTCGACAAGCCCGACACGAAAGGTGGGCTGCCGTCTGTCCAGTCCCTGGCTCAGCTCGGCGTGCCCTATCCGATGCTGTTGTACGAGCGGTTTCTTGGCCGCCCGTTCGCTGGCCACAAGGACTCCGTGTCAGAGTTGGTAGGCGACAGCTTGGAGGTTCGGATCGAAGAGTGTTTCACCAGCGCCGGCATCGGCTACCGCAAGACCAAGCGGGCCGAAAACGTGCCGGGCTTCGACCAGGCTCCGGACTTCATCTCGCCCGACGAGTTCGCCCCGAAGGTGGTGATCGAGGCCAAAGTGGCCGAGGACGACGGCACCGCCCGGGACAAGGTGACCCGAATTCAGCACCTCGACGAGTTGAGACGGCAGGGCCAGCCTGCGGGCAATGTCAAGTTCGAGCTCGTCGCCTGCATCGGTGGCCGGGGCTTCGGCATCCGGCGGGAGGACATGAAGAAGTTACTGCTTGCGACCCATGGAACGGTCTTTACCTTGAAGAACTTGGACCGGTTGGTGGAGAATACCGTCCTCCACCAGTTCAGGACGCGGACAGCGCCGCCGCCCCCGCCGCTGATCGAGCATCCTGAAGAGGCAGAGGACGTTCAAGCGGAAGAACCGTAAGCGCCGTCCTAGCGGTTTGTCGCGACGGGCTGCGCGCTGTACACTGCCCAAATAAGACGCGTTGCCATGGCCAAACAAGGGAAGGAACAATGGCTGTCCAGACTCTGACGAAGCCGAGCCGGCCTTGCCCCGACGATCTGCCGCCCTTGTACAAGGGATCGTTTATTGACGTACTGTTTGGAAAGAAGTACGAGTTGCTGCCGCAAGTCTCGCAGCGGTACGAGCTCGATCTGGCGTACGGCGAGACGCAGAGCCTTTGCGATGAGGAATTGGTGCGGCGGTCGGCGTATCTGTACAAGGTCGATAGCCAAGTCACGCATCATTACCACATTTGCCAGCACCGGCCGGTGCAGGTGGATCCCGACCTCAAGCACCGCCAGAACTTTTTCGACGCTAACGCCTACGGCGTCGGCTACGCGACCCACGGACTGTTCCCGTATCGCGGCAAGTTTCATCCCCAGATGATCAAGGGAATCGTGAACATCATCGGGCTTAAGCCCGGTGACACTGTGCTCGACCCAATGGCCGGCTGCGGAACGACGATGATCGAAGCAAGCATTATCGGAATCGACAGCATCGGTGTGGAACTCAGTCCCTTCGCGTGCCTGATGGGGCGGGCGAAGCTCGCGGGGCTGCACATGGATTGCGGTGGCTTTGTGAAGCTGATGGAGTTGGCTGACAAGATCTACGCGCACTTCGACCGGAACGCCCGAGCAATCGGATCGCTGTTCGACCGCGTAACGAATGACGGCGCGGCGATCCATCTGAAGGAGCTAGAGGGGAGCGAGGCTCGCAAGGAACTTGTGCTTCTCGCGTTCCTCGATGCGATGGGGTACGCGACCAGGCGCAAGACAAAGAACGCACAGCAGCTCTTTCCCACCGTTCTGAGTCGGTATCTCGCGGCCGTGCAAGAGTTCAACCTCGTGCGCGAGGAACTCGGCTTGGTGCTGGGCAGGAGCCGAGTGGTTTGCGGCGATGCTCGGAAGCTGGATATGCCTGACGAATCGATCGGCGGGGTCATTTTTTCGCCGCCCTACTCCTTTGCCATCGACTATGTGGCCAATGACGATCTGCAACTCCGGTATCTGGGAATCGACCCGGCGGCACTGTCAGCCCAGATGGTCGGTCTGGTCGGTGCCAACGGGCGCACGATGTCCGATCGGATTCGCAATCGCGTGGCGCAGTACTTCGAGGACATGAACACGATCATCGGCGAGTGCGCCAGGGTGATGCGGCGAGGGGCTTGTTGCGTGATCGTGATTGGCTCAAACACTAATCAAACAGGTGGGGTTCGTCTTGAGTTGAAGATGATTGAGTTTGCCGAAACGCACGGGATGCCGTTGCACAAGCACATCACGCGTGAAATCGAGGGAATCCGCAACACCATGCGAGAGGAGCATATCCTGATCTTCCGTAAGTTGTGATCCGCGCCGTCCGCCCGTGCTTCGGACAATGCAACGCAACTCACCGGAACGCCGTGGGTTTATCCGAAAGTGCCGCAGCGTGTGCGCCGCCGAACCAAACGCTGAAGGTGACCGGGGCCGCCATTTCGGTTTCGCGCGACATCAAGGTGTTGAAGGCGGCCCCGGGCGTATAGTGGCGTGGAACCGGGAGGCGGCGACCCGATCCCCGCTACACCAGCGTCTACACCAGGGAGGCAACTGGGTGTATAGTGGCCTGGAACCGGGAGGCCAAAATGGGGATCCCGGAAAAATCGGGTCTCCCCTTGATGGAATGTTTGCGCCTGCGGGTTCAGGAAAACCGGTGGAAGAGCACGAAGACCGGCGAGCAAGGGCGGCATCACACAGACGAATCACTAATCGCGGCCCGGCCGGAGTTCGCAGCCCGGTTGATGGATTGTGGGGCCATCGCAGAGGTTTCCAGGCCGGTCCGCATAAGACGCCATGATAGATTATTCTATGGGACGGAAGCGGCTGAAACCACAGGGCTTGTAGCGGCCTTATGAGGTGAATCAACGGCGTGCTATACGGGCAGGAAATCGAAGTCCCGCATCTTATGCGGGTCGATCTACTTATTGTCAGGCGGGCCGACCATGTGGAGCTTCCAAGGAGGATAGAATGAAACGAACCCTAGCAGCTAGCCTAGTAGGTTTCCTGGCCCTTGCGGTAGGGGGGGCCGTTGTGGAAGCCCAACAGCGTGAGCAGCCACAGCCGCCAAGAACCAAGGTTGAAGCTTTCGAGGCCCAAGAAGGGGTTGTGGTGGTTCGGGGCTTCTCCAAAATTGGCGACATGAAAGGCGTTTACGGTGGCGTGGTGAGCGTGCAAAGCATGGAGTTCACCAACGCCGCAACGGGCAAGAAGGAGTATGGGGTCACGATCGAGGTGAAGGAGGCAAGCCGCCTAGAACGGGAGGATAGGTCTTTCATTGACTACGACGAAATTGGCTCCTTGATCAAAGGTATCGACTACATCAGCAAAGTGGATAGATCCGCCACGAAGCTCGATAGCTTTCAGGCTGATTACCGGACCAAGGGCGAATTCGCAATCTCGACTTTCAGCTCAGCGAACGACATTATGTGCTCTATATCCAGCGGTCGGATCGGACGCGTCAGCACGTTTTTCAAAATTGCCGATCTGGCCAAGTTCAGGAATCTGATTGTCAACGCCAAGGCAAAACTGGATTCGATCAAGGTGCCTTGAACAACGCTTTTAGCTGCCTGACGCGGCACTGCACCCGACGCCCGCCAAGAGGGCGGACGCGGCTGAGCGCCAAGGTGGTTAGGCGGTCGACGCGGAGGTTCTTATGGGATGGCGGTTTCGCAAAAGCTTCAGTCCACTGCCCGGCGTCCGGCTGACGCTTTCGCCGCGTGGACTCAGTACGAGCGTTGGAGCTGGTCCTTTGCGATTTACCATCGGCCCTCAGGGCGCCGCCGTCACTGCAAGAATACCGGGTACCGGGATTGCGTTTCGTCAACCGATTGCGCCACGCTCGCCCACGGGGAATGGCTCACTCTTGGACCAGCCCCTCCTCGCTCCAACAATTCCGAACGAGCCGCCCCAAGTAATGGCCACCAATCAGGGCGAAATCAGGAGCGCCGGGACCTCGGAGCTAACGAGCCCTGGTCTATCAAAGTTCCGCGAGCTTCTCACCCAAGCGCAGCAGGAACGCCGTACACTCCTGCCCGAGCTCCGAACCGCAGTTGAAGAGGCCACTCGACTCGAACGGAAGCATGCGGCCTGGCAACGGGGCTGGCTCCTGCGGCGGCTCTTTCCGGGCTCGCATGCCCGCATCCAGGGGAAGGCCGCTGAAGCCAAAGCTCGCCGAGACGAACTTCAGGAGCAAGAGAGGCTATCTCGCCTTCAGACACAGATCGACCTTCCAGGCCAAGTTCGCAGAGTCTACGGCCAACTCTCAGACGCCTTTGCTATCGTCGCGAAGTGTGAACGCAAATGGGACACTGTTTCGCGCTTCGCTGCTGATCGAGTGCGCGAACGAACCACTGCCTCGTATTCGATCGACCGCAAACCCGTCGCGTTTGACTTGGGTTCATGTGATCTCATCGAATCCGAATGGAGGGTGCCGCACCTTGCGAATGCCAACGGCGGCGACCTGTATATCTACCCCTGCTTCGTTCTTCTGTATATCTCGGCTGATGCGTTCGCTCTCGTGGATGTGTCCGAAGTGGCAATCGAAGCTGCCTTTACACCGTTCATTGAAGAGGAGACTGTCCCGGCCGACACTAAAATTATTCGACAGACATGGAAGAAGGCCAACAAGGATGGCTCGCCCGATCGGCGCTTCGCTAACAATTATCAGGTTCCAGTTGTCGAATACGGCAGCCTGACGATCACCAGCCTAAGCGGCCTCAACGAAGGGTATATGCTCAGCAACTTCGGTGTAGTGGCACAGTTCGTTTCCGTCTGGAAGGCATTTAAGCAGGTGGTCTCTGGAGCCACCGCCTAGCACACGTTCGAGCGGGCCGCTGGCTCCCATGCGCTCGCCGCGCCCGCTCAACGCGACGTCAGCTCCTGAACGATCGCCGCCAAGCAGGGCTATTCCCGACAACCATCGGCAGCGCTGCAGCCACCGTTGAACCCGCCCATCAAGTTGCCGGGCATCGCCGCCAAAGCAGACGGCAGAAGGCGGAAGGCAGAAGGCAGAAGGCAGAAGGCGGAACGCGGAAGGCAGAAGGCAGAAGGCGGAAGGCAAAAGGCAGAAGGCGGAAGGCGGAAGGCGTCAGGCCGACACCGCCACCAGCCCGGCCGAAAGCAGTGGCAGCGCCGGCGACGAGGGTCGTATGATCAATCATGCGGTTCGAGTGGGATCCGGGGAAGGCTGCGCGGAACCTGAAGAAACACGGGGTGTCCTTCGAGGAGGCGGTGACCGCGTTCTACGACCCCCTGGCTGCGACTTTCGACGATCCGGACCACTCGCACGGCGAGTGGCGTCTGGTTACCGTCGGCTATTCGGCACAGGGCCGGCTTCTCGTCGTGTGTCATACTGAACGGGGACGATCCGTGCGTCTGATCAGCGCACGGACTGCCACGACGCACGAAAGGAAACGTCATGAAAGCTAAGAGCCGCTCCAGGCCTGGCGACATGCGGCCCGAGTACGATTTCGACTACTCGACCGCGGTCCGCGGCAAGTACTATCGGCGCCTCTTGAAGGAGGGTGCCAACGTCGTCGTGCTGGAGCCGGACCTCGCCCAGGCGTTTCGTAGTTCCGCCGCAGTCAACGAGGCGTTGCGTTCACTTCTGGAGGTCTCGGAGTCAACGCGGCGTCTAACAACGCGTTTCAGCGGACGATCTCGCGCGCCACGCGCCCTGCGTTCCCAAGGCGCGCGGCACGCGGCCCGCCGTTGAACGCGATCGTCAGCCTCCCGGAAGACTGCCGCGAAGAGCGGCCATTCCCGACAACCATCGGCAGCGGTGGAACCACCGTTGAACCCGCCCATCAAGTGTTGAACTCCGAACCTGCCTGGCGTACAGTTTGCGCCGGGGGTGCAATTATGCGAGCGCTGATGGGGCGCGCTTTCCGCGGTTCCTTTTGCTGCTTTCTTCTGCTCTGCTTCCTCGCGGTTTCCGCGTTTCCGGCGGGAAACGCGGTGCGCACCGAGAGCGGGCTGGTGGCCGGCACGGGCGCCGACATCCGGGTATTCAAGGGCATCCCATACGCCGCGCCGCCGGTCGGCGGGCTGCGCTGGAAGCCGCCGCAACCCGCCGCGCCCTGGCCGGGCGTGCGCCAGGCCACCGAGTTCGGCGCGGCCTGCATGCAGACCGGGAAGCTTCCGAAGCTCAGCGAGGACTGCCTCACGCTGAACATCTGGACGCCGGCCAAAGATGCGAAAGCCAGGCTGCCGGTCATGTTCTGGATTCACGGGGGCGCGTTCGTCACCGGCGCCGGCAGCATCTATGACGGCGAGGCGCTGGCGCGGCAGGGTGTGGTGGTGGTCACCATCAATTACCGGCTGGGCGCGCTCGGCTTTTTCGCCCACCCCGCGCTGGCCAAGGAATCCCCGCAGGGCTCGTCGGGCAATTACGCGCTGCTGGACCAGATCGCGGCGCTCCGCTGGGTCGCGCGCAACATCGCCGCGTTCGGCGGCAATCCCAAGAACGTGACCATTTTCGGCGAGTCGGCCGGGGGAACCAGCGTTTGCCTGCTGCTGGTTTCGCCCCTGGCCAAGGGGCTGTTCCATCGCGCCATCGCCGAAAGCGCGGCCATCGCCACCGCCCTGCCGCACACCAGGGAAGCGTGGTATGGCCGGCCGCCGCTCGAGCAGGCCGGAGAAATACTGGGCGCCGATATTTCCAAGCTCCGCGCTGCTTCCCCGGAAGAGCTGATGAAGAAGTGGAACAACTGGGAAAACACCAGGGCCGTGGACGGCTGGGTGGTTCCCGACGATCCGGGCGCGCTGTTTGAATCCGGGCGTTTCCATCGCGTGCCGGTCATGGCCGGGAGCAACGCCGACGAAGGCACGTCTTTCGTCCGGAACGCCTTCACGAAAGAACTCGGCTCCACCAGGACCGTGGTGGGGTATCGCGACTACCTGAAGAGCCAGTTTCAGGAGTCGGCGGAGCAGGCGCTTTCTCTCTATCCGGTGGCCTCCGATTCGGAAGTGGAGGCGACCGCGGCGCGCGTGATGGGCGACACCGCATTCCATTACGGGACGCGTCTGGTGCTGACCGCGGCGGCGCGCCGGGGCTTGAAGAGCTACCGGTACTACTTCACGCGCCTCAGCCCCATGCTGGCCAAGCGCGGGCTGGGCGTGGTGCATGCGGCCGAGATTCCTTACGTTTTCAACGCGCTCGACCGTGTCCTTTCTCAGATGAAGCCGGATCCATCGCTGCCCGAGCCGCTCGAGGCCACCGACCGATCGCTGGCCAAGGCCATGTCGGCGGCCTGGGTGCGGTTCGCCAAGGCCGGCAACCCCAATGGCGGCGGCCTGCCCGCCTGGCCGGCGGTGAACGTGAAGCAGCCGCAATACCTGGAGTTCGGCGACAAGATTCAGGTGGGGCAGTGGGACAGCGAGCGGCGGAAGCGGATGGAATTCCTGGAGGCGTATTTCAGCCGCCTGCGCGCCAACCGCCGCGCCGCCAAGTAGGGGCGGCCCTGCGTGGCCGCCCTTCGGCGTGAATCCGCGGCCTGCAGCAGTATTGAAGCAACAGGGAGTTGAGATTATAATGGTTACATTGGCGATGGCACTATATTGATCACTACGGTGAGATCAGATGAATGCTAATCCTGAGCGCGTTGGAGTTCGTGAAGCCAAGATCAATTTGAGCAGGCTGCTGAGAAGGGTCCAGGAGAACCGCGAGGTCATTCTGACCCAGCGTGGGCGGCCCGTCGGCAGGCTCGTCCCCATGGCTATCGAATCCCTCCCCCTGCACGAGCGGATTAAGAGGCTCGAGGATCTTGGTGTCATAGAACGCCAGAAGTCCCGCAAGCGGAGAGGCATCCCGCGCCCCATTCCGCTGCCCGGACAATTGGCCGGCAAGTTCCTGCAGGAGGACAGAGAAGATGCCCAGCGGTGAGCTGCCGGTTGTTTACTGAGACACCTCCAACCGTGTAAAATGAGACGTATGCTCGATGACGAGACGCGAAAGGTCTTGATGGCCCGCTACGGCCACGTCTATGCTGAGATCACGCGCTACCGCGACTATGAATGGAAAATAACCCAACTGACTCTCGTGCTCATCGGCGCCGTAATCGCGGCTTCCCTCCAGTACAAGGACAAAATGCCATCCGGGTCACTGGGGCATGCTGTAACGGCCATCGTTCTTTTTTTGGTGGTGGGCGGTGGTGTGTTCGGTGTCTTGAGCTTGCGATGGATCCACGCCAGACTGGCGCTCAACTGGAAAATGCGCGCGGAAATTGAGCAGGAGCTGAAGCTACCCGCACCTTACGCGCATCACATTAGAGGGACGAAGCCCGAAGACTACGCGAGCATCTGGCCATTCAACTTGTCGTTCCGGTTACTGATTGCATGCATAGCATTGCTGGGCATATTGATCGTCTCCTGGATCGGTTTCAAGTGAGCAGGCGTCAAAAGATGCGCAATAGCGCTGGCACTCTGGTCTTGGTGACCGGGATCGCCGGCTCCGGCAAGACAACCTTGGCAACATCGCTTGCCCGGGAGATAGGGGCGGTCTTGTTGGAAAAGGACGCACTTCAGAATCCGTTTTGCGCGGATCGCGAAAGCCGTTTCTACCGAAAGTACATCCAGACACCCTCTTACCAGGCATTGTGGGATCTGGCTGCTCGAAACCTGCAACTCGGGCACACGGTGGTAATCGATTGTCCCCTTGTTAAAGAACTTCGGGACCCGAAATGGATCGCCGACATGAATCGACTGAGCCGTCGCACACATGGGCCCATTGTGGTGATTCACTGTATCGCGCCCTCTGCCGTGATCCAGAAGCGATTGAAATTTCGGGGCGAAGCCAGGGACGACCGCAAGCTCCGACAGTGGAACAGGTTCCTGGCAGAGCAACCGATCGATGTGCCGATCCCCTGGCCACACCTCAAGGTTGACACCTCCGCCGGCCTGCGGTTGGTTGTGCGAAAGGCATCCGAGTTCCTAGCTGAATTCACTAACGGCCGGACGTCACCCTACCATCCTGCCCGGAGAGCGGGTTAGTAGCCATTAGCCTGGATGGTTCACGTTTTTGAGGACAAGAAGAGCCTCCTGTGCTAAAAACATGCTGTGAACACCATGTTTGAAGCACTGGCGGAGGCTTTCGCGTGTCTGACAATACCGCAACACAGTGTTTGCTGTTTCCAGATATTTTTTCCAAGCCTGTCGTGGCCGAGTTTGAGCAGCGGCAAGGCAGTTCCGACGGCGGGGCGGCCCTGTTGAAGGCCGCCGACCGGCGCCTGCTGCGCGGCCAGGAGCAGTGGGTCAGCATGGCGGCCTGATCCCCGGATTCCTCAAATCGTGCTAACGTAGCCCCCGCCGGGGCGTACATCGCGCCCGGCGCCAGGGGGCGTCGTGATTTCCAGAAGACAGTGGATGCAGATGGCGAGCGCCGCGGGCCTGGCGGCGCATGCCCGGTTGGATGCCGCCGATCGGGGTGAAAGCGCCGGTGAAGGCTGGTTCGATAAGCCCATGCGCTGGGCGCAGCTCACGCTGGTGGAAAACGACCCGGGCCGGTTCGACCCGCAGTTCTGGCTCGACTTCTTCAAGCGCACCCACAGCGACGCCGCCACTCTCAGCGCTGGCGGCGTCGTCGCCTACTACCCAACACAGATTCCGCTGCACCATCGCAGCGCCTGGCTGAAAGACAGCGACCCGTTCGGGGAGCTGGTGGCCGGGTGCCGCAAGCTGGGCATGCGCGTGCTGGCGCGCACCGATCCGCATGCCGTCCACCAGGATGTGTGCGACGCGCATCCCGACTGGATCGCGGTGGACGCCGAAGGGCGCCGGCGGCGCCACTGGGCCAGTCCCGAGATGTGGGTGACCTGCGCGCTGGGCCCCTACAACTTTGAGTTTATGACCGCGGTGCACCGCGAGATCATGACCCTCTACCGCGTGGATGGAATCTTCTCCAACCGCTGGGCGCCGCAGGCCATGTGCTACTGCGAGCACTGCCGGCGCAATTTCCGCGAAGCGACGGGCCTGGAGCTGCCGGCCAGCGAGTCGCGCCGCGCCCCGGCCTGGCGCCGGCACGAGCAATGGCGGCGGTCGCGGCTGGCCGAGCTGGCGCGCCTGTGGGACCGGGAGATCCGGAGCATCAACCCGGAGGCCCGGTTCGTGCCCAACGGCTATCCCGATTTGAAAACCGCCGGCGAAATGGCCGACATCCTGTTCATCGACCGGCAAGGCCGGCAGGGCCTCACGCCGCCCTGGATGAATGGCCGGCACGTGAAGCGCTACCGCGCCGTTCTCGGCCGCAAGCCCATCGGCGGCATTTTCAGCGTGGGCCTGGAGGAGCAATACCGCTGGAAGGATTCGGTGCAGAGCGAAGCCGAAGTGCGCCTGTGGGTGGCCGACGGCGCCGCCAACGGCATGCGCCCCTGGTTCACGAAGTTCTCCGGAACGCTTTACGACCGCCGCTGGCTGGCGACGGT
>Ga0315280_10011138_pt1 | contig 11117 bp, 11 predicted proteins | sample YL17G06_40_MG_FD_203697 | JGI IMG/M metagenome (GOLD analysis project Ga0315280, IMG submission 203697) | Sediment microbial communities from Yellowstone Lake, YNP, Wyoming, USA - YL17G06_40 | ecosystem: Environmental > Aquatic > Freshwater > Lake > Sediment | place: USA: Wyoming | collected... | reverse complement strand
GGTGTAGATTATCTCGATTTCGAGGAAACTCTGATTACGCCAGAAATGGAAAACAAATTGCTCATGACAGAGCATATAGACGTAACCACAATAAAGAAAGAAACTTGGGAGTGGATGTTCGAATGACTGAGATAGAGGAAAGTATGAAATTCGATTTTGAGTACACTTCTCCATTAATGCTTGAAATTGAGGAAAGTGCCATAGGTGTAGCTATGGTTACTGGCACTCTTTTGAGTGAAGGAATTTCTAGGAACGGAAATCAATATACTCTGGATATGATGGACCAAATAGCTCAGACGGCTATTGGTGCACCAATCTATTTCGGAACTACAACGAGAGTTGACCCGAATACTGGATTGCTAACCAAGAATATGCACTTGAAGGAAGCGTTTGCTCGTGTCGGTGAAATCACAGAAACTTGGATTGATAACGCGGCTAAGAAAATTAAATTCAGAGCGCATATTATAGGCAATGAAACTTTTCCAAATCTTATTCAAGAAATCAAGAAAGGTTGGGGAGTTAGCATCGGCGGAAAAGGTTTTGGCAAAACATTCTTTGACATGGCTGGTAGAAAAATTACAAAGATTTTGAGTATGATAGTGAACCACGTTCAATTACTGTCGCCTGATATGCCCGCTGGCGTTGACGATGCTAAGATAGAAACTACCGAGCCAAAAGTAATTCAAGAGTCTCTAGCGTGGATTGAAGAAGAACCAGAAAAAATCAATCTTCACCTGTCGATTTAGGCAAAGAACCACTCTATAAATTTCTCTATATTGTTTTGGTTTAGTTTCCAATTTTGAAATGCATTTATACAAGGAACACAGAGAGTCACAATGTTATTCGTGGAGTTGTTTTCGATATTTCCATCTATATGAAAGAATCCGAGATTTTTCTCTGAGTTGCACTTTTCACATTTTGTCATTAACATAAACGCTTCTCTTTTTCCAATCCACTCTTCAAAGTGTTTAAACTGGGCGGCTTTAGTCTTCTGGAAAAGTCCTTCCATTAATACTTGTCGAATAACTCTTGAGCGTGTCATTCCCATAAAAGCGGCGTACTGATTTATTAACTCATCTAAGGTTTCTCCCAGACGTATGGACGTATTCTTGGATTGTGTCATATTTTTCACCTATTTAATCAGTTGATTAATACACCACACCACTATATAAGTCTTTTGTATTACATTATCAAAATTTGTATTACATCTACCATAACCTTTAAATACTCGACTGTGCACTCTATATACCAATAACCAAATAGGAGATTAAGAAAATGTCTGAAGGTAAAGAACAAAAACCGCCAGTAGAACAACCTAAAGAGAAGGAACAAAATATACACGTTACTGTTGACAATGAACAGACAAAAGTTCTCGCTGAACAACTTGCTAAAGCGCAAGCTGAAAAGAAAGCAATGGAAGAGAAACTTGCACATATTGAAGCTGACAAGAAAGTTCAAGATGAAGCCGCCAAGAAACTTGCAGAAGAAACCGAAGACCTCAAGAATAAGCTCGGCATAATTGCTGAAAAAGAACTTGAGAAGAAACGGAACTCTGTCAAGGAAAAGGCGAACGCTCTTCTAAAGGACCCTGAGCGTGTCAAGGAAATTGAGTCCAAACTGGGCACTCCTGAAGGGATTGCCGCAATGGAATACACAATGAATGTTCTTGAGAAACAAATGAAAGTTGGTCAAGAGCAGTTCGAAGCATATAAAGTCGCCGAAATCAAGAAAGCAGAGGAAGCCGCCGCAAAAGCAAAAGCTGACAAGGAAGCCGCTGATAAAGCCGCCGCTGAAGCTCTCGCCGCTGGAAAACCAGTACCACCTATAACACCGCCAGCGGGTAGTGCGCCTTTGAATCCCGCTCAAATGGGTAATCCACAACCAAATGACTTGATGCATATGAAGTTTGACAGCTATGAAGCGATGGTCCGTTATCTACATGAAGTAGAGAATGGTCCTGACAAGCTAAGAGCCGCCGAAGCGAAAGCCGCTTTGGATGAACTTCTGAAGAAATGGGCATCGTTAGTCAAGCAAAACTATGACACTTTGCGTGGTGCGCCAGAGAAAGGCTTTGAGAATGCTCCGAAATTCAAGGACATGCTTTTGAGCAAACGTGCTCAAGAGGAACTACGCCGAAGACAACAGGGCAATCAGCCTGAGAACGTTACAAGTTAAGGTGATTAACTATGACAGACAAAGAAGAATACCCGATTAGTCCGATGCACAGACACTTTAAACAAGTGGTCTGGTATCAACTAGCACGGGAACGACCTATGAGCGAAGGTGGAAACCAAGAATCTGGTCCAGTTCACCGAATGAAGTGGCTGTTCCAACAGAAAGACTTTCCATGTGGTGCTTGCCATCGAAACGACAAAGTGAAGTTTATGGTTCTCCCAACGGGTGTTTACCGCTCATGTGAGAATGAGGGCTTCACCGAGAAAGTTGAGCCGATTGACGAGGGCGAAATGCACTCTGAGGCAATCTTGCTCGAAGATGTCGTATTGAAGACAAATGAAGAGGCTGTAGCGGTCATCAAGAGATACAAGCAAGAGAAAATGTATCTGGACCCCGATGCACACATATTCCTTCCAATCTATAAGGTTCCTAGATATACTGGTCGGAAACCCGAAAAAGCAGAGTAAATCTCTGTTCCCTAACTTTTTTTGTTTTTCTATTTTTTAGATTTCTCCATTCATTACACTAATTAATCAATTGATTAACACTTTTTGACACAATAGATTTAAATAGGCGTGTGTACTTTACATATATTGATAAAACTAAAGGAGTAAGAAAGATATGCCAGAAATAACAATTGAAGAGACCTTAACTGCTTCAACAGTAGTTTCGGGTTTAGGCGCAACTCCCTTCCTGATTTATAGTGAAGTGTTCGAACTGCCTAGACGACCTCTTGTTTTCCTGTCTCTGCCTCTTGAGGATTTTTCCTTGATTGGTGCTACAGGTAACACGATTCGTGGTATGTTCCTCACCCACATGTACGCAAGTACAATCACGGAAGCAAACCTAGTCAACCCATCAGTCGGTATGGTCGCCACAACTAAGGGCGTGAGCAATTGGTACGTCAGCGTTACGGACCCAATTTTCTCTGCCACAAACTTGTCGGACATACTGCTTGAGGACTTTCCAAATATCGAGTGGGTTAGACTCCACTTGAGAAACATGGGTTTGGCTATCATGGAGTACCTTGACGCATCTATCGCGGACCTATATGAATCTGGTGCTGGTACAACTTACGCCATAACGGCTCACATGAGCTATAATGATGTAACGTTGGCTCTAGCCGCAATGGAGAACGTAAACTGGGTTGTCGATGTAGCCAATCCACCGTTCCTGATTGTGTCTCCTGATTCAGCCGCTCTGATGCTTCAAAGCACTCAGTTCCTTGACAGCAAGCGTTATACGCTTTATGACTTGGGACGCATGATGGAAGGAGAAATTGGAATGTATGCTGGATGCCGTGTCTTGAAATCACCTTTGCTCGCGGGCACAGGTGTTGGCGGAACTCCAAGTGACGTTAATCAAGGCGTGGACAGCTATGCGTACATAGTCTTCCCGAACGATACTGGTCGTGGTCCTGTCACATTGCTTGCATGGAAGCGGCGACTTGAAACTCGCAACTTCTACTGGACTCAATGGGCATACACGTACTACGTATCAAGCGTTCGTGCGAAGCCAGTTTTGGTCCAATCTACGGGTGTTTGCAAGATAACCATTACAACTACACCTTAGTCTGGGAAACCAGCTTAGGTTGTAGAAGGGATGAGTTGTCTTACCCCTAATTCTCTTTTTTTAACTTATTTTGTATAGCGGAAGCGATTCATTTAAATAGGAGACCTTGTTCATTATACCGTAGGGTGCGGCTAAACCTTACTTCAAGGTTTGGGGGCATCGAAAATAGAGATGAATATACATGACAGTTTCACCAAAGGATAAACAGAGTAATCAGATGATTTCTGCAACTGCTCTTGGATATTGGTCAACAGAAGACCAAGTTTATCAAGTAACAGGAATGTCCTCGACAGTTGTTCAAAAAATGATGGGTAATAATAAAACAGCGGGCGATGTAACCGCTCTTATTCAGAGTTATATTAAAACAAGTGACCAGAGAATTCGCCACATGATGGGTCTCCCCTATACTATAAGAAAAGAATATCACGTTTTTCATTTTAACGAACAATTTAGACAAATGGGACCATATGAGGACGAATATGAATTCTTTGATTACTACGACCCAACAGACCGAGTAGAAAAAGTTTTTGCAATATACTCAAATAAGAAACGCCTTAAATATCCATTTCCGAAAAATTGTGACGATTTAACTGAGGATGTTACAGTTTCGAGCACAGAAAGTTCAATAGATGGAATGGAATGGGATGTAGATGACCTTCCTCATTCTGGGAGTCCAACTACTACAGTCGTAAAAGATGAAGACGATTTTATGGCTGGAATGTCTAGTTTGAAATGTACTGTAACTGCTGAACACGGTGGAATGGTAATATTTCCAAAAACTCACAATTTAGCAAAAGCTCAATATCCGTGGGATTATCTTGCATTCTGGATGAAAGTAGATGACCCAACAGTAAAGTTTACATTCAGGATGTATGATGTTCTAGGACGAACTGTTTCTCAAGAGTTCTATTGCGGAAACAACAACTTTAACATGACATTAGGATTCAATCCAGCTTTGCCAGATACGTGGCAGATAGTTGCTCTGAAATTTATGATTATGACGGGCTACGCGGGCGGTGTAAACTGGGTTTTTGTTCCAGTTCAATATTTCACAATTGAATGCGACAAGCCGTGCGTATTCCACATTGACAATCTCAACTGGAATGACGGAATATTTTTCACAGCACCAAAAGGATATTTGTGCTGGGCAAGAAGTGAAATCTCTCCAATTGCAGACGAACTCGAAGTAACCTATTCATTTGACCCGTTCAAGCAAGAAGTCCCAGAAGATATAAGTCTCGGAAGCGCAAAAATGGCTGGGATACTGTTGCTCGAATATCTGATAGGAATTAGACAGCGTTCAACAGCGTTCACTCAATCTTCAGATGCTTTATCTGTTAGTCCAGACAGAGAAACATTAGAGTTTACTAAAGCTCGTCTTGAAAGAGAAGTTGAGAATTTCTTAGCTGGAATAGGTTTCAAGACATACAGCGGCATTGGTGCAGAGGGCTAATCATGTCAACAAAAAGTAAGGGAACACGTATCGATACGGATTTGAAAAAGACAAAACTTACAAAAGGTTCTTCAACAGATGTAATTCTTGCTCCTACAAATGAGGGGAGAATGACACCAGTAAAAAACGAGATGCTACAAATTATATCAAGTTCAGACGACCAGCTTCAGCCTCAAGAAATTCACGTTCGCCCAGATTGGAAGATAGCAGATTATTATGTTGTAGAAAACTATCCAGTAGTAACTCTTCGACTTGGAACTGAAGATATGACAGAACACGTTTACGGACGACAATTAAGCGCAACTCAACGTGGTCATTTTGTAACATATAAGTTTTCAGCACACGTCTGGGCAGAAAAATCATATCAATTATTCGATGAGGGCGCGGACGAAACTCAGACTCAAGCGAAACCCGCAAGCGATTTGGCAGATAAAATAATGGATGTTCTTCTGCTCTATACTGGTGACGAAACTTCTGGAATCTGGTATTTTGACAAACTTACCGCAAGAGAATCTGAACCAGAACGTGGTCCGCAAAGATTGACAAGAATAATAATTGAGGGGTTTGTGCTCGCAAAACGCCCCTTAGTGGTGAGCTAAAATGGCTGGAACTGTTGTAAGTGACATGAATATAATAGATAACTGCGATGCGATAACTGGTTGGACCGCTTGGGGTGGCTCAGGTTTAGGAACAGATGCCGAACAAAAAATTGAAGGAAGTGCCGCTCTTGGCGTAAAGGCAAATGGTGGTTCTGGTGTAATTTATAAAACTATCTCGACAGTTGACTTCACGAGTCAATATTTCTATATCTGGATTATGACTACAACACCAAACAAATTATATAATAAAGCATCTGGTGGAATAGCAATCAGATTAGGAACAGATGGAAGCAATTACCGAACTTGGTATATTGCTGGAAGTGACACCCTTCGTGGTGGTTATGAATGCTTTATGATTAATCCTACCGAGGCTGGAAGCATTTCTGATGTTGGGACTTACTCCTATTCCGCAGTAACTTATGTTGCAGTAGTTTTCTACACAAACGCCACATCAACCAAAAACGTCAATTTCTGGGATTATCTTCACAGAGGAACGGGTCTGACAATCTACGGTGGAACATCAGGTGCACCCGCAACAATGGCAGACTTCAAAACATTTGAAGACTCAAATTTTGCTGGTGTGGTCTATCCGTATCAGGGAGTGTATTATGTTCAAGGAAAACTTTACTTTGGAAGCACTTCCGTATCTTCTGACACATACTTTAGTGACACTTCAAAAATCGTTACGTTCATCGAAAGATTGGTCGGTTCTGCTTATGGAATTGTGCTTCAAGGAAAATCCGCCCAGACAACAGAAGTCTATTTCGGTTCAAAGTCTGGTTCTTCTGGTATTTCAGGTTTCGTTTTTAAATCGGCAGTAAGCACAGCCAAATTTACATTTACAGCAACAGACGCAAATTTGACCAAATTTGGAGTCTATGGTTGTTCATTTATTACTGCTGATACCGTAAGTTTGCCAGCTTATAATGCAAATAAAGAAGTTCTCAACACCAATTTCATAGCTTGTTCAGAAGTTCTTGCGAGCACAACAAAAATGCAATATTGCAACTTCATTTCAGCGGCGGCTAATGCGTTACAATTCAATTCTACAACTTGCACATCCTATATCTCAGATATAAATTTCATTGGTTGTGCTTACGGTTTGGAAATCACGGCGGCTGGAACATATTCTAGTTTTTCAAATATGACTTTTAGTGGATGCACAGTTGACATCAACAACACTTCAGGTGGCACAGTAGTCATTAGTGAAGTAGGCACATCTAACGCTACAACCTATACTGGAACAACCACAATCAATCTGGATGTTTCAATCACGATTTATGTGAAAGATACTGGTGGAACAAAGATTGCTGATGTTCAAGTAGATTTGGAAACTTATGCCGATGCTAAAATGACGGGTGCATGGCTTTATCGGCAATCAGGTGGGGCTACGTGGACAGACCAAACTACAGCCGCAAATAACGCTACAGCAAATGACATGGACCTCTTCTATACAAGTGTAACGGCTAATGATGCTTATTACTTCGGAGAGAAATATCCGTTCAAATATCTTGCTCTGAATATTGGAACTGCTGGGGCTGGTGTATGGACTCTAATTTGGGAATACTGGAATGGCGCATCATGGACACAACTTACTCTGGCTACAAATCATCTTCTCGATGGAACTAGCTCGTTCACAAAGAGTGGAACAAAATATATTTCATTCACACCACCTAGCAATTGGGCACAGAATGAACCAAACACAGGAATGGGAACTTACTATTGGATTCGGGCAAGAGTAGATTCTTACACAAGCATGTCAACTCGACCATTAGGCACTCAAGCGTGGACCTGTATGCAAATACTAAACTCAACAACTGATTCTGGTGACGGTAAAGTTACAGGCTCATTTGCTTATGGCACATATGGAACAACGGCTGTTTGGATTAAGGCTCGTAAAGGAACTTCTGCACCAAAATATGTTCCAGTAAAAACATACGGTTCAATAGGTTCAGGTGGTTTGACGGCTACAGTTTCAATGTCTGCGGACGTAATAGCTTAACAAATTTTGTAGCTAATGGGAGAAAGATTTATATAGTACATTCCACTTTATCTTCCCAAGAAGTGAATACGATATGACAATAGATACTGACTTTACGATAGATTACGTAAATAAGAGAATCTATAACCTCTATGCTTGGGGTCAAGGTGGAACAACAACAGTCTATTCAGTAAATGCTCTTTATTCATGGCTCATGGATGTTTTTGATGCTCAAGGCATGATGGATGACGATGTACCCATGTCTGCTCAGACTCCTAACGCCTATACTCTAACTAACGAGTGGTTCATAGATGATGAAACTATAAAGTATCTGAAGGAAGGTGCTATTACAACTTCGAGAGGCGATTCTAAGATTTCAATATTAACTATGCAAGCATCTGGTTACACAAACTGTGTTTTCTCGGACATCACAAAACAAGTAGTTTGGGATGCTGGCGACCACGGGGCACTTTTGGCTTACGATAATACCCGAAGAGTTTGGTGGTTCAGAGGTTCAGACGCTATAGGTGCACCCGAAGCATGTACTATTGGCGGCTCTGGAACTGGTATCGGAACTGCTACAGCCCAAGACATGACAGGTGAAGACCTCTATGCAAACGTATATACGTTGGGTACAATTGAATCTGGTTCACAGGTTTACATCTATCAATCTGGTTCTAAGATAAATGGTTGGTGGAGCACAGGACACATTGATATTTTGTGTAAGGTTAAAGAGTATGGGTCCGAAATAGACGGTGCAAACATAACTGTTTACGCTCGTGTCTATACAGACTTATATGACTACTTTGAAATAGATTTGACTTCAGGTGGTCGTAACGCTGTACCTTTGGCTACTGCAAACGACTTGGACAACCAAACAGTCATTGCAAATGCTTTAGGCGCGTTAGAAGTCATTAAGATAGGTTTCGTTAACGGAACAATTACGTTCTCAGGTGCGGCTGGTGATGCGGCAGTAGCATATAAATGCATTCACGGACAAACAAGCCATGCAACAGCACTCATCGCAAATACGTCTTCACCGTTTACTCTATTGAGCATTGAGGGGACATTCCAAAATGCTGAGACAATTGAGATTCTTGAGGAAGTTAAATTCGATGCAATGTCTGACACATTTGATACACTTGCTCAGGTAATTACTGCACAGGCTGGTGGAACAGGAACCCTTCGAAGAGTTCATCAAGACCCACAAATGGAAGGACTAAAAGGAATTTTATTCCTTTCAGGAACTTCTGGAACTTGGAACGATAATGGAAGTCTAACAGGGGCAACAGATGGTGTAGCAACTCAAGATGGTACAATGGCATCTAACACATTTACAGCAACTACTACAGCTACAGTAACTTTTGCTGATACATATGACAAAGACTTAGACAACGGAAGTGGTGCAGTACCATATAACGTATTGATTTACTGTGCAAGCCAAACAGTTGAAGTTCTCTATGAATTGGTGAAAGGTTTAACCAGACGAACTTCTACATTCCAATGCAGACCAACAAACGGCACAAATACAGTCTATGCTTACAACGGTGAATTCTATCAGAAAGCAGATACAACCTATACTACGATAAAGAAAGCATCTCCATTTGGCACATTCGCTGGTGGAAAGTTCTTCGGTGCTAAAGGAATTTGGATAGAAAGTGTTAATAGCTTAGATATAGAGTCGTACTCTCTAATAGATGCCGCTGGTGCAACAGAAGACCCACCTACAAGTGCATCGATTACAGTAACAGCATGTCGTCCAACAGATGACAGAGTTCTCGTGTGCGAATCAACTGGTTCTCTCAGTACAGTAATCAAAAAGAACCAATATACAATGACTTCACAATCTGGTGGGGTTGCTTATGTGCAAGTTTCAGGTGCGATTGCTGACGATGCTCCAACAACTGGTGTCGTTAGAGTTGTGTATGATTACGGACTGAGTACAGAGGGCGAAGACATCTATACATATACATCGATTGACAGAAGCGGTGCTGATGATAAATTCATAGTGTCATCAACTGCGAGAGCATATGATTCAGGCGATAGAGCATATAACCCATACATAGATACAAATGCGGACGGAAGTGGCGAAGCAACTGTAAGTCTGAAATACTCTGGTGGAACAAAGTATATTGTGACTAGAGTAAGACTAAAGGGATGGATTCCATTCCAAGTAGCTGGCTCATTCGGCTCAGGTGCAAATCCAATAACTGCAATCAGAACGGCAGACGGAATCTACACACCGTAATCTACCGAAACCTTTAAATACCCCCTTCTTCTATATATTATACGTCAGGTGCTACTAGATGGATAAAGTCATTCACATCATCGACATCAACGGGAAACCAAGAGATGTCCTTTACGTTCACAAGATAACTATGCAAATTCCTGATAGAGTTAATGGCGGAATTGCAGTAACAAAAAACTATGCAGAAGTTATTATAGTTGGTCATTTTAGGTCATGGAAAGAATGGTATCCACTAGAACAGTTTATCGATATGAATCCTGACGTGGTGGTTAGCTAATGGCTATTTCATTTGACCCAATAAACAAATGGATATTGCTTCTGGAAGGAACTGAAGTTGAGGCTTTGGACATCTATAATGAAGCAATGAATTGGGCTGACTCTCAAGAAGCGATGGGTTATTCAGTTCCAATGGCGGCTGTAGGAAAAGCTCCTTTGGGTGGTGGAGTTTACACAGACTCAATTTTCATTCTTTTAGATGGCTGGAAAATTAAACCATATTCTGGGACTTATATTCTTACCATTACTGGAACACTCATTACTGACGATAGTTCTTCTCGTCTTGTTCTACCAGATTCAGGTGTCGTCACAGTTGTTTTTCAAGTTTCTAGTCAAGGTATCAACCTTCAATCTGATGACATCGCTACAATAAAGAAATTGAATCAGAATAGGTGGAAAATACTAAATAACCAATTGATAATTTATGATGATGATGGTGTGACTCCGATACGAACTTTTGATTTGAAAGATGCTTCTGGAAATCCATCAGAGCAAAATGTCTATGAACGCCAACCAACACCGTGAGCGTGACATAATTTGAAAATCGTCACGCAAGGATTCGGCGACAATCAAATGCTTGTTACTCAAGGTTATGGGTTAGAAGCATTAGCCGTAGGAACATATATAATAGATGCAATGTTCAAGAAATTCGGGGTAAAAAAGACCGATTCTTTAGACGTTCTCTTCAAGAAATTCGGGATTACTAAAATAGACTCAATTGATGTTTTGCTCAAGAAGTTAAGAGCGACAAGAACTTATCCTACTGACGTGTTATTCAAGAAATTCGGAGTTACTGCTACAGATTCAATAGAC
>Ga0315280_10011137_pt1 | contig 11118 bp, 16 predicted proteins | sample YL17G06_40_MG_FD_203697 | JGI IMG/M metagenome (GOLD analysis project Ga0315280, IMG submission 203697) | Sediment microbial communities from Yellowstone Lake, YNP, Wyoming, USA - YL17G06_40 | ecosystem: Environmental > Aquatic > Freshwater > Lake > Sediment | place: USA: Wyoming | collected... | reverse complement strand
AAACCTTAATATTCGAGCCTTTAATCGGCGCGATTGAGGATTTAAGTATTAAACTTTTTAGGCTTTCTAAAGAGCATTATGCCGTCTTTTTCAGCGATGTAGTCAAAGCCTCGCACCGTCAGTCACGCCTTTTGGCCGTGGAAAATGTAAAACTTACTTATTCCTTGTTTTCATTGCTTTTGTAATCAATTTTCAGGTAACCAAAATCGCCTTTGTCTAGATAAACAACCCCCTGCGTGAGTAAATGCGATGCTTTTTGCAGCATTTTGAGATCGTAGGTGTGGTCAGGGCAATCGCATTGTTTGCTTATCAAATTCGATTCTGGCAAAGAGTATATACACCCATGGCTTATAAGGACGTCATCGAATGTATCAATCATTTCGGCAACAAATATAGACTTCGTTCCTAAGATGACCCATAGGCCTCGCACAACCTCTTGTAATGCTTTTGGGGATGGACTGACGAGTGAGGCTTCTGGTTCAAATTCTAACAATAAGTTGCGAGATGGCCAACAATCAGTTTGGAGAACATCGCTAAATTGAATATCCTCAGAAAGGTTCTGTATCATAAGTGATGAGAGCAAAATTCGGGTTGCGCCTCGTGCTTTAAATCGTTGGTTCTCCAAATCCACCACACTATTAGCAACATTCCATTGGAGCCCAAGTCGAGCGTGGCTCAGTACCCTCGTAAGAGGGACGTACTCTTTAACCAACTCTTTGGTTGATTCAGCATATATTGGGAAAAAGCCAAGTAGTGGATGTCCGAGTTCAATCTTATTCATCTCACTTTCCAATGCGATAAAATATGGTACAGTGCAGAGGCAACGATAGAAGACATCAACACTTGGAGATGTAAAGAGTTCAGTAAATCTGAGATTCCGATCTGAATCCCTAAACCATCCATCATCAACGATTCGCAGTTTCGCCACAACAAGGTTATCTATCGATCTTAATCTTGGTGAACAAAAAACGGCTCCTGCTTTTTGCCTATGAATTCTTGTCGCATTAGTAGGCATAATACTTGTTAAGTCAAAATATTGATACTCAGATTCGCCTTTAGGGACTACAATGAAATACATAAATCCAACGGGACTCGGTATGTATTGGGCCCATTGAAAAACTGCGGACCTTAGCTGATTATCTATATGTAATGGTGTTTTGTCTGATTTGAATTTGTGAAGAGCGAACCAAAGTGCAACTTCTGGATCTGATGTCACATCAACGAAGAAAGAGCGATAACCATAATGTTGCATCACTGCTTCGGTTTCTATACGCGTGGTCTTTGTTTTCGTGAATCTCGAAACTAACCTTTCGGCGCAGATACTCCAATTCGCCGTCAACCAAGGAATGCAACCAGGTGAAGGAAGGTCGCCTTTTCCTCTCCGTATGCTGGGAACAAGGGGGTAATCTTTTTCCTGTCCACGGAATAACAGTTGTTTATGTTTATATTTTGACATAATTTTATTCAGCTGAAACTCGAAATCTTGCCGATTGTTGATCTCAATTGTTTGCATTTATATATAGAATTACTTCTAGATATTATTTAGGATTACCTTGAAAGTGCGCGAGCTGAAAGAAACACCTGTCATGAAAAAGACAATGGTGAAGATCACAGAACATATCACGCGCACATATGGTTCCATCCACGCGTTCAAGCTTTTGAAATACTTCCTTGAACACAAGCTCGCTCGAGAAAACAAAGGTTTTGCAATATACGAGATAAGCTTCAACATAGCCCCTTCCGAAGTACTTACTCGACATGCTTTAGTTAAGATTGAATGTATTGCTGATGACGCAGAACAGAAAGACGCTGAGGCCGGGCTTGATTTGCTCATACAGAAGGGCATTCTAAAAAGCGACCCTGAAACAAATATTCTTGAACTAAATATATCACTTGACTCGATCGCAAATGTGCATCTAAAGGAAACAAACATCGGCTTCGAAGTTGTCAAAGATAGATCTTCGGCTAAAGTAATACTACTCCCAACAGCCACGGCAAGAGTTCCAAAAGGCAAAAAAGACAATGACAAACAAGCTAATATTGCTGGTGTGCCTGATATCCTGTACAAGGACAAACGTGGGCGCTTTACAATAGTGGAAATCAAAATGGGTGCTCGTTTCGAAAGGTAGCGCACGAGGACATTTTCAATCGAATTTTCACATAGTTTAAGTTTGTCCAATGCCCTAGTATTTAATGGTGAATATGCCGAGAGTATATCCTCCGACTTGGTGTAAAAACACTGACTGCAGAAAATGTGATTTTCTTGAATGCGATTCAAAAATTCTGAATCTTTTCATGCCATATAAATACCCCAATTTAAGTTTCGATAAAAGGTCTAGAGACGTTGAAATAACTTCAATCGCAATTTATTTCGGGTTCTGTCAACGTCTCGCTAAGTTCTTTCTTCTTTTTCCACAACATTCACCAATATCTGTGATAAGAGAGAATTTTATAAACAGTAATACAGGTCTCCCGGCCAATGTATCTATTCAGAGAGTCTTATTGGATATGCTAAATCATGGAGATCCTAAAGCTCCTACAGACGGTGTTCATAGACTTAGACTTATGCTAATCTTAAAAGCAACAAATAGAAAAAGCGGGTATATCATTGACGCTGAAAAAGAAGTTGAAGTTACAATGTCTGAGAAGAAGGTGAGTGATCTTATGAAGCAAGTAAGAGAATGGGTATATGATCTTTTTAGTGGCAGGCTTACTCGCTTTGAGAAGACCAAAAATCTAAATCATTGTAAGTACTGCTTTTTGGAAAATTGTGAGGGAATCTAGGAAGATGCAGAGAAGCGCGTTAGCTATAGGGCTCCTGCAACGCAAATATATAAAAAATTGGAGATTGTATGATATCTCCATGTTGTGGAGGGTTCAAATCCCCCCCCCGGTCCACCATCCACCATTTTGTTAAAATTCTGAACAGTCTTTGTGTTTTCTTGGCTCGTTTGAACCTTCTAGGAGTTTGATTGCTTCCTTCAAGGCATTCTCGCAGAATCGTGAAACGTTTGACTTCACTGATGGATTGAGAAAGCATATGTTTAAGACGGTCGGAAATAATGCATCAGACTAGCACAGCTTCAGTATCGTCTTGTACTCTGCGGTTAGCCGTAAGTCGTTTAACTTTGCATGCACGTTCTCTGCAAACGACAAGTCCATATCCTTTTCGAAGTAGATTTTGGGATTCGGAAGCAAGGGAGTAATCTGGAAGAACATCGTTGACCCCAAAAGTTTGTCACGGTGTCTGCGAGCTCCGAATGGCATGGGCACACCGCTGTAGTAGTCATCGGCGATCAGCACCCCGTCGCTGTACACTTGCGCTGTGTTGCCAACGTAGTCGAACTCTACAAGTACATTGTTGACCCCTTCAAACATGCTCTCGGGAAATTTGAGCTCGTAGACTAAATGTGGCGCTTCCGGATTAAACAGATGGCTGTAAGTCGGGCCTTCTGGCGTCCTCTTAAGCTCTTGGCAGTATTTACGAAACGCCTCTAGGTCAGTCTTCTGTCTGACAGCAACATCCGCACCCTTCCAGCGTCCTACAATTCCGTCGTTTACCACTCGTAGGGCCCCGCCGCGGACTCGGTTTGTCTCAACGCGAGGCAGATTCCTCTTGAAACCCTTTTTTGATCCATGTTTTTCCAAATTAGATTACTGATTCTGGTTTATGATATTTTAGTCTTCATCTTTAGCCAGAATATCCTCGACTGTATAGCGTTTAAGCATGTGCTTGTATTTACGTTTATAGACAGCATAAAGGAACAGTATTTCATGTTCATCTCCTTCCCAATTACATCTCCTGCAATAATACTGATCTTTTTCTTTATCATAAAGCAGGTCAAAATCAATATCACGAAAGAGACAATTGGGGCAGCGATAATTTATCTTGCCTTTTCTACCTTGAGACATGTAACTAACTCCTCATTAAGTCCGATCTTTTTTGAAACACCAATTTTTAAATTCGGTGAAAACGAATACCCTTCCTCATAATAGCCTTTACAACCCTCATTGCTGGGTATCAGGCTAACTTTCGTCTGAACTTGTGGAATAACAACTTCCACACATTTCACATTTTCTGCGTGGTATTCTCTGCACTTGTATTCATAACTCAGTGTATTGCGTGAGTCGTCTTTACCTATAACAGTAAGCAAACATCCGGTCAAATCTTCCGGATACTCATTCGTACCCCAACAGCAAGTGAGGAATTCATCCACCTCCACTTTCGCTGTTGGTTTACTTGATTCAACAATTTTACGGCTGATCATGATTTCTCCCGTATTCTCCTTAAAAGTATAGCTTGTGGCCAACTTAATAGTCAGGTTCTTGAATTCAATTCCAACCGGCTTGACTCCCAGAATACGGCAGCCTTTTCCTTCATTGTAAGTCCCAGTACTACGGCAGGAGCTGAGATCAACTTCTTCTGAACTGTAACGAACTTTACAGCTTTTGATCGCCCCTTCGCCCGCATAGTGAGTAAACGCACCTGCGCGATAACGAGAGTGAACAATGTAAGGATAAGATGCGTCCTGATTGGCTTTCGTGCCGGCACCGCAGGGACGCGACAACTTAGCTGCATAAGGACGCAGGTCCGTTATCGCTCCACCTTGCTTCAGATCAATCTGAACGCGAAACTTTGAATCAGCATACCAGAATACCTGATTTTTTGTGCCGAAGATTATGTCTTTCCAGAGTCCACAGATTGGTCCGCTACGAGGTTGATTCTTGCGGAACCAATCTGCGAACTCTGTCATAGTCATATCTTCCACCTTGCCTTCATTTTTTAGCTTGCCATAATAGCCAAGGAAATCCTCATAGCTTTTCTTAAGAATTCTGTAGTCCGCTTCCCAGCGCCCACCCTTGCCCATCCAGCCAGGTCCAACATATACAAGATTGTAACTGAAACCCTTGTTGTACTTTTTCATCACCTGGTACTGATCAACCAGGTTGTACATATAAGGCAAACGGTCACCTTCGTAAATCAAACCACGGATAATATTTTGTGGATGTGTACCGAACATATCACCGGGGTTATCCATAATTGCAAGCAAATCACGTGAAAGATGGGGCAGTGCAACAATTCCGATATCATCATCCTCATTTTCTGCGATTGCGTGAGTATTCTTCTTTGAAGGAATCCAAGCAGTCCACGGAGAGCCATCCATCAATGTATACCAGGAGGAATTGGTATGACGGAATACCTTCGGCCCCTCCTCAAAACAGGTCGCTATCGCGGTTTTTACCATCGGATAGCATTCTTTGATATAGTTTAATAGTTCCGCATCCATGAAGTACGAGCCTGTAGAGGTTGGATAAAAACCAAACACTTCCTTGAAACGTTCAAAGGAGTCTACTACAATTTGCTTCTTCATATCCATTGGGAACAGCCAAATTGCTAGTTCCTTGGATTTATATTTCTCACGAAACTCTTTACAATTCAAACCAAGGAACGTATGGCCGATCTCATCGTCGTATTCATCATGATATTTCTTTGCAAGCTCAATACACTCATCATTATATAGGCTGGAATAGGTCATCTGAATAGTAGTCTTAAGTCCATTTCTATGAGCAATCTCCTGCTGTAAGCGAAAGATGTCAATAGATTCATTGACAACCCCGACCTTGCTAACTTGTTCTGTTTGTTCTTCCTGGGCACTAGCGTCAATGTACTCAGGCACCATTTCAGGACGATGTATCACATTGAGAATAAACTTATCCATTCAGCCTCTCCTCTCTTCAAACATCCTTTTTATTCAAATAGCTCCCAAAGTGCAGCTCCCAAAAGCCAAGGCCATTCTCGGGCAAATCACCGTTGACCAAACCCCGTTCGATGTTCCCCTAAACTTATGCGCTTTTCAATTATTTAAACCATTTGAAGTAACCACTGCCGGAGAGCCTGCCAAGATAGGTCTAACTGTGGACAAAGAAACCATTGTCGCTGACGGCAGAGATATCTTCCATCTCACAGTTCAGATTCTGGATGGCAAAGGGAACGTTGTGCCGACGGCAGATAACATGGTTACTTTCGAGGTTGAAGGAGAGGGAAGCCTCATCGGAGTTGACAACGGCGATCCAGTCAGCCACGAGGATTTCAAATCCAAAAATAGAAGCGCTTTCAACGGTCTATGTCTAGCCATAGTCCAGTCCACTGCCAAACCAGATGAAATTCAAGTTACAGCCACATCCCCAAGTCTCCGATCTGACTCTGTAATCGTAAAATCTACAAAGTCTGGTCTTTAATTTTAAACTGCATGAGGATTCAAGTACTAAACCTTTTGTAAGACGCATTGTTGCAACAGCATTCTTCTTCAGGGTTAGGAATAGGAAACAATAATCCCTCCATTTCCCTAGAAGATTAGTTTATTTACACGGTTTGATAAACTTCTTCGACTTTCTTTTCTATAGCACATTTTTGAGCGCACTTTAAAATTAAGGCTTCTAGTTTCTTTCTGAGTTTAGCCTTTTCTCTTTCAAGACTCTCATTTACGGTTCTATTATACTCTTTGATGAACGCTTCCATTTCCTTAACAATTTCGTCAACTGTAGAGGACATGAAGGCTTATTATACGAATTCCAGATTTAAATTTAACTCTATGATAATGAGGAATTATGTGTCATTAGGTATATTATAGTTAGAGATTAATTAATTTTGGAGAAAAGGATAAGGGAATCCAGAATTCTGCCGTCGGGAGACCTCTCCAAACCTTAATATTCAAGTCTTTAATCCACGAGTTTGAGGATTTAAGCACTAAACCTTTTAGGCTTTCTAAAGAGCATTATGCCGTTTTTTCAGGGATGCAGTCGGAGCCTCGTACCGTCAGTCACGTTCTTCCCCTCAGATGAGCCCGTAAAGCTCTGACTCTGTTGCTGCTGTTCTCCAGCTCTTTTACTAATTGTCGAAATTCTTCAACTCTAATATTGATTATTTCATGCAGTTCTATTGGGTCGTTGGGTAGGTTATATCTTCTCAAGTCTACGTTCGCTTCTCTCGCAGCTTCCACTATCCATTCTTCAAGTCTTGGGCATATAACGACAAGTCGGTTGTTTCTTCGAGTGTGGTGAAGTATTTTAAGTTTGTCTCTCTCTGAGGACTCTAATTGTCTGAACCTTTGTATGTCAGGTGGTTGAGTTCTATTTGGGTCTTGGTCGATTATTCCAATGGAGTTTTTATAGTTTCGCATGAGTTTCCTAAGGACCCTTGACTTGTTTCCAGCATGGTCAACTCTTCTTTTTCCAACTGAAGCCAAAGAGCTTACCAAAGTGGCATCTGGAACGCATTCCACTACAAACATAAGGTTTCGTTCCTTTACTTCAAGAACTTTTCAATGTTAAAGAAAAAGTCATAGCCCATGTCAACAAGAATTTTTTCTCTCTGTTTTTCAGTTAGAGGTTTAGCTTTCGTTTGGTAGTTTTCGAGACTTGTAACAAATATTGCAACTTCTTCCTTTGGAGTTTTTTCTAAGATGGAAGTTAGAAAATACGGGTTATGTGTGGCAATAAAGTACTGATTGTTGTTCTTGTCTGAAGCTATTATTTCCGCAAGATATTTGGTGTAGTACGGAAAGGCATGCGCCTCTGGTTCTTCAAATGTGAGTATTGACTCTCTGTTAGAGTGTATCGCTGCAAGATAGAAAACCAATCTTTGAAGTGTTTCAGAAGCCAAAGAATATGGAAGGGAAAATATGACATCTTCCAACTCCTTCAAGACTTCTATTTTCCCTTCTTGAGGTCTGAATACCGGTCTATAACCAAATTTTCGGAAAATGTCGTTAAGAATTACCTTAAGCCGTTTTCTGGTCATAACAACAGCCAATAAATTGTCTCCATCTGGCGGTAGAAGAAACTCTGATTGTGGATTCTTAAACTCTGATTTCCTTACGAATCTGTAGAACTTAAACACATTTAGAATTCCAGTTGAGCGTTGGACTTCCCCGCCATAGTAGTCATAATCAAAAACACTGTGAGATGATGTGGTCCCCCGTTCTGTCAGTTGTTCGACATATCCAACAAATCTTCCATCCCGAAACTGAACTTTAAAGGTTTTATCGTCAAATCCGACAAGTATCGGGTCGTCTAAAACTCGGTCATAGAACAAATCCGTCATGACTTCAAATCTTACAAAATTTTTCAGATTCCCATAATTCACATGAGACAGCAGCCCTATTGCTTCTAAGATGTTGGACTTCCCAGTGTTAGGCTCACCAATAAAGAGGTTCACTCTTCTACAGTCAAGTCTCAACTGTCTAATCGACTTGAAGTTTTCTATTCTCAGCTCTTTAACTGGCATTTCCTACTCAACTCAATAGAGGGTTATGTATAATTTCTTTTTATTTATTCTTTGCTTGTTTTACTACCTTTCTATTCTTTTACGTTTAAACAGCCAGCTAAAAAAGGGGGAGTTTGCGGGAGAATACGGAAATTAGACTTCGTTTGTCTCGCATCTTAGCTCATGGTTCAAGACGCGTGCGCTAAGCCTAAATATGCATGTAGCAAGTAGTTAAAGACAGCAGAGTGATGGTAAAATGAGTAGAGCCATTATTGTTTACGACACGAAATTCGGTAATACTGAAAAGATAGCTAGGGCACTAGCAGAGGGAATGGAAAAACAGGGAGTCCATGTTGACTGCTTGAAAGTTGACAAGGTCGACGTTAGTAAACTGGGTGAATATGATTTGTTAGCGATCGGCGGACCGACACATGCGTTTGGTCTTTCTGGATCCATGAAAGATTTTCTTAAGAAGCTGGAAAAGGTGAACCTTGGCGGTAAGATGGCGTTTGCCTTTGACACAAAGATGAAGTCTCGGTTCGCAGGAAGCGCAGGAAAAAGAATCGAGAAAAAGCTGAAGAAACTCGGAATGGACATCGTCAAATCCCATGTTTCGGCCATAGTTAAGGGAAGAGAAGGGCCCGTCGAAGATGGGGCAGAAGAAACATTCAGGCAGATAGGGGTCGACATAGCAAAATCGTTGCAATAGCGCGCACTAAAAGAGAAAAAGAGAGCTGCGGGAGACATCTCCAAACCTTAATATTTAAGTTTTTAATTTAAAATTGCTTGAGGGGAAAGCCTCAGCGTCTGAATGGAAATGCGTGTCAAAGTTCAATATCTTGGCTTAATTAGAAGTAAGATAGGGAAAAAAGAAGAAAAAATAGACCTTAAGGAAGGTGCCTCCCTTTCAGACTTGCTAAATAGCCTAACTGAAACCTACGGTGAACTGCTCAAAAACGTGCTTGACTTCAAGAGGGAAAGCGTCCTTGATCCAACTTTTATTGTTACGGTTAACGGTGTATCCCACAAACCAGATGCCAAGTTAAAGGAAGGCGACACAGTAGCTTTAATGACGCTCATAAGCGGAGGCTAAACCGAGACTACATTAAGATGAAGGTGAGATAAAATACTATAGAAAACATAAGCAAGCCTAAGGAGATTGTGATAATGCGTTCTCTTTTCTCGTTTTTTCTGTTTTCATCCAAGCCGCTGACCAGCATTTAAACCTCGGAGCTACGTGTCCTTCAGTAGACAAAAGAATTGTGAAATGGAAATGCATATTCGAAAAATGGATCGACAAACTAGAGTGTTTCCATGAGTATACTCCCTATGCCGACCCGTCTAAGACCCTAAACCAAGCCCAATTCAACCACCAAACAACAAAAACAAAATTAAATATAAGTTAATTCTTTTTTCACACTTTTCCACTTATCTGACTTTACCGCCTGTCCTTTGGATGCTAGATGTACTTTTTTACCGACTATTTTTTGGAGATATTCTTCTAAATCAATCATTAAACCTATAAACTCAAATGCTTCTAGAGATTCTTCATCTTCAAATTCTATAATTACATCTAAATCGCTTTTCTCTTTCTGTTCTCCTCTAACATAAGAGCCGAAAATCCCTAACTCTTTAACTTTAAATCTTTCTCTGAGCTCTTCTTTGTGCTTTCTTAATAGCTCTTTTATCTCTTCAACAGTTTTCATCTTTATACACTATAAATTCAAAACATGGATAAAATTATTCATAAAAATGAGACTTTAAATCCTCTTCGGGTATATACCTTAAAGCCTGCCTGAAAATAGCTTTTAAGGTTCCCTTATCCAATTCTTCATGAAGAGGAATGGTGAGAGTTTGTTTTGTTCCATCTGATAAGACCCTTCTCAATTTTACATGGCTTCCTCTTTGGGAGACGACTTTAAAGCCAAACTTAGAAAAAACCTTCAGAACCTCTCTTCCACTGAGGGCTTTAAGCCTTGGCATAGGCTAGCAGTTCCAAATTAATCAAAATTGAAAAATCAGGTAAAATCTCCAATTCCTTCAAGTCTTCACCTTCTAAATGAAGTTCAATTGCCTCTTTAATGTTTTTTACCACTTCATCTAAGGTTTTTCCTTGAGAAACCACTGGCAAATCAAGACACTCAGCAACGTAATATTTCTCTCCCTTGTAAACTTTGACTTGAATAATTCGCTTCATAATTGTTTTTATATAGAAGCGGTCTATTTATTTTTACCTCTCTTTATTTTCAAACTCTAGCCTCTTCCTCATAAAATTTTGCTTAAAAGACCAAATGACCACAAACAAATTTGTGGGGGGTGGTTTCGCTGTCGGTCAAGGGCGGGTTTTCCCCTTAAACAACCATTATTCTACCCTTTCAAAACCGCAAAACCAAGCCCAATTCAACCACCAAACAACAAAAACAAAACCACTCACATCCCCATCCTCCACCGCGCCCAGAACATCACACTAATTTTATACAGGACTCAACACTATAAAAAAACTTGTACCCATTGTTCAACAATAATTTTCCCCTTCTGCTGAACAAATAACACTCTATATCACAGACACTATCCCCCTCCCCCCCTCTAAGGGCTCTACACAAGCAAGAGAGCAAAAGACCATTAGGGAACTCAATTAATGGATAGTCTTAAATGATTATTCTTTCGTTCGGTCGAATTTGAATACCTTTATCCGTTATCTCGTAAAGATGCGTCGAACCACTATGATTCGTCTCCCTCATCTTCAAAACCTGAATACCGCGAATCAATGAACCATCCTTAGTTATGTGCCTTAAAGCAATTACCCCATGAGTTAGAAACTGCTCAAACAACGCGGAAGCTGGCTCCGAAGT
>Ga0315280_10011134_pt1 | contig 11119 bp, 9 predicted proteins | sample YL17G06_40_MG_FD_203697 | JGI IMG/M metagenome (GOLD analysis project Ga0315280, IMG submission 203697) | Sediment microbial communities from Yellowstone Lake, YNP, Wyoming, USA - YL17G06_40 | ecosystem: Environmental > Aquatic > Freshwater > Lake > Sediment | place: USA: Wyoming | collected... | reverse complement strand
GGTATTCTTGATAAAATCACTAACCAAGTATTTAGCACCTATGACCTTAAACCGAGGAGAGGATTGTCACCTATCTCTTCGGTCTAAAGTGTTACCTATGTCCCAGTTCGTTCATTAAGGTAAATCAAATATGCAAACAGGTAAAATGGCTGATAATCTAATCATCCGCGGGGCACGGCAGCATAATCTGCGCAACATCACCGTGGAGCTGCCCCGCAACAAATTCATCGTCATCACTGGGCTATCCGGCTCCGGCAAATCCTCCCTGGCATTTGACACCATCTACGCCGAGGGACAGCGCCGCTATGTGGAATCTCTCTCCGCCTATGCCCGCCAGTTCCTGGGGCAGATGGACAAGCCCGATGTGGACTACATTGAGGGGCTTTCCCCCGCCATATCCATAGAGCAAAAATCCGCCGGGCACAACCCCCGCAGCACGGTGGGCACCATCACCGAGATCGCCGACCACATGCGGCTGCTGTGGGCGCGCATCGGCATCCCCCACTGCCCGGTGTGCGGCAGGCTCATCAAGGGGCGCACCGTGGAATCCATCGTGGACGAGCTGCTGGATTTGCCGGATGATACGCGGTTCTATGTGATGGCGCCGCTTGCCCGCGGGCGCAAGGGCGAGTTCAAGACGGTGCTGGAGAACGCGCACAAGGCAGGATTCAGCCGGGCGCTGGTGGATGGGCTGGAGATAGAACTGGACCACATCCCCTCGCTAGATAAATATACCAAGCACGATATCCTTCTGATAGTAGATCGGTTGAAGATGCGACCGGGGCTGCGCCAGCGGCTGGCGGAGGCGGTGGAGACCTCGCTCAAGCAGGGTGAAGGCATGTGCATCACCCGCATCTACGAATCGGAAGAAAGCCACGAGGACCGCATCTTCTCGGAGAAATTCGCCTGCCCCGAACACGGCACCGGTATAGAGGAACTCTCCCCCCGCATGTTCAGCTTCAACAGCCCCTTCGGCGCCTGCACGGCATGTAGTGGGCTGGGCTTTACCATGGAGGTTGACCCCGACCTCATCCTCCCCGATAAATCACTCTCCATCAACGAGGGCGCCATTGCTCCCTGGGCGAAGACCTCCAGTAAATACCTGCAGAAGATGTTCCAGGAATTGGCGAACTACTACAAGTTCTCATTTGATACCCCCTGGGAGGATTTGAGCGAAGAAGTGCAGAATGTGCTGCTCTATGGCAGTGGCGAAAAGCGCTTCCGCATGCAGTGGATAGGCGACCACTACCACTTTGAGCATGAGGAGGAGTTCCATGGCATCATCCCGAGGTTGGAACGGGGCTACCGCGAGACCTCAAGCCAGGAGATGCGGGACTTCTACTATGGCAGGTATTTCACCCGTCGAGCTTGCAGCGAGTGTTGCGGCAGCCGTTTAAATCCCAACAGCCGTGCCGTCACAATCAACGATACACCAATCCACGAAGCGAGCGCCCTTTCGGTGCGGCAGCTGCGGGATTTCCTCTCCCACCTCATCCTCTCCCCCACCGAGGAGCAAATCTCCCGGCAAGTGCTGCGTGAGTTGGATGCCCGTTTGGGCTTTTTGGTGGATGTGGGGCTGGAATACCTGACCATAGACCGCCCAGCCGGCACTCTGGCGGGCGGCGAAGCACAGCGCATCCGCCTGGCAACCCAAATCGGCTCCGGGCTGACCGGCGTCCTCTACATCCTGGATGAGCCGTCCATCGGGCTGCACCAGCGCGATAACGCGCGCCTGCTGGCAACGCTCCTCAAGCTGCGCGACCTGGGCAACACCGTGATTGTAGTGGAGCACGATGCCGAGACCATCCGCAGCGCCGACCACATCCTGGATCTGGGTCCGGGCGCGGGCATCCACGGCGGGCAAGTCGTTTATTCGGGCTCTGTGGAGGGATTGTTGAAGCAGAAGGATTCGCTGACGGGTAAATATCTCTCCGGTAAGCTCTCCATCCCCGTCCCAAAAGAACGGCGCCAAGGCAATGGCAAAAAGGTCATCATCCGGGGCTGCACCGAGCACAACCTCAAAGAGCTAGATGTGGAGATCCCACTGGGCGTCTTCACCTGCGTCACCGGTGTCTCCGGTTCCGGCAAATCCACCCTGGTACAGGATACCCTCTTCCGGGCGCTGGCACGCAAGCTCCATCGCGCTGCGGTCCGCCCCGGTGCTTATCGCACCATAACCGGGCTGGAGTGGCTGGACAAAGCCATAGAGATAGACCAAAGCCCCATCGGACGCACCCCACGCAGCAATCCCGCCACTTATGTGGGCGTCTTCTCCTTCATCCGTGACCTGTTCGCACGCCTGCCCGAAGCCAAAGCCCGTGGCTACAAACCCGGTCGCTTCAGCTTTAATGTAAAGGGTGGCAGGTGCGAAAACTGCCAGGGCGATGGCATCATCAAGGTGGAGATGCACTTCCTGCCCGATGTCTATGTGCCGTGCGAGGTGTGCAAGGGCAGGCGCTACAACCGGGAGACGCTGGAGATACTGTGGAAGGGTAAGTCAATCGCCGAGGTGCTCTCCATGACCATAGAGGAGGCGCGGGACTTCTTCCGTGACATCCCGCCCGTTTACCGCATGATGACACTACTCTGCGATGTGGGGCTGGGTTACCTGGAACTGGGGCAGCCAGCGCCGACCCTATCCGGCGGTGAGGCGCAGCGCATCAAGCTGGCAAAGGAGTTGGGCAAGCGCGCCACCGGTCGCACGATATATTTATTGGATGAACCCACCACCGGTCTGCACTTTGAGGATGTGCGGCGCTTGCTGACCGTTTTACACCGATTGGTAGCTGTCGGCAACACGGTAGTGGTGATAGAGCACAACCTGGAAGTGATCAAGACCGCCGACTACATCATTGATTTGGGACCGAAAGGCGGCGATGCCGGCGGCGAGCTGATAGCCAAGGGTTCGCCGGAACAGGTAGCCTGCACCAAGCGTAGTTATACCGGGCAGTATCTGCGACAGATACTAGGATTAGAGCCATCCGAGCATAAGATTGTCACCATCCCCCATGCCAACGATATGGCTAAGCTCTATCCGCATGATGAGAGCCTGGATATACCGGTTGGCATCGTGCGGGAGCCGGAAGCGGAATATGAGCGCAGCCAGCTACCAGATGATGAGATGAGCAGACCCTCGCGTCGGCGGATTGCCAAGGTTTATGTGGATTTGGACGAGTTGGTAGCACAGACCGCATCCAGTGAGGAGAAGCCCGCCAAACGCAAACGGGAGCGCAGCCACCCACCCAAGCAATAGAAATAATTCCACTGGGTGACTTGCCCATGCCGAATAAAAATGCTAGTCATAAAAGCAAGAACCATCTCAGAGTTGTGAATTAAAAAAGGAGTGAATATATGAAAGATATGAGAGTTAGGCTATCAACATTGTGGCTCTTTGCCATGCTTAACTACCTCTATGCCGATGTAGTTACCCTGATGGATCCCCAGGGATTAAAGAAGATAATGACTGGATATGTGGGGATGATGCAAATCACTGAAGGATTCCTGCTGGGAGCCGCAATCTTGATGGAGACTGCGATTGCTATGGTCCTCCTCTCCAGAGTGCTGAATTATAACGCCAATCGCTGGGCAAACATCATCGTGGGCGCATTGCATACCGTGGCGGTCGCCTCATCTATGCTCGTGGGCGAACCACCGGCTGCATACTACATATTCTTTGCCACCATAGAAATTTCCTGCACCCTGCTGATTATCTGGTTCGCGTTAAGGTGGCGCAAACAGGAAGCATGAGTCAATTATCAACTAGGAATTGAGGGAGAAATTTATGAAAGCAATTATCTGTACAAGATATGGACCGCCTGAAGTTCTTAGACTTCAGGAGATAGAAAAACCTGCGCCCAACAACGATGAAGTATTGGTAAAAATCAATGCAACTACAGTTACATCCGGAGATTGCAGAATACGGAGTTTCACAGTTCCTCTCTCTTTCTGGCTCATCGCCAGAATCGCGTTGGGTTTCAGAAAACCTAAAAGAGCTATTTTGGGAAGTGTGTTCGCCGGGGGAATTGAATCAGCCGGCAAAGATGTAAAGATTTTCAAGAACGGTGACCATGTATTTGGAGCTACCGGACACCATTTTGGTGCCTATGCAGAGTATATATGTGTGCCTGCAACCGGGTGTCTGGCAATCAAACCGACAAATGTGACCTATGAAGAAGCCGCTGCCATTCCCTGGGGGGGCATTACAGCCTTGTATTTTTTGAGAAAAGGTAATGTCCAGAGCGGACAAAAAGTGCTTATCTACGGTGCTTCTGGAAGCATAGGTACTTTTGCGGTTCAGCTTGCCAGGTTCTTTGGCGCCGAAGTAACCGGGGTGTGCAGCACTTCAAATATAGAACTGGTCAAATCTCTTGGCGCCGATAAGGTAATAGATTACACCAAAGAGGATTTTACTAAAAGCGGTATTACTTATGATGTCATTTTTGACACTGTAGGCAAAAGTCCGTTTTCTGGCAGCATAAGAGCGCTCGTGAAAAATGGGGTTTATCTTCACACTGTTGCGACGCCGGCACTAATGATTAGGATGATGTGGACTTCAATGATTAGCAGGAAGAAACTGATAGGCGGGACCGCAATCCCCAAAGCCGAGAATCTGATATATCTCAAGGAACTTGTGGAGGCGGGAATAATAAAGCCGGTTATTGACAGAAGCTATTCACTGGAACAAATCGTCGAGGCTCACAGATATGCTGATAGAGGGCATGCGAAGGGAAATATCGTAATATACGTGGGGCATGATTAATAAGGGTGAAAGATGCCTTCAACTGACCAGATCACAAAATCCTCCGATACATCACCGAAAAGAGTTGCCTAGGTTGCAGGATTAGGACGAGTTGGTAGCTCAGACCGGCAATCCTGAGAGCGCACCGGTAAAGAAGAAGCGGGGGCGCAGCCACCCACCCAAGCAGGATAAATAACAAACAAGGGGTTTAAACCCCTTGTCTGTTTGATAACTTAAACCTCTTTATTATTTAAATGCTGCTTTGATGCTACCCAGCGATGTTGGCTCGATTGAAGTAAAAGGCTGATCAGAAATGCGCACATTATCAATGGACATCATTATGTCAGCAGGGTAGAATGAGCCTTGACACTGTGCTTCTACTCTCCAAGCAGCCACTTTATTTGTTCCCGACGAATTAACTACAGATCCATCGCATGTTTGCCATTGGCTTGTCTGGCTCAGTTCAATTAAGTAAATGTAGGAAGTAAAAAAGGGATCGGTGGGAGAACCTATACAAAACTGCCCATGAGTTACACCATAGATCCCATTTATCCTTTTATAGTTAAAGCAATAATAGAAGGTTGCCCCAGCTGGAACTGAAAAAGGGCATGAATACAGATCTGCACCAATATGATAGGTTGCTCCTATCTCTGCGTAACCAAAAGCATAATGTCCCCACGGACCATCACTCGATTGTTGCCAATATGCATACTGCGGTAGATCACCCCACGATTGAGAACCCCAACCCGTTGGAAGCCAGGTGCCTTCAAAGTTCTCATTCAGGTAATATATTGCATTCGTTGTTGTTGTAGCTAATATCAAGACAAACAATACAACAAACCATTTGTCCATTTCATTTTCCTCCACATGGCAGGATGCTTTTTCAATAGCACTTAACAATTGATATTCAATGATATATTTTATCATCTGTGGAGTTATTTTCCCCTTTGATATGTTCTATTAAGACAACTTAAACGGTGGTGTGTCATGGCTAAGAATCCATCCGACCCTAGAGAGCGTAAAAACAAGGCAACTGTTGGCAGAAAGAAAAAACCACACGCAAAGGTTCCTAAAAACGAATGCATCGTTGCATCTGCCAGCGATCTGGAGAAACTGGATTTAACAGAAAAGCTCCGCATCACCCTTGATTTCACTTATGATTGGGAGTATTGGATTGCGCCTGATGGAAAAATAGTCTACATGTCACCTTCCTGTGAGCGCATCAGCGGTTACAGGCGTGAGGAGTTTATCAAGAATCCCAAACTGATGAATGACATTGTCCACCCGGATGACCAACACATAATCTCAAAGCATCTGGAAGCATCTGATCAGGGAACTCTATTCACTGCCAGATTCCGCATAATCAACAGGAATGGCGAAACCTGCTGGATAGAGCATGTCTGCCAGGCTGTTTTTGGCACGGATGGCAAGTGGCTGGGCAGAAGGGCAAGCAATCGGAATATTACTGCGCAAAAACAGGCTGATGAGGAGATTTTACGCATCAATCGTGAACTCCGCGCCATCAGCGATTGCAACCAGATAATGGTGCGGGCAGATAATGAGGAGGAGCTTTGCTGGGAAGTCTGCCGCATCATGTGCGAAGTGGCTGGTTATCGGATGGCATGGGTGGGCATGAAGCAGTATGATAAAGCCAGGACGGTGCAACCATGCAGTTGGGGCGGATATGAAGAAGGATACTTAACCGCAAGCAAATTCAGTTGGGCAGATAACGATTACGGTAAGGGTCCCACCGGATTGGCTATTCACACCGGCACAACCCACTTCATGCAGGATTTTGACAGCGTGCCATCTGGTGCCCCCTGGCGCAAGGCGGCGCTGGCGCGTGGTTACCGCTCCAGCATTGCCCTGCCGCTTAAAAACATCGCTGGTGAAACCATTGGCGCTTTTATGCTCTATGCCGATAAACCCAATGCCTTCGGCGCGAGCCATCACCAGGGCTTCCAGCACCTCGGCACCGGCGGCATCGGCGACGGCGATGGTGCGTTTGCCGGCTTTTTTGGCGAGGCGGGTAACGGCGGTGAAATCCTTGATCATGGGGGGTGCCTCCTTGGGGGCGCGGGGGATGGTAAATTTAGCATGGATGGGGAGGATGGGGCAAGATTGTTTGTCATCGCGAGGATTGGAACGGTTACGCGTAAAATAATTGACATTACAAAGAGAAGGTTTCAACCCGACGATGCCGAATTCCTAGGCATTAATGTTACAGTATGACCTGAGTATGCACCAACAAGATTCACCTTTGTTTGTGTTACAATATCCTTAAGAAAGATGCAGGTCTTTACCCCAAGATTTGATTGGCTGGAAGGTTTTAATGAAGACTACAATATCTATAAATCCTTTAATACTTCGCTGGGCGAGAGAAACGTCCAATTTATCGGATAAAGAAGCAGCACATAAACTAGGCATAAACATAGAGAAATTTAAACTTTTTGAAAGTGGAGAAGAAAAACCAACCTACAATCAGTTAGAAAATATCTCTACCGTTTTTAAACGACCCGTAGCTCTGTTTTTTTTCCCTGCACCACCCGAAGAAAAGGAAATTAAAACCTCATTCAGGACTTATCCAATTGAGGATGTAATTTCTTTAGCGCCTAATATAATTTTTTTGATAAGACAAGCACAAGCTAACATCTTAAACCTATGTGAGATTTTTGATGGCATAAATCCATCGAAATCAAAGCTTGATAATTTATTTTCGTCTTTCACTATATTTGATAAAAATAGCGCTAATATAATTAGGTCGTATTTTAACGTAAGCATTTCAACCCAAAAAGAATGGTACAGAAAATATCGTTCAGATTCTTATGAGATAGCATTAAAACTCTGGCGAGATGCTATTGAAGATTTCGGAATTTTCATTTTTAAGGCACCATTTAAAGATGATAGAATTTCAGGGTTCTGTGTTTACGACAACGAATTTCCAGTCATTTACATCAATAACCAATTGTCTTTCTCAAGACAAATTTTTACATTGTTTCACGAACTATATCACATCCTTTGTAAGATTAACTCTATTGATAAATACGGAGAAGATTATATAAATAACCTTGTTAATGATGATAAACAGATTGAGATTTATTGCCATAACTTTGCAGCATCATTCTTGGTTCCCGAAAACGATCTGAGACGCCAGCTAGATTTTTTAACACCCAGTGAAAATAATATAATAGGCTTATCCTATTTGTATTCAGTTAGCAGAGAAGTAATATTAAGAAGATTACGAACTATTAATTTAATAGAGACTGATAAATATAATGAATTAATGAAAAAATGGATGACTGAAAATTATAGAAAAAAGTCAAAATCTAAAGGCGGCGATCACATTAATAATATGTTGTCCTACCTAAGCAAGAATTATATAATAGCTGTCTATAAAAAATATTATAGTAATAGAATTGATAAATTCCAATTATCAAATTATATTAAGATAGGAACAGCATATTTATCTGAATTCGAGAATAAGCTAAGGCAGATGTTATGATATATATATTTGATTCTTCGTCGCTTGTAGAGTTTATGGACCATCATTCTGAAAGATCATTTCCTTCATTATGGGCTGATTTTCGAAAGCTGGTTAGTAATGGAAGAATAAAATCAGTTAAAGAAGTATATAATGAATTGTTAACATATGGCGGTGTAAATGTGTGTAAAGTATGGGCAGAAGAAAACAAACACTTTTTTGAACTACCTTCAGAAGAAGAGACAGAGTTCGTTACAAAAATATATGTGCTTGCTCATTTCCGTAATAATATTGAACAGCAAAAAATATTAGCAGGTGGATATCATGCTGATCCATTTATTATCGCTAAAGCAAAATTAATTGACGGATGTGTGATCACTCAAGAAACGATGAAAGAAAATGCAGCAAAGATACCTAACATATGTAGGCATTTTTTAATAAAGTATGCTGATTTTGATGGATTTATGGAAAGGGAGGGTTTATATTATTAATATTTAAAAGGACGGTTTATACCCGTCCTTTTCTCAAAGCATCTTTCCTAATTGATCAGGAACCCCCGAAGATTCCAGTCTTGGTGTGGCAATCACAGCATAAAATCAGACAATTAGAGTAGATTGGATCGCATTTAGAATTAACATGATGAGCCTCCCAACAACCAGTTGCACCATCCTTTCCTCTATTTTCCCAAACTAATAATTTGTTGCAAGGCACAGCATGCCCATGACTTTTGCTTGTGCATTCACATCTACCGCCAGAGCGTCTCCATGCTTGTCTTACTACATCATCTGGAAAAGGATCAGCCATTTTTATCACCTCCTTATTATCGCTACCATATCATATATTACCCATCTTGTCAAGCATTATTTAATATTAAACAATTGTTTAAATGCACTATCCTGGTCGCCTCAACCGCAGTTGTGCTATAATTAGCGGTTCGCCAAATCATCCGGGGGGCGCATGGGACACAGCAGGCAGACCCCTCCTCCCAGCCTCCTCCCCGTCTACAGTGAGGAGGTGCCGTCCGTAGCAGAATTAGCATTGTCAACACAGAAATTGGAAAGAAAGCCTAATCGCTTCGTTGCCACCCCGAACGAACCGATACCGACGGCAGCCATTTGATCATGGAAGTGGGAATGGACATCACCGAACGAAAGGAGGCGGAAAAACAACTCTGGGAGAGAACAGTGGATTTGGAGCAAGCGAACCGGGAGTTGGAGGCGTTCAGTTATTCCGTCTCCCATGACTTGCGGGCACCTCTGCGCAGCATTGATGGATTCAGCCAGCTCATCATGCGCAGATACTTTGACAAGTTGGATGAAAAGGGCAAGGATTATCTGGATGAATTGCGCCGTTCCAGTCAGCTTATGGCGCAACTCATGGATGACATCCTCACACTTTCCCGCATCTCCCGCTACGAGTTAAGCCGCGACAAGGTGGATATGAGCGCTCTGGCGATTACAGTTGCCAAGGATCTTAAAAAGAGCCAGCCGGAACACAATGTGGAATTCGTAATCGCGCATGATATGGAGGCACTTGGCGATGAGCGGTTGCTAAAAATAGTTCTGGAAAACCTGATGGGCAACGCCTACAAATTCACAGGTAAGAAAAAAAGGGCAAAAATAGAGATTGGCATTGTGGAATTTGAAGGAGCCAAAACCTATTTTGTGCGGGATAACGGCGTGGGATTTGACATGGCGTTCATAGATAAACTGTTCAAACCATTCCATTGCCTGCATACTCCCAGCGAATTCCCCGGCACCGGCATCGGGCTGGCTTCGGTGCAGAGGATTATCCAGCGACACGGTGGAAAGGTATGGGCGGAAGGAGAGGTGGATAAAGGAGCAACCTTCTATTTTACACTGCCCGGAGCATAGCAGTAAGCAAAAGAGTATTTGGCTGATTACTTACTATTTACCTAGTAGACATTCGCGAGCCTTTTCGGCATCCTTGGGTGTATCCACATGCAGAGGTTGCTCCTCCACCAGCACCAATCCTATCCTGTAACCGTTTTCCAACGCCCGCAGTTGTTCCAGCCCCTCCACCGCCTCATATTTGCTGTGCGGTAACCGGGTGAACATCTGCAAAAATTCCCGTCGGAAGGCATAGATCCCAAGGTGGATCAGATAGGGCGGCAGGTTCTCATCCTTGTGGAAGAGCATGCCCACGCCATCCTTGGGGCACGGTATGGGCGACCGGCTGAAATAGAGCGCATTACCATTACCATCCATCACTATCTTGGCGGTTCCCGGCGAAAGTATCAGGTTAGAGTCGCTAGAGGGGACGGCACAGGTCGCCATCTCCAGCTCCAGTCGTTCCTCCATCCTCCCCACCAGTTCTTCAATGACAACTGGACTTAGGAATGGCATATCTCCCTGAAGATTCAGGACGATGTCATGCTGCCGGTAAACAAGTGCAGCCTCGGCGCAGCGGTCGGTGCCGCTTTGGTGTTCCCCGCGGGTCATGACCACCTCGGCGCCAAAGCCGACACCCACCCGCCTGATTCGCTCATCATCGGTGGCAATAACCACCTGTTCCAACTTTTGCGCCTGCCTCGCCTGTTCCCATACCCTTTGTATCATGGGCTTGCCACCGATATCGCAAAGAGCTTTGCCCGGATATCTGGTAGAACCCCAGCGTGCCGGGATTATCGCCAGCGCACTCATGGGCAGTCCTCCCTCCCAATTCGTATAATCAAATCGGTGGTGGAACGCCCCGACAAGAGCGGAATGATAGCCACTTGTCCGCCATGACTCTCTACTATATCCTTACCCACAACCTGTTCGGGAGTATAATCCCCACCCTTTACCAGCACCTGCGGTTTGATTGCTGCGATCAGATCGGCGGGGGTATCCTCGGTAAAAGGGACGACATAATCCACACTACGCAGCGCTGCCAATACC
>Ga0315280_10011133_pt1 | contig 11121 bp, 10 predicted proteins | sample YL17G06_40_MG_FD_203697 | JGI IMG/M metagenome (GOLD analysis project Ga0315280, IMG submission 203697) | Sediment microbial communities from Yellowstone Lake, YNP, Wyoming, USA - YL17G06_40 | ecosystem: Environmental > Aquatic > Freshwater > Lake > Sediment | place: USA: Wyoming | collected... | reverse complement strand
GCGAAGTCGCCGCTTTGACTCTTCCTCGCGATCGAAGAGGCCTTCTTCCTCCAATCTTCTCTCTATTATTGGATCGGTCAACATATCATTGAGTATTCCCGCACAATTCTCCCAGTCTGGGTGTGCATCGTGGGCTTTCACAACCGGATAGCCCTCTTGGTAGAGAACAATATGCATGATCTCGTGGGCTATTGTATGCTCGGCTTGCTTCTTGGATAGATCTGGCCTTACTTCGATTCGGGACCGTTGGCCTGCAGGCGTCACCACCTGTGCATGGTATCGCATATTCGGATTCAAGCTGAACTCAGGCTCATAACCGAGCGCTTGCACTTGTCGCTTGTAGAAACGCTCCAACTTACCCGAAACCGTCCATTTGAGTATCTTCACATGACCTATCGTAGCAGCATGGTGACGCGAGTGCAAATCTGGCATCTCCATATGGAGAATGGAATCGTGAATATCATTCTGACCTGCCAATATCTGTTAGCCCAGATCGTTATCTCCCAAACAGCGGTGCAAACGCCCCCTTCGGTACCATCTCCACCAGCCTCTTCTCTAAGATGTCCACGTATACCACCTCCAGCACCAACTAACGGATCTCCTTGCCTTGATTTCGAAGACGTAGTTTTGGACTAGTTCATTGCCTTTTGTCAGTCTCTTTGTCTCCGGAGTGCTCTTTGGGCCCAAAACCCCGTTTTCATGCCTTTCCTACTCTGTTTAACCATCATCCTCCTCCCAGACCCCCCTGAGACGGCGTTTTCCGGGCTGTTTTTAGGTATAAGGTTTTCCATCAGAACCGTTTTAAGGTGGGTAAAATCACCCTGGCGGTATGTTCATACCTACAACCCCAAAATCGCCTGTTAAAACGGGTGATAGACGGTCTGAGCGGGGCTGAGTTGTCTCCTAGCCGTTCGAGTGGGGATGAAACAAGGTTTGCACGGTGAACACGGTTGCCCACGGCGTGTCAAGTCAAATGAAAATGTCACCGAAATGAGGGATTGACAGAGACAAAAAATGTGCTATAATGTAGAAAATCGATTGCGCAAACGATTGTCTAAGATCATGGGCACTATGCGAGATGTGGCCCGCCGAGCAGGCGTGGCAGTGTCAACGGTATCGCATGTTATTAACGAGACTCGATTCGTGCGACAGGAAACCCGAGCACGGGTCTTGGCTGCCATTGAGGAATTGGGCTATCAGCGCAATAGTGTAGCGCGTAGTCTGCGGCGAAAGAAGACTCACACAATCGGTTTAGTCATTCCTGATAATGCCAACCCTTTCTTTGCTGAAGTCGCGCGAGGGATCGAGGATGTAAGCTATGCCCACGATTATAGCGTCATCCTGTGTAACTCCGACAGAGACCTCAGGAAGGAGCTATCCTACGTCAATATCCTCGTCGAGAAGCAAGTGGATGGCATCATTCTGGTCTCCGCTGGGGTGAGCACTGAGCACATTGTTGCCTTGCAAGAGCGCCAGAAGCCAGTGGTAGTGGTCGACCGCGAGATCCCGGACGTCAACGTCGACTCTGTACTCACTGACAATTGGGGGGGAGGTTATGAAGCCGTTTGCTACCTAATAGACTTTGGACACCGGCGCATCGGTTGTATCTCAGGGCCATCTGAACTCGCTCCAAGCGCAGAACGTGTGGGTGGCTACAAGGCAGCGCTGAGTAATAATGGCCTTGAATGGGAGGATAACCTGATTGTGAGAGGGGATTTCCAGTCAGCCAGTGGGTACCACGCAATCGAAGTGCTCTTGTCACTTCCAGAGCCTCCTACAGCCATTTTCGCGTGCAATGACCTAATGGCAATAGGTGCTATGGCGCGGGCTATCGAGCTTGGTTACAGGATCCCTGAGGATCTCTCCGTGATTGGTTTCGATGACATCGCATTGGCGTCTTTTGCGAATCCCCGGCTGACCACGGTGGTGCAACCCAAGTATCAAATGGGAACGCTGGCGGCGGAGATACTACTGCAGCGGATCGGCAACAGATCTTTCGCGACACGCCGGGAGGTGCTATCCACGGAACTGGTGGTGCGCAACTCCACCGGTCAGTGCAAGGACATAGGATGAAGGCTAACGTCGTCGTGGTAGGAAGCGTGAACATGGATGTTGTAGTGAAGGTCCCTCATCTACCATTACCAGGCGAAACCTTGACCGGGGAAAATTTCGAGATGATTCCCGGGGGCAAAGGGGCCAATCAGGCAGTAGCAGCGACGCGTCTGGGGGCGAACGTTGTCATGATCGGGTGCGTCGGTGATGATCCTTTTGCACGCCGCCTAAGGGAAGCGCTGGCAAGAGAAGGTATTTCCACGGAGTACATTTGCTCGGTGAGCGGAATAACCTCAGGTATGGCGCTAATCACCCTAGACGAGAACGGCCAGAATACCATCGTTCTATCACCCGGCGCTAACATGCATGTCTCCCCAGATCGGGTCAAAGCGGCGGGGCATTTAGTGCAGGAATGTGATGTTCTGCTTCTGCAACTGGAGGTACCCCTAGAAACGGTTGGAGTGGCTGCCCGAATGGCACGAAGCTTTAACCGCCGCGTCATTTTGAACCCAGCGCCAGCTAAGGATGTCGGTCCGGAGTTGCTGCGGCTTGTAGATTATCTAGTCCCTAACGAAATTGAGGCTGCCACATTGACTGGCGTGGAAGTGAGGAATACGGTAAGCGCGGAAAGGGCAGCTGCGGCGCTGCAACAGATGTGTGGTGGAGCAGTGGTTGTTCTTACCATGGGCTCTCGCGGTGCGCTAATGTTGCAAGATGAGAAGCCTACTTGGGTGCCAGCGCCATCCGTTGTAGTTGTGGATACAACAGCAGCCGGTGATGCCTTTGTGGCAGCGATGGCAGTCGCGCTAGCTCAGGGAAAGTCCGATCTAGATGCGGTGCGCTGGGGATGTGCTGCTGGTTCTCTCGCCGTGACGAAACTCGGAGCACAACCCTCTCTGCCGACAAGAGAGGCATTGCTAGACTTTATGTCCGGCGAAGGATTCCCTTGCTAGAGACCAGCAGTGGGTTGTCCCTTTTATCTGATTCTCATCATCGCAATGGTATAGGAGGGGGGTGGTGAAAACAGAGCAATTCTCTGCGTGATGTCCATTCGCGAGTCTGTCAATAATATGAAAGATGAGCTGCGAAGGAGGGGCAATTGGAACGATTGATAATTGACACAGATATCGGCACGTACTATGATGATGCCTTCGCCGTGCTATTCGCTGTCCAATCGCCAGAGGTCAAGGTAGAAGCCGTTACTACGGTATATGGTGACGTTGACCTCCGCGCTAGGATCGCGTGCAAGATTCTGGAAGTGGCGGGGCATTCGGAGATCCCGGTAGCGGCAGGCGTGGGCAAGCCCATCAGAGGTGAGGCCCTAATGTTTGGGTTCGAGGGCACCAATATCCTGGATGATGGAGAGGCCAAAAAGAAGCCAGAAAAGATGCACGCTGTGGACCTGATTATCCAGAAGGTGATGGAAAACCCCGGTGAGGTAACGTTGATCACTCTCGGAGCAGTGTCCAACGTGGCTGCTGCTCTCATAGAGGAACCGGGGATCGCCAAGGCTGCCAAGCGGCTCATCATGATGGGAGGGGTCATCGTACCCATCGTTGACAAGAAGGGTATTACTCGTTCCCCTATCGAGGAATACAACTTCAACAACGACCCGGGGGCGACTGAGATCGTCTTCAACTCCGAGATTACAAAATTCTTGGTTCCCATTGACGTCACGCTTAAGGTACCTCTCAAACCTTCTCAGATTGAGACCATTCGCAAGGCAGACACGCCGATATGCCACCAGGTTTCTCGCATCTTGGATGTGTGGCCGGAACAAGAGCGCCTCATCTATCTAAGCGTGGGCATCCCAACCGAGTTCACAGGCATCTGGCTTCACGATCCACTAACCATCGGGGTGTCCTTTGATCCTAGTCTGGTAACGGTAGCCCGCCTGCATGTGGCGGCCGAGTACGCTCCCACGCTTATTCCTCGCGATCTTCTCATCCGCTACGACATCTTGCGCACTATCCCCAAGAAGAGGCCGCCCAATATGGATGTGGCAGTTAGTGTAGACGCCGATCGCTTCACCGATCTGTTCACTCGCCGCATTACGGGAAGCAAGTAAAAAAGAGGAGGAACGAAATGGCTAAGAAGGATTCGAGAATCAACAGGCTGACGCGCCGAGAGTTCCTGACCACGACTGCAGCCGCAGCGGGAGGGATTGCAGCCGCCTCTCTGCTAGGTTCGGCTTGTGCACCCGTTCCCACCCCCACTCCTGTTGGGGGGACGCCGACCCCTGGGGGGAAGAACTTCTCCGGCGTCACTATCACCGTGGCCGTGGGAAGTTTCATGACCCCTGGTGCTGCCATGTTTAAGGAGGCCTGGGAGAGCAGAACAGGCGGGAAAGTCAACATTGTGGAGATTCCCTTCGGCGACCTGTACCAGAAGCTGTATTCCTCGTTCACGGGGGCGGTCGAGGCTTATGATGTGGCCATCTATGCCAGCAACTGGATACCCGACTTCGCCAAGGATGGGTACATCGCCTCCCTGGAGAAGTACTACCCGGAGAAAGATAACTGGGATTCGGTTATCCCCCAGGTGCAGCGCATCATGTACGTCAAGGGTGAGCGCTACTCCGTACCGATGGATGGCGATGTCATCTTCGGCTACTACCGTAAGGACGCCCTTGAAGATGAGGAGTACAGAAAGAGGTTCGAGGATGAGTACGGCTATCCCCTGGAACTACCCAAGACCTGGAACGAATATCGGGACATAGCGGAGTTCTTCACAGGATGGGACTGGGCGAAGACCGGCAAACCATGCTTTGGCGTTCTTGAGGCCCAGAAGCCGAAGGACGTTGGCCCTTACATCTATACCTGCCGAGCTGCTTGCTACTCTGCTCATCCAGACGACCCCGGTGGTTTCTGGTTCGATCCCGACACCATGGAGCCGCTGGTCGCCAACCCTGGTTGGGTGAGGGCCGTGGAGGAGTGGAAGGAAATCACCCCGTTAGGCCCTCCGGAGATGATCACCTGGGGTGGTGGCGAGATGCGGGGTAACTTCGTGGCTGGCAACTATGCTCTTGGCATAGACTGGGCCGACGTTGGCATCATGGCCCAGGACGAAGATAAGTCAATCATTAAGGGCAAGCTCGGCTATTTCATCGCCCCTGGCTCTAAGGAAGTCTACAACCGAAAAACAGGGCAATGGGACACCTTCGACGAGATTCAGTATGCACCCTACCAGGGCTGGGGTGGGTGGCACGCCTCGGTTACCGCCAACAGTAAGCATCCGGAAGCAGCCTGGGACTTCGCCAACTTCATCGATAGCACACCTAATGCTCTCGCTGCAGTGACAACGCCCGGCACGGCACGCAACCCGTACCGTACTGACCACTTCGACCCTTCTAAGTGGACGGATGCCCCGGTGAAGTATAAGGATCCAGAGCAGTATCTAGAAGTGCAGAAGGCTGCTCTGACGCATCCCAACTCACAGCTAGACCTGCGCATCCCGAAAGCGGGCCGCTACATCGACACCCTGGATAAGTGGGTTCAGTTGGCCTTGGCTGGCCAGATGTCGGCCGAGGATGCTCTGGCCCAGTGCAAGGACGAGTGGGCAGATATCACCGAAGAGGTGGGTCTCGAATCGCAGAAGGAGTTCTACCGCTCCCTCTACGGTCTCGTATAGTTTGGTGCGCCGAGCTGTTGCCACCGAGGAGGGCAGGTAGCACAATGCCCCTGCCCTCCTCGGGAAGTTGTGTTATGGGCAGTGAGGCTTACCGTGGGTGCTATTTGCATATGATTTTAGAGGTCAACATATGGCAATATTCTCAAGCGCATTGGCAAGACGGGTGATCGCGTCAGCACAACGTCGGGAGATCTTCAAGCATCTCTTGATAGCTCCACCACTACTCTTCTTTGGCGCTTTCGCTATTTTCCCTCTTCTATTTACACTATGGGTAAGTCTGAATTTCTGGCCCGTAGGTGGGGAACACCGTTTCATCGCCTTAGCAAACTATCAGCACATACTATCTGATTTCTCCTTTCGAACCAGCCTCAGAAACAATATTCTTTATCCTTTGATCGCCGTACCCTTGGAGTATGCTTTGGGCTTTGGCGTGGCTTTGCTCATCAACCAGATGACCCGTGGGCAGCGTTTGATCCGGCTGATTGCCTTCATGCCTATGATGTTGACGCCTATCGTCGTGGGGTTCATTTGGAAGATGTTGTTCTATCCTACTTACGGGCCCATCGATTTTGTGCTCTGGAGGCTAGGCTTGCCGAAGGTGGACTGGATTACTAATGCTAGCGCGGCTTTTGCCTCCATCGTAATCACGGACATTTGGCAATGGACACCTTTCATCATACTGATTATGCTGGGTGGCTTACGTTCTCTGCCTGTCGAGCCCTTTGAATCGGCCAGAGTGGACGGTGCGTCCAGCTGGCGAATCTTCTGGGATGTGACTTTCCCTATGCTGTTGCCCTATAGCATTGCTGCTATTGTGCTACGATCCATCGAGGCTTTCAAGCTCTTCGACATTGTGTTGCTCATAAGTGGTGGCGGGCCTGGAGTCTCGACCGCCACAACCACGCTAATTGCTTACTTTACCAGCTTCCGCACCGGCAACATGGGACCGGCGGCTGCCATGAGCGTCCTCCTATTGATTATTGTCATAGTCTTTTCAATGACATTTCTAAGGATAACGCAATGGGTTCTGGCTCACTCTGGACGGGTATGACACCATCTCGGAATAAGACCTTTGGCACCGAGGGAGGTGTATAGGAGGCATGGGAACCGCATCTTCGCGAGCTAGGTGGACTAGGACAGCATTGTTAACTCTGTGGATTCTATTCGCCTTACTACCCATGTACTGGACAGTGGTTACTGCCTTCAAGTTGCCTAAGGCCATATACAGCGGGCCTTCCTTCATCCCTGGTGTCGACTTTAAAATAAGCACTCTGTCTTGGCAAACCTTGTTGACTGAGGAGAGAGCAAATTTCATCAAGGGCATATTGAACAGCATTGTTTTGGCAAGTGTCAGTTCATTCTTGTCGGTCCTTTTTGGTGCTTTCGCGGCATATGGCCTTGCCCGCTACAAGTATGACTACAAGTTGTTCAAGAACGATGACCTAGGCTTCCTGATAGTCTCCCAGCGCATCATGCCTCCCATTGTATCCGTGCTCGCACTCTTCATCATTTTCAGGACGTTCGGTTTGCTGGACACTCATGTGGGCATGATACTGGCCTATACTGCTTTTAACCTTCCATTGGCTCTATACCTCTTGAAAGACTTTTTCTCTGGCATCCCGCGAGAATTGGAAGAGGCCGCGGCGGTTGATGGATATGGGAAGTTAGATCAGATCATCCGCGTTGTCTTACCTTTGACCGCTCCGGGCTTAGCAGCCGCTTACATGCTGTCGTTCTTTTTTGCCTGGAACGAATTCCTGTTCGCTTTGATGTTGACTTTCGACACCGCCATGACTCTTCCGGTTATCATCACCAGTTGGAACACACGCATGGAGCCAAAGTGGTGGTTTCTCTCGGCAGTGAGTATTATCGCTATTATTCCGCCCTCCATTGTGGCGGTATTGCTCGATCGATTCTTTATGGAACGACGCTTCCTGCGAGGAACGCGCTAGTGATCCGTGTAGGGAGGACGAAACTGTGGCTTCTGTAAGGTTAGTTGAGGTTAGCAAGGTATACGGTAGCCACACTGCGCTAGGGGATATCAGTTTCGATTGCGTGGACGGTGAGTTTCTCGCTCTCCTAGGTTCGGCTGGAGCTGGCAAGACCTCGCTGTTGAAAATCATTAGCGGTCTGGAGAGTGTGAGCAGCGGAGAGGTGTACATTGGCGATCGACTAGTAAATGAAGTACCCCCTGAGGCGCGGGATACAGCTATGGTTTTCGAGACCTATTCTCTCTACCCTCATTTCAGCGTCTTCGACAACCTGGCTTTTCCCCTGCGCGCACCTGCGCGGCAGCCCCGGGTGAGCAGCGATCAAGTCCGAAAGCAAGTGCAATCTGTGGCTAGTATGCTAGGGATTGCAGATCTGTTGGACCGGCGGCCCTGGCAACTAAGTGGCGGGCAACGACAGAGAGTGGCGCTGGGCCGTGCCTTGGTGCGCGATCCCAAGGTATTCCTAATGGATGAGCCCATATCTCACCTCGATGCCAAACTTCGTAATTACATGCGTGGAGAATTGAAGCGGGTACAAAAGGACATAGGCATTACCACCATCTATGCCACGCCGGACTATAAAGAGGCGATGGGCATGGCTGATCACGTGGTGTTCTTGCACGAAGGAGTGATACACCAGTATGGTACGCCCAGTGACATCTTCGAGCGTCCAGCCAGCGCGCTAGTAGCGAAAATGGTAGGTGACCCGGCGATGAATCTCCTTGAAGCTCGACTTAGCTGGGTCGAAGACCACTTTGGTCTGATCACAGAGGCTTTCGCCCTGGATGTACCACCGCTTCTAACCCCTTTGCTTCAAAACCTGGAGGGACACGATAAGGTCATACTGGGGGTGCGTCCCACGGATTTGATCCCTTCCCTGGAGCCTGGAGATGACTACCCCATTGCCGGTCGTGTACACGTTTTCGAACCCTTGGGTACGAGCACCGTGCTCACTGTGCGCGTGGGGCCAACAATGATGTCTATCAAAGTGGCTGGAGAACTCTCAGTTGGGTTCGATGACAGGATTTGGCTAGGCGTGCGTATGGAGAACGTTCATCTATTTGATGCCCGGACTGGACGCCGACTTCGTCCCTCCTCTGAAGAGAGAAAAAAGGAAGAGACCTCACACCATGGCCAGAGTAGTTCTTGAGCACGTTGACAAGTTTTATGACGGTAAGAAGGTTCACGCTGTCAAGGATCTGTCGATGAACATCGAGGATGGCGAATTCATGGCCTTGCTTGGTCCTTCTGGCTGTGGCAAGACTTCTACCCTCAGGATGATCGCCGGGCTAGAAGTGGTCAGTAATGGTCGCATCTACATCGGTGACCGAGTAGTCAACGACTTGACGCCAGCCCAGCGCAACATCGCAATGGCTTTCGAAAACTATGGTCTCTATCCCCACTTCACTGCCTATGGGAACATTGCCTACCCGTTGAAGTTACGCGGGCTGGCGCGAACAGATATCGAAAAGAAAGTACGTGAAGTGGCCCGCTTGCTGGGTATTGAAGATATCCTGGGTAGAAAGCCAACACAGCTGGGAGGGGGGCATCAACAGCGCATCTCGTTGGCCCGAGCCCTTGTGCGAGATCCCGCTGTTTTCCTAATGGATGAGCCCATCTCACATCTAGACGCCGAACTACGCAGTCGTATGAGGGGTGAGTTGAAGAGGCTGCACCGTGATTTGGGCGCGACAATGATCTACGTTACACACGACCAGTTGGAAGCGATCTCCATGGCGGACCGCGTGGCAGTGATGAACCTGGGGGAGTTACAGCAGGTCGGTACGCCCTCAGAGATCTATCATCATCCGGCACACATCTTTGTGGCCGACTTCGTCGGAGAGCCACCTATCAATCTCATGTCCTGCAAAGTGGTCTCTCAAGAGGGGAATCTGTATGTTTTCATTGCTGGACAATCACTACTGCCGGTGCCAGAACACTATGATCAAGCGGTGCTGGGAGCGATTGGTAAAGAGCTGGTGCTGGGTATCCGCCCTCAAGAAGTTGAGGTCTCATTTGGAGAAACAGAGGAGGGCAAGATAAGAGGCACTATTTACATCGTTGAGCCTTTAGGTGACTACTCTCTGGTGACTGTCCGTGTAGACCAGACGACACTGAGGGCTATTGCAGATCCATTCTTCACGGCGGCTCCTGATACACCTGTGATCTTGTCGCTGCGTGTTCAAAGGATACTGCTATTCGATAAAGATACCGGGCAAGAACTCCGCAGTATGACGTAGCCAGAGCACCTCTCGACTACCTACATCCCTCGAAGCATTCTCTACCCTCGATAGGATCGTGTCTAGTTCGGGAGACATCGCGTGAACCGTGTTAGGCGATTCCTAGCCGCGTTCATGCGTTTTGCACACAAGTGAGAGGGAATTGAATCTCTCAGAAGAAGGTTGTCTCCAATAGTAGACAAATGGGAGCGCCCGCCCACTAGAGCTTCATGTTGTCTACTGGCGAAGCCATCAGGTGTGCCTCTACTGTACTAGAGATTGACCATGCCGCCTAGCGTGTCTCACGAATCCTCACCAAGCACAAGATCTGTAGGAGCAACAGGGCATACTTACCAAGCGTAGTTGTTGCTTGATACTGAAAAGTACTGATACCAATTTTAGCCTTGGCAAGAGCTGAGACGAGAATGACAGAGGTTGTATAATGAACGATGACAGGGAAAGAAACGAAGGCCGCAGGCTGTAGGTTGAGGGACCAAAGCCAGGGAGTGAGTGAGATTGAACTATTGTGAACACCATGAGAGCCGTAACGATGGGCGCGGTGCAAAAGGCTAACTCCGGTCACCCGGAGTATGGCTTGACGCCAGGCGTCGAGAGCACTGCTGGTCCCCTGGGACAGGGGTTCGCCAACGGAGTAGGTACGACCATCGCGGAGCGCTTTTTGGCGCGGCTATTCAACCGGGACGGCTACCCCATCGTACATCACTATACCTATGGCATCGTCAGCGATGGGGACCTGATGGAGGGCATCTCCCACGAGGCCGCCTCGATAGTCGGTCACTTGGGCTTGAGTAAGCCAATCTACCTCTACGATGATAACGGGATCACCATTGAGGGGAGCACGACCCTCGCCTTCACCGAGGATGTGAGCAAGGGGTTTGTGCCTTTGGATGCTCTCCCATCCTTCCCACCCACCTTTCGATGCCTCTAAGGTTCTCCTCGCCCATAACGATCCATCCTTCGATTATCAGGGCGAACCTGTCATAGCCAGAGAGTCTTAGACTGTGGCACATACCTGGCAAGATGTTGTGGAGGTTGCCCTTAATGAAGCTGATTGTCGGAGGTCGATCAGGTGCCCAGGCGAAAGGACTGGTGCTAGGTAGCCGTCCCGCTCAAAGTTCTCCTTTGCCGTGTTGAAGAGTTCCCTGACTATCTTGAGGTCTTTCTCACTCATCTATCCTCCTTTCTCGTTAGCAGCCTATGCCAGACAA
>Ga0315280_10011132_pt1 | contig 11122 bp, 11 predicted proteins | sample YL17G06_40_MG_FD_203697 | JGI IMG/M metagenome (GOLD analysis project Ga0315280, IMG submission 203697) | Sediment microbial communities from Yellowstone Lake, YNP, Wyoming, USA - YL17G06_40 | ecosystem: Environmental > Aquatic > Freshwater > Lake > Sediment | place: USA: Wyoming | collected... | reverse complement strand
CTGCTCTTTTTTGTGCTGTTAAATTTCCCTCCTGATAGTGGCAGTCCCCCGGATGGCAGCCGCACATGATGACCCCATCTGCACCTTTTGTCAACGCGTTAATAACCAGGTTCGGGTGAACCATACCGGAACACATAACGCGAATGATTCTGATATTTGAAGGATATTGTAATCTTGATACCCCGGCCAAATCGGCACCGGCATAAGAACACCAGTTGCAACAAATGGCAATTATTAATGGTTCGAAGTTAGAATCTAGCTTTTCTAATTCCATGCTTTACTCCTGCATCTGGAGTGCCGCTTCGATCTGGGCTCCCAATTGTTCGAGAGTAAATCCTCTGACCATCGCTCCCTTCTTGGGACAGGTGGCCATACAGCACCCGCAGCCTTTACAGATGCTCTCATTGACCTCAACTGTTTTCTTTGTTGCGCCTTGCCACATATATTCAATCAAAGTGATCGCCTTATACGGACAGGGCTCGATACAGTAAGCGCATCCATCACAATTCTCATCGATGACATGTGATATGTTTGCTTCCAATTCCAGCCTGTCCTGTGAGAGTATTGTACTCGCCCTCGCACTTGCCGCCCCAGCCTGGATGATGCTTTCGTCGATTGACTTTGGAAAATGTGCCAGACCGCATAAAAATACTCCATCTGATGCAAAATCAACCGGCCGCAATTTCATATGGGCCTCAAGGAAATATCCATCCTGATTTAAGGGAACCTTTAAAAATTGAGCAATCGTTTTGTTGTCATCATTTGGAATGATCCCCGCTGACAGGATAACTAAATCCGCAGGGATTGCAATCATTGTTCTTAAAATCTGGGCAAAGACTTTAACGTTCAATCCTTGACCATTCCTTGAAACCTCAGGTTTTCTATTTTCATCGTATCTGATAAAAGCCACATCCTTTTGTCTCGCTTTTGTGTAATAACTTTCTCTGAATCCGTAAGTCCTGACATCCCTGTAAAGGACATAGACACTCGTTTCCGGGGAGAGTTCCTTTATTTTTAGCGCATTTTTCACCGCTTCGGAACAGCAGAGTCTTGAGCAATAGGGCCTTTCATTATCTCTGGAGCCGACACATTGGATCATAACAGCAGTTTTCGGTTTTCCATTTCCAGCCGTCAAAAATCGTTTGCCGACGGTTGCCAATTGTCGTTCAAGTTCAAGTTGGGTGATGACCCTTTCATCCTCTCCATAGAGATATTCGCTGGGTTTGTATTCCTTGGCGCCCGTCGCGACAATGACCACACCATGCTCGAATTCCCTTTCTTCTCCATTTGTCGTAATTCTTGTTTTATAATTGCCGATTGAACCCTCGATATTCTCTATCTTTGCATCGCTAAATATGTCGATCTTGTTATTTGTCTTGACCTTCTCGATCAGGGATCTTAACTCTTCCTGTGGTTTTTCTCCGTTAAGTAAATAATGAATATTCCTGAGATTTCCGCCCAGTTCCCTTTCTTTCTCAACCAGATATATATGATATCCTTGATTTGCCAGCTCAAGTGCAGAGGTCATACCGGAGAGTCCTCCACCGATAACCAGAGCGGCTTTTTTTATGCTCACAAAACTTTTCTGGAGCGGCTCCAGCAACCTTGCTTTAGCAATGGCCATTCTCACGAGATCTTTGGATTTCCCCGTTGCTTTCTCAGGCTCATGCATGTGCACCCAGGAGCACTGGTCTCGGATGTTTGCCATTTCAAAAAGATAGGGGTTGATTCCCGCTTCTCTGATTGTATTTCTGAACAGCAACTCATGGGTTCTGGGTGTGCATGAGGCGACGACAACACGATTCAAGCTATATTCTTTTATCTTCTGTCTGATCCTTTCCTGAGTATCGTTTGAGCATGTATATAAATTATTTTCACCGTAAACGACGTTGGGCAGAGTCTTTGCATATTCGACAACATCAGGAACGTTGACCACGGCCGCAATATTTGTTCCGCAATGGCACACAAATACACCGATCCTAGGCTCCTGGCCGCTCAAATCGATCTCGGGCGGATATTCTTTGGGCAGGATCAAACTTCCCCTTACATCATTGAGAAGCGAAAGGACTTTGGATGCGGATGCTGAGGCCTGCATAACAGATTCGGGGATATCCTTTGGCTCTGTGAATGGGCCTGCGGCATATATTCCTTCTCGGGTCGTCTCGACCGGTTTAAGAAGAGAGGTCTTGCAGAAATTAAATTCATTTAAATGAATTTCAAATTTCTCAGCCATCTCCTTTATATTCTTGGGCGGTTGCATGCCTACAGATAAGACAACCATGTCATATTCACGGGATACCTTCCTATCGTCTTCAGTGAAGTATTTAAGCACTAGGTTTTTTGTTTGGGGGACTTCTTCAATAGAGGGTATGCGAAATCTGATATAATTAACGCCCTGCTTCTTTGCTGATTCATAATAGGCCTCAAACCCTTTGCTGAACGCTCGGATGTCCATAAAGTATATGTCGCACTCGAGGTCCTCACCGGCATGCTCTTTGGCAATAATGGCCTCTTTCGTCGTATACATACAGCATACGGATGAACAATAGTCCCTTTCGGAATCGCGTGAACCAACGCACTGAACAAAAGCGATCTTTTTCGGTGCTTTCCTATCAAAGGGCCTTAAAATCTTCCCTGAATAGGGTCCTGAAGGCGACAGAATTCTTTCAAATTCAAGTGAGGTAACAACATTGGGATATCGACCATAGCCAAGATCCTTGTTCACTTTAGCGTCAAAGATCTCATATCCAGGAGACAAAATTATTGCCCCTGCATTTAATTCAATCTTTTTATCTTTCTGGTTATAATCGATCGCCTTTGCCTCACAAACCACCTCACATATTCCGCAGGCATCATAATTCAAATGGACGCAGGTCTCTTTATCGATAATCGCCTTATTCGGCACTGCTTGGGGATAAAGGACGTATACAGAGGGCCTCTCTTCCAATCCCATGTTGTAGGTATTGGGGATGGGTATGGGAGTTTTTTCAGTTGTTAGAATAGATACCTTTTTGCCGACGGGACATATCGAATTGCATGCGCCGCATGTCCAGCACATTTCATTGTGCTTTCCAAAGGGAGGCTCAAGCTTCTTCCTCGGGCCCCTGCCTGAGAACCCTATGGCACTCCTCTTCATCCTCTCTTCACACATTCTTACGCAGAGGCCACAGTAAACACAATCGTCATTCTTTTTCTTAATTCTCGGCTCGCCGACTCCTTGCTCGAAGGCAATTTTCTTAATCAGGTCAGAGTCGGGGCATCTTGCGAGAAGGAGTTCCGCAACGATCTTTCTTGCCCTTTTGACCCTCTCCGTTTCAGTGGATACACGTATGCCGTTAAGGGCTGGATAGGAGCAAGAAGCTTGAAGGGCTGGACGTCGCCCCGGCAGATCAACTTCGACGACACATAGTCTGCATGCGCCATACGATGATAGCGCTCGGTGATAGCAAAGAGTCGGAACCCTAAAGCCTGCTTTTTCTATAGCGGTGAGGAGATTGACCCCCTCATTGACTTCTACCTTCTGATTATTGATAGTCAGGCTTATCATCGTTCACCTCTGCCGTTAACTTTCTTATGTCTGAAGCTGAAACGAATCTCAGGGTGAGCACCTCTCAGACGCCTCATTGTCTCGTCAACGTCTTTCACTCCAAGAATCCCTTTTATCTCCGTCAGACTCATGCTGTCTTCTTCTTAAGCTCCTTTACAGAAATGGGCTGATCAAGTGTTTTAGCCTTTTTAATATCTTCTCCGGATAGTTTAACAACGGCTGATATCTTTGGTGGACAGACATCAAAGCATGTCCCGCATTTCGTGCATTTTGATTGATCGATGATATGAACGAACTTTGTCTGCCCCTTGATTGCTCCAACAGGGCATTCTTTCAGGCAGACTGTGCACCCGACACATTTTTCGGGGATGATATGATATATGATCAAATCCTTACAGACCAATGCCGGGCACCTCTTTTCCTTTATATGGGCTTCGTATTCATCCCTGAAATACCGTATTGTTGAGAGGACTGGATTGGGAAGTGTTGTTCCAAGACCGCACATCGAAGCATCCTTAACCGCCAGGCCCAGCTCCTCAAGGAATTCTATATCCCCTTCCCTTCCCTTCCCACCGGCTATCCTTGTCAGAACCTCCAGCATGGCATCGCTCCCATCCCTGCATGTCGTGCATTTCCCGCATGATTCATCGTTTGTAAATTGTATGAAAAATCTTGCCACATCCACACTGCAGGTGTCCTCGTCCATGACAATCATGCCACCGGAGCCCATCATGGAACCTGCTTGGGTAAGACTTTCATAATCGATTGGCGAATCAATTAGGCTTGCCGGAATACAACCACCTGATGGTCCACCTGTCTGTATCGCTTTGAATTTCTTATTCCCAGGGATGCCTCCACCGATTTCGTAAATGATCTCCCTGATTGTTATTCCCATCGGAACTTCGATAAGGCCTGTATTGTTTATCTTTCCAACCAGGGAGAATATCTTTGTCCCCTTGCTCGTCGCTGTACCCACCTTCGAGAACCAACCGGCACCCCTAAGCATAATCACGGGAACATTGGCGAGTGTCTCAACATTATTAATGATCGTGGGGCATCCCCAGACCCCGGACTGGGCTGGGAAGGGAGGTCTTTGCCTTGGCTCCGGAGTTTTGCCTTCAATGGAGTGAATGAGAGATGTTTCCTCTCCACAGACAAATGCACCGGAGCCTTCCCTGACTTCTATGTCAAAATTGAAACCTGTGCCGAGTATATCTTCTCCCACCAACCCGTAATCCTTTGCCTGGGAGATGGCAATTTGAATTCGTTTTATGGCCAGGGGATATTCTGTCCGGGCATAGATGTATCCTTTTGAAGTGCCTATGGCGTATGCGGCAATTGTTAAGCCTTCTAAAACGGAGTGCGGGTCTGATTCAAAAACGCTTCTGTCCATATAGGCCCCTGGGTCACCCTCGTCACAGTTGCAGATGATATACTTCGGATTCTTTGCCTCCCCTCTGCAGAGGTTCCATTTTAGACCTGTGGGAAATCCTGCTCCTCCTCTGCCCCTGAGCCCCGATCTTGTGACTTCTTTTATGACCTCCTCCGGCTTCATGGATGTCAGGACCTTTTCCAGAGCCGCATAGCCGTCCCTTGCTATATATTCCTCAATTTTCTCAGGATCGATGAGCCCCTTGTTCCTTAAGACAATGAGCATCTGTTTCTTGAAGAATAGAATATCCGCCAAAAGAGGTATCGGCTCTTTCTTCTCTTCAGGAATGAACATAAGTTTTTTTACGGGCCTTCCCTTCAGAAAATGTTCTTCAACAAGGAACGGGATATCTTCGGATTTGAGCCAACCGTAGAAGATTCCATCCGGCTGAACAACCATGAGCGGTCCTTGGCCGCAAAAGCCATTACAACCTGTTATGATGACAGACACCTCATTCTGAAGGTTCTGTTTTTTTATCTCTTCTTCAAGAACCTCCTTGATCCTGAATGCTCCGCCGGCAACACAACCGGTTCCAGTGCAAACCATGAGGTCTATTCTTCTTGCGGCCATCGTTTCATCCACCTCTTTCAGAGCCTATTCCAATGGCATATTCTTTGACGATATTCCCTTTCAGAATGTGTTCCGCGAAGATTCTTTGTGCTTTATCCGGAGTGAGGTCGCCGTATTTTACAGGAGGGCTGTCCAGCATCTCCAGGGTAGCCATCGGTTCCCTTGAACAGAGCCCGGCACAGCCGGTTGTGGTCAGCATGATATCCCTCACTCCATTCTTCTCCAATGCCTCCAGAAAAGTGGATACGATCGCCCTTGCTCCTGCTGCGATACCGCAGGTACCCATGTGAACGATGATCTTCCCTTTGAATTTCCCATCTCTCAGGTAAATGCCCTTCCTAGCCTCTTCTCTTTTCTTCTTTAGTTCATCGATCGTAAGCTTTGGCATTTTAGACCGCCTCTTTATATCTTTGAATAATATCCGGAATTTGAGTGACAGTTAGCTTTCCAAATACGGCATCCCCGACCATGATCGCTGGTGCAAGACCGCAGCAGCCGATGCATCTTACGGATTTGAGTGTAAATTTCATATCCGGAGTCGTCTCATTTTCACGGATGCCAAGATTGTCGCTGAACTTCTCCATCAACCTTCCGCTTCCCTTTATATAACAGGTTGTACCTAAACAGACATTGACCGTGTATTTGCCTCTCGGCGTGGTGCTGAAGGCACTGTAAAACGTCGCTATCTTCAAAATTTGAGCCAGTGGATAGCCTGTCTCCTGAGAAACGTATCTCAAGACGTTCTCCGGCAGATATTTAAAAGTTGTGTTTATCTCTTGAAGGATAGGCATAAGCGGACCTTCCCTGTCTTTATGCTTTTCAATAATTTCTTTAACGTTTATGAACTGTGGTTCGAGTACCACTTTAGCTCTCTCAATGGGCTGAACCCTGTTTTTGATGGGGCAATTTGAAACACAGGTACCGCATCCCGTACATTTGTTTTCGTCCACATACCGTGCCTTCTTAGTCAGGATGACTCTGAAATTTCCGGCTTCTCCCTCTATTTTTTCTATATCGGCTAATGAAATAATTTCTATATCTTTGTGTCTTCCGATTTCTACCAGTCGGGGCGCCATGGTGCACATGGCACAATCATTCGTTGGGAAAGTCTTATCCAATTGAGACATCACACCGCCGATGGCAGGCTTATTATCAGCCAGGTAGACTTTGATACCGGATGCAGCCAGGTCGAGCGCTGCCTGCATCCCTCCTATCCCGCCACCCACGACCAGAGCAGCACCAATCTTATTGGCGGACATTTTATTATTCATTTTACTCTAACTCCATCGCCCAATCATAACTCCCATTTTCCATCTCCTAGTCATCAAGTCAGGCTGTCTTCAAGTCCTCTTGGAGCCGCTTATTCTAAAATATTTCTTCAGCAGATTCAAGAAAGTGCCTTTTTCTCGGCTCTGGAACTCAACAATTTCTGCTAGCCTTTCTCTTCTGATTTTAGTTTCTTTTGCATCTTTTCTAATTTTTCTTTGAGCAACTTTATTCCCTCAAGAGAATTCATTGATTTATCCTTAAATTTTGCTTTTATTTTTTTTGTATTCAAACAATATTCATGGCCGTTTTTTATATGCTTGTAAATAAAATCTCGGTCAGGGTTTCCCATGGCCAGGGTGAGGATGGTTTGATTTATATCTCCCAATGGCTTACGATCAATATGGCTGTAGGAGAATCGAGCTTTAATTCTCGTTCCTTCTCCTGGATTTGATAATATAGAAATATCACCATTGGCAGCTCTTGTTGCTGCAGCTAAAAGAGGAAGCCCGAGTCCAAAACGGCGAGTCACTTTAGAGGTATAAAAAGGATCGATTGCCTTTTTTCGAATTTCTTCATCCATGCCTTTTCCGTTATCATTGATTTCCAGAGTCAGAAGATCCTTTTTTTTATCTTCGAAGATTATTATTTCAATCCTATCCGCATCTGCAGCTATTGAATTTTCAACAATGTCTAAAATATGAAGGGATAGATCTTCCATGGATGCCTCAGTGAATTAATTTTCTTCCTTTTTCATTTTTCAAAGCTTTTTTTATTTCCTCTATCTTGCTCTCTTTTAAGAGAAAAAAAGTAATTCCTTGCCCAATCTCATCTGGCGAGTGGGCATCAGAAAAGCAGGTCAAGGGATAATTGTTTGGGAATCTTTTTTTGGCCTCGCTGAAGGTGATACGGGGAGATATTTCCAGAGCGTCCAATTCCAAATTATTTGGGATAAAACCCAATTGTCCGATGATGCTGAAGGCTTCTCTGTCGATATGAGAAGCGATGGCGATTCCATGGTATGAGTGAATGATTCGAATGACTTCATCCAGAGGGATGATTGTCGCTCCAATCAATAATTTATTATTAAAACCCAGCACTTCCTCTTTTTCATTGACAATAACTTGCATACCAAAGACCTCTTGGTTATTCTCTCCGGGAAGGTTTTTGTAAACATATTCTTGAAGCTGTAAAGCGGTTTCGACCTCATCAAAAAGAGCCAAAACATGGACTTCTTCTTGAGAGGTAACTTCCATTCCCGGAAAAACATTAATGTTCATATTCCTGGCAGCCTTGACTACAGCGAGTGAGTTCTCTGCGGAATTATGATCGCAAATGCCGATGATATCTATTTTTTTTTCCCTTGCTCTAGCGACGATGCTTTTCGGAGACATGTCCAGGTCCGAACAAGGAGAAAGGCAGGTGTGGATATGCAAGTCTGCCTTAAAAGATCGGAGCATCGATTAGTCCTTAGCGCTGATCAATTGAAAGAGCTTCCCGGAGATCTTAAAAGCAGTCTCCCATGTGGTCAAAAGGGGGATGCCTTCCTCTTCGGCTTTTTTCAGGGTATCTTCCTCCGGTTTGCGGTTATTGACGAGGACGATTCCAGCCAGGTTTTTTAATTTGGCCACGGCGATGATATTCAGATGGGCTTGAAAGGTGATCCAGAGGTAGCCTTCTTTGCTATTGGCCATAACGTCGCTGAGTAGATCACTCGTGTAGCCGCCGCTCACGTCAACATTGAGTTTCTCTTGGCCGGCGAGAACCTCAAGTTTCAATCTTTCGATAATCTCTTTTAGTCTCATTGTTTTGTCCTTTTGGTTATCCCTTTTTTGTCTCGGATCTCGTCGGCGTGGCGACGATGGATTTATCGAGCAATTCCGACAGTTCCTGGGAGAGAGCTTTAAATCTTTGAGGGAAATTGAAAATACAGTTAAGGAGTTCTGTCTCTCCTCTCACCACATCTTCAGCGAAAGTCAAGCAGGTGGGAGAACCACAAACGCCGCAGTCAATTTTAGGCAGCGCTTCATAGATAGCATCTTTTTCTTTTCTTTTTTTAATAGCGGTCGCTAAGTCTTTATCGAGAGGCTTCAGGGGACGGGGTTCAAGTTTCCCTTTGATAAAGAAATATTTTTGGTTGTAAAGCTTTCTGACCTCTCTGATATCCGGGCAAGCCTTTATTTTCTCGTATTCTAAAGTCTCGATCAATTTCAGGATTTTATTATAAGAAATATAGAGGTTTTCAACCGTGAGGGATCCCCCGACACATCCCTGAGGGCAGGAGTAGGCCTCGATGAAATCAATATTTCTTAGCTTCCCCTGCTCGATATCATCAAAAACTTTTATAATTTCAGACAAACCAGAGACAGCCAAGGAGTTTTTCAACCTCAAAGTTCGACAGATTCCTCCCACGATCGCCCAACCAATCCCCAGAATGCAGATGCTTTCCAGGGCTTTTCTATAGCTCTCCCTTTCGACGCCTTCCAGGGCGGAGAGAAGAGGTCCATAGATATCTGAGATCGAGATAGCGCCGTCCAAATGAGATTTGCCTTTTTCTGCGGGCTGCCTGATGGAGATCATCTTGACCGGGCAGGGAGTCAGGTAGAATGCGCCGATTTCTTCCTCTTTGAGCTCCAATTGTTTTGATTTCTTCTTTTTGACTTCCCGAGCTGCGATTTCTCTTGGAGTGTCGATCGAAATGATCAGGTCGATAAGGTCAGGATATTTGACCTGGATCAAGCGAACAACCGTCGGACAGGCATTGGAGATCAGAGGCTTGGACCCCTTGTAATCACGGAGATACTCCTGGATGGCAAAGCTGACTTCGCCGCAGGCAAAGGCTAAGTCAAAGGCATCATCAAAACCTAATTTTTTCAGCCCAGACAGGATTTTATCAGGTAAAATTTCTTTGCCGAATTGGGCATAGAGCGCAGGGGAAGGAATGGCGATGGTGTGCCTGAATTTCGTGAGCTCTCCGAAGGGGTCTGTCAAAGGCACAATGGCCTGATTGGGACAGGCCGTGATACATTCTCCGCAGTCGATACATCTCTCTTCGATAATCGTCGCCAGGCCGCCCTGGACTCTGATGGCTTGAGTGGGGCAGATTCGCATGCATTTCATCCGCCCCTGGCACTTTTCAGGATCGATCCGAATCGTGTGGACGTATTGATTCATTCCTCTCTCTGTTGGTTCAAGTAAAAAAACATGTGAAGCGAGGTCCCTTTACCCAGCGTCGAAGAAATTTCGAACTTGTCGGCGTTCTTTTTGATATTGGGCAGCCCCATCCCTGCTCCAAATCCCATCTCCCGCATCTCATTCGTGGCCGTGGAATACCCTTCCTGCATGGCCAGTCCAATGTCTCCAATTCCAGGGCCTTCATCGTCAATCTTCATCTGAATCATAGACGGACTCAGATGAAGAGTGAATTGGCCCTTCTTCGCATACATGACAACGTTCATTTCGGCCTCATACATAGCGATAGCAGCCCGGTAGATGACGGAAGAATCAATCCCGATTTCTTGAAGAATTTCTTTGATTTTAGTGGAAACACTTCCGGCACGCCTGAAATCTCCACCGATGATTTCAAAAGCAAGAGAAAGTTCATTCTCATCTGTCATGGCTATTTTTTTCGGGGCTATCTGTGATTCCCTGGAGGCCGTGGCTGTAGAGAAGGCCGCAGGCTTTATACATCAAATATTTTGTTGAGATAAGGGGAATTCCTTTTTTTATGGCTATCTCTACGCCTTCTTTATCAGGCCTTTTGCCACGAACGTAAGCGATGGCTTTGGCCTCCATAATATCTGCCGTCCGGACGGATTGAGCATTGGACAATCCTGTGAGGAGGAGGAGGCCGGGTTTGCCAAAAGCCAGGACATCACTCATCAGGTCTGAAGCACCGGCATATTCGATATTGATTTCGAGCTTGTCTTCGCTTCCCCAGACGACTTCAGCATCAAGCAGGTGAAGAATCTCTTTGAGCTTCATTCTAGTGTTCTTTTTCGATGGCGAAGGAAAAGACGCGGGAAAATAGCCCGGGAGATGAAGTCAGGGGTAAAGATGAGTCAGCAGCCGGATCGCGAACAGGAGCTACCATAAAGCTCGCCTTCAGACGCAGGAATAAATCACGTCTTGGGGCGCGCAGACCTCCGATAGGCGCACATGGATAAAACTTATTATTCCTGCATCGTTTAGAAAATTTATCTAAATTATAGGGACGATAGGAAATTCCCCATAATTAGTATTAATTCTAAAAAGATTGAGAAACTTTGTCAATAGGCAAAAACATTTATTTTCATCAGGGGCGCCCG
>Ga0315280_10011131_pt1 | contig 11122 bp, 8 predicted proteins | sample YL17G06_40_MG_FD_203697 | JGI IMG/M metagenome (GOLD analysis project Ga0315280, IMG submission 203697) | Sediment microbial communities from Yellowstone Lake, YNP, Wyoming, USA - YL17G06_40 | ecosystem: Environmental > Aquatic > Freshwater > Lake > Sediment | place: USA: Wyoming | collected... | reverse complement strand
AATGAGTTCTGCAAAATTGCAGGTTAGGCATATATTATTTAAGGAAATCCGTCTTTGATTTTCTTAAATAATCGATTAACTATTTGTTAGAGAACACCTTACTGTTTGACAAGGAAAAAACAAAAATCATTTTTTCCTGTCAAAGTATGCCTAACCTGCAATTTTGCAGAAGCCTTGTATTGTCAGGTAAAGGAGTTCTATTGATGAAAATGAGGCGTCGTGAATTTTTAGCCCGGTCGGTTGCCGGCGTGGGCGGCGTACTGCTGGGCTGCAGACTCAGCCTTGCCCAGGAGCGCAAAGGTGCGGTCTGTGACCCGTATCAGTTAGTGCCGCTGGGAAAAACCAAGATCAAAGTTACTCGCGTCGGTCTGGGCACAGGTATGCGGGGCGGCGGCAGGCAGTCGAACCACACACGCATGGGCAAGGAACGCTTCGAGGCGCTGGCCAAGGGATGCTATGAACGTGGTATCAGACTGTTCGATGCTGCGGACCTGTACGGAACGCACCCGTTTCTGGCCGACGCGCTCAAGAAAATGCCCCGCAAAGACTACGCGATAGTATCGAAAATATGGTGGCAGGGCGGCGGCATACCCGAAAAAGAACGACCCGATGCCGAAGTGGTTGTGCAGCGATTCCTGAAGGAGCTCAACACCGATTACGTCGACCTGGTACTGCTGCACTGCGTATCGTCAGCAAATTGGCCGGAGAAAGCCGGTACGTACATGGACAGTCTGGCTAAACTCAAAAAGAAAGGCATGATCCGGGCACACGGAGTCTCGTGTCACGGCCTGGAGGCGCTGCAGGCATGTATTAAGGAGCCGTGGGTCGATTCGCTGCACGCGAGGATCAATCCTTATGCGGTGCAGATGGATGTGAAGAGCGTTGAGGAAGTGCCCAAAGTAGTAGAAGTTCTGAAAGCTCTGCGTGAGCAAGGCAAAGCCGTGATAGGAATGAAGCTGGTCGGCGAAGGCAGGTTTGCCCAGAACGTCGAAAAACGCGATGAGTCGGTCCGCTATGTGCTCAGCACGGGCTGCGTGGATGCGATGGTGGTGGGCTTCGAGAAAGTCGAGGAGATTGATGACTTTGCCGCGAGCGTACGTAAAGTTCCGGTAGTGATAAATAGACCAGAACAGCTAAGCGCCCGTCGCTTGGCTGACGTAGCGTAACGTTTATAAGGAGGTAATTGTGAAACTTAATCAAGATTTCGGAATGTCGGTCGAAACAATTCTTTTTCTTAAAGACAGGAAGGCCACCGACTTCATCCAGGCCAAAGAAATTGCAAAGGCCCTGAACTATTCGCTTGGCTACCTGCAGAAAGTCGTCCAAACGCTGGGCAAGTACGGGATAGTGGAATGCAAGCGGGGCAGAATTGGCGGCGTCCGGCTAAGGGCTAACGTCATAACCCTGCTTGATTTGTGGAAGGCAAGTTGTGGAGACCTCACGTTCACCGACCCGCCTCTTGCGGCAATGGAAAAACCACTAAAGGCCTTCAGGGACGCGCTGAGCAAGGTCATCATCTACAGAAAACGATAGGGCATATTATTTGGCCCAGCACCAATTGCCAGCTCTGCTGGTCAATAGGTCCGAAAACACGCCCGAATCAATCGCGGCAAATGGTGATACTCTTGAGTGGCATCTCCACACAGCCGGGCTGCGCAAAGACCCTAAACTAAGAAGCGATTGTTTATAGGGCTGCTTTTAGAGCGGTTCTTAAGTGGCCGTTTATGGCTAAAGCTTGTCGCTGCGCGTGCCGAACCTAAAGAGGACCGAATATGGACCAGCAGCGACATAAAAGACTACGCCTGCTTATAAGTAAGCTCAATAAGCAGCGCAAGAAGCAGGCGAAGAAAATAGATATCCTCTGCAATGACTTCATTGCTGCGCAGCGGGACTTCATCGAGAGGCTAAATGCCGTAAGCTTCGCGGCGGATTTTTATCAGTCGGTCATTGGCCTGACCGACCTGAGCAAGCTGCTCCATACCGTCAGCAAGCTCATCAAACAGGAAGTCACCCACACCAATGTCACGTTCTTTCTGCGTCAGTCTACCGACTGTGGATTGAAAGACTTTACCGCGGAGACCGCAGAGATCGCCGAGCCTGAGTTAAGTTTTAACGATTATCTCTCTGTGCTTTCTGCGAGCTCAGCGGTAAAGAAATCTAAGCTGCATACGTTCGAAAGTGAAAAACCAATCGGTCTTGAAGACTATCGCCTGGAGAATTGTTTCACCGCTGAGCTGGTAGAGCAAATCTGCAAGGCCAATAAATTGTGCAACCTTGATGATATGTTCGCGATGGGCCTGCAGGGCAATTTAGTCGGCCTAAGTAAGGTATCAGCCGTTACCGTTCCGCTGGGCGACCTGGGACAATCCTTAGGCTTCATATTGATTTACCGCTCGTCAGAGAACAAACTAACGACTGACGAGTTGAGCAGAATCTCCGCAATAAGGGCTGGCCTGGCCAGGGCGATCCAAGCCTGCCAGGTGCTTCTGCGTTCGACGCCATAAAATCTGGTCACACACCCAGTTTTTGCCACCGAACAAATTTCTTGCACTTAACACAATCCTACTGTAAATTGACAACCGTAAATTGAAAATTGACAATTCCCGACTGGTGGGAGATTCGGCAATGAATGAAAACCGTGACAAGGCAAGTGATTTGGTTGAGACTACTGATTGCCTCGAAGCTGTGGGCGTACTGCGAGGTTGGAAAAACTTTTTGTTTATAATTGTCGCAGTTTGCTTATTCCTGCAGCAAGGGTCTTTTTGGCTGGCAAATCTAGGCTACACAAAACCTGACGACCGGACCGCCGGCAGTCTTTCTGTCGCCCCGGCTCAAGAAACAAAAGGAGTTGGCAAAACCGCAGCCGAGCCGGTCACGGAGCAAGGTCAGCCGGCGCAGGGGCAACAGGCGACTGGGCAGGAAGTCCAGAAGCTGCCGCAAAAAACTGACGCCCGATTCGGCATAACATTCGAGCATTTGGCATGGTTGATCAGCTTTGCCAATGGAGTGCTTGCGCTGACGGCTGCGCTTTACATGCTGACGTTGCTGTTCAGCCTGAAAATCTCGCTGGTAGGCAGGCTCGGAGGCATAAACCATATTGTTCGGGCGTTTTTCCTCTCGCTGGTTATGGTCGTTCTCCTGCTGCCCTGGCAGAAGTTGTTTGGCCCTATGGTTCTCGGCGAGATTTATACCCCTGATGAGCTGGCAAAAGCCTGTGCGGTCAAGCCCGAAGGCATATTTGGCATAGTCATTCACTATTTGCGGTTCACGGGTTATTGGGCATTAGCTGTCTTATTGTTTATTCTCTCGCAGGTACGCAGCTCACGCTGGTCAAAGGCTATTCTTCGCCGACTGGAGGTAATATAAACAAATTGACAATTTTAACTGGTTTGTTTTGCACCCGGCGCCGGTTTATTTACACAGAAAACAATCCACAAAAAACCCACGTGCTGTAATAAGACCACAGACTGACAAGTCACCGCAGCAATATAAGGCGCCTGACTCAAGATGCAAGCATTTGGACGCGGTTCTTGGGCGTGTGGTTTCACTCGGCTGCTGTTTGGCTGTACACAGAAAGGTGTTCGGTTATACTTTTATTTAGCTTATGGCAGAGGTCGGAGAAAACTCAGTTGGCATTGTCCAGACAAAGATGGTCCGGCTGGTGGAGCCGGAGCAGCCTTTGGAGTTGGAGTGCGGCAAAAAATTAGCCCCGATTGACGTTGCATACGAGACCTACGGCCGGCTGAACGAAGCGGGGGATAACGCCGTCTTGATTTGCCACGCCCTCAGCGGCAATGCTCACGTTGCCGGCTACAATAGTCCTGACGACAGAAAGCCCGGCTGGTGGGATAACATGGTCGGGCCGGGCAAAGGAATCGACACCAACAAGTATTTTGTCATCTGCTCGAACTTTTTGGGCGGCTGCGGCGGAACCACCGGGCCATCTTCGATAAATCCTGCAACCGGCAAGCCGTACGGCCTGGATTTCCCCATAATAACCGTCGCCGACATGGTTAAGGTGCAAAAGCTGCTGCTCGATGGGCTGGGGATAAAGAATCTTTTAGCAGTAATTGGCGGCTCCATCGGCGGGATGCAGGTCTTACAGTGGGCAATCGAGTACCCGGATTTTGTTAAGGCTGCGATGCCAATTGCCACCACTGCCCATTTGGGAGCGCAGGCGATAGCGTTTGACGCGGTAGGGCGAAATGCGATATTGGCAGACGCCAATTTTGTGACTGGACAATACCACAGCCGAGAACAAGGCCCGGATAGAGGTCTGGCAATCGCCCGAATGATTGGCCATATAACGTATCTTTCTGAACAGGGAATGCGTCAAAAGTTTGGGCGGAAGCTGCGCAGCGCTGAGCAATATAGTTATGACTTTAACTCGGAGTTCGCCGTCGAGACATATCTGGACTATAAGGGACAAACGTTCGTCGAAAGATTCGACGCCAATAGTTACCTTTATATAAGCAAGGCCGCCGACTATTTCGACCTGCAAAAGGACTATGGCTTGCTAAACGAGGCTTTTGCCAATGTTAAGGCGAGATTCCTCATAATCAGTTTCAGCAGCGACTGGCTTTTTACGCCCGCCCAATCCAAAGCGATGGTTGAAGCCCTTGCCGGCAATAGGAAGGACGTAAGTTACTGCTGCATTGCGTCGCCTTACGGCCACGATGCGTTTCTGTTAGAGCCTGATGTGCTGGGCAGGTTCATTTGCTGCTTTTTGCAGGCTACCTACCGCCCGGCAGGCGAGCAGCAGCCGTTCTCATGTTACGCACGGAGTATGCGCAAGCTCAGCAGGTTCGAGCAGGCGCACAGGACGCGTGCGGATTACGAGCTGATAGAATCTTTCATTGAGCCGAACAGCACGGTGCTCGACGTCGGCTGCGGCGATGGAGAACTGCTGGCGAATCTTGTGCGCGACAAGAATATAAAGGGCGAGGGCATCGAGCTTGACCAGGAGCTTGTGCTGGATTGCGTCTGCCGCCGGCTGCCGATCATTCAGCGGGATATTGAGCAGGGGCTGGCATATTACGGTGACAAGAGCTTCGATTATGTGATCCTGTCACAAACAGTTCAGACGATAGAAAATCCCGAAAAGGTTCTTAAAGAGCTTCTGCGAGTGAGCAAAAAGGTGATTGTGAGCTTTCCTAACTTCGCTCATTGGCGCTGCCGGGCGCAATTGTTGTTCCGCGGCGCAGCTCCGGTAACCAGGCAACTGCCTTTCCGATGGCATGATTCGCCGAACATACATTGTCTGTCAATAAAAGATTTTGATGGATTTTGCAGAAGGCTGGGCGTGAAAGTAGAAAAGAAAATCCCGTTGGCTAAGACCAGCCTCAGTCCGGTACGATTCGCGCCAAACTTATTTGCTGAACAGGTAATATACGTAACTAGCAAAGAGTGAAACTCTGCTTATCGAGGGAAAAGCGATGGTTCAACTTGAACGAATAGGTGTGTCGCTGGATAAGAATCTGCTTTCGATGTTTGACAAGCTCATTTCCAAGCAGGGTTATCAAAGCCGCTCCGAAGCCATCCGCAATTTGATACGTCAGCAGTTGAGCCAGCAACGTTTGGGCGACCCGAAAACTGAAGCCGTTGCCGCTGTGTTTATGGTCTACGACCATCACGCGACAAAACTATCAGATCGCCTGATAGACCTGCAACATTCTGTTCCTGCCAGAGGAGGGTCCTCGCATCTTTTACAAATAATTTCCTCGTTGCATGTTCATCTGGATGAGCACGATTGTCTGGAGGTGGTTGTGCTTAGGGGCCGGGTCAGCCAGATCAACAGGATGGCCGAAAACATCTTAAGCCTAAAGGGCGTCAAGCTCGGACGCGTTAATCTGCTGTCAACAGAACCCGCTTAACAGCCGGCGAAAAAAATTGACAATTGGCAATTGAAAATCGAAAATACCTCCAGGATGTTGTCGGGCGATTAGCTCAGTTGGCTAGAGCGCACGGATCACACCCGTGAGGTCACAGGTCCGAATCCTGTATCGCCCATTTCGCTCCAGACCCAGTCAAATTTGGCTATGGGAGCCTGTTCTATCGTGTCCTACGCTCGTACGCTTGGTACAAGAGATCTATCTCAGCCGTCCTCGCATCATAGGTTTGCTGCAACTCGGCGAGCCGTTGCGGATTCTTATAGATTGTCGCATCACCAAAGCGTTCTCTTATGCCGGCCAAGTCCTGCTCCAGCTTCGTGATTAGCTCTTCAATCTGGATCGCGGAGTATTTGTTAAACCGTTTGAGGTGTTCGGGCGTTTTGGCGTGGGGCTTGCTCTTTGCACCGGCGGACCGGCGCTTTCGGGGAGCGGCAGTACGTGACCTTAGCTTCTGCCGCTGGGCCTCTACGCGCTTGCTAACCAGCGAGGCGTAGTATGTGTACACGGGTTTTACGCCGACGAACTCTATCTTGCCGATGCAGCGCTGTCCCAACGCATCTGTGCCAACCACCAGTAGTCTGTCCACAACACGGTCCAGAAAGTAACGGTCATGGCTGACCACGATCATCGCCCCGGTGTAGTCGTCCATCGCGGCTTCGAGCATCTCCCTGCTGGCGATGTCCAGATGATTGGTGGGTTCGTCCATGACCAACACATCAGGTTCAGCCAGGACTAATTTGCAGAGCATCAGACGATTGCGCTGGCCGCCGCTGAGGTCCCCGCACAGTTTGAACACATCGTCGCCCGTGAAGAGAAATGCGCCAAGCCGATTGCGCAACTGCTCCGATGAAAGCTTGGGATTGGCGCTGAAGGCCTCATCCAAGACGCTCTTGGATGGATCCAGCACATCACCGTGCTGGTCAAGATAGCCTACGCGGAGGTTCTGCCCGAGGCGGATGCTGCCCGCAGTTGGCTTGAGCTGCCGCAGGGCCAGTCGTAAGAGGGTGCTCTTGCCTGTACCGTTGGGGCCGATGATGCCGATACGTTCACCGCTGAGCACATCAAACGTCAGGTCCTCAAACAGAGTCAGATCACCAAAGGATTTACTCAGTCCCTCGCATCGCAGCACGAGGTTACTTCCGCGATTGGTTTGACCGAACGAGAACCCAATGGTTTTCTGTTCAGAGGGCTTGTCCAGGAAATTAGGGTTCTGTTTCAGCAAACGCTTCAAGCGAGTCTTCCGGCCGCGAGCCGTCTTTCGCATGCCCTCCTGGTCCTTGTTACGGGCAATGAAGTCCAGAGTACGATCGACCATCTCGGCACGCTTAACGTATTGCCGCTGTTGCTGCAGCCGCAGGGTTTCTTTAGTCTGTACGTAATTGCTGTAATTGCCGTTCCACACGTGAGCCTGCTTATTTTCAACTTCGATAATCTTGCACACGACTTTATCCAATAAGCATCGGTCGTGACTGACGATGACAGCGGCGCCGTTGTAGCCTGTCAAGAACCTCTCCAGCCACTCAGTTGCCTGCAGGTCCAAATGATTAGTCGGCTCGTCTAGAAGCAGCAGATCGGTCTGGAGCATCAGTATTTGGGCCAGGCTCAGGCGCGACAACTGGCCACCGCTTAGCGATGAAGTCTTCACGTGATACGAGCTAGATTCGAAGCCCAGACCCGCCAGAGTAGTGTAGATGCGGGTTTCATACGCATACCCTCCGGCGATTTCAAAATCGTGACACAGGCGGTCGTACTGCTTCATCTTAGTCTGCAGCTCCGGGCCGGTCAGGCTTTCCATTTCGCCAGAAACGGCATGGATAGCCTGTTGGAGCCTGAGCAGATGCTCTACGCCCGCGTGCATCTCTTGCAAAACCGTACGGTCGCCGCTAAACGCTGGTTCCTGTGGTAAGTAGCCGATACGCAGGCCCTTCTGTCTGAGCACCTGGCCAATGTCCGGATGGATCTTACCAATGATCAGCTTCAGGATTGTGCTCTTGCCGGAGCCATTGGCACCTAACATACCTACCTTTTCGCAGGGATGGAGTTGAAGATTCAATCGATCCAGAACGACCTCGGGGCCGAAGGCTTTGTGAATATCACGCAACGTTACGATGGCCATGAATCACGATTCCTTTGGGTACGGTTTTCACTGCGAGCTTCGAGCAGGGAATTTGGTCCCAGCTATCGTTTGCGGGACCAGCAGTTTATGTTATCCGCCGGGGCTACGGAATTCAAGCGCGGGTGGGAGGGATAGATCTGCTCGCGGCAATTCCCGGTCACGCCCGTGTTTTCTGTCGGAAAGGGAGACGGCGGCGGAATCGGTTGCCTCGCCAATTACGCCATTTTTGCTATTTTCAATCAGGCTTACAGCGACCAGATCGTTCCTTTTAACCGGTTGGGCGGGGCTTTTCAGATAGACTACGAAGTATCTTTCGGCTCGGCCGTGCGGCTGGTCGGTGTCGTTTTCCATGAGCACCGTTGCGGTTTCGCCAATAAATTGCTGACGGAACTCTCTTTGGAGTTGGGCGTCCAATTCACGCAGCGTTTTCGACCGTTCTTTTATAACTTTGGTGTCCAGGGTATCTTGCATCGCTGCGGCTGCGGTGCCTTTCCTCGGCGAAAAGGCGAAGACGTGCATCTTCGCAAAACCCACATCTTTAGCTATTTTAACAGTCTGCTCAAAGTCGGCGTCTGTCTCACCTGGGAAGCCAACGATGATATCAGTACTGATAGCGGGCCTATCGAGCCGGGACTTGATTAACTCAACCTTCTCCAGGAATTCATCAGCCGTGTACTGCCGCCGCATCCTTTTCAGGATTGCATTTGAGCCAGACTGGAGCGATAAGTGCAGATGGGGCATAATGTTACGGTGTTGGCAGAAAACGTCCAGCAAGCGGGGCGTGACGTCAGCCGGCTCAAGTGAGCTTAATCTGATCCTTGCCAAGCCGGGTATTTCCGCCAGCCTGATCAGTAAATTCTCCAGTTTATCATTTTGCCCATTTGGCCAGTTTTTTCGCCTGACGGTGTTTTGGCCGTAAGCGCCTAGAAAAATTCCTGTAACGACAATTTCTTTGTGCGCATCTATAATAAAGGCCTGCGCTTCCCGCAGGATGGCTGCGACGGATTTGCTGCGAACAAATGGGCGAACCTGGGGTATAATACAATAGGTGCAGTATCCATCACAGCCATCTTGAACCTTAAGAAAAGCTCGGGTTTGGCCCTTGAAAGAGCTTAGTGGTTTAAGGGTAGCGGAAAAAGGCAACTCGTTTTTACACTTGACTTTAGAGACGTTTTCTGATTTAATCGTGGAGTCCGAGTGACGCTGCTGGATTTGGGAGTTCGGGGCGATGGTTTCGCGGATGACTATTCGTAGCAGCGTAGCGGCAAGGTCGCTTCGATGCCTGACAAAGTGGATGTTTTCATCCGGGTTATGCAGTTCGCCTATTTTGACGGTGGGTAAGCAGCCGCATACGACAATGGTGCTGTCAGGGCTTAGTTTTTGGGCTTTTCGAATGTATTGTCGGCTCTTTGCGGAAGCGGTGTGGGTCACGCAGCAGGTATTGATGATTACCAGGTCGGGTTTTTCGGACGTCTGGACTTGCTTAAGGCCGAGGCGTTCGAGCAGCTCCCGAATCTGCTGACTTTCGTATTGATTAACTTTACAGCCAAGAGTATCGATAGAAAAAGTTGTCATAATGTGATACAATAGTCTATAGTTTTCGATGCCTCTATACAAGTTAATCGAGCGCAGTCTGGTAAAACGGGAGGTTTGTCATGGCGTTGCCAACGGACGCAGTTTGGGCAATAGATTTGGGCAATAATTCGCTTAAAGCGCTACATTTGGCGGTTGTCGGCGGTGTTGCGCAGGTGATAGGGTTCGACAATATCCAGCACGGCAAAGTTCTTTCCGGAGGCGGCATAAAACCTGCTGAGCGAGATGAGCTGATCGCGTTGAGTCTGCGCCAGTTTCTGCAGCGCAACGAGCTGGGTGAAGACGAAGAGTTGGTCATTTCTGTGCCGAGCCAGAACAGCTTTGCGCGTTTTGTAAATCTGCCGCCCGTTGAGCAGAGGCGGATTCCTGAGATTGTCAGGTTCGAGGCAGTGCAGCAGATTCCCTTTGACATCAACGATGTTCAGTGGGACTGGCAGTTGATGACAGAAGCCGACAGTGCTGAAAAGAAGGTAGGCATTTTTGCAATCAAGAACGAGGTGGTCAACTCTGCGCTAGAGCATTTTAGCAGAGAGGACTTGCAGGTTAGCTATGTCCAAATGGCACCGATGGCGATATACAACTACCTGTTCTATGACCGGCCTGATCTTTTTGGTTCCGATAATAGAGCGGTTGTTATCCTTAATATCGGTGCAGAAAACACCGACCTGGTCGTCTGCACGAAATCAACGGTTTGGCAAAGATGCATTTTGATGGGCGGCAATACTTTTACCAAGGCGATAGCTGACACATTTAAGCTCAACTTTGAGAAGGCTGAAAAATTAAAGCGGACGGCGCCGATGAGCAAGTACGCCCGGCAGATATTTCAAGCTATGAAGCCTGTCTTTACGGACCTGGCTTCTGAGGTTCAGCGGTCGCTAGGGTTTTATACCAGTGCCAATCCAAATGCCAAATTCTCCCAACTTATCGCTGTCGGTGGAGGGACAAAGTTACGAGGCTTGCTGAAGTATTTGCAGCAGACTTTGCAGATGCCGGTGGAAAGGCCGGACGCATTCAAGAGGCTGGCGATGGGCCCGGGGCTTTCAGCAGCAAAATTCCACGAAAACGTCTGCGATTTTGGAGTGGTCTATGGCCTTGCTCTGCAGGTTCTAGGCCTTGGCCGGATTGAAAGCAATCTTCTGCCGCGTAGCATCGTGCGATCAATGGCCTGGGCCGGCAAACGCAGATATTTTATCGCTGCCGCGTGCCTACTGCTTATGATCTCGCTGCTGGCGCTGGCCAGGACTGCTATGGACAAAGTTGGCTATGCAAAAAATGGCGCAGTCCGACAGGAGATTGGCCATATAGTGAACCAGGCTGCGGGTATCAGCGACAAGATCAAAGAGCTGGACAGTAAAAGTGCCAACTATAAAGAAGAAATAGAAAAAGCATGTAAGCCTTTCCAGTATCGTCAGGTCGTTCCAGAGCTTCAGCAGACCCTACTGTCGGTCTTACCTAATGCTAGTACAAATCCGGAGCAGAAGGACCTCTACGAGGCCTTTGGCAAAGGTGATGTAGAGGCGAT
>Ga0315280_10011130_pt1 | contig 11124 bp, 8 predicted proteins | sample YL17G06_40_MG_FD_203697 | JGI IMG/M metagenome (GOLD analysis project Ga0315280, IMG submission 203697) | Sediment microbial communities from Yellowstone Lake, YNP, Wyoming, USA - YL17G06_40 | ecosystem: Environmental > Aquatic > Freshwater > Lake > Sediment | place: USA: Wyoming | collected... | reverse complement strand
GTTGATGACGTTTGTCGTGATCCTGGAAAGGGGTGCTGGAAAGTTTGACAAGAAACACCCACTCATCTAAACTAAGGGGGATTTTTTGGCCCGTTAGCTCAAGTGGTAGAGCAGCGGACTCTTAATCAGATTTAGGGGATTGAGTTAACTCATTGAAAATGCTATAAATTGTTGATTTATATAGAAGTTACCATTGTTTCTGTGTTAGGTTCTGTAAGGCGATTTTAGGCCATTTTGGATGTCTTATAGACACTATTTGGACACCAGATTTGGCCCGATGACCGGCGGACTATTGGTTGCAGTGGTAACGATCTGGGGAATAATCAAACGATGAGAGAATTAATTTTCGCTCTATTGCCAAGGATTTATAAGTTTTATAGAATTAAAGGGAATAATTACATTGTGGTTTTCAAATTGGCGGATAGTCTAACATAAACATTATGCCCCTATATGACATTTTAAAATCCAAAGTATTTGAGTGGAGAAAAAATAACTATCCATCCGATTTTCCAGTTATTGCCGAGATTCTGGAATTCAATCTTGATCCAGAGACAAGGAATTTACGATTTTTAAGAAAAGCCCAATTTGAGGCCCTTGAGACATACTGGTATTTGAGACTTGTCGAAGGAACTCCTCATATTTTTGATCTGTATAAAAAACTTTATAACGATCCTGTGGAGCTTTTCAAAGCTTTAAATATATCTATATCTCAAGAAGATTTAATAAAAATATTGAGTAAAGGAGGAATAGACTCGATATTTGAAAAAATAAAAGAAGAGGATGATTTTGTTAGAGAATACAGACTAGAAGCCCTCAGGGAGACGCTCTCATTGCGTTATCCAAGCTACATTTTAGCGTTGGCTATGGGAGCAGGCAAAACAATCCTGATCGGGACAATCATTGCAACCGAATTTGCAATGGCGCTTGAGTATCCTGAAAATTCAAATTTTGTTAAAAATGCGTTAGTGTTTGCTCCCGGCAAAACCATACTGGGGGCCTTAAAAGAACTTTCTGACATCCCTTTTGAAAAGATTCTTCCTTCCAGATTATATAAAGAGTTCATTACGTCGGTGAAATTCACCTATACTCGAGACGGCGAAAAGGATATTCCGATAATCAAAGGCAGTAATTTTAATATAATTGTCACCAACACTGAAAAAATAAGGATTCAGAAACAGACAATCACCAGATCACTGATCAAGGATATATTTGTTAATGCCTCGCAAGAAGATATCATTAAGCAAGAAGTAGCCAACAGACGGCTGCAAACAATCGCCTTGCTTCCGAATCTGGCCATATTCTCCGATGAGGCGCATCATACTTACGGACAGGCACTCGGTGAAGAATTAAAAAAAGTCAGACAGACCGTTGATTATCTTGGAGAACAAACAAATCTATTGACTGTGATAAATACCACAGGGACTCCTTATTATGGGAAGCAAATCCTCAAGGATGTAATTTACTGGTATGGTTTGTCCCAGGGGATTAAAGACGGGATTCTAAAAGAAGTTCGTGGGAATATTGTCGCTTATCCGAAAGTGGAAGATGAGCAATTTATCACAGATGTAATAAAGGATTTCTTTAAGAATTACAAAGATATTAAAATCTATGATGGGAGTCCTGCAAAACTCGCTCTATATTTCCCTAAGATAGACGACTTGCAAAATGCTAAACCGATTGTTGAAAAAATATTAATGGAAATTGGAGAGAACCCGTCTATTGTTTTAGAAGTTCACAACGAATCAAAGGATGAAATAAAAGACCTTTTTGATAACAGAATAAACGATCCGTACCTGCCCTATAGAGTTTTTCTTCTTGTCAATAAAGGAACTGAAGGCTGGAATTGTCTCTCTTTGTATGCAACCGCTTTAGCAAGGGAACTTAAAGCGAGCAATAATTTTTGTCTTCAAGCTGCCTCTCGTTGCTTGAGACAAACAGCAGGGAATATTCATAAGGCAAAAATATATTTATCTCAGCAGAACGTAAAAATACTAGATTCCCAATTAAAAGAAACCTACGGTGAAACGCTTCAGGAGTTGAATTTAGCATCACCGAATCTTAGGAAGGAAAGGTTAATCTTAAGAAAGACAGAGATTCCTCCAATTTTGCTCAAAAAGAAGGTACTGAAAGTTGTTCCCCTCACGATCAAAGTGGATTTTAACCAGGTAAAGATTCGAAAACCTGAAATTCAAGCTAAAGAATCAAGAAAAACTATTTATGACTTGAAAGATATTCCTGACAGAAAAGGCGTGCTAATCACTAAGACAGAAGAAATATTTACAATAGAGGAAGACTTTGTGGATGCCTATTCGTTTGCCGTTGAACTTTCATCTTTTTTCAAACTTCCTCTTATGGAGGTTTATGAAAGAATAAAGAGCCTCTACCCGGGAGGGGAAATACCTGATAGTCATGCTTTCGAAATAAAAAAGCAGTTGGAAGAAAAGCTCAAAAACTATGATGTGAAAGAAGAAGAAATTGAAGTCGCCCTTGCCTTGGTTAAACCCATGAGCTTCAACAAGCAAGAGACAGACGGAAAGACGATTTATACGACTGAAATCATATATCACAAGGACAAAGAAGGTCTTCTCTTAAAATATGAACGATTCAAAGAGCAAAATAGAGGGTGGTATCAACTGGAATTGGGCTTTCATTACAGCCCCTATAACTTTGATTCAAACCCAGAAAAAGACTTCTTTATAAATCTCTTGGGTATGTTGAACGAAGACCCGGCAGATGTCGAAGATATTTATTTTACAGGAGCGATAAGCGACCCAGACAAAACAGATTTTATCTTTGAATACAAAAGCAAAGACGGCAGATGGCATAATTATACACCAGATTTTTTGATAAAAAAGAAGAATGGCAAGATGCTCATTATTGAGATAAAAGCAGAACTTTACAGAGATGAGGCGAAAGAAAAAGCAATAAGAGAAATCGAGGGATTAAATCCTGAAAGGTTGAAATATGAGATTTTGCTAACGGATAAAGAAGAAATAGGATTTGAAAATATTAATAAAGTCAAAGAAATGATTTATGAATATGGAAACAAAAATGCCAGATATTGATATTTCAAAGGAATTAGAATCCATAAACTCGCGTGAAAAGATGATCCGGTACTTTGACGGATATTCGGCAGAACGCATGGAAGAGCTAGATGAAAGGAAAATTAAGCGCCCATTAGTGAAAAGCTACATGCTTGAACATGTGGGCGATACTGACAGGCAAAAAGGAATCACAGAGCTTTTATCTTCTATAGGAAAAGAAACACAGAAAATCGATGAAAACATGTATCGTGTATTAGAAAACAAAGAATACATGGGTTTCCTTGAGGTCTTGACGCCAAGATACTTTGTATTTTACACGCTTCACCATAGCGAAAAGGCCGATAGATGGGTCAGAAATATGGTGCTAAGCTCACCCGATTTGGATCATGTATGGCTAAGTGGCCTGACTTTTGATGTATTGTGGCGGAGAGTAGCACAACTAAGCAAACCCCATAGGTATGTAAGCTTAATGTTTATTCATGAAAGCATATATCAAATTGATTCAGAAATTCAGGGGAATGAAGACGACGAAGACAAAGAAATATCTTTATCCCTTGAAGAGGGAGATTTAATAGAAGTAGTGGAAAGAAGGGCATCTAAGTTCAAGTTAGTAGATAAGGTTTCCATCGTTTCAGACAAGCTAAGCAAACTCCAAAACTTATATTCACCTCTTTATGCTATAAGTCAACTTAGATTCCCCTCACCCGTTGGAAGAGGGGGGCATGATTTTTATGATAATGGCAAGGTAACAAATAGAAGCGGGAATTTCAGAGATCATAGGTCTCATATTTTATACGTGCAACGAATATACGATGAATTAATGAAAATGACTGAAGAAAGAGCTTGGTATTCGATATATAAAGAAAAAGTAACAATACCAGGTCAATTCCAAAAATTAATTGGTTCTCCCGTGACGATAAAATTTGACGAAAAGCTAAGCGAGGCAACATTTAATTATTGGGTTAAATCGACTTTTGGACGATTAAATAATCGCTTTAGACTATGGGGGAACCCCATAATATTGGGACCAACTAAGATTCAAGTTTATGGGGTAGATAAGCACTTGTGGAAGCCAATCTTTCTGGAATTGACAGACGAACACTTAATCGCAATTGTGCCAAAGGGTACGTGCGGGAATACAATCCACCGGCTTATTTGCAATATTCAGCGATATATTGACCCTGCTGCAAAAGCATATATCGGAAGCGAAGAGTATCAAGCCATAGTTGATAAATCTTCAAGAGGAATAAAATATAACATCGAACATTAACCAATTGTGCAAAGATCCATTATTCCAGATTAATCTTGCGATATGGATGGCCCAGCCGCAATCTATTCTGCATTTTTACATTTATCCGTTATTTTATGAATCAGGCTTACGCATCTATTCTATAGGCCCTTTTCTTGCTTTACCCCCAGACATAAGGCTTGCTGTGGCTGAAAAAATAAATTGTCAGGATGCAGTAAGGCCAGATTTAATACTCGAGTCGCAAAGGAATAGGAGACTTTGCATTTTAGAGTGCAAAGCTTCTTCGTTTGGGCCAGAGTCTTCAACTGCAAGCCAAGCGCGTTCTTTTTTGTTAATTGCGAGTCAAATTCTTTCTGAAATATTGGGACTGGGAACAAGAGGAGAAAGTGAGGGAATGGTCTGTTATTTCATTGGCCCTGACAATGCTGAACTAATGGAGGGAACCCTTGATGCCCTTGAAAAAGAGATAAAAGAGAAAGTAAATTGTGAATCGGGAAATTACGGCTGTTTCAAAATTAGACCATTCGAATCATCAATAATATTGGAATACCCAGAGAAAATAAAAAAATTTATGAATATAATAAAAGATTCGCCTATACAGATAACAGAAATTAAAAAAGACACTGACCCGCGACCTTTATACTTTATTCCTTACGATCCAAATATTCAGCAGAGAAAGGAAGAGCAGGAATATTGCAGAAGAGTGCTTTTTGAAAGGATATTAAGTTATGTCTTAAGCAGCATCGGCGGCTCGACTATTTCCAGGTCAATAACTTTTTTGACCGATGATCTATTGAATGCTGCAACCTTTGGAATTTTTGACATCTGGGAAGATAACGAGGCAAAGAAACATATAAGGAGATTAGTTAAGGATTTTATCGCAAATATAAGAGCCAGTATAAATGAACCGCTAAGAGAGTGTATATCCTACGAATCTCAAAAAGGATGGATAATTAATTTGAAAGACAAGGAAACACAAGACGAGTTACTTAAACAGCTTCAGAAGTTCAAGCCAGAAGAATTAGACTTATCCAAAATGATAGAACCAACTTTATTTGAAAATACAGAGATATGATTTATGAACGAAGAAAATAAAATCAAAATTACTCCCGCCAAGGGCCGCCCGATGCTTAACTGGGTAGGCAAAAAGCCTCTAGATTATATAAAAGGCTTCCCTGCTCAGCTTATGGAGGTTTTTGACCCGTTAAAAATAGGTAAGAAGTTTGAAAAACCGACCTATGATGAACTTAAAGATAACTGGCAGAATCTTTTATTCCACGGAGATAATAAAGACGTCCTGGCAACGCTTCTTGAACTAGGGTTTAGAGGCAAAATTGATTTAATTTATATAGACCCACCTTATAAGAGCGGGGCCGATTACGTACGAAAAGTTGAACTAAGAGGATTAAAGAATAAAGATCAGTTTAATGAAGATTCTGCATCAGTACTGCAGCAAACTATGTATTTCGATATTTGGAACAACGACACCTACCTCCAATTTATGTATGAAAGGCTGATGCTTCTAAAAGAATTGTTATCTGAAAAAGGCTCTATATATGTACACTTAGATTGGAATATTGCGCATTATGTTAAGTTATTAATGGACGAAATTTTCGGCCAGGAGAATTTTATTAGAGAAATTATATGGAGACCAGGTTGGGTCTCTGGTTACAAATCTGTTGCAGAGAATTGGGTTCGGAATCATGAGACAATATTGTACTACGGGAAGAATAAGAATACCGTGATATTTAATAAGATGTATACGCCCTACCCTCCTGATTATGAAAGATGGGGCGGTAGACCTAAAGGCAAGGGTCTTGCTATCGAAGATGTTTGGGGTGTTTTCCCGCAGGAAGGTGTTACATCTCTTCAAGTCGTTAGCTTTTCAAGTGAATATACAGGTTTTCTTACACAAAAACCCGAAGGACTTTTAGAAAGGATAGTTAGAGCTTCATCCGCAGATCCAAATCAAGCTATAGAAAAAGGAGAAAACATTCCAATTGTCCTAGATTGTTTTTGCGGTTCTGGAACCACAGTACGAGTTGCCCAGAAACTTGGCAGACGATGGATTGGGTGTGATATAAACAAAGGCGCAATTCATATAACAAGTAGAGAACTGCAAAAGGTAATTAGTAACCAGATAAAGAAAAAAGAGACAAAATATCAGGCATTTGCTATTTATAAAGTCAATAATTATGACCTTAAACTTTTGCAGACAGAAGCAATAGAACTTGCGGTCGAACATATTGGAATTAAGAGAACAAGAACTGATAGATTCTTTGATGGCACCTTGGGAAAGAATCTGGTAAAGATTATTGACTTTAATCACCCGTTGACTCTTCTTGATTTACAGCTTCTTCAGGATGAATTAAAGAAAAGGCCTGACGAAGATAGGGACATAACTATCGTGTGCCTGGGTAAAGAATTGTCAATCGACCCCTGGGTTGATGAATGGAACAAGAAACACCCTATTAATAAGATAAGATTAATTGAACTAAAAACAGATAAAAAATACGGTAGTTTCTTAATCCATAAGCCCGCGGAAGCAAAAGTAAAGATTAAAAGAAAAGACGGTAAGGCAATAATAGAAATAAAGGACTTTATCTCACCGACGATTGTCGAACGGCTTAATATAGACAATAAACTCTTTAAAGTAAAAATTCCTGATTTCAGGTCTATGATAGATTGTGTTTTGATTGATACAAACTATGATGGGAAAACATTTCATATAGTCTATTCTGATGTGCCTGAAAAGAAGCAGGATTTGGTAAATGGCAAATATGAAATAGAATTTCCAAAAAAGAAAGCTAAAATTGCAGTAAAAATCATTGATATGCTTGGTGAAGAAGTGCTAGTTGTAGAGGGGATATAATTTTATAACTGTTGAACAAGGTGCCCTGGGAGATAGAGGAGGTGATTTTTGGAGTGAGAGGAAGTCAGGGAGCGCAGAAGCGTGAGAAGATCATAGCTAAGAGATAGCAAATGTAATATATAATGAAAATCATAGATAATCTTACTCAATCCCGGAAAATATTTTTTCGATACGTTGATTTATGCAATAGTAAATATAGTCATGGCGACGATTTATCATTTTACAGAGAGCTAATTGCTCAACACCGTAAAATTGGAGACATGAACACACTGATAGCTTCAGAGGCTTTTCTCCAAAAATTATATACAACTTTAGAAAAATGGGACATGAATAAGCGAGGTGCTCGGCTCACGGATTTTCCAACAATGCGTAAATCGATATTGTCTCATGGAGAAGACTTGAACAAATTGTATAGATATCGATTACAGATGCTTTCCGATAAAGAAATTCAAGAGGTACAACATCATTTGAAAGTTCTGTTTTGCGGTTTGAAGGTAATGGCAACTAAGCGCAGCATAGTGGGAGTTAGCAAATTGTTACATTTTTTGCTGCCTGATTTGGTCTTGCCTATTGACAGCTCGAACACGATGCTTGCTTTTTATGGATATAATCGATATGAAGTTGGCGAAGAAAAAGAGTTTAAAACTTTTGATAACATATTTGGGATATCATATAAAATTGCGAAGCGATTGAACCTAACCGAATCTGATGTAGATGGTTACGACTGGAATTGCTCAGTGCCAAAGCTTATTGATAATGCAATTATAGGATTTTTCATTGAGGTAAAAGGCTTAATAAAGAAAGATTTTGCAAGGCATTGAGGCGGGTGAAGGCCGGCAGTAGAGCTCTGCCATTTTTTGATTAACATCGGATGGATTCCCTGAAGCAGTGGAATCCGCAAAGGGTTCTTTAGAATAAATTAATTTCTTAGTAGGGAGGGAGAAATGATTAAAGAATCAAAGTGTATATTGTGTGAGAAAGAGGCAAGAATTTCAGGCGTCTCAGGAAAAGACGCGGCTTTTATTGAATGCGAAAAGTGTGGCAACTATGTTTTAGCTTCGCCAGAATTATTTGAAAAGGCATACATACATATGCCAAGAGAAAAGAGGGCAATGCTCTCGGCCTATACAAGAGAGCTATATGAGCTTGAGGAGGAACCACCCGAACTAGAAGACCCAGATACATTGGAGGAGATAATTGCTGGCTACGAAAACAAGACTTTTGATGAAAAACTTGAGAACCTAATTTGGTATCTAAGGAAGAAATCCAAAGAATTTAGTGATAGCGTTTCATGGGATGCAGAGAAAGATTATCCGATTACATATTCTTTAAGCCCTCAAGGATTCACAAAAATACGGGACCTTTCAATTGAGAAAGGCTTTGTAGAATGGCCGGCAAGGGGCACAGGTTTAAAATTGACTGAAGAAGGGTGGAGACTAAGCACTGAGATTATAAAGAAAAAAGTCAAAACTAAAAAGTAAGAGTCCAAGGGTGAACAGGAGTGGATATTCTTTTTAGATGGTGAAAAAGTATGTTTTATTATTATGCGTGTTTATTAAACTACTGGGAGTGTTTAGGCCTCAGCTGTCAGGTTAAAATTTGATATGGTATCAATAAGACAAAAAAGGAGACGCTTTTGCATCTCCTTTGTCCTCTCTGCCTAATATATATGAATAAAGTACTTTAAACCCTAAGCGGGCTCATCCAGCCTCTTGAACTCCTCGGGCGGAAGGGTGATGAGCCTTCCTCCGATTTTCTCAAGCTCGACGCTTTTCTCCCAGGCCTCTTCCTTTTGGGCGGCCAGGGTTAGCGCGTTGGCGACGCCGAGCTTGTCGTATTCCGGCTCCGCGCCGAAGGCCATGAGGATGTTGTCCCTCTGGGCCTCGCTCAGGCGGTAGTGCTCGACGACGTTTGAAATCAATTTCCGGGGATTTTTAACCTTGATCTCCGAGCTTTCCCGGAGCGTCTGGATGATATCCCCGAATCTGCCGAAAAGCTCTCGGATTGACCGGCGGAGCGATAAGTAGATAACCTCATCGAACGCCTCATCTCCGTTTCCGACATGAATCTCCCGGGTGACCATCTCTTCGATGATCAGGCCGTTCGAGCATTTGACGCGAAAGAGCCTGGGCTCGACGCGGAGCGCCTTGTGGCCGGTCTCGGAATTCGTGAGAAATATCCCGCCGATCATGAGGTCGTCCTTGTGCCTGACGAAATCTCTGAGCTTCTGGCTTTTGACTTTGACATTCATCTCGGTCTCGGAAAGGAAGCAGTCTTCGACCTCGGCTTCATGGGCCTGAAGCTCGTTCAGGGCGCACATGAGGACGTCCAGGTGGTCGATGACCCGGTAGCGGTCGCTAAGGAACGCCCGGACACAGTCTTCCATTCCCCGGATAAAATAATCTTTTGTGTTTTTTTCAAGCCAGGCGTTGACGTTCCGCACTAAGAGTTCCGGCGCTTCCGCCTGCATCTTGCGATAGTACTTGAGGGGAATTTCGAGTTTCTCGGCGATCTGGCCGTGGCAGGATTCTTGGATTCTGAGACATCCTTCGGATTCGAACTGAAACCGGGGCTCGTTTCCGGCCAAGACCATTCTGATCTGGGAAGAATGCAGTTTCTCATCCCATTTCAAAGGCCTTTGCCTTTCCAATTCATTAACGAGATTTTCCAGTCTCATGGAGACACCTCCGTTATTTAATTTTTAAAGAGCTTAAAAAAGTTGGGCAGAGAGGAACTATTTTCAGTGTAAACGGCTAAGAGTATAAAAAAAGACGGGAGATTTTGCTGTCCGAGGCAAATTTGTCCTGCTTCAGCACCCTATCATAATTAGCCACATTGTTCAGTCCGACGAGTATTAAATAGCCTTCATATTTTAAAATCGCGGGTGAAATATTGACTACGATGGACAATACTATTATCATAAAAAAACAGGCAAATTAGATAGTCGATGATTTTCGCTATGAATAAAACTATTATTAAAGAAGATTCACATGCAAAATATCAGGAGAAATATTTTGGATATAGCCCCAAAATTGGGGAATATCCAAACCTGCTCACTTATGAATGAGCAAGGCCATGTTAAAAATGAACCCATATAAAGGCAAAGACTTAAGAAAATTTATTGAATCTATTCCTAAGGAAGAAGTAGAAAGACAAACACGTCTTCAAGAAGAAGACAATAAACGCGTTTATAAAGATTTTATTCAAAAATTAAACGACAACAGGTGTTTTTTATGCGGCTCTCAAATGGACAAATTTGATGAAATGAGGCCTTGTTTTCATTGGTTCACTTACCCAAATGGGATTAAGAAAAGACACTTCAAAAACTACCTTAAAAATCCTGTGAGTTTTTTTCGCCTTGATAGTTACTTCAGATGGTTAGCCAATACTGAAAAGCCAATTGGAAATATAAATGATCTCAAAGATGAGACTTCAAGAACTTCATATTTGGAGACAACAATAAAATACAAAAATATCGAATGGGCATTTTCAATTGGCTTTACGGACAAGGAAGGACACAAGAATAGCTACAAGGGAGATATGGCGCATTATCACATACAAATGAAAGTTGATAACAGGATTTTTCTGAAATTCAACGACTTTCACATTCCATTTACAGATGAGGATTTATTTACAATTGAATTACTTGAGCAAGCGGGCGACAAAGTTGGGCTGGGCCACTCTTTTGGACATGGGATTGGAATAATTGAAGACAAGGAAAACTTACGAATAATTGACAATGCTATGACAATAGCAGACGACGAAGAAACAGCTCCTTTCAATAGGCAAACATTAATAGAAGCTCCCGAAGGGCAAACTATCTCAGGAGAATTAATGTTAACGCATTAAAATATGTTACACAAGCGGCGGATTTTCTTTGGGGACCATGAATGGATATTCTTAAGAATGGCCAACCAGATGAATTCTAGATTTTCAAACCAACGATTCGTCGTCGTTTC
>Ga0315280_10011129_pt1 | contig 11124 bp, 6 predicted proteins | sample YL17G06_40_MG_FD_203697 | JGI IMG/M metagenome (GOLD analysis project Ga0315280, IMG submission 203697) | Sediment microbial communities from Yellowstone Lake, YNP, Wyoming, USA - YL17G06_40 | ecosystem: Environmental > Aquatic > Freshwater > Lake > Sediment | place: USA: Wyoming | collected... | reverse complement strand
GAAAGCGATGCGTCACATGACTGCCGCGACAATTCGGCGGCTTGTCCCTCGAGCCACCTTCGTGGCAGCTCTGGGGTACGGCGTCGCCGTCTGGGCAGCGCCGACCGCCCCGGTCGCCGCGCCGGCGGCTGGAGCGGCGCCGGTCATCGTGTCGGCGTCGGTTGACGCCATCATCCACCCGGTGTCGGCCGAGTACATGGTCGAGACCATGGACCGCGCCGATGGGGAAGGCGCCCGGCTGGTCGTCTTCACGCTCGAGACGCCCGGCGGCCTGGTCGATTCCACCCGCACCATCATCTCGCGCATGATTCGCGCCCGGACGCCGGTGGCCGTGTTCGTCGGCCCGGCAGGCGCGCGGGCCGCCTCGGCCGGCTTCCTCATCACCATCGCGGCCGACATCGCCGTGATGGCGCCCGGCACCCACATCGGCGCCGCCCATCCCGTCTCCGGTGAAGGCGAGAAGCTGGACGAGACGATGGCCAAGAAGGTCGCCTCCGATGTGGCGGCGTACGCGCGAACGCTCGCGAGTACGCGGGGACGGAACGTCACCCTGGCCGAGGAGGCCGTCAAGGAGAGCCGCGCGTTCACGGAGGAGGAGGCGCTCAAGGCCGATCCGCCGCTCATCGATCTGATTGCCACCGACGTCCCTGACCTGCTGCGAAAGGTGGACGGCCGGACCGTTCGCCGGTTCGATGGCAGCACGCTGGTCCTGCACACGGCCGGCGCCAGGGTCGTGCCGGTCGAGATGAACTGGCGGCAGCGCGTGCTCAGCGCGCTCGCGCACCCGAACATTGCCTACCTGCTCCTCAGCCTCGGCATGCTCGGCCTCACCATCGAGCTGTGGAACCCCGGCGCCGTCCTGCCGGGTGTGGCGGGCGGCATCTGCCTGCTGCTGGCGTTCTTCACCTTCCAGGTGCTGCCGGTGAACTACGCGGGGCTGCTGCTGATCCTGTTCGGCGTGATGCTCTTCGTGCTCGAGATCAAGGTTGCCAGCTACGGGCTGCTCAGCATCGGCGGCATCGTGAGCCTGCTGCTCGGCTCGATGATCCTGATGGACTCCTCCGCGCCCGAGATGCAGGTGAGCCTGCGCGTGATCGTCCCGGTGGTCGTCGGCATCGCGGCGATCCTGACGTTCCTCGTCCGCCTGGCGATCGGCTCGCAGCGCCGGCGGTCGGTGACCGGGACCTCGGGCATGATCGGCGAGCTCGGCGTGGCGCTGACGGCGATTTCTCCGGATCAGGCGGGCCGCGTCGAGACGCACGGCGAGATCTGGAAGGCGGTCGCCGGCGAGCCGATCGCCGAAGGGGAGAAGGTGCGCGTGGAGGCCGTCGACGGGCTGACGTTGACCGTGCGCCGCGAGACCGCCGCGGTCAAAGACGATCCCGGGCCGCGGAGCTGACCTTCTCGGCTCTCGGGTCCTGGGTCTCGGGTCTCTCAACAACGGGCCGTCACACTTCGTGACGTGATTGGAGCGAGCGCATGCCTGTCCTGATCGTCCTCTTCATCGTCGTCATCTACCTGCTTGGCTCCATCAAGATCCTGGCCGAGTACGAGCGGGGCGTGATCTTCCGGCTGGGCAAGCTGCTGCCGCAGCCGAAGGGCCCCGGGATCATCTTGGTCTTCGCGCCGATCGACCGGATGGTGCGGGTCAGCCTGCGGACGATCGTCATGGAGGTCCCGCCGCAGGACGTCATCACGCGCGACAACGTCTCGGTGAAGGTCAGCGCCGTGGTGTACTTCCGCGTCATGGACCCCCGCCGGGCGATCGTCGAGGTCGAGAACTACCACTACGCCACCTCGCAGCTCTCGCAGACGACGCTCCGGAGCGTGCTGGGGCAGGTGGAGCTGGACGATCTGCTGTCGGCGCGGGACCGCCTCAACCAGCAGCTGCAGCACATCCTCGACACGCACACCGACCCGTGGGGGGTCAAGGTGTCGGCTGTTGAAGTGAAGCACGTCGATCTGCCGCCCGACATGCAGCGCTCGATTGCCCGTCAGGCGGAGGCGGAGCGCGAGAAACGTGCTAAGATCATTCACGCGGAAGGCGAGTTGCAGGCGTCGGAGAAGCTGGCCGCCGCTGCCCACGTGATCGCGACCGAACGGTCGGCGATCACGCTGCGGTACCTGCAGACGCTCACCGAGATCGCCAACGAAAAGAACTCGACTATCATCTTCCCGCTGCCTATCGACTTGATGGACCTGCTCGTGCACGGGCGGGCTGAGGGCAGCGGCCGGGGCGAGCCGGGCGCGTCCGGAGTGGTCGCGCCAGCCGGGTAGGAGGAGGCCCCGCGGCAGATGACAGAAGACGGATTCCGCGAGATCCAGTTGAGCGGCAAGCAACTGGTCTTCCTCTTCATGGCGACGACCGTCGTCGCGGTGGTCATCTTCCTCTGCGGAGTGATGGTCGGTCGCGGCGTACGGGTGGAGAAGGCGGCCGCCGGGACCGACGCGGGGTCGGCGGCGGCCCCGGCCGCCGAGCCGGCGACGGCCCTGCCCGCGCCGTCCGCGACCGTGCCGCCCGCTGCAGCCACGACGCCGCCCGTTCCCGCCAGCGAGGACCTGAGCTACTACAGCCGCCTCGAGGGAGGAACACCGCCGGCTGAGAGCCTGAAGACACCGTCCGACAAGCCGGGCGCGCCGCCGTCGGGGGCCGCGACCGCGTCGGGCGGCGCCGCGGGGTCCAAGCAGCAGGGTGCGAGCGCCGCCGATCGTCCGGCGCCCCCTGCCGCCAGGGAGACGGCTGCGGCGGGCGGGAATGAGGCGGCGGGTGACGGCTTCGCCGTGCAGATTGCGGCGCTCGCCGACCGCAAGGAAGCCGAAGCGATCGCCAGCCGGCTGTCGGGCAAGGGGTACGCGGCCTACATCGTCGATCCGGCGCCGGGCAGCGCGGCCGTCTACCGGGTCCGGGTCGGCAAGTTCAAGAACCGGCGCGACGCCGAAGACGTCAAGCGCCGCCTCGAGAAAGAAGAGCAGTTCAAGCCCTGGATTATTCGCTAGCGTTCCTCTCCGGCGTCCTGCTCGCACTCAGCTTTCCCCGATTCGGCCACTCCGGCTTCGCGTGGGTCGCGCTGGTGCCCCTGCTCGTCGCGCTCGTCGAGAAGCGCGCAGCCTGGTGGCCTGACCGCGTCGCCAGGCCGAGCCGGTCGTTTCTCGTCGGGCTGACCGCCGGGGCCGTCTACTTCATCGGCACGCTCTACTGGACCGCGCGCGTCATGCGGGTCTACGGCGACCTCAGCGCGCCCGTCGCCGTGCTCGTGACCGCGCTCTTCGTTGCCTACCTCGCGCTCTATCCCGCCCTGTTCGCCGTCGTGCTCGAGCGGCTGGTTCGCTCTCTGGGGCGCGACGCGCTGCTCCTCGCGCCCGCCGTCTGGGTAGCCACCGAGCTCGGACGCGCTCACCTGCTCACGGGCTTTCCCTGGGCGCTGCTGGGATACAGCCAGGCGACCGTGCTGCCCGTGGCCCAGTTGGCGAGCCTCTTCGGCGTCTACGGCCTTTCCGGCCTAGTGGCGCTGGTCAACGCGGCGATCGCGTACGCGATCGTCGCGCGCGGGCGCCGTCGCGCGGTCCCGATCGCCGTTGCGTTGGCCCTCACCGGCGTGACCGCCGCGTGGGGAAGCGCGCGGATGCGCGAGAACAGCCTGACGCGGGTCGGCGTGCCGGTCCGTATTGGCCTCGTGCAGGGCGACATCGCGCAGGACCAGAAGTGGGACGAGGCACGCGCCGCCAGCGTGTTCCAGCGATACCTCGAGCTGGACCGCGACGCGGCCCGCCAGGGGGCGGCGTTCATCATCTGGCCGGAGTCGTCCACGCCGTTCTACTTCGAGCAGGATCCGGTCGGCGCCGACGCCATCCGGCGCCTGGTCGTCCAGACGAAGACGTACTTGCTTTTCGGCAGCGACCAGATCGAATGGGGCCAGCCCAACCGCTACTACAATTCGGCGTTTCTCCTCGCCCCCGACGGGCGGGTGGCGGCGGTGTACCGGAAGATGCACCTGGTGCCGTTCGGCGAATACGTGCCGCTCAAACGGCTGCTGTTCTTCGTGGGCCCGCTGGTCGAGGCGGTATCGGACTTCTCGCCCGGGGAGCAGGCGGTGCTCCTGCCGGTCGGCCGGCATCCCGTAAGCACCGCGATCTGCTACGAGGTGGTGTATCCGGACGAGATCCGGACCTTCGTCCTCGGGGGCAGCCAGTTGCTGACGACCATCACGAACGATGCCTGGTTCGGGACCTCGTCGGCGCCGTCCCAGCATTTCGAGCAGGCCTCGATGCGGGCGATCGAGGAGGGACGCTACCTGGCGCGGGCGGCCAACACGGGGGTGAGCGGCATCGTGGACCCGTATGGTCGCGTGCTGGCGCGATCCGGGCTGTTCACCTCGGCGGTGCTGGTCGGCGAGGTGCGATTCCTGACGGGTTTCACCGTCTACGCCCGCATCGGCGACCTAGTTGCCAATCTCTGCGCCTTCCTCACGGCTCTGACCCTGCTTGCCGTGATCTGGATGGAGCGGAAGAGGGTAACATCGGAACGGAAGGTGTCAGGTACCGGGTCCTAGATAAGAGGGCGCGATTCGGGATCCGCCGACAGGTGGCCGGTTGAACTGGAGCGGAGCGGGCTCGCGGATGGCGCCGGCTGGGCGCCCGCGGGCGCGGAGGCCCGAAGCTTGGCACCCGACTCTGACGGAGGCATCGATGGCCCTTGTCGTTGACGAACTCCTTCGCCGCTATCAGGACTTGGCCCGGCGCTCGACCGAGCTCCGAGGGTATCTTTGAGGCCGCTCACCCGGCCGAGGAGCTGGCGCGGCTCGAGGCGCGGGCGGCCGACCCCGATTTCTGGAAAGACCAGGCAGAGGCGCAGACGGTGCTGCAGCGGCGGCGCCGGCTCGAGGACGAGCGCACCCTGATCGACTCGCTGCGGAAACGTGAGGACGACCTGGCGGTGCTGGCCGAGTGGGCCGTCCAGGGCGAGGACGTGACCGAGGAGCTTGCGCAGGCGCTCGACGGGCTGACCGCTGAAGTCGAGGCGGCCGAGACGGAGAAGATGCTCGGTGGGGAGCACGATCGCAAGAACGCGATCGTGACGATTCACCCGGGCGCCGGCGGCACCGAGTCGCAGGACTGGGCCGAGATGCTGCTCCGCATGTACCTGCGCTGGGCCGAGCGGCGCGGGTTCAAGCGGGAAGTGATCGACTACCAGCCGGGCGACGAGGCGGGGCTGAAGAGCGCGACGCTCACGCTGGCGGGCGACTACGCGTACGGCCTGATGTCGGCCGAAGCGGGCGTGCACCGCCTCGTGCGCATCTCGCCGTTCGACCAGGCGGCCCGGCGGCACACCTCGTTCGCCTCGGTGTTCGTCTGGCCGGAGCTGCCGGACGACACCGAGGTCGACATCGACGAGAAGGACCTGCGGATCGACACCTACCGGTCGAGCGGCCACGGCGGCCAGCACATCAACGTGACCGATTCGGCGGTCCGCATCACGCATCTGCCCACGGGCATCGTCGTCACCTGCCAGAACGAGCGCTCGCAGGGGCGCAACCGCGAGTCGGCGATGAAGGTCCTGCGCGCACGGCTCTACGACCTGAAGATGAAGGAGCAGCAGGACAAGATGGAGAAGCTGGGGGGCGAGAAGAAGGACATCGCCTTCGGCAGCCAGATCCGCAGCTACGTGCTGCACCCGTACCGCTTGATCAAGGACCACCGGACCAAGATCGAGGTCGGCGACGTCGATCGCGTGCTCGACGGCGACCTCGACGTGTTCATCAAGGCCTACCTGAAGCAGAAAGCGGCGGGGACGCTTGGACAGGCAGCGGACACGGGCAGTAACGAGTAGCGGCGGCGGCCGCAGGGGCCAACGCGCTGGCGACCAAGCTGCAGTAGTCTCGCGCAGAGGCCGCGGAGAGCACAGAGGACAACCTCATCGGCGCCTTGTGAAGTCTTCGGTGGACTCGCGCAGAGGCGGCGAGGGATCCTTTGCCTTGCTGTTCTCTGCGTCCTCTGCGCTGAATTGCAGGCTTACTGTCGTGCGGCTGGCTGCGTGCCCGAGATGAAGGCTTCGTTGATGGCGCCGGGCACCTCGGCAGGCACCGGCGTGCCAGTCGCCTTGTCCACGCTCACGAAGACGATGTTGCCGGGCGGCTCGAAGGCAGGCGGGTTCTTCCGGTCGCCGTGCTTGTCGATGTAGGCCTTCATGAAGTCGATCCAGATCGGCAGCGCCGCCTGCGCGCCGGTCTCGGCCGGTCCCAGCTCCTTCTTGTCGTCAAAGCCCACCCAGACGCCGACCGTGATGTTCGGGTCGAACCCGGTGAACCAGGCGTCGGTGAAATCGTTGGTGGTGCCGGTCTTGCCCGCGAGCGGCCAGTCGAGAGAGGCCGCTCTGGCCGCCGTTCCACGCAGGATCACGCCGCGCATCAGGTTCGTCATGACATAGGCGGTGTCGGCGCGAATCGCGTCGCGAGGCTGCGGCTTGTTCTCCTCGAGCAGGTTCCCGTCGCGGTCCACGATTCGCAGGATCTGGTAGGGGTGCATGAGCACGCCCTGGTTCGGGAAGACCGAGTAGGCCGCGGTCGCCTCCACGAGGCTGGCTTCGGCGGCGCCGAGCGCGAGCGACAAGTACGGCTGCATCGGACCCTGGAAGCCGAACCGCCGCGCATAGTCGATGACCGTCTTCGGCCCGATGGCATCCATCGTCCGGACCGCCGGGATGTTGCGCGACTCCTCGATGGCGTGCCGCAGTGTGATCGGTCCTTCGAACTTGCCGTCATAGTCGTGCGGCTCGTAGAGCGGCTGGCCCGGGCCGGCCGGATAGGCGACCGGGGTGTCGAGCAGGATCGACGTCGGGGTGAAGCCGCGATCGATGGCGGCCGTGTAGACGATCGGCTTGAAGCCGGACCCCATCTGCCGGTAGGCCTGCACCGCGCGATTGAACTTGCTGCGCGAGAAGCTCAACCCGCCAACCATCGCCTTGATCTGACCGGTCCGATTGTCGATGGCCAGCAGCGCGCCATCGACCAGAGGGTCCTCTTCCAGCTCGACACCCGCGGTCCGGGAGGCCTCGTCCAGTTTCGTCACGCGGGCCTGGATCAGATCGCCGGGTCTGAAGAGTTCCGAGGCCGCGGTGCGCCGCGTCCACGCGAATCCTTCTTTGCCGAGGTCAGCCCAGTACGGGCCGATCCGCAGCCGCGCGCTGCCGGCCGGGAGCGGCCGGAGCTCGGGGCTGAGGGCCGCGGCGGCGCGCGCCGGTGCCTTCCGCCCGGGCGTCAGGTCGGTGACGACCGCGGGCACGATGTCTCCAACCAAGATGGGCCGGTCCCACCGCGGATCCTTGAACGCCGCGAGCGTCTGACCCTCCGCCAGCACGTTGCGCTTCGGCTTGCGGAACCCGCGCCGCTTGTCGAGCGCCCGCAGGCCTTTCTCGACCGCGCGGTTCGCGGCGAGCTGCAGGTCGACATCGAGGGAGGTGTAGACCGACAGGCCGCTCTCGTACAACTGCTTGGCGCCGTACTTGTGCTCGAGGTACTTGCGCACCTCCTCGACGAAAAACGGCGCGATCGATTCCTCCTGGGCTGGCTGCGCGCTGGCCAGGATGATCGGCTTCTCTCTGGCTGCCTCCGCCTCGGCCGCCGTGATGTAGCGCTCCTCAGCCATCCGCTGGAGCACGTAGTTGCGCCGGCGCACGGCCCGCCTCATGTCGACGAACGGGCTCTGCCGCTCGGGCGACTGGATGATGCCGGCGACGAGCGCCGCTTCGTCGAGCGTCAGGTCGCGGGCATGCTTGCCGAAGTAGAGGCGCGAGGCCGCCTCGACGCCGTAGGCGCCATGACCCAGGTAGATCTGGTTGCAGTAGAAGGTGAAGATCTCGCGCTTGGTGTACCGCTTCTCGATCTGGATGGCGAGCAGCGCCTCCTTGATCTTCCGCTCGACCGTCTTGTCAGCCGTCAGGAACAGATTGCGCGCGAGCTGCTGCGTGAGCGTGCTGGCGCCCGCCATCCGGCCTTTGACGAGGTCCTGGAAGACCGTCATCACGATCCGCGACACGCTCAGGCCCACGTGCCGGTCGAAGTCGGCGTCCTCGGCCGAGATGATCGCCTGGCGCAAGCGAGGCGCGATCGCGTCGTCGCCGACGACGACGCGGCGCTGCGTCGCAAACTCGCCGACCACCTGGCCGCCGCCCGCATAGACGCGCGTGATCGTGTTGGGGGCGTAGTCGTCCAACGCCGAGATCTGTGGCAGGTCACCGGCGTAGGCGAACAGGACGCCGCTCAGGATGCCCAGGATGGCTGCGGTGACGAACAGCGCCGCGATGCCGGCGTGACGGGCGAAGCGGATGACGTAGTGGGTCACAGGGGCCTCACGCTCGCAACGCAGAACGAAGAACGCTGAACGCAGAGTGGAGCGCACTCTACATTCTACGTTCTGCGTTCTACGTTGCAAACGTCAGCGGTTACCGCCGCCGTCCGTGCGCCGGCCGAGCACCGCCGCCTCGTGGTGCCGCGGGCCCAGCAGATCCGCCGCGCGGAGCGGAGTACCCGCCTCGTGGTGCCGCGGGCGCCGTGTAGCCACCGCGTGGCGCGGGCGCGGAGTACCCGCCGCGTGGGGCGTACTGCCGCGGGTAGGGCGCCGACGAGCTGCCGGGGTACGCGGGCCGTTCGAAGCCCCCGCGCGGCATCGTGGGTGTCGACCAGGGTCGGTCCGGCATCCGCGGAGCGGCCGCCGGCCCGGACGGCCGGTACTGGAACGGCTCGGGAACCGGCGCCCGGTAGCGTTCCGGGTACGGCGAGCCCGAGCTGACCGGCCCGCGATCCCCGCGCGGCATCGCCCCGACCGCGCCCGGCGTGCCAGTCCCGCGCTCCGCCGCGACACGCGCCGCGCGGTCGTACGGCGAGTCGGATCGGTTCACGGCCGACTCGCGCATCCACGCGGGCGGGGCCGTCGGCCCCATCGCGCGGGGGCGCGCCGAAACGCCGAGGCCCGATCTGCCAGCTTGCGGAGCGGCTGACCGGACGGCGACCCCCGAATCGCGCGGCGTGCGCACGGTTCCCCATCCCTGCGGCGTGGTGCGCGGAACCGCATGGCCGGCAGCCGTGGCGATCGCGGAATCACGCGGCGAACCGACCGGTTGCGATCGGGCGATCGCCGGCGGCATGCGCTGCGTCACGAACGCAGGTCGGTGGGCGGCCAGGACATGTCCGGCCACCGCGACCGATCCGACGCGGACGGAGAGGCCGAACGACGCGTGTGGCACGACCGTCCAGGCGTGCCACGGATCCCGCAACCCCCCGTAGCGCCCGTAACCGCCCGCGAAGACGAGATCGATCACCGGACGATCGTTCCACCCGAGCGGGCACCAGCTCACGTAGCCGGGCGCGATGCCCCACGATACCCACGCGGGCCCCCACACGCGTCCGGGGATCCAGAACCACCGGCTGCGATGGAATCCCCACCGGCCGTAGTGGTGTGTCGGCCACGCCCACGGGTCATACCCGATCCAGTTCCACCCGAGCACGCCGACGCTCGACCAGTACCCGTCGTAGTACGGCCGCCAGCCGATCGGCGCCGACGGATACCACACGGAGCCATACGGCGGCAGTGTCTCCCAGCTTCCGTACCGATCGAAGGTCCCCGAGTAGGCCTGCAGATCGGGCGGGAGATACTCGCCCGATCGGCCGCCGACCTCGGTGCCCCGCTGCTGCTCGCTCCAGCGATCGAACGCGTCCCAGCGGGCCGAGTTGAACATCACCGGCGCCTGCGGCGCAGCGTCCGCGCCTACCGCCGACCGCTCGCCCGCGCGAAGGGGGACCGACCCGCGCTCGGACACGAGCGTGGCCTCGCCACGGCTCACCGCCAGCTCGACGTCGCTCGTCGCGCCGCTGCCGAACAGCGACACGTGGTACTCGCCCGGGCGTGCGATGCGCACCGACCCGGTCGGCGCATCCACCTGGTAGCCGATCGAGGGCTGCTCATCCGGGTTGCCGCGCACGACGAGGATCAGCCGCCCGTCGAGCAGCCGAATCAGCGCATCGGAAAGCAGATCGACCGTCGTGTGTTGATCCAGGTGAAGGAGCGAGCCATCGGGGAAAAGCATCTCCACGCGCCCGTCGTCGGTCCGGACCCGGTCGCCTTGAAGCAGCGGCATGTCCGCCGTGGCCGGCTGTGCCTGTCCCTCGCGCTCGAGCGTCGCCGCGCCATCGATGAACGAGAGGTGAGCGGGAGCGGCTGAAGGGGGCGGCGCCGCCTCCTGGGCGACGGCCAGCGGGCCGGCCGCCAGTAACAGGAGTGCGAACAGGCCGGTAGCTGGAAGACCGCGGCGTGGCATGGCTTGACCTCGAGAAGTGAAGCGCCTCGACGCAGTCGAAGCAGCTGTCAGACAGGCGGGCACTGCAAATTATACAGCAGCGGCGGCGCCAAAGACACACGGCTGACTCGACAGTCCCAGCCCGCCAGGGCTCGCATGGTTGACAAACTCACACTCAGATTTCATACTTAAGAGAGCCTAAGCGAGGCATGCAGGCCATCGCGGGAGATGCCTCCGGCCGGACTGCCGGCGTCGACGCGTCGCTGTCGCGGCGGGTGGGGGAAACAACGACATGAGCAAAATCATTGGAATCGACCTGGGCACCACCAACTCGGTGGTCGCGGTGATGGAGGGCGGCGAGCCGACCGTGATCACCAACCCCGAGGGGAGTCGGCTCACGCCATCGGTGGTGGCGTTCACCAAGACGGGCGAGCGGCTGGTCGGCCAGGTGGCCAAGCGTCAGGCCGTCACCAACCCCGAGAACACCGTCTTCTCGATCAAGCGGTTCATGGGGCGCAAGTACGACGAGGTCACCGAAGAGATGAAGATGGTGCCCTACAAGGTCGTCCGCGCCTCGAACGGCGACGCGCGCGTGACAGCCAGCGGCAAGGAGTACGCGCCGCCGGAGATCTCCGCGATGATCCTGCAGAAGCTCAAGCAGGCCGCTGAGGAGTATCTCGGCCAGACGGTCACGCAAGCCGTCATCACCGTGCCCGCGTATTTCAACGACGCCCAGCGGCAAGCGACCAAGGATGCGGGGCAGATCGCCGGTCTCGAGGTGATGCGCATCGTCAACGAGCCGACCGCGGCGGCGCTCGCCTACGGGCTCGACAAGA
>Ga0315280_10011128_pt1 | contig 11128 bp, 5 predicted proteins | sample YL17G06_40_MG_FD_203697 | JGI IMG/M metagenome (GOLD analysis project Ga0315280, IMG submission 203697) | Sediment microbial communities from Yellowstone Lake, YNP, Wyoming, USA - YL17G06_40 | ecosystem: Environmental > Aquatic > Freshwater > Lake > Sediment | place: USA: Wyoming | collected... | reverse complement strand
AAGGCGAGGGCGGAGTACTCTTGGGCGTATGCTGCGGTCGAGATTGGGATGCCTGAGGGGTCCAGGACTGCCCCGCCCGGCGTCACCCGAGCCCCGTAGATGTCAAATGTGCCATTGCGGGCATCTTGCCACGTCACGAGGTAGTTCGCGCCGTCGAAAGCCAGGGCGGGGCAGCACTGGTCGTGTGCTGCGGCGGAAATCGAGAAGCCTGAGGGGTCGAGTACCGTCCCGCCCGGCGTCACCCGCGCCCCATAGATATCCAACGTGCCGTTGCGGATATCCTGCCACGTCACCAGGTAGTTTGTACCGTCGAAGGCCGAGGCAGGGCAGTACTGGGCATTCGCTGCGGTGGGAATCAGGATGCCTGAAGGGTCGAGTACCGTTCCGCCGGTTGTCACCCGCGCCCCATAGACGTCAGAGCCTGAGCCGTTGCGAGGGTCCCGCCAGGCCGCGAGGAAGTTCGTACCGCCAAAGGCAAGGACAGGATACCTTTGGTCGTTTGCCGCGGTTGAGATCGGAATACCTGAGGGATCGAGCACAATCCCGCCGGTCGTCACCCGCGCCCCATAGATATCATAGCTTGAGCCGCTACGATAGTCTTCCCATGCCACCAGGAACCTCGTGCCGTCAAAAGCGACCGCAGGATAATACTGTTCGTCTGTCGCAGTTGAAACCGAGATGCCCGAGGGGTCGAGCACGGTTCCGTCCGGCGCTACCCGGGCCCCGTAGATGTCGTACCCTGAGCCGCTGCGGCCGTCGGTCCACGTGACGAAGAAGCTCGTGCCGTCGAAGGCGAGGGCGGGGTCGTACTGGGCGCCGGCTGCGGTTGAGATTGGGATGCCTGCGGTGTCGAGTACCGTTCCGTCGGGTGCTACCCGGGCCCCGTAGATGTCATCGCCTAAGCCGCCGCGGTACTCTCGCCACGCAATGAGGGAGTTCGTGCCGTCAGAGGCGAGTGCCGGAAACCATTGGGAAGACGGCGTCGCGGAGATCAGGATGCCTACGGTGTCGAGTACCGTTCCGCCGGGCGTCACCCGCGCTCCGTAGATATCGGAGTTTGAGCCGCCGCGGTAGTCCATCCACGTGACGAGGAAGTTCGTGCCCGCAAAGGTAGGGCGGGGATAGTCCTGTGCGTTTGACGCGGTAGAGACCGGGATGCCCGCGGTATCGAGCACGGTTCCGCCCGGCGTCACCCGCGCCCCATAGACGTCGCCGTAGGGCGAGCCGCTGCGGTGGTCTTGCCAAACCACAAGGAAGCTCGCGCCGTCAAAGGCGAGGGCAGGGCGCTTCTGGTCGTTTGCGGCCGTTGAGATCGGGATGCCTGCGACGTCGAGCACGATTCCGCCCGGCGTCACCCGAGCGCCAAAGATGTCCCACTGGCCGCTGCGCCAGTCCTGCCACGCGACGAGGAAGTTTGTACCGTCAAAGGCAAGGGCCGGCCCTTCCTGGTCGTAAGGGGCAGGACAATACGTGATGACCGTGTCCAGCGGGAACTCGCCATCGTCGAGGACAGGGTTCGAGGGGTCAAGGATTCGAGGGGTCGAGTGGGCCGAGCGGACCCGGCGGACCGCGTCCTTCGGGTCGAAGCCCGGCTGCTGCGAGGCAGCCGGCTGAGCAGTCGTCTCCACCCTCCGGGCGGAGGCGTACGAAATGCCGAGCAGAGCCAGGCAGGCAACTAGACGAGTCAGGTGCATATGTCCTCCTGAGAGAAGTCTAAGCCGGAGGCGGACGCTGTCAACCGGATTCGTTCAGCCCTGCTGGTGGCGTTCCTTCCGCTACCTCGTCAGCACGACCTTGCGACAGCCTGCGGCCGACAGCTCACGGCTGACAGCCCGGACGAAGTAGACACCCGGACTCATCCTGCTCACGTCGTTCGGGCCCGGCTCCAGGTCGGCCACCTTCCGTCCCGCAATGTCCAGCAGCACGGCTTTCGGGACAGTCCCCGTGGGGGGACGGTCCCCGTCGAGGAACAGCACGCCGCGGACGATGGTGGCCGCTGGCTTGTAGCTTGTGGCTTGCGGCTTGAGGCCTTCCTCAATCCCCCCGCCCGAGTCGCGCAGCACCGAAATGCTGGAACCGCCTTGGTTGGCTACGTAGACGCGATTCTGGGCCGGATTGAGGCAGAAGTCAATCGGACGGCGGCCGACTGGGATGGTCGTAATCACCCCGTTCGTCGCGCCGTCTATCACCGTCACACTGTAGTTCACGTCGTTCGCGCAGTAAACCTTGTTGTCGGTCGGGTCGTAGCAGAGAGCGACAGGACTGCTGCCCACAACCACGGTAGCGACGACGTCGTTAGTCGCACCGTCAATCACGGTCACAGTCGAGTCATAGTCGGGATACTGCCCGCCGCTCGCGCAGTAGACCTTGTTGTCGGTCGGGTTGTAGCAGAGTGTCAGCGGGCGGATTCCGGCTGCGACCGTGGCGATGACCGAGTCGGCCGCGCCGTCAATCACCGTCACGTTGCCGTTGTGATTCGCGCAGTAGACCTTGTTGTTGGTCGGGTTGTAGCAGAGGGCACACGGGAACCTGCCTGCGGCCACGGTGGCGATGACGCCGTTGGTCGCGCCGTCTATCACCGTCACGCTGCCGCTCACTGTGGAATTCACGCAGTACACCTTGTTGTTCGTCGGGTTGTAGCAGAAGGCACAAGGATGGTCGCCCGCGGCCACAGTGGCAATGACCGTATCGGTCACGCCATCAATCACAGTCACGTTGTCGCTCCCTTGATTCGCGCAGTAGACCCTGTTGTCGGTCGGATTGTAGCAAAGGGCATACGGCCAGCCGCCCGCGGCCACAGTGGCAATGACCGTGTCGGTCACGCCATCAATCACAGTCACGTTGTCGCTGTCATAGTTCGCGCAGTAGACCTTGTCGTTGGTTGGGTTGTGGCAGAGTGCTTGAGGCTCGTCGCCTGCGGCTACCGTAGCGATGATGCTGTTGGTTGCGCCGTCAATCACGGTCACGTTGTCGCTTGAGGAGCTCGCACAGTAGACCTTGTTATCGGTTGGGCTGCAACACTGGGCGCAAGGCCGGACGCCCGTGGCCACGGTGGCGATTACATCGTTGGTCGCGCCGTCAATCACGGTCACATTGTTGCTATCATGGTTCTCGCAGTAGACCTTGTCGTTGGTTGGATTGTAGCAGAAGGCGCGAGGCTCGTCGCCAGCGGCTACGGTGGCGATGACGCCGTTCGTCTCGCCGTCAATCACGGTCACATTGTCGCTCTCCTCGTTCGCGCAGTAGATCTTGTCGTCGGTCGGGTTATGACAGAGGACGCGAGGCTTGTCACCTGCGGCTACTGTGGCGATGACGCCGTTGGTCGCACCGTCAATCACTGTCACGGTCCCGCCCCAGTAGTTAGCGCAGTAGACCTTGTTGTCGGTCGGGTTGTAGCAGAGGGCATAAGGAACGCGGCCTGCGGCCACGCCCGCGATGACGTTGTTGGTCGCGCCGTCAATCACGGTCACGTCGTCAGTGTAACTGTTCGCGCAGTAGACCCTGTTGTTGGTCGGGTTGTAGCAGAGGGCACGAGGGCCGGTGCCGACGGCCACCGTCGCGATGACCCCGTTCGTCGCGCCGTCTATCACCGTCACGCTGTAGTCCACGTAGTTCGCGCAGTAGACCTTGTTGTCGGTCGGGTTGTAGCAGAGAGCATAGGGCCATCGGTGGGCGGCCGCGGTGGCGATTACGGTGTCAGTCGCGCCATCAATCACGGTCACGTCGCAAGTGTTCATGTTCGCGCAGTAGACCTTGTTGTTGGTTGGGTTGTAGCAGAGAGCCTGCGGGTAGCTGCCTACGGCCACGGTGGCGATGACGACGTTGGTTGCGCCGTCAATCACGGTCACGTTGTCGCTGTCCCCGCTTGCGCAGTAGACCTTGTTGTCGGTCGGGTTGTAGCAGAGGGCCGTCACGTCGTCCGCGGTTGCGATACGGGCCATCCTCTGGTTCGTTGCTCCGTCAATCACAATCACGCAGTAGCTATTCTGGCCGCCGACATATACAGTGTTGTTGGTTGTGTTGTACGTCAGACACTGCGGGTATGTCACCCCGCCGAGCGAGTCGGGCAGATAGATTGTCTTCTCCAGCACCTGGCCGGAGGCGAGTGAAGCCACGAACAGAACTAAACCGGCGATAGAACGAGTCAGGCGCATATATCCTCCTGATTCAAGTCTAAGCCGGAAGCGGACGCTGTCAACTAGTTTCGCTCGGCCCCGCCGGTGGTGCGCCTTCCGCTACTCAGTCAGCCCGACCTTGCGTATGGCTTGAGCTTGTGCTTCTCGCACGAAATACACGCCCGGTGCCAACGCCCGTACGTCATTCGGGCCGGGAAGCAGCTCCATGACCTGACGACCGGTCATGTCGAATAATGAAGTGTGAATAGTGAATGGTGAAACCGGAAGACGCATCACCCCGCGGACGACCGTGGCAACAGACTTGTAGCTTGAGGCTTGAGGCTTGAAGCTCCCCTCAATCCCGACCGCCGTGTCTCGGATCACCGAGATGCTGGAACTCGGGTAGTCCGCCACGTAGACACGACTCTGCGCCGGATTGTAACAGAGGGCGACTGGTTCGCTTCCGACCGCAATGGTTCGAATCACAGAATCCGTCGCGCCGTCAATCACCGTCACGTTGTCGCTGCTATCGTTCGCGCAGTAGACCTTGTTGTTCTGAGAATCATAGCAGAGGAAGGTAGGTTCGCATCCGACTGTGACCGTAGCGATGACCGAGTCCGTCGCGCCGTCAATCACCGTTACGGTAGAATCGGGGAGCGGGTATCCCCCCGTGTTCGTGCAGTAGACCTTGTTGTTCTGCGGGTTGTAACAGAGGGCCGAGGGCAGCCATCCAACCGTGTCCGTGGCCAGGAGCGAGTCCGTCGCGCCGTCCATCACGGTCACAGTGAAGCTTTCCGCGCAATACACCTTGTTGTTCTGCGGATTGTAGCAGAGGGCGAAGGGGTAAGACTCGACTGTGACCGTAGCGATGACCGAGTCCGTCGCCCCGTCGAGCACTGTTACGTCGCCGCTATTGAAGTTCGCGCAGTAGACCTTGTTGTTCTCGGAGTTGTAGCAGAAGGCACCCGGGTCCTTTCCGACTGTGACCGTGGCGAGGACCGAGTCCGTCGCACCATCTATCACGGTCACCGTGGACTCGGGGTCAATGGCTGAGTTATGCGCACAGTAGACCTTGTTGTTCTGCCGGGTGTAGTAGAGTTGCGTGGGCATGTCCTCGGTTGTGACTGTGGCAATGACCGAGTCCATCGCCCCATCGATAACCGTCACGTTGTCGCTTCTCCTGTTCACGCAGTAGACCTTGTTGTTCTCGGAGTTGTAGCAGAGGTCCAAAGGGTAGTCACCGACTGTCACGGTGGCGATAACCTGGTTCGACGCGCCGTCTATCACTGTCACATTGTCACATGCCGGGTTCACGCAGTAGACCTTGTTGTTCTCGGAGTTGTAGCAGAGGGCAGAAGGGTGGTCTGCGACTGCGACCGTGGTCAGAATGGAGTTGGTCGCGCCGTCAATCACGGTCACGTTGTCGCCTCCTTGGTTCGCGCAGTAGACCTTGTCGTTCTGCGAATTGTGGCAGAGGGCGGCGGGCTGGTTTCCCACGACAACGTACGCAACCACGCTGTCGGACGTGCCGTCTATCACCGCTAAGTATGAGCTGACCGCAACATAGACCTTGTTGTCCAGCGGACCGTGGCAGAGAGCCCCGCACCCGGATAAGTCATAGACCGTGGCGACGACCGAGTTCGTCGCACCGTCTATGACTGTTACACTGCCGTCCCAGGAGTTCGCGCAGTAGACCTTGTTGCCCAGCGGGTTATAGCAGAGACTCGAGGGCCCGATGCCTGCAGCCACGGTCGCCACTACCGAGTCCGTCGTTCCGTCTAGCACGGTGACGTTGCCCCCCAAGTTCGCGCAGTAGACCTTGTTGTTCTGCGAATTGTAACAGAGGGCAACGGGTGCGACGCCAGTGGAAACGGTGGCGATGACGGAGTCAATCACACCATCCATCACGGTCACGTTGCCGCTGCCCGAGTCAGCGCAGTAGATCTTGTTGTCGGTCGGGTTGTAGCAGAGGGCCAGAGGGCAGGCGCCTGTTGCCACGGTCGCAGCGACTCCGTTAGTCACGCCGTCTATTACGGTTACATTGTTGCTACCAGAGTTCGCGCAGTAGACCTTGTTGTTCTGCAGGTTGTAGCAGAGGGCGCGGGGCCATCGTCCGGCTCTGACAGTGGCGATGACTGAGTTCGTCACGCCGTCCATCACAGTCACACTTGAGCTTCTATGGTTCGTGCAGTAGACCTTGTTGCTGGTCGGGTTGTGACAGAGAGCGACCACCTCGCCGCCGGTCAGGATGCGAGCCAGACGCTGGTTCGTAGCACCATCCACCACGAGCACGCCAGAATCGCACCCGACATAAACCTTGTTGTTCACGGCGTTGTACACGAGCGACTGCGGCCCGTACAAGCTCCCGAGCGAGTCGGGCAGCAGGATTCTCGTTTCGAGCCACTGACCTGAGACGAACGAAACGACGAGCAGAACCAGGCAGGCGACTAGACGAGTCAGGCGCATATGTCCTCCTGAGCAAAGTCTAAGCCGGAGGCGGACGCTGTCAACCAGTTTCGTCCATCCCGGCAGGTGGTGCACCTTCCGCTACTTGGTTAGCACCACTTTGCGGACGGAGGCCGCTGACCGTTCCCGGACGAAGTAGACTCCGGGCGCCAGCGCCCGTACGTCATTCGGGCCGGGAAGCAGCTCCATGACCTGACGACCGGTCATGTCGAATAGTGAAGTGTGAATGGTGAAGGGAGAAACCGGAAGGCGCAGCACGCCGCGGCAGACGGTAGGTCCGGGCTTGGTGCTTGGAGCTTGAGGCCTGCGGCTTTCTACGACTCCCACGGTCGAGTCGCGCAGCACCGAGATGCTCGAGCCCGCGCTGTTGGCAACGTACACTCTGTTCTCATCGGGGTTGCAGGCAAGCGCTGTTGGGCCATTGCCAACGCGGATGGCTGCTACGACCGTGGTTCCTTCGATTACCGTGACGTTGTTGCTGCCGGTGTTGGCGCAGTAAACCTTGCTGTAGCTCGGATCAAAGGCCAGAGCTCGAGGGTCTTCCCCGACCGGGATAGCGGCCAGGATGGAGTCGCTCGCGCCATCCACTACCCTGACCCAGTTATCCCCTGAGCAGGCACAGTAGACGAGGTCGCGCGCCGGATCGTAGGTGAGGGCACGTGGATAGGCTCCGACGTGGACGGTGGCGACCACGACCGGCGGCATCCCGGTGATGATGCTCAGGTCGTTCGAGTAGAAGTTGGCACAGTACACCTTGTCGTCAGTCGGGTTCCAGACCAAGGCCCTGGGGTAGTCGCCGACCTCGATTGCGGCCAGCAGCGTATCGCCAACCCCGTCAACGACGCGCAGTGTATCGTCGTCCGCGCTTGACCAGTACATCCAGTCGTGAATCGAGTCGTAGGCAAGTGCGCCGGGCAACCATCCGCCCCAGAGAGTCTCAAGCACCTGGCTCGTGCTGCCGCTGATGATGGTCAGGCGCGAGCCATTCACGCAGTATACCTTGTCGTCAATCGGGTTATAGGCGATGACTTCAGGGCTGTACCCGGTCGGTATGGTGGCGACAACCTGATTCGTGACATCGTCGATGACAGACACGTCGTTGCTCGCCGCGTTGGCCGAGTAGACCTTGCCGCCGACAGTGTTGCAGCCCAATCCAAGTGGGTACGCCCCCACCTTCGTGTGGGTCACGACCTCGTTCGTCACGCCGTCGATAACGGTCACGTCGTCGCTCAGCTGGTTGGCGGCAAAGACCTTGGCGACCCGGGCGTCGTAATGCACCGCCAATGGGTTGCGAGCCACGGTGACCATGGCGATGACCGAGTCTTGTGCTCGGTCAACCACGGTGACGTTGTCGCTGCGCTCGTTGATGCAGTAAAGCCGGTCGCTCGCGGTGCTGCCGGTCAGGTTCGCCGGGTACCTGCCTGTAGCCAGCCGGCTCGTGACCTGATGGGTAGTGGCATCGAGCGCCAGCAGGCTGTCGGCCCGAATGCACCCGGCGTAGACCCGGTTGTGACCGGGGTCAAAGGCAAATGCAGCCGGCGTGCCGCACGTCGGGACCACGGCCGCGACATCGTTCGTGGCGCCGTCCACGACCCAGACGCTGTCCTGGCCCATGCACGCGCAGTACAGCATGTCGTTAGCCGGGTTGTATGCCAGAACCTCGGGATGGGTTTGTACCGCGACGCTGTCCGTGACCTGGTTCGTGTTCCCGTCGATGACCATCACGAGCTTGGTGTTTGCCAGACCGGCGTAGACCTTGCTCCGGCCCGGGTTACAGGCCAGCGACAGCGGGGCGCCGGAGAGCGCGATGTCAGCAATGACCGAATCCGAGTCGCAGTCAATGACGACTACGGTTGAAGCCGCCCCGCGCCGGCAGTAGATGCGGTTGTCTACCGGGTCAAGGACCGGTTCCTCGGGGTAGCTGCCGACCGCGATTGTCTGGGTCGCGCGGTTTGTGGTGCCGTCGATCACCGTCATTGTGCCTCCCATATTGAGGCAGTAGACGTGGTTGTTCTCCGGGTTGTACACCAGGCCGTTGGGATAATAGGCCGCGGCAACCGTCGCGACGACCCGGTTCGAAGCCGCGTCGATTACAGTCACGTTCCAGGAGCCCTCGTTGGCGGCGTAGACTTTGTTGTCGGCCGGGTTCCAGCAGAGCGCGGCCACTGCGCCGCCACCAGTTGGTATCCTTGCCAGTCTCTCATTGGTTCCCGCGTCAATGGCGACAACGCAGTCGCCGTCGGAACCGCCGACGTAAACCGTGTTGTCCGCTGAATCATACGTGGAGACGCTCGGATACCCGACTCCGCACAGCGAGTCCTCCAGGTATACGGTCGTCTCCAGCCACTGCGCCGAGACGGCTGACAGCATGCAGCTTGCAGCTAGCAGCACAGACGCGAGTTTCATATCGCCTCCTTTTCGTGTCACGATGGACACGCCCCTGACCGGCCTGCTCTGCCGATGCAGGCCAGGCTCCGGGGCTTCTGCACGGACGGTGGATTTCACTGTTACCTTGACAACATGCTATGGCAGGCTTCCGCAAAGTCAAATCACGCCCGTCGGCGGAATCCGAGGTCTCGTGAACCTGAAGACTCGGGCAATCTGTTCGGCGACCGGGAACGGGTCTCAATGCTTGCGTAGGCCGCGCAGTCGGACCCCGAGCTCAGGGCCAATAGCGAACGTGGCCTTGGAAGAGCGAGCCAGTAGCCGGCCACCTGCCTGGATACCCTGGCGTATGCACGTCGTCTGCCCGGTTTCCTGGTCTAAGTACTGGCGGGGGACAGCGTTAGGTGTTGTGGGTCAATTCCACTATCCCCTCCAGCAGGTTGCTCCCTACGTGGTGTCCGAGATTGCCGTCTGGATTGTCTTGTGGACTGCGGTCAGGACTGCTGCCAGAACCGGAGCCTGAGCTGTCTCCGTGACCGTGGCCATGGCTGTACTCATCGCCGTACCCATCACCGCACGGGCCGCAGTCGTCTGTGCGGTCAGGGCCGTCGTTCTCCGCGCCATGCTGGAGAGAGTCCTCATCATTGCCCTCGGGATTACCTCCGGAGTCGCCTCCAGAACTACCCTGCAGACTCTTCTGCTCGCCGCGGCGCACGCCATGGCCTTGGCCGCCCGCGCGCCCGCAGCCGTCCTGCGGCCGCAAGGGCTTCGGCTCTACTCTGTCAAGACCACCTTGCGGACGGAGACCGCTGACCGCTCACCGCCAACCGCTGACCGCTCCATGACGAAGTAGACGCCGGGGGCGAGCGAACGTACATCGTTCAAGCCGGGGCGCAGCGCCATGACCTGACGACCGGTCATGTCGAATAGTGAAGTGTGAATGGTGAATGGTGAAACCGGAAGGTGCAGCACGCCGCGGACGACGCTGGCCGTCAGCCGTGAGCCGGACATCGGGGAGCCGCCCGCGCGTCGGCCGCGCAGGGGTTCAACCGTGGTCCCGTTGCTCCGACTCTCATGTCCCAACTTGACAGAGTTCCTAAAACGGTTAGCGTCCCCGATAATCCCAAGGCGGCGGGCGTCAGGCGGGGGGCGTCAGACTGCTGGTAACTCGCGCCTCTGGCGCGTCGCTGCGTCGCCGCGGGCCGGGTTTGTTCTTCGCCGGCCGCCTGATGCGTCTCAGGCTGCGAATCCATCGCGGAACGGGGCCATTGACTCTGTCCGCCACGTCGCGCGGGTATCGTGCTCGCCTCCGATTCCCGACGCAGAGGGCGTCCTGTCTCTGGAAGACCAGCCAGCGGCGGGCATCGTCGAACTTGTACTGAGAGGCGAGGGCCTCCATTTCCCCGAAGATCTTGATTGCCTCTCGTTTGAGCTGGGGCAGGTGGTTCAACTCGGCGTAGCGCAGAGGACGGTGCAGTATGCTTGCACCCGCAGCTACAACCTTAATGTCCGGGTGATACCGCACTGCGTCGTAGATCATGCTCCGCCCGATGTTGAGCGCACACGTCAGCAGGCGCTGCTTGCGCTTCGGGACACGGTGTTGTGACTGTGCCACTTGGCCTACGAAGTCCGACGGCGGCATGAGTTCCGCTATCTGGCTCGCGACAGGATGGGGCATTCCTTCTGGGGCCCAGTCCATGAGTCCATCCAGTGCTTCAATGATTTCTTCGTCAACCGCGTAGCTCTGGAGGCGGTTGGCGTAGAAGCCGAGCTTCTCTAGGAGGGCCGGCGTATCCTTCCACTTGGTCCTAGGGAGCATCCATCCCAGCTTGCGGATCTCCAAGCACGCCACGGCCGCTATGATGTCCTCGTGTTCTGCGGGCGTACGGAGCAGCGTGGCGTCTTTAGATTCCCGCCGCCTAGTGAGGATCTGCAGCCATTCGTCCCTGCATCGGCGAACTTGTCCGGGACTCAGGCTGCGGGCCTGGCGAGTGGTCGTGTGGGCATCAGCATGATGGTTTAGGCACAGCACTGCGAGGTTGCTGCGGTCGTTCTTCTCCTTGTTGCCGTCGATGTGGTGAACCTGGAGGTATCTCTTGCGCTGCTTGCATACGCAGCAGGCGCGGCCGAATTCGCCCATGACATCCTCTGCCATTGTCCTA
>Ga0315280_10011127_pt1 | contig 11128 bp, 9 predicted proteins | sample YL17G06_40_MG_FD_203697 | JGI IMG/M metagenome (GOLD analysis project Ga0315280, IMG submission 203697) | Sediment microbial communities from Yellowstone Lake, YNP, Wyoming, USA - YL17G06_40 | ecosystem: Environmental > Aquatic > Freshwater > Lake > Sediment | place: USA: Wyoming | collected... | reverse complement strand
AAGAAGGGTGTCGGAGGCAAGGGCGAAAATAGCTCTTTTTTTGTGCAGGGAGATGGGGCTATCCATCACCCCTGACCGGGCCTTTACCTTAAATTCATGCCATTTATTAGAACCCAAAAGCTTGTATTGTTTAGGGTTCTCGCCTCCACCCCGCTCCTTTCCTTCCCCAGGGGAAAGGGGTAGAGAAGAAGGGCTAAGGAGCCTTTAACTTTCTTTCTCCTTCAAATCCTTCCATTTTCGGGTTAAAAACCAAGGGAAAAGAGGCAAGATCAACAAGAGAACCGAAATCGCCAGAAGGGTGGCCGAAATGGGATGAGTCAAAAAGATGAGAAAGTTGCCGTGGGAAACCAGCAAACTCTGCCGCAAGGAATTCTCCATCATGGGGCCCAAAACCAAAGCTAAAATCAAAGGGGCAGCATCGTAATCAAATTTCCTCAACAAATAACCCACAACGCCGAAAAAGATCATTAGCAGGACATCATCCGTATTGTAATTCAGGCTGTAGGATCCAATTACACAGAAGAGAAGGATCATGGGGAAAAGGATCTGATAGGGAACTTTTAAAATCTTGACCCAGATACCGATGAGAGGGAGGTTTAGGACTAAGAGCATGGCATTTCCGAGGTACATGCTGGCTACCACGCCCCAGAAGATATCGCTGTGCTTTTTAATAAGTAGAGGCCCTACCTGGACTCCCTGGGTCAGCAATAGTCCCAGAAGAATAGCCATCACCGCATTGGAGGGAATCCCCAAGGTCAGAAGGGGGATGAAAGCTCCTCCAGCCCCGGCGTTGTTGGCTGTCTCCGGCCCGGCCACCCCTTCGATGACTCCAGTACCGAATTTTTCCGGATACTTGGATACCTTTTTCTCCACGGCATAGGAGGTAAAGGAGGAAACCAAGGCTCCCCCTCCTGGAAGTATCCCCAGGAAGAAGCCCAAAAATGATCCCCGAAGGATGGGCATGATAGAGTCTTTCCATTCTTTAAGGTTGGGAAGAAGATGGGAAATTTTGGCCTTGAAAACTTCCTGGTGGAGAGATTCTTCAATATTCAGCATAACCTCGGATATCCCGAAAAGCCCCATAATCGCAGGGATCAATCCCACCCCATCCATCAGAACATTCAGCCCGAAAGTGAATTTGGGTATGCCCACGATGAAATCCATCCCTATGGTTCCCAAAAAGAGGCCAAAAGCCGCCATCATCATAGCTTTAAGCATTGAGCCTCTGGCTAAGAAAGAAACCATAACGAGACCCAGGCACATGAGGGAAAAATACTCGGGAAAGCCAAACCGGAGAGCAAAGTTAGCCAGGGGAGGGGCGATAAGCATGAGGCCCAGAATGCTAATCGTACCCCCGATGAAGGAGCCGAAAGCCGAAATCCCTAAAGCCGGACCGGCCCTGCCCTGGCGGGCCATCTGGTAACCATCGATACAGGTGACCACAGACGACGCTTCGCCAGGAAGGTTGAGAAGAATAGAAGTAGTGGACCCCCCGTACTGGGCACCGTAGTAAATTCCTGCCAGCATGATAATGCCGGAAACAGGCGGGATATGCAAAGTGGCAGAGAATAATAAAGACATGGCGGCCACCGGTCCCAGTCCCGGGAGAACCCCCACCAATGTCCCCATCAAAACCCCTAAAAAACAATAGATGAGATTATTCCACGCCAGAACTACGGAAAAACCATAGAAAAGGTCGGGCAGCATATTGATGATTTACTCTTTCCCCTTTAAAATCCCAGGAATCCTCTGGGCAACTGGACATCAAGCCAATATTGGAAGATTAAATAGGAGACAATGGCTACCAGAATCGTAACAGAAATAACTATTGACCATTTCTGATGGCCAATTCCGCTCAGGAGACATCCCAAGAAAAGGAGGGTGCTGAAGAAAAACCCCACATAGTTCATTCCGATAACATAAATGGTAAGGGCAATGACCATCCAGATCATTTGCCGCGCCCCTTGCGGATTGGGCCAAAAAGCCCTTCTTTTCTCTTCGGGACCCTTCTTATCAGATTGCCAAAAAAGTATGATCGAAAGAAGCCCTAATATGGCCCCGGCCAAAAAAGAAAAAAAACCGGGGCCCGGGTGGCGGAGATCCCCCAAAGAGAGCCTAACAGAGCCCCAGCAGATCAATATGGCTAACACCAGCCAGAGCAGGCTGGTTCGCCTATCATTTTTCTTCATCTTCTCCTTAAGAGTTTGAGTTTATTTCATTTGGCCTTTCATTTCCTTGAGGATCGCCCGGGCGGCCTCTCTCTGAGCTTTATTTTGTTTATCCATTTCCTCAGGCCCCAAGAAGGAGATTTCCACCCCCAGATGCTTTAGCCGTTCTTCAATGAAGCCTCTGTGCTGTTCTACGGCTTTTTTGCTGGCGTTATAAATGGCTTCCACTACTTCTTTAGGAACTCCTTTCGGCGCTATGATCCCATACCAGTGGTGCACGGATACCGGATATCCCGCCTCGGAGAAAGTAGGGATGTTGGGGAAAAATTTCAATCTCTCCTTTTGCATGATTCCCAACAGCCGTAAGGCCCCTGATTCGACATGGGGTTTAAACGGACCCAGATCAGCACAAGCCATATCTACATGGCCGCCAAGCAGGGCGGTCGCCGCAGGAGCAGATCCCGGACAAGGAACATGGGTCAATTTGATCCCCGCTTCTTTGCAGAACATTTCCATGTACAAATGGGTAGCTCCAAAGGCTCCGGCCGTGGAATAGGTTAACTTGCCAGGAGACGCTTTAGCTGCTTCCACCAGGTCTTTAATAGTCTTAATCGGGGATTCCGCTTTTACTGCCACACTCACCGGGGCACGAACATAATTGCAGAGATGCGCAAAGGAATCCAGGGTGTAATCCAACCCTTCCTTGGTAAGGGGACCGACAATGACCGGGCCCGCAGAACAACCAAATATAGTATACCCGTCAGGCCTGGATTTGGCTACAAATGAGGACCCTATGCTTCCTCCCGCTCCTGGCTTGTAAACAAAAGACAGGGGCTGGCCCAAATACTCGGGCAACTTCTCGATAAAGGGCCTTAGATACGTATCGGTACTTCCAGGGTTGTAGGCAACGACGACTTGGATGGGCCTGGTGGGGTATTTTTTCTCTGCGGCCCAGCTTTCACTGGCTGCCCATCCGATGATCATTATAAGAGCAACGATCGTCAAAATACTCGCCAACCTAAAACATCTTTGCTTTTTCATGACTTGGCCTCCCTTCATCATTTTTCTGGAATCTTTGAAAAAGTTTGCGCAGGTTATGCGTCGCGCAAATCAATTTCCCTTCGGCCTCAGCCGGTCTTCTGCCCCGTTGCATCAACCTGTCGCAATTTCGCACCCCATTTGAGCCTGTCGCACAAGCTTTGCGGGCTGGCGGCTTGTCCACACTGGACAAACCTAAAACCGGCCGTCTTTTATCCGCGCGGTGAAATTATAATCAACGGGGGGGAGAAGTCAAGTAATTTCGTCCCTTTTCTCCACCCGTGCTCAAGTGCGACCACCTCCTTTTCATGGTGAAGAAATCAGCCAGGCCAATAAAGATTTCAATGAGTCGGTGGAGCGGTGGCGGCAGTTATTCAAAGATCTCAAGCGAAGACGGTTGAATGGATCCAGGATTGTTTTAGGGATTATGGATGGGTTGCCGGGGTTATTGTTTGATCTCTTTTCCTTTATTTTTGACTCATACTGAACAACTGCGTCGATTACTTTGCTTTTCTCTACATTGATTCTTACCCTTAACCTATCTTGGCCATCTGGGCTCAATTCTTTCGTAAATTCCTTCTTCCCCACAGAGCTCCCTGTTCTTTAGCACAATAAATAATTCTACCAAGCTCATTTCATATATATCCAAGGGAAGTGTATGCTTTCAATCCTTGTTGCTTTCTCTGTTTTTACACTCTTCACCCACCGAAATAAATCTCCGCCAGCTCGGGGGCATTCATGATCTGCTCTGGCGTTCCTCGAGCCAAAACTTGCCCCTCATTCAGGAAGACGATCTCATCCACCATGGCCCGGATGGCCTCCATATTGTGCTCTACAATGCAGATGGTCTTTCCATATTTGACCAGGTCCCTAATCAGCGGAAAGAGATTTTCCATGACTACCGGGTCCAGACCGGAAGCGGGCTCATCTAAAAGGATCAGACGGGCTTCCGTGGAGAGGAGACGGGCCAGGCTCAAAAGCTTTTGTTCGGGGAAAGAGAGATTTCCGGCCAGCTCTCCCGCTTTATCAGCCAGACCAACGAATTCTAAGAAAGCCAAAGCCTTCGATCGATTCTCCTCTTCTTCCCGGGAGACTTTCCGGAAGCGCAGTAGTGCCCAGATTAAATTCTCCCCGGACTGCCGGGGCCGAGCTACCAAAACGTTATCCAAAACGGACATCTGGTGGAACAGTCTCAGATCCTGGAAGGAACGACTAATGCCCAGATTGGCGATGCGATGGGCGGGAAGGCCGGAGATGTCCCGCCCGGAAAAATTCACTGACCCCGAGTCCGGGGAATAAAATCCGGTGATCACGTTGAAGAGGGTCGTCTTGCCTGCTCCATTGGGGCCGATGAGCCCCACGACCTGCCCCTTATCCAGGTCCAGGGTGCAGCGGTTGACCGCTTTCAGCCCGCCGAAATTCTTGCTCACGCCGTTTAACCTGAGAAGTGCCTCTGCGGGCGAATGGCTTGCACCCTCCCCCGGGAATGTCCCGATAGCTTTCCGGAAAGAGTCCGTTTCCCCCATGCTGGCAAAGGGAACCTGAAACTCTTCCTTTCCCCGCGGCTCTTTTTCTTTTCTCTTTGCCGGGGTGGCGAATTCGCCCAGAAGGCCTTGAGGTCGGAAGCACATGAAGAGAATTAGGACGGCTCCGTAAGCAATCTGCCGGGTGAACCCCACGATTGTCGGAGAGATTTCCAGAAACCGCAGAGCCTCCATCACCGAAACCAGAATCATCGCCCCCATGACCGGCCCCCAGGCGTTGGCTGTGCCCCCGATGATCACCACGGCGAAGATGAGGATCGTGTCGTTTACCGTGAAGTTGGCCGGGCTGATGTAAGTCATGTAATGGGCAAAGAGACTCCCGGCGATGGCCGCCAGGGCTCCGCCGGTGACGAAGATCCAGACCTTGAAAGCCCGGACATTCTTGCCCAGAGATTCTGTGGCTACTTCATCATCCCGGATGGCCCGCAGAACCCGGCCGAAAGGAGAATGGACGATCCGCCAACTGATCAGGAAACAGAGCCCGGCGAAGCCGAACATCAGCGGGATAAAGGCCGCCGGAGTTTTGATCTGTCCGCCAAAAAGAGAAGGCCGGGGGATGCCGCTCAGGCCAGCCGCACCGCGGGTCAGTTCTATCCAGTTCATCAGGACCGTGTAAACGATCATCAGCAATGCCAGGGTGGTCACAATGAGGTATTCATCGCGCACCCGAATGGCCGGGATGGCCACAAGCAAACTGACCAGCCCGGCGACGATCATTCCGGCAGCGATGCCCAGCAAAAAATTGGTCCCGAAGTGGATACCCAGAAGGGCGGTGGTATAGGCTCCGATGGCGAAGAAGGCTGCATGGCACATGGCAATGAGCCCCGTATATCCCAAGATGAGGTTGAAAGATACGCCTAAGATCGCGTAGATGGCGATCATGATCAGGATGTGCAGAATATAGTCCATAAGATTTAATTTTCGGATTTCAAATTTTGCCCCGGTATATCCGGAATCCGAACAGGCCCGAGGGTTTTAAAATTAAAACGGCCACCAGGACGACGAAGGCAATGCCCACCTGCCACTGAGAGGAGATCTTCCAGATGCCCATGGATTCAGCCAGGCCAATGATGATTCCCCCGATCGCTGCCCCCGGCAGGCTACCCACCCCCCCGATGATCACCGGGATGAAGGCGTAGAGAATGGCCCAGTGCCCCAGGTCTGGAGTGGCCCCTCTCTCGATGGTGATCAGGACAGCTGCCGGAGCGATGAGGAAAGACCCGAGGGCAAAGGCCAAAAGAAAAATTTTCTGGGTATCGATGCCGATGACTCCGGCCATCTCCGGGTTGCTGATCACGGCCCGCAGGGCCTTTCCACTTTTCGTCCGATGCAGGTAGAGCATCAAAGCGGCAAAAAGAATTCCGGCAGTCAGGACCATGACCACGTGCAGGTTGTTGAATCCCACAAGGCCGAATTTTATCACTTTCACCGGGAATCCTTCTAAGGGCTTGGCGTCTGTTCCGAACCCCATGGCAATGAAGTTCTCCACGGTAATCAATGTTCCTAAGGCGGCGATGAAGATTACTAAAGGAGTGGCGAAGGCCCGTCTGAGGTAGCGGTAGAGGATTCCTTCAACAGCCATCCCAAAAAGGCCAGCGGCGCAAACCCCCCCGATGGCGGCCACGATCAAGGGCAGGCCCCATTGCTGAAAGAGGTAGGTAGAGTAGGCCGCCACCACAAAAGTGGCTCCATGGGCGAAGTGGAAGGTGCGGGTCACGGCGAAGATCAGGCCCCAACTGATTCCAAAGAGCAGGTAGATGCTCCCCGAGGTAAGTCCGTTGACGATGAGCTGCAAAAAGAGGTCCATGAATCCCCTTCAAAAAATAGGGCGGACAGGACGCCCGCCCCGCGTCGCCTGATTAACCTTTTACCGCAGAGCACGCTGAGAACGCAGAGAAAAATTTAAATTCTAATCGTAAATCCTAAAAACCCAAAACTTTGGTTTCAAAAAATCAAAACTTCTTCGTTTAGATCATTCGTATTTTGAGCATTGTTTAGTTCCACGTTTCTCGGGTTTCTTATTTAGAGTTTAGAATTTTTATCTCGTCTCGGCGCTCTCTGCGTTCTCCGCGGTGAATACAAACAATTACTTGATCTCAACATATTTTTGGAACACGCGCTCTCCACCCTTGACTACAAAGAGAGCGGTTTTCTTCTTGCAGGTCCCGTCATCGGGATTAAACTCCACCTGACCCCCATAAACGCTGGGGAAACTTTTAATTTCTATTAATGCCTCTCGTAAAGCCTTTCCGTTCCAATAGTCTCCTCCCCAGGATTTGGCCTTCTTGATCAACTCGGCCAGAATATACACTCCTTCGTAATAGTTGGCGGCGTAAAATTCCGGCTCCGTGCCGAACTTGGCTTTATAATTCGCTACAAAGCTTTTGCTCCAGGGATCAAGGCTTTTGGGGTCGAAAAAATCTGTGATGGCTTCATAGCCATCGGCAGTTGCCCCGGCGAGCTTGGCGGCATCCGGGGTGAATTCGATTCCCATGATTGGCTTGGTAAACCCCATTTCCCGAGCCTGCTTTACGGCAATGCCCCAGTCTTTACTCCATTGCCACGAGGCCAGGAAATCCGGGTTGGCGGCCATAATTTTGGAAAGGTAAGGCTTATAATCCGTGGCCCCGAGAGGATGAGCCTCGGCCGCCACAATTGTACCCCCCATGGCCTTCCAGCGCGGCTCCACATATTTGTGGGTTCCAATGCCGGCGTCATCATTCCAGTAGAGGGCGGCCATTTTTTTGAAACCGCGTTCTTTGGCCCTCTGGATTAGTGCCGCCCCGTGCATCACTGCCAGCATGCGGTTGTTGAAAAGGTAAGGGCTGGCCTTCACCAGCTTGGGGCCCACAGCTCCGCCGTTGATCAGCAGCACCTGTTTCTCGTTGGCCACCGGGATGATGGAAAGCGTCGGGGCGGTGAAAGAAGTGAAGCTAAATGGCACCTTATCCACGTTTACCAGTTTGTTGAAGCCGCTGATGGCCGCCGCTCCCGAGCCGCTCTGGTGGTCCTCGATGACCGCCTTGAACTTGATGCCCCCGATCCCGCCTTTCCCGTTGATCTCATCCATGGCCGTCAAAAATCCCCCGCTCATCACCTGTCCATACCACGCCCCGGCACCCGTCATGGCCAGAACCGCTCCGATGCGGAACTCCTTGGGATCAGCGGCTTGGGCGGATGGGCTTAAGGCCAGCGCAAAAACACAAATGATTGAAATAATCAATGCCCGATGTTTCATCTTTTCCTCCTTTTTTAAAGAATATTTCTGGCTTGGCAACCGAGAATTGAACTGAATGGAATTTTATTCTCCCTTACGTCCAATGTCAAGTCTGATCCAGGAAACCCATCGCTTAACGTGAAGGATATAGTCAACCCGGTTCCCTCTACCGAATGGCAATGGGTCTGATGGGAGAACCGGTTCCACCTTTGATCTTCAGGGGAATGACAATGAACACAAAACAGTAGACTTTCTCCCGGGCCAGTTCTTCCAGGTTGAGCATCTCCATGATCTGGATGCCCTGCTCCGCAAGCAAAAAAAACATGCACTTCCATGGATTTCGAGGGGACGACCTCATAAGCTGTAGTATCCGCGCCGGTTAAGGAAATTTTTGCTTCGGCAAGAAACCGCGCTGCCTCCAGGGTCATCCTAGGGACGCCCTCATGATCATTAAAGCGGCCGGGATCATCCCAGTACCGGATCCATCCTGTCCTCACCAGAACCACATCTCCAGGTTCGACCTTTATCTTTTGCAAGGCCAGGGCCTCCTGGATATCTTTCCGGCTGATGGGATACCCCTTTTCCAGTACCTCGACCTTTTGCAGCCCCGGAATATCCAGAAGGATTCCCCGGGCAATAATCGGAGGGGTTTCCTCAATACTCCGTCGCTTCAAACCCCGTAAATAATCCTGCTCCTTTTCAGCATCGATCCCCCCCAATATCTTTATATTCTTAGAAATATGCCCGACCGCATCCAAATGGGTTCCCGTGTGCCCCCCAAAAGTCAAGAGATCGTTGGCTGAACTCCCTCCCCCCTCGTAGCACACATCACCGTGTTTCCGGGCCAGTCCAAAAACAAAAGGAGGATGCAAAGGATGGTGGGGCATTCCCGGATGCCAGGGTTGTCCAAGATCATAGACCTTTCCTTCCGTGATGAGGTCTTTCAGCTCCGGCCGAAACATCATTCCGCTCCTCTACTTCCCCTTGAATTCAGGCTGGCGTTTATCGATGAAGGCTTGCAGGCCCTCGGCATGGTCCTCTGTGGAAAAGCAGAGGGTTTCGGCCATTCCGCTTCTCTGGCCGGTTGATGATGATTTTGGCAATGCCTTTATCTTTCTCGAAGATTATATTTTGAAAAGCCATATTCGCGCCCTAAAAAAAAGTTTCGAGTTGCGGGTTTCAAGTTGCAGGTTCAAAATCCCGAGCCCAAAGTCCCTGAGTGGTTTTTAGCATTAAGCCTTTCGCCTTGCGCCTTACGCCTTTAGCCTGCTTTTAACCTCTGTGTCCTCTGTGCCCTCTGTGGCTTATCAGGTTTTTAGCGGCCCGGGATTTTCCACAATCTGGATTCCGCGATGTCCAACTCTTCCCTGACTACCTTAATTTCCTCGGCCCCTGGTGGAGGTATCATGGTAATCTTATCGGCTACTTTGAGGTCCCATCCCACGCTGGCTTTGATTTTTTCCACATCGGCGTTGGGGTAAACTCCCCAGAGGTAAGCCTCCTTGGAGAGAGGATGAAACTTGAATACCCCCAGTGAAGAGATAATCATCTCTGGACCCGTATCCGGGCGAAATCCCGCCTGGATTCGGCTGTCGAATCCATCCAGGTATCCCGGAGTCGTGAGGTAGTCGACCCGGGCAGGAAAACCATCCTTCGTCGTCCGGTCAGAGAGCATGAACAGTTTTTTCGAGTTAGCTCCGAGGTCCGCTGCCCCCCCTGAGCCAGCCAGCCTAGCTTTCGGCTGCTGGTAGGGCCCGATGCAGGTGGAATTGATGTTGCCATACCGGTCCACCATGGGGGCATCGATCATGGAAATGCGCAGGTGCCCTGCGGCCAGGAATCCGCAAAGGGTATCATAGGTCTCTCCGGCCATGGCCAGATGGGGCATCAAAATCAAATCGGCACCGGTGTTGGGCATGACCGGGCAGTAAGTCCTCTCTACTCCTCCTCCCTCATACACACAATAGATGTCCGGAGCGTGGAGGCGCCGGGCAACCCGGGAGGCAACCATGGGCCAATGGAACCCAACAAACAGGGCAACCCCGTTCTGGATCTGCTTGGCGGCAGTGAGGATCATCATCTCGAAAGGTGTATATTCTTCCATTAGTCTTGCTTCCTCCAGCGAAGTTCTTCCTTCTTCTTCCCCAGTTTCTTCACATATTCAGCTCGATTTTCCACCCCGTATACCCACTCGTCCATGAATTTTTGGAATCCCTCCACAGTTCTGGAGGCTTCCGCATAGGCAGCCTGGAACCAGATGTCCCGGTAGTAGTGCTCAAAAACATCTGAGGGATGGGCGCCCCAGGGCTCATGGATGACCGCGCTCACCCGGAAGCCGGGGACGATGGTTTTGTAGGGCTCTTTCAAAATGGTCGCCTGATCTACGATCTCCTCGGCGGCCACGATCACAATTTTGCCGGCGTTGGCGGTCCCCCGGACATCTCCCAGGGTGCCCCACATCTGGGCGTTCCCCTCTGGGTCCGCCCGCTGGACATGAACCAGGCTGACCTCGGGCACGAGCGGTTTAACCAGGCAGACTTTTTCTCCCGAAAAAGGGGATTCGATGACGCGGACCTTATCATTCCCCAGGATCGACCGGTGCTGAAAAATTCCAGTCCCCTCCAGCGGATAAGTAGGCATAAAGGGGAGTCCATGGGCAGCCGCATAGATGGCCATACAGAACGAACCGAAGGAAAATTCTTCCAGTTCAATTTTGTGAGGGATTCCTTTTTCAATGGACCGGCGGAAACAGTGGGCCGAAGAAGGCCCGGTTGGGTTCCACACATAAGGAGAAATCACCCGGCTTACACAACCGGCTCCGATCATCTGATCGGCCAGAATGTCTCCCGAACTGCGGATGAGAGTCAGGTTCCTTTTCTTCTGGCGGATAATCTCATGGGCAAAGGCATAACCCTGGCAAAAAGAAAAACCCGAGATTAAAATACTCTGGCCATCTTTTATATATTTCGCGATGGCTTCCTTCATGGTTATCAGCTTGCTCATTGGTCCTTTTCCTCTTAGTGGCTCAGATGGGATGGCGATTCCCGCTTTTCAAGCAGGTTTTCTACGAGTTTGAATTTTTGCACCTTGCCGCTTCCGGTCATGGGCCAGTCAGTAACGAAATGAACCTCCTTGGGGACCTTGAAATTGGCCATCCTTTC
>Ga0315280_10011126_pt1 | contig 11131 bp, 5 predicted proteins | sample YL17G06_40_MG_FD_203697 | JGI IMG/M metagenome (GOLD analysis project Ga0315280, IMG submission 203697) | Sediment microbial communities from Yellowstone Lake, YNP, Wyoming, USA - YL17G06_40 | ecosystem: Environmental > Aquatic > Freshwater > Lake > Sediment | place: USA: Wyoming | collected... | reverse complement strand
CGCCCGACCATCCGGGCGATGTCCTCGTAAGCGGGCAGGGAGCGCGCCGCCTCCCTCATGCCCTCGCTATACCCGGAATGGACGCGGGCGTCGGCCACGGCCCGGCGCAGCCAGCCCCAGGACCATTGGCGCGGGTCTGCTGAGCCGCTGCAGCTGGGCAGCCAGGCCCCGGCCTGGGACTTCAAGGCCAGGATCATGCCCGGCGCGGTGGTGTAGAGTTCGTAGTCCGCGCCGATCTCGGAGAGCTCCTTCTGGCTCCGGTTCAAGGCGGCCTGCCCGAGGTCTAGACGGGAGGCGTAGTCGGTCTTGAAGAGCGCGTCCTCGACCCGTCCGAAACCGGCCATGAGGCGCTCCAGGCGCGAGCGCAGCTTCTCCCCCTCGACCCGGTAGCGGGATTTGTCCTTCCCGTCCATAGTCATCGCCCGCAAGCCCTCGGCCACCATACGCGCGTCCGGGGACTCGGGGTCGAACCTCTCGATCCAGTTGCGGACCGCGTATTTCTGGGCCTCGAGGCAGGCGAGCGAGAGATAGCGCATCACGTACCGCTCGCCCATCCCCAGGGCTTTGACCTTCTGATCCGTGATGGCCTCGGCCGCCTTGAGCCGGTCCATCACGGAGTGGAAGCAGGCGATGCCGTATGCGGCCTGGCCCAGGTAGCCGGCCCGCACCTTGGTCTTGGCCTGCGCGACGTCCCACGCGGAGTAGGTCCGGCCCTTGTGCGAGTAGACCTTGGCCCGGGCCTGCGCAGCCAGGTCCGCCTCGAACTTCTCGTTGACCTTGTCGGGATCGTCACGGTCGAAGAAGTTCTGATCCTTCTTCTGCTCGCCCAGGAGCTCCGCCATGGCGACCATGCGGTCGAGGCGGGCAGCGAGTTCGAGTTGGTCGAGCTGGAGTTTGAGCCGCCACCAGCTCGCCGCGAACATCTGGTAGTTGTACCGGCCGGTCTCCGGGATGAAGGGCGCCTGCGGGGGACGGGCCCGGTTGAGCTCGCGCTGCATCTTCTGCAGCTCCCGGTTGTAGACGGCGACCTGGTTCTCGTTGAGCCTGAAGGCCAGGCCTTGCCTGTCCCAGAACTCCCAGCCCCGGCCGTTGGGCAGGTCCAGCTGGGCGAACTCGATCTTGGGCGAGTCGCCGACCGCGGCCCCGGTCATGAAAGCCTCGCGCAGGGCGCCCAGCCGGAAGACATCCTCGGCGCCGGCGTCCGGGGGCTCAAGGAGCGAGCCGAGCCTGTCCCTGTAGCGCCGCAGGTGCGCGGCGAAGGCCCGGGCCTTATTTGCGCCGCAGGGCCCGCTCCTGGCCGGGACCTGGAACGACCCCTTCATGCCCTCGACCTCTGCCACCGGGTCGGGCCGGGCCTTGAGGTAGCGGTACATGACCTCGCCCAAGGGGGTGAGGAACCGGTCGGTGCCGAAGTATTGCCGCACCGGGTCGTCGGGCCCCTGGTAGACGCCGTTGGCCTCCAGGTATTTGAGCGCGTCCTTGGCGTCCACGCCGGACTGGGAAGCGTCCGCGTCCGCCACCGCGGGCAGGGTCAGGATGCAGGCACACAGCCCTGCGGCGGCGAATCTGCGCCAGGCGTTCATGGCGCTTTTAGTTTAACGGCGGAAATCGATTCGCGGCATGGCCCGGAAGTCCCCGGCGACTCCGGGGTTTGGGCCCATTAGATGCTGGGTCGAAAGACCCAAGCGTGCAGCGACGCGCTAGAGCCTGTTCTGCGCGCAGGCCTTCTTGGCCTGCGCGAACTCCATGCCCCACCAGATGACTGGTCCCAGGCAGTTGGCCGGCATGTCCACGGCCTGCTGGGAGCTCGCGATCTGCTTGTTCTTCACGGCATACCAGAGTCCGATATTATTGTCGGAGCCGGCGAGGTAGCGGAACTCTCCGTTCTGCGGGAACGCCTTGGCCTTGAGCCCACCGATTTTGACCGGGCCGGGAAAGGGCGGCCCTTCCTTTCTGTTCTTGGCGAAGACCAGCACGAAGCTGCTGCGCAGGATATGCCTGCCGCCCCTTCCGGGAAAGGAGAACGGCTGCCCTCCAGCGACGGCGGGCCCTTGCCCGCCGCCCTGGCCGTCATCCGCGAAGAACTTGTACATGAGGTACCAGCGCGTGGCCAAGGCTTCATCCCTGTCGTTGGCGAACAGCGCCGCGGACCCGTCCGCGGCCTGCTTGACCGCAACGAGCGCGTCCGTGACACCGCCCTCGGCCCGGACCTGCGGTTCGGCGGGGAAACCTTCGTCGCCGCCGGGATCGACGCTCAAGTCGAAGGCGCGGCCCGGTCCCGGCTTGTCCCGGCGCACGCCGCCGCTGCCCAAGGGTTCGATCTCGGGCCAAAAATAGAAGTCCCCGCCGACGAGCCTGGCCTTCACGCGCCTATTGGCGTCCGCCGCCGAGGCGGTGATGGAGAACTCCGGGTCCCTGCCCTTGTCCCGGATGAGCCTGGCCAAGTTTCTGGCCGCCGCCTTGCGCGCCGGCGCGTCGTAGCCGGCACGCTCCATGGCGTCGCTGAGCAGGAGCTCGTCCGCGATGCTCAACGAGCCCTCGGCCGCGTAGCCGGCCTGCGCAAAGGGGTGGTTTTGGGGCTCGCCGTTGACGACCTCGACCTTCCGGGGCTTGTCCAAATCGAAGTACATGGTCCGGCTCGCCCTGGAGGCGGCGATGTAGTGGACGATGCCGCGGATCTCGTCGGGTTTGCCGGCCTGGTCTTCCCGCTCGTCCGCATCCAGGCCCGGCACCGGCACGCGCAGGTTGCGCGGCGCGTACTGTTCGGCCGGGAAGAACCAGACATGGCGCGCCGCGAAAGGCCGCGGTACGGGCTCGCCGTTCTCCCGCTTGCACCAGGAGTAGACCCGGACCTTGTCCCGGAGGTCCCGGCGCAGACTTTTCCTGACCCTGTCGTTGCGCTCGAACTCTCCGGATGCGACCAGGGCTTTCTCGAACGGAGCGGACTCCGCGGACAGGTCGGAATCGGCCTGGTCCTCGCCCGGAGTATCGCCGGAGGTCTGGCCCGGCCTGCGGCCCTGCGTCTGGTCAGGATCCCCCCCGCCCTCCTTGACCTCCCATATGCCCAGCTCCTTGTTGAACTCGACATGGTAGGGCTTTGCGTCCACGCAGCCCAAATCCCGCTTGCCGGGAAGGAGGACGTTCCTGCCGTCGCTCGAGCGCTGGTTGACCTCGGCCGCCAGCTCCGGGGTCAGGTCTGCGCCGTCGGCCATCCGCTCCCTGAGGTCGCCGGGGAAAAAAAGAAGGGAACCCTTGGCCCCGCCCTGGCCCAGCACCTGGAAGCTCTTGCCGCCGATTTCGAGGGAGCCCCCCTCGTCCAAGGCCTGCCGGGCGCGCACGCCGAAGAGCTCGGAGAGCGAGGTCTTGACCTGCTCATCGTTGCCCTCGCGGCCGAAGCAGACCTTGGTATCCCCGCCCGCCTGGGGGACGAACTTCAGGGCATACTTGGGCATCCCCGGGACCCGGTCATCGAGGACGAAGGTATCCACGCCGGGCTTGGTCAAGATGTCGAATTTCCGGCCGAAGATATCGCCTTTGTTGGTGATGTCGAAGATGCCGATCTTGTTGACGAGCCGGCCGCCCTCCTTGACCGTGTAGATCTTGATGGAGACGGCGCGGGAAACCGGATCGCCCTCCTTGAAAACGTGCCGTTCCACCTTCGCGCCGCCTACGTAGAGGCTCTCGAAAGCGAAGCCTTTGGCCGAGCCCTTCATGGCCTCGCCGCCCTGGCCCGCGCTTCCGGGCGCGACCGGCGTCTCCTCAGGCTTGATGATGCTTCCCGCGATCTCCTTCTTGACGCGGGAATCCAGGAGCAGGGAATGCGCCTGCCCAGCCGCGTAATCCAGGAACCTGCTAACCCACGGGGCGCCGTCGGCCTTGGCCTGCTGGGCGGTCCAAGGCTCCATGGCCGCGTCGAAGAGCGGGCCGCGCACCGTCCCCCGCGCGGTCAGGGACTTGACCAGCTCCGGCTTCTCCGCGGCCCAGTCAGGGGACAGCGTCCCCGCGCCCATCACGAAATAGAGCTCCGCGACCGCCGCGGCCTGGTTGTGCGCGACCCGGCTCTTGACCCAAGCGCCAGGTTCCGCCATGATCCCGGCCATGGCCTCCGGCTGGTCTCTCACCGCCTGGGCGATGAACCGGCCGCCGCCGCCCTTCTCCACGTATTCGGCGAAGCGCTCGGCCATGGCCTGGCCCGCCGTCCCTTCCGGGAGAGGAGAACGGCTGTCCTCCAGCGACGGCGGGCCCTTGCCCGCCGTCTCCGGGCTCTTTATGAGCAGTTGGGTCAGGATCGTGACGGGGTTATCGAGGCCTGTATCAGCGGCGAGCCTCTGGACCGGCGCCCAAGCGATAATAAAGGCGGCGCTAAAAACAACCGTGCGGGATTGGTGGCTCATGGCTGGCTCCGTGCCTCAACTGCGCTGGGCAGTTTCCTTATTCCAGCCTTATGCTACACCCGGAGCCGCGCACAGGCATGGGCCGAAAGGCCCACGCGCCATCAGCCAGCCGCGCCCTCTGAGACTACGGCAGTTGCGACAAATTGGACTTCACGGTCGTTTCGACGTTGGAGACGTTCTTGAACACGGCCTGGGTCTGCGCGCCGTTCTGCTTGTTGCGCACGTAGTCGAGCGTGCTCTTCACCGCGGAGCGGACCTCCTCGAGCTTCTGCTTCTTTTGCTCCTTCACGATCTGGTCCGTGGCACTCTGCCAATCCTCCAAGGCTTTGTTGAACTGCGGCACCGTCATGGCGTCGCCGTTCATGTCCGCGACGCCGTTGACCGGCTGCAGCGTAACCTGCGTCGTATTCGTCACCACTCCCTTGCTGTTCCTCAGGATGCTGCTCACGTCTTTATGGAGCCCCTGCGGGTCTTTGCCGTCTATCTGGCCGAGACTGCCTGATAGAGAGGCGAGCACGCTGTTCTGCCTTCCCGTCACTGCGGCGTACCTGTCCCGAAAGGCGGAAAGGCTCTTGTAATGCGCCTTGGCCTGGTCATCGAGCTTCTGCGAATCCTGGACCAGGGCCGCCTTGCCCAGATTTTCATTGACGATGCTCATCTGTTCGCCCACGAATTTCATCGCGGCGTCGCTCTTTTTCTTGTCGTCATTGGCCGATGCCAGCGTACTCTTATAGTCGGCGTCGTATGACTCCTTGGCCTGGGCTATCTGCTGGCCGGGGGTTTGCACATCGGCAGCCTGGTCCGCGTCCACCTTGACGGCATCCAGGGCCCCGGCATCTGCCTTGAGCGCTTTTTCGAGGACGTACGAAAGCCCGCCTTTGTCGTCCTGCCCGGCCTGCCCGCCCAATGCCGCGCCGAAGGCTTTGAGCAGGCTGTCTATATTGTCAGTCTTATCCCATGCGGTCCCCGGCCATGCGGCCCCGCAATCGCCGGTTTGGCTGCCCTTTGACGTGTCCCGGATCATCACCAGGCTCTGGGCGGCCGTCTTCATCGCGGCCCGCTCATCCGAGAAATCCGCAATCCCCTTGCTGGTCGCCTGATCCAGGGACGCGCAGATCGCGGGCAGATCCATGGTGGCTCCGGGAACGCCCGGGACCCCGTTCTCCGTCTGCCCGCCGCTGCTGCCGCCGCTGTCGCTGCCGCTGAGCTTGCAGTTGGTGAGCTGACCCGGGCCGCTGCAGAAGTTGCTGGACGAAGTGTACCAGATATTCCCTCTCCCGTCCGTAACATAAGATTTTTTCTTGATGGTATCCGGCGGATCACCGCAACTGCCGACATCGGACTCGGAGATATCCTTTTGGTCGCAGCGCCACTTTTTCCCGGAAGCGTCGCCGCCCCAATCCTTGAACATGTCCGTCATCTGGCCGGTCATACCCTTGAGCGGGGACATGACCAGCTCCTCGGCGATCTTCTCCTTGAGGTTGGGCCACAGCATCGCGTCCTTCTTCATGAGCTCGTACTTAAGGTCGCGCATCTTCTGCTGCCAGTCCTTCTGGGCCAGGAAGTCCAGGGACTCGCCCATGGACTTGGAGCCTTTGTCCTGGTTTCCCCCCGGCGTCTTGTCGCTGCTGCCCGAGCCTCCGCCGCCCGCGTCCCCGGAGGAGCCGCCCGAGGGCATGTTGCGCGAGGCCGCCGCCTCCAACGCGGCCGCGGCCGGTCCCTGGCGGTTGAAGTCCCCGCCCGCGTTGGCCGCGGCCTTCTTCAAAGCCTCCATGGCTTGGGCGCTCGCGTTCTGCGAACCCCGGGCGCCCGCGCCCAAGTAGCCCGGAGCCTTGGCCACGCGCTGCAAAGAATTGCTCTCGGCCGCCTTGTTGGGCACGTTGGCCGCGGAAATGGGGGGCAGAACGTATCCGCCGCCTCCGCCGCCTCCGGAAGCCGCTCCCAGGCCCCGCAGGCCCGCGTTGGTCAAAGACGCCTTGGGCACGGGCAGGCTGGCCGCCTTGGCCGCCCCAGCCGCGCCCTTCGCGGCGGCGTTGGCCAGGGCGTCCTTCCAGTCCGTGGCCTCCTTGACCGGCGGCGTAGTGGTGGCGGTCGCCGCGGGCTGCTGCTGGGCCGCGGGCCCCATGACCAGGGCGGAGGGATCGCGCACGTTCAAGGGGGTGATTACGTCGCCGCCGCCCCCGGCCACGCCGCCGGGAGCCAGGCCGTTGACGCCGCCCTCGTAGGGCGAGCCTCCGTCGCCGAAGCGGCCCGAAGGCTGGAAGCCCCAGCCCGGCTTGAAGGTCGAGCTGTCCGCATTCTCCGGGCTCATCATGAAATGCTCGGCCAACGGCGCCATGAACAGCACGCCCAAGCCCGCCAAGATGAAGGCGAGGTCCTTCTTTTTAAACTGCTTGAGGCGCTCGATGAGCGGCAGCCCCGAAGCCAGTCCCTTGATCTTGACCTGGGTTTTACGGGAGTCCTTGAGTGTCGGAATCTGGGGTTTCTGTTCCATGGCTGTTCTCCTTCAATTCATCAGCGATCGCAGTCCGGCGTCGGGCACCCGTCCGGCTTGGTGAGCGGGCACGCATTGATATGTGCGCACTGCACCGAGTAATACTCCAGGCAGACGTTATGCATCTCTACGCCCTTGGCCCGGCAGCGTCTCGCCTTGCTCTGGCTGCAGCCGCCGCTATTGCAGCTCATGGCGTTGAGGTCGTCGGCCTTCTTCTGGAGCTGCGCGGAGAGATACTGCTCCCTCGGGGTGTATTGTTTGTCGGCCTCCTTGCAGTTCTGCGCGTCCTGCTGGGCTTGTTCGGCATCGCCAAAATAGCCCTGGAGCAAAGAGTCGCCGGGCACCGAGACCACGGAGGCGTTGTCCACCTCAGGCGCGGCGATGACCTGGGGCGCGGAAGGCCCGATTTTGTTGCCGTCGTAGGCCGCGCCCACGTTGGTGGCGGCGTACTCGGCCGGGCAGCCGTTGGCCGCGGTGCAGTTGGGATCGCGCGCCATCATGGAGCGGGAGCGGCCTTCGGCGAGCTGCGCGAAAGCCCCTTGCCCCGGGGCCGTGATATTGCGGTTCAAGGCCTGCCGGGTCTCATAGGATATCTTGGCGGCCCTCATCGGGCTGAGCCTGCCGGGGCTGCCGGCCACGATCTTGCCCCCGCCCGTATTGGGGATGCTGGTCGCGGCAATGGCGTTCTTGATGTTGTCGCCCAGGCGCGTGCCCGCGCTGCGGTCGCCGGCAAAAAAATCCCGGCCGACGTAGGCGGCGCCGCCGGGCCCGGCATGCTGGTTCGGGCTGCGGTCGGCCCGGGCCAGGAGTTCGGCTCGTTCGCCGGCCAGGTCCGCGTCGTCCAAGCTCACGCCCGGGCCTGCGCGCTTGGCGTCGTCGCGATTGAGGATTCCGTTGACGGACCGGGCCGCGCGTGCCGCGGACGGGGCCCCGGCCAGGCCGAACTCGGCCGCGTCGCCCCGCACCAGCCCCACCGAGGAGGCTGCGGGCGCGGCCGTGCCCCATCCGAAGATGGCGCTCCAGGAGAGATCCCTGCCGTCCCTAGCCGCGCGGAAGGCGGCTTTAACGCCAGCGAAGGACCCGGCGCCGCCCGATGAGCCGAACACCCCGCCCATGCCGAGCTTGGCCGCGACCCAGTTGAAATTGGACGGCGCGATGAACACTAACGAGAGCAACACCACCACCAGCAACAAGGCCGTCAGAACCTTGCGCTGTCTGAACAACAGCAAAAGCAACGCGAGGAGTCCCTTTTTCTTGTGACGTTCAAGGAATTTAGACATATATTCCTAAATACGCTATCCCGCCCGACGGGCCCGAGGATAGTGTAGTACTGGTCATGGAGATTGTCAATAGCGCAAAGCGCTTTTTACCAAATTTAAACCATTGCCGAAGGCCCCGGTTCCAGGCATATTGGATAAGTCAGGGAATGCGTTTTTTTGCGGTCCCTATGGCCGGGAGATGAGCCTGCGGAGGCCTTTTTAACCACATCAATTTGACAAGTCGAAGCGCGTGTGTTATATCTATCCTGAGGGAGGATGGAAATGGCGGTCTATGAACGCAGCCTGGAGATCGCGGCCCCGCCGCAGCGCATCTGGGCTTACCTGTCGGATTTCAACAACTGGGAAAAGCTCACCGAAACCAGGGGTTGGCTGAGCAAATCCTCCAGCCGCTTCCGGCTGGCCGAAGGTTCCGCGCCCGGGGAGAACGCCGTAGTGCTGGTGGAAGGCAGGGGACAAACCGCGGCCTGGGTCATCCGGGACTGGGTCCCGCTCCGACAAATCGCCATCGCAACCCAAGACAAGCGTTGGCTTGCGGGTTACACCGCCGCGATAGCCTTCGCCATAGAACCCAAGACCTCCCTGGCCACGCATGTCACCCTCCGCTGCCGGCTCGAGCCGGCCGGCTTCCTGCTGGGAATTATCCTCTCCTTGTCCGCGCCTCTGTGTCAGAAAAGGGCGGAGGCGGCGGTGCAGGCCACCCTGGATCGGCTCAGGGCCACTCTGGAATAAACAACCCCGGGCCGATCCGGTTTCTGCGGCTCCTACTAAGGCGCCTGATTTTGAGAGCCGTCGCTCTGGGTCTGGGTCTGCGACGAAGGCGCCTGATTTTGGGAGCTGCTTGAGGAACTGCCGCCGAGCAACATGCCCAGCACGTTGGCGGCAACTACGCCGACGGCGATGAGGACCGCGGCAAGCACCATCCAAGTCGCCCCGCCGACCCAGGCCGCGACCATGGCCAAGGCTCCGCCCGCGGCAATTACGCCGCCGCTGGCCAGGAACATGTCGCCCTGCGGCGCACCTCCCATGGAATTGATCTGATAGCCGTTGTACGTTATCAGGGCGCCTAAGGTCAAAGCTGTTCCAGCCAGGGCCATGGCTGCGGCTGCGCAAGCTGTGTACGCTGACCAGCCGACGACCGGAACGGCCGCCAGACCAGCGCCAATTGCGGCCAGGATGGCGGATGCCAACAGAAGGCCGCAGGCCAAATAGACCAGCGTCCGGCTTTGTTCCACCATAGGGTCCCACGGTTGCGTTACTGGGTGGTTGTCGACGTCAGTATTGTCCGTGCAGATGGTCCCGTTCCAATATTGGTCATAGCCGCATTTCTCGATGGTAGAGGTGACGTCGGGTGCGCCGGTTTCGCCGGATGCGCCGGATGAGGCGGATGCGCCGGGCCCGCCGACGGGGGTGACCGCGTCAATTGCGGGCGGCGCGGCCGGGGGACTGCCGCCCTGCAAAGCGGTCCCATCGAACTGGGTAGAGGCCGCGTCCGCTTTGGTTTCCGCGACGCTGGTGCCGCTCCGCATGGCGGCGTTATAGGGCGTCATGCCGCGCAGTTGCGCCAGGGCCTTGTTGGTCCTGATGCCCCTGAGGTTCATGTAGCGGCTGCCGAGGCTTGGGCGCTTGACCAGGGTCCCGCCTTTGCCGAGTTGGGAGCGCCCCAAGCCGAACTTGGACAAAAACCCGCCGCCCGCGCCCACCGAAGGCCCGAACCTGGAGGCGCTGCCTCCTGAAAAGATGTCGTGCGCGCCGAAGGCGCCGGCTAGGCTGCTGGTCAGCTTGGCGCCGGCCAGGTCGTTCGCCGTCCTGTCGCGGGGCGCGCCCTCGCCCGCCTCGGCGTTCTTGTCCTTGTCGTCGGCCGGCTTGTCCTTTCCGGCCTCCGCGGTCTTGGGACCCGCGCCCTTGTCCGCGCCTTCCCATTTGATCTCTCCGCGGCCGGCTCTGGCCGCGTACTTAAGGCCCGCGGAGTCGCCCTCCCGGTGAACCTTCACGGTGGAGCTGATGCCGCCCAGGTCCGGCCGGGCCCCGGCCGGGCCGCCTCCGGCTAGCATCCTGTAGGCGATCGCGACCGCGCCTCCCGCGAGGAGCGCGGCAGCGGTCAGGACCAGGGCCTTGCCCAGCGCGGTCGCGGTCAGGCTCGCGAAGGCGCCCCCCAACTGCGCCAACAGCCGGGAGAAGAATCCCGCCTGGGCTCCGGCCCCAAACTGTGCCGCGGCCCCGGTCCCGGCGCGAGCCGCGCTGGCCGCGGCCCGGGCCGCAACCCCTGCGCCCTGACCGCCGGTAGCTCCGGCGAAGGGCGCGCCGGCGGGCCGGCCGCCGCCCCAGGCCGCGCCCGCCTTCTTGCGCTCCTTCTCCTTTTTCTTCAGGTCAGGAATGTCGACCGCAGGGACATCCTGGTCCGGCAGATCGAAATCCTCTTGGTCAGGCATATGGCTACCCCTTTTGCCTCAAATCACCTGGTCTATTCCCATTGGTCCGTTGTGCTGTTATGGGTCCGGGGCCCGACTTGAGTGATCTCGTATGCACCCACACCGGCCTGCATCGCGGAGGTCAAGCCGGCGACCACTGTGTACATGATGGCCTGATTCGACCACACCTTTCCTGCCGCGGCGGCCGCGCTCGCATACATAAGATAACCGGCAACAGCGGTCAAGGCTCCGAAGACGATGAAGATGCCTCCTTCCAGAGTTCTGCCCATGCTCAGGATAATCGCGCCCAAGGCTGCCTGGGCTGCGCCGATACCCAGCAGAATGCCGCCCAGAATCATAAAAGCCGTCTTCATGTGCGGAGTCCATTCAAAGATGGACAGAACGGCGGCGATTGCCGCTATCGCCGCGGCCGATATGGCCAGCACCTTGAGAATCTGGAAGTATATGTCCGTGGGGTCCACGCTGTGGCCGGGTTCGCTCTTGGCGCAGCAGCCGCCGCCGCCGCTCGGACAAGAAATGTAACCTCCGTCAGGG
>Ga0315280_10011125_pt1 | contig 11131 bp, 7 predicted proteins | sample YL17G06_40_MG_FD_203697 | JGI IMG/M metagenome (GOLD analysis project Ga0315280, IMG submission 203697) | Sediment microbial communities from Yellowstone Lake, YNP, Wyoming, USA - YL17G06_40 | ecosystem: Environmental > Aquatic > Freshwater > Lake > Sediment | place: USA: Wyoming | collected... | reverse complement strand
TTCATCGTGGCTCCTTTCTTTAAATGGTTTTTGGGTTTCCGTGGATTATTCCACGGAGGGAGCCACACTTCAAGTTTCAACTAAAAATAGTATAACCTCTTCCTCCAAAATGCCCTATATAAAGACCAGCTCCGATGTTTGTATCATAAGGAATACTTATCCCATATTTATATTGATAATGGTTCAGCAATATTCTGAACAATATGAAAACCGGGAGATAAGGAATTCTCTTTTCCCTAAAATATTTGGTTGATCTCATGAGAAAAGTATATTTAAAACCGGGGATAATAAATAGATATTTCAAAAAGAGTCCAATATTTTTCTTTCCACAGTATCGGTATAAATCGCTTTCAATCAAATACTTAAACTCGTTTAATTTCATTGGATTGGTTGATTTCTTATATATCTGATAAGGATAGGCATCTATTTAGCATCTAATTTTACATTTACCCTCTTATGCCTTTCGATGATAAAGAATCATCATTAATCATTAACAAAGCGTCGCAAAAAAACTTTGCTGCCCAATTCAGCATTTCAAATTGTCCATAAGGCCCATCAAAAGGAAAACTTCCTTTCACTCCACCTCGGATCCCAGGATTGGGATGTTCAAGATTTTGTGTACGTTTTACAAATTCAATAGAGCTCATCGCTGCATCTTTATATTTCTTTTCCCCAGTAATTGCATATGCTCGGAGCCAAATTACTGCTACCTGGGCATTCCCTGTGACACAATCCCAATCAGCCTTCGCAGACCAATCTGAAGCCAATCTTCCTGGAATCCCACCATCGGCCCGCTGGCAATTCAAAAGTGCGTTCAAAGTTTTTATTGCAGCGTCGATGTAACGGGATTCATTTAGACAAATACCGGATTCCAAAATACCTCTTGTAGCATAAGCAATTGTATGGAGAAGTGGCTTTTCCGGGTCATTTAGACAATTTTCAGAAAACCAACCATTTTCTAATTGTTTTGTAAGTGCCAATTCGATATTTTTCCTGCCGCAGTCCACATACTTGTCTTGATTCGTCTGCCTTCCTAATTCAATTAGTGCCCAGGCAACTCTCGTATTATATGTTGTAGCCTTTTCCAGTGCATATCTTGAGTTTCCTTTTCTCCATGACCCATCTCTTTCCTGAACCGACAATAGAAAATCCCCTGCCCTGATGGCTGAGTCCAAGTATTTTTGATCTCCAGTCTCTTTGAAGGCCGCAAGCCATCCGAAAATCACCTGTCCCGTATTGAAAACTGCAGGTGATGGTGGAGCCGTTACAACGCTTCCCATAACCGCGCCAGAAGGAAGTTGTATTTCAGTTTCCCAATCGGCCATTTGAATTGCACGTATTGATAAGGATTCATCACTTAGAACGTTTGAGAGAACGAATAGTGTGGGAATGATGTAGCCAGTGGTTTCTGGATAAGATGGTTCCCACCCCTTATATCCAACCGGAGACAGTGAAGAAGCAGAATATGCCCGCGAAACACCATGGTCAGGACTGGCATCCTGAGCTCTCATCAGCCAACTTGCCGACTCTCTTAAATGAATTTCATCAGGAAATGTTTTCAGCTCCTCACCATCTCTGTCCCTGGTAACCTCAGACCTTACTTCCTGGTGATCTGCAAATAGTATTCGCAGATTTTCTTTTATTTTCTTAACAAGATCCATTTCTGAATATGAAGTATTTTCTGAAATAGAAAAATACGTTATCACATTTCATTCGCTATGAAAGACGATGTCTCTCAATAAATGTTTTGTTCCACGCCTCCAGCACTACCAGAAGCCAGACCTTACTCTGAGCCATCTGATTCTTCAGGTCGCTTTGTTTTACCAGCGAATCGAGCTCTGAAGGCTCGAAATTCCCTTTTGCAAACGACCCGGACGCGTACAGCAAGTCTTTAACAAAACTGTTCAACTCTCTTTCCAACCACTGATTTTCGGGTGTTGGGAAACCATATTTCTTCCGGTTAACAATTTCTTCAGGGAGACAGTTTCTCATGATCCGTCTAAGAGCTGCCTTTCTCGTCGGTTTGAAGAGACCAAGAAAAAAGTCCACTTTAAGTTTCTCCGGAAGACGAAAAGCCAGCTCAATCAGATCGTGGTCTAAGAAAGGGACTCTCAACTCCAGCGAATTCGCCATGGTCATGCGATCCGCTTTGGTTAAAAGATTATCGGCAAGCCAATATTTGCAATACACATAAAGTACCTGGTCGAGTGGACTCCTCTCCTGTTGTTTCCGGTAAAGGTCAGTGATCAATCGGTAGGATTCGGAAAAGTTGACAGAAGAGACACCTAACAGTCTTTCCTTTTCTTGCTCGGAGAAATAATTTGTCATGTTCTTTGGCCAATATTTCCAGAAATCTTTTGAGGAGATACTCAGCTTCCTCAATTTAGCAGCCATACCATGCGGCACCAGCGAACTATTTGAAAGACGACTGACTGCATTTCTGAGAAAAGCAGGCATCCTCTGGTATGTGTCAACGACCCTCGAGTTCAACACAGTATTTTCGATACCCGGATAACCGGCTATAATTTCATCACTCCCCTCACCGGAAAGTACGACCGTTACCTCTTCTCTTGCCAACTTGGAAACATACCACAAAGGGATACACGCCAAATCAGCAAGCGGTTCGTCAGCATAGAAGACATATTTTTCGAGACCCGCTATGAATTCCTTGATCCCCACAACAATCTCGTGATGGTCCGTCTTGAAGAAATCAGCAACCCGACGAGCATAGGGCAATTCGTTAAAGTCCGGTCCGGCATCAAAGCCTACGGAAAAGGTTTTGATCTCTTCTATACCTAACCTCCTCATGGCATAAACAACAGCACTGGAATCGATTCCTCCACTCAGTAGAACTCCTAATGGCACATCACTCATCAAGTGGGTCTTCACGGATCGGAAGAACTGGGCTTCGAAAGCTTCCAATGCCTGTCTCCCATCAAGACAATGGTTTCCTCGTTCCTGGCTATTATCCTTAGCTGGAATATCCCAGTATTCTTTTACCTGGAATCTTCCGTTTTCCAGGACGCCGTAATGGCCCGGATGCATTTTCATGATCCCTTTAAACATGGAACGCGGAGCCGGAACATAACGGAAGGTTAGATAATCCCAAAGGGCCTGGGAATCTACTTCGACCTTAACGGAAGGATGCTGAATGATTGCCTTAGGCTCGGAGGAGAATAGGAAGATATCAGAACCTATATAGTAATGCAAAGGCTTTATTCCGATCCGATCCCTTGCGATAACAAGCTTTGTTTTCTTCGAATCCCAAATGGCGATCCCAAACATGCCATTCAGTTTGTTGAGGAAATTTTCGCCGTCTTCTTCATACTGGTGGACAATCACTTCCGTATCGCAATTGGTTGAGAACTTATGGCCATGAGCTTCAAGGTCATATTTTAATCTCTTGTAATTGTAAATTTCACCGTTAAATACCACCCAGATAGATCCATCCTCATTTGATATTGGTTGGTGGCCCCCCTGAATGTCAATGATGCTCAGTCTCCGCATCGCCAGCCCGGCATTTTTGTCAATATAATAACCCTCGTCATCGGGACCCCTGTGGCGTAAGGCTTTGTTCATTCTCTCTAACGCGGGTCTGGATACTAAGCCTTCCCGGTTGAGATGGACAATTCCGTTAATTCCACACATCTTGATTTCCGCCTTGCTACTGGTTCAGGAAAATTAAAAGTCAAGTCATATGAATCGTGCCATAATTCTCCTGGAGAAATAAACTAATGCCGCTTTTTCATCTCTCTTAATAAGACCCAAAAACCAGAAGACGATCGGAAAGGCTATCCATGCGCTGAAGTTGATAACGCATCTCCAGGAAAAATCTAGCCAGGAGAAATATTGACTCATAAAATATAGCAAAATGCACAAAAGAAATATCGAGGAAATTCTCAGCCATTCGAAGGGAATCGGATATAATTTTTGGGCTAATGAAAAGATAGTCACATTCAGCAAAATGAAACTGAAGAGTGTTGCGAATACGGCTCCATACATACCGTACCTGGGAATCAGTAAAAAGTTGAAACAAAGGTTTGCGGCCGCCGCGATCATGTAGGCCAAACTGATTCGTTCCGTTTTCTTTTTCAAATAGATGGCTGTGCTCACGTGATCTTCGATCGCATAGATCACATAGCACAGAACAACAAGGGGAATGATATCAGATGCCTGCCAGTATTTGTCCGAAGATATTATCCTCACGATATCCTTCGAAAAAATCGAAATTCCGAGCCCGATGAAACAAGTAAATCCAATAAAGTACGTGAAGATTTTTGAATAAATGAGGGGTGCTGTTGCCTCCTTCTCGATAGCGAACCGCCTGGCATTCCAGATCTGCGAAAAGGATACATAGAGCAGGCTGTGAATACTGTTTCCGATCTTATACCCAAAAGTGTAAATGCCAGTATCGGAAAGGGAGAGATACCCCCGAACGAAATAACGATCAGAGGCGTGGATCACCATGCTCGCCAAGGACATAGGCACTAAAGGTAGACTGAAGCGGAGCATTTTCATAAACCATTCCCATGAGAATCTGAAACCGACGCTTCGAACAACCAGGGGCATCGCCACCGCAAATGTGACTACGTCCACAATAAGGCCGCTCAACAGTATACCCTGAACCCCGATTTGGATTATTGCCACAAAATAGACGTTTAATGCAAAACTGGTAATCAGACGCGACAAAGAAATGAAAACGAATAAAATTGACTTTTCTCTTACCTGGATATAGCTCAAAACGACATTAACGGGTATTTGCAGCCAGAGACTCAAAAGCGCCATCTGGAATAAGGCCGTTTGTCCCTTCCCCGCCAGTACAAATCCAGAAAGCCATGAAGATAGATAGAAGATTGGCGCTAGAAAGACCGTCGCAGCAATGCCTCCCCCTAACAGGGCTGTGCTGATGACGGTGTTCCTTTCCGATAAATCTTCTGCCTCATAATAAAATCGAAACACCGTTGCAGCGAGCCGTAAACCAATAATAACACTAAATACCTCCGTGGTGAGATAAACCAATTGCAGAACACCGTAATCAGCAGGGGTCAGAAAATGGGTGTAAAGCGGAATCATGAGAAAACTGATGAGCCTACTCGATGCAGAGCCAATGCCGTAAATGGCACCATGCTTTCCCAATTTTTTTATTTGATAGACTAATCCTTGTGAAGGCTTGTGATGCAACATTTTTTTCTGATAAAAGGGGAGGTCAGCTTTGGAGGCCCATTGATATTAGGAATTTATGTTGAAAACCAGAAGGCGGCTGAAATCAAAGGACCTCAAATTACCTTCCATTACGCTCGCGTCAAGTCGGATTTAGATTCCCCATAAGCTCACTTAATCTCCGTACGATAAAATTAAAATCACGGAATTCTACAGACAGCTCTACGGGTATTTGCAGTAGATATTTGTAATGCCTTTCGGCTTTCGGTAGCGCTGTTTGATGAGTACTTTAATCAGGTTTGAGATGAATTGGAGTACGTAATGCTTGTATTTCAACGCCGGAGTAGCTAAATATCTTTTCAAACAAGTTCGAAACTTCGGAGGCAGGTTGGGCATCCTTTAACCGCACCAGATATTTGGTGGCTACAGAATTATTACTCTTACTATTACGGGGCAACCTATGTAGTTTTTAGAACCAGGTCAGATCTGATGATAAGGGTATTTCATAAATCTTTTAGGGTTATGAATTCGAATCTTTAATATTTTGGTGATTTTTATCTTTTAAAAGTCGAGCTTGGACAATAACAATACCAGCTACCATATACCAGAAAAAGATATAAACACTATGCGTACCCATTCCTAAAATTAAACGCACAATCGTTGACACCATAACTGCTGTTAATATCGCGGTTTGAGGTGTTTCATCTTGAAATAATTTCCGTAATTGTATAGATTTTCTTAAATAATTGTATAAAAAGGCAAACCAAACAAATGTTCCTATAATCCCCAAATCCCCCATCAATTCCCCGTAATGGTTATGAGCCCATAGTCCCCACCCAAACCAAGCCTTCCTTGCCACTGGATAACAACCTGGCCCAACTCCTAATATTGGCCTTTTGATTAGCATTTCAATTCCATGTCTCAAGCCTGTTGCTCTCGAACCTGCTGATAAGTCGGCGTTTAAAATTTCAAAACTCAACATTTTATTCATGTAATCCATGTAATTTGCTCCGGTGATTATAGGTAGGCTAAAAACCAAAAGGATGCCAAGGCCTATCATCAATAACTTATGCTTCGAAAAGATTGTCAAACAAATAAATAAACCAATAAGGCCAACAAAACCTCCTCTCGATCCACTAATAATAACCCCATATAAACAAATCAGGAAAAGAATTACCCCCACCAATTTTAGAATTTTCTTCCTATTGCATACACCCACATACCAGAGAAAGGGCATTCCTTGAAGCGTCAGGTTTGCAAGAGCAACGTGGCCAGCCCCCATTCCCCCACTTGTAACTGCATAATCGATGCGCCCACCGCCTGAACTTTCTACAATAATACCATGCGTATAATTGTAGATAGCGTCATAAGCCATAAAGCAAGTAAGAATTCCAAAAATCCAAAGAAAAACTTCGACATCTTTTTGAGTGTCTATCAAAGTGACAATCATTAGAAAAAAAATAAATACTTTTGAGAACTCGATCATCCAATCCCATGAAGTTTGAAAATTAAAGGCCTGGACCATTGAAATTAACATTACACCAAATAGAACGAACATCCATTTGTTTATCGGGTTACCTGAGAATCCAATTCGCTGCAAACGACCAAAATTCAATAACATGACCATGATGATCAAAATCCCCACAAGTAATTCTATTCTCAGACTTCCTAAAACAGGATAAAAAATTCCTGGCCGGACCGTCATGATAATAAGGTATGATATCACTCCGTAGAATGGTCTCTTAACCATTCCGAAAAGAAAAACAAAGGAAACAATGACAAGGATGAGCCTTATTGTGTCAGGATGGGGCATATTTCAAATGCGATAACATTTAGTAGGTAGATGGATCATTATCATTACAACGGTTTTGAATATTTAAAAAGTGTTCGACAAACTTTTCAAATTTCTGAATGACAAACCTAAATTCAGCAGGGCGTATCGAAGGTTCAACCGGGATTTGAAGGAGTTGTTTATAATATGCGTCAGTTTTCGGTAAGGAATATCCATTTGTAACGTACTTTTGATTCAGATGGAGGGGCATATAAAGGTTTTGTATCTCAATACCAACTTTGGATGAGTACTGCTTGTATAGCCCCTGCACATGTTGGGTGTAATGATTATCATTTATTCGAACTAAATACTTGGTGGCCACGTTCAGGAATTCTCCCGAATTATCGTTAGAAGGCAATAAAGCAAATAGTCGGGAATAGCAAAGATTAAATCGGTCATCCAATGACTTCTTTCTACTAATCCTGACTTGAATAAGCGAATCAAGTTTCCTGAGCTGCTCTATCCCAATCGCCCCGTCAACGTTACATAACTCCATTAATGTTTCTTCTTTATGGTCACCCTTCTCAAGAAATCTTCTAAAGAAAGGGAATAATGGAAATGTAAACCTCCGCCAGCGCCTAAAAACAATCCAGTATGCTAATCTTTTGAGTTTGCTCAATAAGTCTACTTGAGATGGATTTAGTCTTCCCAATCCTTCTGATAAATTCTTTGAGTTTGTTATCAGGATTCCGCCACCGGTAGCCGTCATTGTTTTTCCCGGCCCAAAACTGATAATACCTGCATCTCCAAAAGTGCCAACAAGCCTTCCATGAAGTCTCGCTCCAAAAGATTGAGCAGCATCATCAATGATGAAGATTTTTGAACGAATTCCCCTTTCGTCAATAGATTTCTCGAGCTTATCAATATCCGCCGGATTGCCAAAAAGATGTGGAACGATTACTGCTCGGACGGAAGGATCCAATAATTTTAGAATATGATCAATATCCGGATTATAGTCATCATTGATATCACAAAATAAAGGAGTTGCACCAGTGTCTTGAACAGCCCTGGCCACTGTTTCGCAGCAATAGGACGGCATTATAACTTTATCATCTGGACCAAGTCCTCTGGCCTTAAGCGCTGCGTGAATTGCCTCCTGCCCGCTGTTAAAACCAAAGACATATTTGACACCTGTTTTCTTCTTTATCAGGCCGTATAGTTGCTCCTTATGGCTTCCTTCGATGAGGTGCCCTGTTAAAAGGCATTTCAATATTGCCCAATGCTCAGCCCACCCCCAAGCTGGAACACAGTAAGGCACTCTATAAAATTGACTGAAAAATAACTTAATCCTGCCTTTTATTTTTGCGAAGAAGTGATTCAAAATTCTGACTATTTTATGTTATGCTGGTTATTGGGAGGTAAGTTTAGGCGAATAATCTGGACTTCGTTTTTCTTAAAAACTCATACACCTTAAAGGTAACAGGCTTTAATATCAACGTTCCTTTATAGCAGAGATATTCATTGCTCGAAAAACGCTTCTTGAAATGGAAAAGACCTGACTTTTCGAGTGGCTCACCGTTTAACTCTCTCTCAGAAAGCCCTCCAAAATTAAATACTTTATACCCCCCCTGCTGGTAGTCCTTCATGGAGGTCCACAATATCAAATCAGGGGCAGCCTTTTGCAGTCCTTTTTCTTTAGCAGAGCTTAGCATGTAATAAGCGCTTTTATTGTACCCGACAAAAAAAGCTCCGGCTACAGCTTCGTTCTCCTCATAGGCTAAATATAATCTTCCCAGACCGGAATCTATCAATCTGTTCTTGAGCAACCGATAGTGAGATTCGTCAGCAACAGGAAATGGAATCCCGTCGTCTTCCTTTCTTTTTTGTGTCTCGAATGCCAATTTCCTTAACTCCATGACTTCGTCAATCTCGGTGACTTGTTCTACTCGTATTTTTTCCTTTTGAGCTTTTCTGATCAAGTTTCTCTTTTTGCTATGTATCCTGTTCCAAAGCTCCTCCTCACTCGTCGGCATATTGAGTAAGAATTCCCATCTTTTTTCTGTCGAAAAGCCCATGGCATCCAAGATACCGGTACCAGAAGGAGTGCCAAAAGAATGCATCCCACATGAAATGATTCTGTTCCGGTGACAATATTTGATAATCTCTTTTATCATTATTTGAAGGAAGTTGTGATCATTACAAGCCGGAAAACTTCCAAATGACAAAGTTTTGAAAATTGGTTTTCCTGCCAACCTTTTGGTTTTCATAAAACCAATGGCCACGGAATGAGTTATTTTAGAATCGTCATACAAACGAAAATAAATAGGCATCTCATTATTTTTTTCCGAAGAGAATAAGCTCCATTCATAGGAGTGGAAGGCGCAGCCATTTAAGCGCTTCACGTTATCATTCCATTCGATTGGATTTACCTGGGTCTCGGCTAATAGTTGATACATTTTGTTAAAGTTGCTGGAGCTGATGGACTGGTGTACAGTTTCTTAGTGCGAGAGGGAATTAGTCATTTTCCTTCATAATTTGGACTATTCTCTCACCCGTCTTGCCATCCCACATAAAAGGAACTTTCCCCAACCTTTCAGGCTGATTTAAAAGAGCTTCAATATCTGACCATAGTCTATCAGGGTCAGTTAATTTGTTGCTTCCCTCTCTTATTGTAATAGGCCTCTCCGTATTAGGCCGCATGGTGAGACAAGGGGTCCCGAAAAAAGTGGTCTCCTCTTGAACCCCTCCTGAGTCTGTAATGACAAACCGCGCATGTTCTATAAGACAAATGGAATCCTGATATCCAATGGGATTTGTCATTAAAAGGTGAGAATTATTTTTGACCTTAATTCCAAAATCATCAAGCATTTTCTTCGTTCTCGGATGAAGCGGGAAAACCACAGGCATTTGAATGGACAATTTTTCGAGTTGCTGGATAATTGTGGAAATGACTTCTCTTTCATCCACATTCGAAGGCCTATGAAGGGTAACATAAACATAATTCTTATCTTTGAAGCCCATCATTTCGTGCATTTTCTTTGCCCGAGCCTTTTCAAGATTCGACACCAGAGTATCGATCATGATGTTTCCAACCAATTTGATACGATTCTCTGGAGCCCCCTCTTTTCTTAAGTTCTCATTCGCATCGGAACAATGAGTAAATAATATGTCACTGAGAGAATCGGTAACAACTCTATTGATTTCTTCTGGCATCGTGCGGTCAAAGCTTCTCAGGCCAGCCTCAATATGGGCAATCAAGGGTCGGGATACTCCTAAGTTATGAGTTGTGAGTTTTGAGTTTTGAGTTGAACAACCATATTGGATTTTGGAGGCAACTAAAGCACAAGCTACTGTGGAATTCACATCTCCAACCACCACTACGATGTCTGGTTTCTCTTGATGTAAAACAGGTTCAAACCGTCTCATAATCTCGGCAGTTTGCGAGGAATGGGACCCTGATCCGACCTCTAAATTTATATCCGGAGAGGGAATCTCTAACTCCTCGAAGAAAACTTTTGACATCTCAATATCGTAATGCTGGCCTGTATGCACCAAAACATGTTCAATAGGTTCATTGGTTGATTGGTTAGATTTGTTTATTGCCGCAATAAATGGAGCAATTTTGATGAAGTTTGGTCTTGCCCCAACGACGGAAAGGACTTTCATTTTAGCCTTCAGCAAGAAAATTTATACTAACAAACTAGCCAAAGATATTTGAAATTTCCCCTCACCCCCGCCCTCTCCCCAGCGGGGAGAGGGCGGGGGTGAGGGGGCAAAATGTTAGAAGAGAATTCTCAGATTTACAGTGTAAGAATCTAAATACTCTTTTTCTTTTTTACTGCTTCAATTAAGGATTCAACAATCAGCTTTTCTAAATCTAAGGAAACTTCCAAGGGTACGCCAATATTATAGTCCTCTTTATATACAAAGCTTGGCTTTTCTTTGTAGGCGTAATGGTGCCAGACGGGTGAAAATTCGGTTATCAGAAACTTGCCATCGCTTGGGATAAGGTCGATGTTAATCCAATTAGCCTCCAGATCTCGAGCAAGCCTCTCTGAAACCGTAATGGCTTCTTCCGGTATTTTGCTCCACTCCCCTATTCCTCCCCCATCGATATTCACTTTCCACATTTCCTCATTAGCTTTGATTCTCCAGTGAGCTTCGACAGCTCTATAATCCCCTATTACCGTTTTTAAGTCA